>Ga0099364_10005222_pt1 | contig 19382 bp, 15 predicted proteins | sample TergutTh196P3_FD_73070 | JGI IMG/M metagenome (GOLD analysis project Ga0099364, IMG submission 73070) | Microcerotermes parvus P3 segment gut microbial communities from Pointe-Noire, Republic of the Congo - Th196 P3 | ecosystem: Host-associated > Arthropoda: Insects > Digestive system > Gut ...
TTCAGCGTAACCCTGAACTCAGGCAGATAAACTGTCAATTGCTCTCCATTAAAAGAGATAACCTGTTCTGCCGGGCGTGTAAAATCTATTCTCATAAAAGAAGGATCAAGAAAGCTCATGCTCCCGACCATATCTGTATTTCCCGATCGTATTGCTACATTAGCTTCATAATCCCTTATTGATCCGTAGCGCTCTGCAACAATCTCCATGTAACGATCTGCAGTTACAATTTCCTGGGCAAAAACCATCCCTCCGGACACAGCCAGTAAAATAATTGCCGAAAGAGATAAAATTAATATTGTTTTAAGTTTTTTCATAGTGATAAAAATAACATAGCTTATTTTAGCCAGTAATTGCAATAGGTCAGCTAGCTGACCAGGGCTGTGGGCTGGCAAAGAAGTTTCGTACAATCCATTATTCATTATTGTTAATACTTTATTCATATATTATATTATGTGTGAATGAAAAAACTGTTTTCCCAGCCATTTCTTTATTCACCACTTCCATTGGCTTTAGTTATCATTATAAGCGGGGTTATGCTTTTTTCCGGTTGCTATACTGTAAAACAGGGAACCACCATGCTCGGTTACCTGAACAGAGCCATACCACTGGAAGACCTTTTAATAGAAGACCCCTCTGATCCTGAAGGGTCAGAAGAAAACCAGCGTTTTGCGCTTGCAGTTATGGATATAAGGCGTTTTGCTATGGAAGAGCTTGGACTTAATGCAACAAGAAATTATACAACTTATGTGGAGCTGGACAGGGATTACCTTGCAGCTGTGGTTTCTGCCAGTGCAAGGGATTCTTTTGCAAGACATGAATGGTGGTTCCCAATAGTTGGGAGACTCCCATACAAGGGGTTTTTTAATGTTGAAGATGCAAGAAGAGAGAGGTCAAGGCTTGAAAGAAGAGACCTTGATGTCTGGATCAGGGGGGTAAGCGCATTCAGCACCCTTGGCTGGTTCAGCGATCCGCTTTTTTCATTTATGAAAAATTATTCTCTTTATAATCTGGCGGATCTGATAATTCATGAATCAGTGCATGCAACGGTTTTTTTAAAAAATCAGGTTCAGTTTAATGAGGAGCTTGCTTCATTTATTGGTAGTGAAGGAGCCCGGCTTTACCTTGAAAGCATTGGATTACAATCACCTGAACTTACAGAACAGGATTCCAGGGCAGACCAGGCAGCCTACCTTGATTTTATAAGAGCCTTAATTGCAGAGCTTGATGCTGTTTATACAAACCCTCTTTTTACAAGAGAACAAAAACTGGAGTACAAAGATATAATAATAGCTGATTCAAAAATTCGTTTTGAAGAAAATTACCAGTCCATGTTTATTACTGATAATTACCGGGGCTTTATTGAAATGCCAATAAACAATGCTTACCTGGAACTATTTAGGCTTTATTACGAAGGCAATACCTGGTTTAAGGATCTTTATGAAGAATCCGGAAGCAATTTACGCGCGTATATAGAAGCAGCTAAAACACTAAGGGGAAGGGAAGACCCCAAGCTGGAATTTGAAAGAGCCCTGTTGTATAATTAAAAAATGATTCAAAAAGCTCCTCTTTTTTTAATAGATGCTTACGGACTTATTTACAGGTCTTACTTTGGTTTTATTAATCGACCTTTGCGCAACCTGAAAGGCCAGAATGTTTCTGCCCTGTTTGGTTTTTCACGTACCCTTATAAATCTTTTGGATCAGGGAGCACCAGGTAAGGACGGAAAAATAATCAAGCCGCAGCGTCTTGCAGTTGTCTTTGATCCCAAGACCCCGACATTCAGGCACAAGATGTACGCGGAGTACAAGGCCAACAGACAAAAAGCCCCGGAAGAACTCCATGCCCAGGTTCCGCTTGTAGAAGAATTTCTTTTGGCATTAAAAATTCCCTTTTTGGTTCATAATGATTTTGAAGCTGATGATATTATAGCAACCCTTGCAGAACAATGCCGGAAAGAAAAAAGACCCTGTTATATATTGTCAACAGACAAGGACTTGTTACAGCTTGTCGGAGACGGCATCTGGAAGATGCGTCCATCAAAAAGCGATGATGCTTTTCCATACGAGCTTATTGGTTATGATGAAGTTAAAAACGAATGGGGTGTGACCCCTGAAAAAATTCTTGACCTGCTTTCCCTTACAGGAGACAGCTCTGACAATGTGCCTGGGGTCAAGGGCATTGGTGAAAAAACCGCTGTAAAATTGATGAGCCGTTACGGCTCCCTAGAAGAAATCTATAATAATATTGCAGGCATAGAAGGCGCGATCGGGAAAAAACTTGCAGAGGGAAGGGAAAGCGCGATTTTTTCAAAATCGCTTATAAAGCTGGAATGCAATGTACCTTTATCGATTAACAACATTGACGAGCTGACAGTAGAAAACCCTGATCGCAGTGCAGGAGCAAAAATGCTTTTGCGCGAAGGCATACGCCAGATCGCAAAGCAGCTTGATTCAAAAGCTGATGATAAAACAATGCAGGAAAAACAGCAAGCTGGCACTGCTGCTAAAACTGCTGGCGCTGCAGCGGCAAATGCAGCAACCAAGACAGCAGATCCCGCAGCGGTAGACAGCGAAGAGATTGATATCGCACTTTTGGGCAAAGGCACATACAAAATTGTTGAATCAATAAAAGAATTGGAAACACTTTTGGAAAAAGCCAGGGAACAGAAGCTGCTTGCTCTGGATTTTGAGACAGATTCACTTGATGCCTGGAATGCAAAACCCATAGGCATATCGCTTGCCCTGAAAATCAAGCAAGGTTTTTATGTACCGCTGGCTTCTCACGCTGGCATTACAAAAGATGACAATAGCCCTGCGCCCTTTCTTGAACCTGATGCAGTAAAGAAACTTCTTGTCCCGCTTCTATCAGACCCGGGCATGACCATTGCAGCACATAATGCCAAGTTTGATTACAAGGTTTCACGGGGCTGGGGTATCCCTGAATGGAAATGCCGTATATGGGACACCATGGTAGCTGCATGGCTTACTGATCCTGACTGGAACAATTACTCGCTGGATTCCCTGTCGCTGTTTTACTTTGATTATAAAGCTATATCGTATAACGATATAGTCCCAAAAGGCAGCACATTTGAAGCAGTTCCGCTTGAAACTGCAGCCCAGTATTCTGCAGAAGACTCTGACCTTTGCCTGCGTCTTATGATGTACCTTGAAAAACAGTTTAAAAACCAAAAATCAGGAGATTTAAAATCTAAAGATTTTGAAGCCAGGGGAGCAGAATCAATAAATCTGTTTTTAAATCTGGAAATGCCCCTGCTTCCCATACTTGCAGAAATGGAAGGACTTGGAATAAAAATAAATACAGGAACATTAAAAGACTATGGTAAAGAGCTGGCGCTTGAACTTGAAGAAGTTCAAAAAAATACATTCAACATAGTCGGACATGAGTTTAACCTTTCTTCGCCCCAGCAGCTTCAAAAAGTTTTATTTGAAGAACGCGGATTAAAGCCAGGGAAAAAAACCAAGACAGGTTTTTCCACAGACGCAGAAGCCCTTGAAGAGCTGGCGCATATGGACGAAGTCCCGGCTCTTATATTAAGGCACAGGTTCCTTTCAAAAATAAAATCCACTTATGTTGACTCGCTGACTTCTTTGGCAGATGCCGGTGAACGATTGCACACAAACTTTATACAGACAGGTACTGCAACAGGCCGCCTTTCAAGCCGCGAGCCAAACTTGCAGAATATTCCAGTCCGCGAAGACGAAGGCCGCCGCATAAGGGAGGCATTTATTGCAAAACCCGGCTGTGTTTTAATCTCTGCAGACTACAGCCAGATTGAGCTTGTAATCCTTGCACACCTTTCACAGGACAAAAACCTGATAGACTCTTTTTTAAAAGAACAGGATGTACATACAGGAACAGCAGCATTGATTTTTGGGCTGGATAAAGAAAAAGTTACTCCTGAACAAAGGCGTATTGCAAAGACCATCAATTTTGGGATCATGTACGGCATGAGCGCGTTCAGGCTTTCAAATGAGCTGCGCATAACACGAACCGAGGCCTCTACTTTTATTGAAGCTTATTTTAGGACTTATTCCGGGGTAAGGGATTTTATTGCTTTACTAATCAGAAAAGCAGAGGAAACTGGTTATGCATCGACAATCATGGGCAGGCGGCGCTATATACGCGCCATCAATTCCGGCAACAAAACAGAAAAAGCCGCAGCAGAAAGGATTGCTGTAAATACCCCGATCCAGGGGTCTGCGGCAGATATTGTAAAGACAGCAATGGTAAAACTTTACAAGGCTCTTGAAAAAGCCAAATGCCCTGCCAGAATGTTATTGCAGGTACATGATGAGCTTATATTTGAATGTCCAAAAGAGCACAGCAAGGCTGCCGCAGACCTTATACGCGGGGAAATGGAAAACGCAATTAAACTGAGTGTACCTTTAAGGGTCAGCGTTGAAACAGGTTTAAGCTGGGGCGGATTTCATTAGCTAGAGAACGCTAAGTTCTACAGCACGCTTTGCAGGAACTGGCGGGTTCTGTCGTTTTCTGGGTTTAAGAAGATCTGTTCAGGGCTGCCTGTTTCAAGAATAACTCCGTCATTCATAAACACAACCCTGTTGGCTACTTCCCGTGCAAAGCCCATCTCGTGAGTGACAACAATCATTGTCATGCCGGCAGCAGCGAGCTGCTTCATGACAGCTAACACCTCACCGACAAGCTCAGGGTCTATGGAAGAAGTTGGCTCGTCAAAAAGCATGATACGTGGTTCCATGGCAAGCGAGCGGGCAATGGCCACACGCTGCTGCTGGCCGCCGGAAAGCTGGGAGGGGTATGCTGTAAACTTGTCGCCAAGGCCTACCCTTTCAAGTATTTGCTCTGCTTTGGCTCTGGCTTCTTCAAGCGGGAGTTTGCGTACGTGCAGAGGTGCAAGCATTACATTTTCAAGGGCAGTCTTGTGGGGAAAAAGATTAAAACGCTGGAAAACCATGCCGATTTCCAAAAGGATTTTATTTCGTTCATCATTATGCATTTTTACGCTGTTTATTCCATTACAGCAGTCAAAGAGCAGAACATCTTCGATATATATCTGCCCGTCATCAATGGTCTCAAGCCTGTTTAATGTACGCAAAAATGTTGACTTGCCACCTCCCGAAGGACCTATAATACAAACAACCTCGCTTTGTTCTACAGCAAGGGATACATTGTTAAGAACTTTAAGTGGTGTGCGTCCTTTTGTGTTAAAAGTTTTTGATACATTAATTGTTTTAATCATTGACATGGCTTACTCGTATACAGAATATTTTTTTTCCAGCTTGTTGAATACAATTGTAAACAGCCAGGTGATAATCAAATACAGGATCATTGCAGGGATATACACTAAAGCAGAACGGGTAGACCCTTCAATGCTTCTTGTTGCTCTTGTAATATCAACAAGCGCGATCATCGAAACCAAAGAAGTATCCTTTAATATAAGGATAAATTCATTACCTATGGGCGGGATTAGCCGTCTTATGGATTGGGGAATAATTATCAGCCTGAATGTTTGAGCATAAGAAAGACCCAAAGCACGGGAAGCTTCATATTGTCCCTTGTCAATGCTTTGAATTGCTGCCCGCACTATTTCTGCTGAATAAGCTGCAACATTAAGGCTGTAGGCAATAAAAGCATATATAAAGCGGTTCAGCTCCTGGTTACTAATGGTGATAAGAAAAATCGGCGAAATCATGGGCAGGGCATAATAAATAAAAAAGAGCTGCATCAAAAGGGGTGTTCCGCGGAAAAAGAATATATATGCACTGCAAAACTTGTTTATAAATATATTCCTGGACATTTTCCCTAATGCAAGGAAAACGCTTAACAACACCCCTGCGGACACAGATGTTATGGTTAGCCCGATTGTGATCCTGGCACCCATTAAAAGAGCGGGTAGCCAGGATATCATTCTCTCAAGATTTTCCATCAATATTTACTGTTAATCTTTCTTACCACTGTGCGCGGGCAGGACTTACCATGTCAGCGCCCAAATGTTGTTGTGATATTCTTCGCATTGTTCCGTCATTAAACAATTCTTCAAGAGCACCATTGATGGCATCTGTAAGTGCGTCATTTCCTTTTGATATTACAATACCAAAGAACTCATCAGGTTCTCCAACCCAGGTAATTTCAAAGATACTGTCGCTAGGACCAGCATAATCTCCGGCAACAACACCGTCAGTAACAATAACATCCACGCGGCCAAGCTGCAGCTCATCAAAACACCTTGTTACAGTGTCATACGCAAAAGATGTATATGTGAGTCCGCCTTCCACAAGCCTTTCCATAAAAAACTTGGCAGTGGTCTCTGCCTGGTATGATACTCCAAGACCATTTAACTGTTGGGGGTCGCGTGGCTTAAAGGGAGAATCCTTGCGGGTTACTATTGCCATGGCATTACCAACATAGGGATTGGAAAAATTATGAGCTGCCAGGCGTGCATCGGTAATTGTAACCGAAGACATTATGACATCGATTCTTCGTGTTTCAACAGCAGCAAAAATCCCATCCCAGGCAGTGTCAATAAACTGCGGTTCAAGACCCAGTTTAGCTGCAACAGCCTTTCCCATATCAACATCAAAGCCCATTGGTGTTACGCCGTCAGGACCAAGATACTCCATTGGCGGGTAGTCTATGTCCATGCCAATCATAAGAACACCTTGTCTTATTGTCATTCCGCCTGAACTTCTTGTGCATCCTGTTATCATTACAGCAGCGATTACCAATACAGATAATACAAGCACAAATGCCGGTAACCTTGATTTAAAATTCATGTCTTTCCTCCTATAATCTGTATAAATATACAGATAAATGAGTATATTCATTCATAAAATTTTTGTCAATTGATTGTAAGCGAACTATAAATGAAGCACCCTGCATATAAAACCCTTATATATTATATGAAGAACTTGTATAAAACCCCGGAAATTAATGACCCATTGGGAGAGGCGCTACATAAGCTTTTTGGACTTGATTATCTTTTCCCGTATCAGCGCCTTGTTATCTCCAATATTCTTGAAGCAGCAGGGACTTGCGAAAAACCGGAAAGTGCAGATAGCGACAGGCAGAATATGGGCAGGCAGATAGTGATCCTGCCCACAGGTGCTGGTAAATCCCTTTGTTTTCAATTTCCAGCCATGCTGCTTAAAGGCCCTACACTTGTAATATACCCGATTCTCTCGCTTATGGCAGATCAGGAAAGGCGGCTTAATGAAAGGGGTTTTAAACCAGTGCTGCTTCGTGGAGGGCAGAGCGCAGAAGAACGAAAAAAAATATGGAAAAAACTTGAATCAGGAGAAAGCCGTTTTATCATTGCCAATCCAGAAGTACTTTTAACACCAAAGGTAATGGAAAAACTTCCATTATTGGGTATTGTCCATCTTGTAATTGACGAAGCCCACTGTGTAAGTGAATGGGGAGAAAGCTTTAGGCCCAGTTATCTGCGTATAGGTGAAATTATAGAGGCAATAAAGGGAGATAATAGCCATGACCCCATGGTAACAGCCTTTACAGCAACAGCCTCTTCCATTGTTCTTGAAAAAATTAACAAGTATATCTTTTGTGCAGATGAAAGCAGGCAAGCACAATCTCCTGCACAAAGGATAGTTGGAAACCCGGACAGGAGCAATATTTTCTATTCCTGTAAAGGCGTTCTTTTAAGGGATATTGCTGTAAGGGATTATCTTGCAATAAACCAAAGGCCTGCCATTGTGTTTTGCTCTTCAAGGCCAGGGACTGAAAAGCTGGCAAGGTTTCTGCGTAATTCTTTTGAGGACAAGGAGATCAAGTTTTACCATGCAGGTTTAAGCAAGGAAGAAAAAACCGCTGTGGAAAAATGGTTCTTCTCGAATCCGCACGGGGTTTTGGTTTCTACCTGCGCTTACGGCATGGGTGTAGATAAGCCTGATATACGCACTGTTATACACCGTGACTGTCCTCCGTCTGTTGAAGCCTATCTACAGGAATCCGGACGTGCAGGCAGGGACGGGAAAGAATCAAAGGCCATACTGCTTTGGGGACCTGATGATGATAGACGGCTGCACCTTACGGATACAATTAAAGCTGATACTGAAGATTCAAACTCTATGAGTAAAGATATAAGCAGGAAACGCCTTGAAGATCTATTATATTATGCCAGAAATATTAGTTCCTGCCGGCGGGATCAGCTTATAAACTTGCTTAATTACGAAGGCCCTAAGGACAGCCCCGGAGAAGTTTGCTGTGATGTATGCAATTCCAGTGAAATTGGCCAGAAAAAAGTCAGCAATAATTACAGGGAAGAAAAAGCAATTGTGGGTTTTATAAAGAGAAACCCAAGAGTATATACAATTAATGAAGCAGCCAGGCTTTTGGAAAAAGCAGACAACCTGGGGCTTGGAGAAAAAGAGGCAGGCGATCTACTAAATTATATGATACAAATAAAAAAAATAAAAAAATCTAAAAACATTCTTTATAAAAACAAGCTTACTCTTCAAGCCCAAGATCGCTGTCATCAACTTCAGCATCATCAGCTGCAGCCTTGGATTTTTTAGCTTTCTTTTGAGCAGGAGTTTTTTTATAGCGGCGGCGAGCCTTTATTACATAATTAATCAGAAAAACATATAGCAGGACAGCCAATGTTACAGCAATTACCTGCCAGGATGTGATAACCTGAAAAATAAGATTTCTTAATTCAATACTGAACATTTTAATATCTCCAATATGAACTATAGTCAAAGCTTCCTGCTATGTATAGTATTATAATATCATGGCTGACAATCCATTTACTGTCCTTGACCTGATAGACATTGACCTCAAAGAACAGAATGCATTAAACCTAAGATGCATAGGCGGCAGAAAGGGCTTAAACCGGGAAATTATCATACCTGATCTGAACAGACCCATGGGCGCAATCATGGGTTTTTACGAAATTTTTGCCTACCAAAGAATCCAGATATTTGGCCGCGGAGAAGCAGCATGCCTTGCAAAAGTAATTGTTGACGGGAATGAAGAAACCATACAAAAAATGTTCTCCTATTCCATGCCGTGTTGTATTTTTACACATAGTATCACCCCTGATGACAAGTTCCTTAAAATCGCAGAACAAACCCAATGCCCGATCTTGCAGACTGACCTCTCTACTTCTGAATTCTGTCTGCGTATTTCGCGCATATTGACAGATATATTTGCGCTCAAACAAAGCATGCATGGTGTTTTGGTGGAAGTTTACGGTGTAGGCATACTTATACTGGGCGATTCGGGCATTGGCAAAAGTGAAACAGCTTTAGAACTGATAAAAAACGGCCATCGCCTTGTAGCAGATGATGTTGTCAACATACATTGCGTCAATGGGAATATACTTCTGGGTGCAGGGGCAAATAAAATAATCGCCCATCACATGGAGATACGCGGAATTGGAATTATTAACATCACCCACCTTTTTGGTGTAGGAGCAATCAGGGATCGCAAGCAGATCCAGCTTGTGGTTATGCTTGAAGAATGGGATTCTGCCAAAAATTATGACCGTATAGGCATGGAAGAAGACCTAATGGAGCTTTTGGGGGTAAAAATTCCAAAACTGGACATTCCGGTAAAACCCGGAAGAAATATACCTACAATAATTGAAACCGCTGCAATGAACGAAAGATTAAAATCAATGGGTTATCATGCTGCTAGAGAATTTAATCAGAATATTTTAAAATGGATAGAAAGTGATAATGCAAAAGCCGTATACTTTGGCAGGGATGATATTATTTAGGTTTAGGGAGTTAAATGACAGAAAAGAAGATTACTATTGTAAACCGCGCAGGAATACATGCAAGGCCTGCAGCAATAATAGTAGACAAAGCCAAAGACTTTAAATCCACAATACATCTGGAAAAAGGCAACCTAAAAATCAATGCAAAATCAATCCTGGGTATTATGACCCTGGGAGCTGGTTACGGCGTTGAACTAAAAATAATTGCCCAGGGAGAAGATGAAGAAGAAGCTGCTGCTGCCCTGGCTCGCTTGTTTGAATCAAGATTTGAAGAGGAATGAAAACCCTTAAAACCCGCCCAAAGTTTGCAATAATCAATGTGCGGGGTCTATCATTAATCTATCTTTTACTTATTATAATAACCATACTTTTCTCTCGTACATTTATTTCTAATTTACTTGAAACCGGAGAAATCCCGGGAATAATCATACTCTCGGTCTTTTTTGTTATCCCAGCGGTATTGCTTGTAATACTTTTTATTTCCATTATTGGAATAGCAAGAGATGTTCTTGCCCGTGAACCAGGCAGCCGTTTCCAGATAAAATTAATAGCCTATTTTCTGATTGTTGTCCTGCTTGCCGCCATACCAGTTACATTGATAACCAGCCTTTCTGTATCTGAGCTTGTTGATTTTTTAAGAACAATAAATGTAGACAGAGCCATGAGCGAAGCACAGCGTTTTGCCATGGAAAGCTATTCGCTTAACCTGGAAAAACTGCAAAAAACTGCTGAAGAAACTGATTTGGATTCAATCATGGCTGGAAGAGAAAACATGCCTCCGGGAATATTGGCTGTTCAGGAATTCCAGCTTATTAATAATTTATGGATAAGTAATATGTATACAGGGGACGAACGATACAGGCTTGCTGTTATGCCTTCGATGCAGCGGGGTTTTATATCAAGAGTATTGCCCCGCGACACAGATCTTATTCGTTATATGATTTTACCCGAACCAAACCTGGCAAGAGTTGTAACACAAAGCCTTGGAAGGGGTTTTGATTCAAGTCTTAGAATAATAGCAGACGAAAGAGAGCGTTTTGAGATTATTGATTCAATAAGACTTAATGTCCGTAACCTTATGATTTTTTATTATGGGGTTTTTTTTCTGCCTGCCCTGCTTATGACAGTAATTATAGCGCTGACCCTTTCGCGGCGCATAGCATATCCAATAGTGGAATTGACAGAAGCAACAAGACGGGTTGCAGAAGGAGATTTTTCCATACGTATATTGCCGCGCAAAGGTGATGAACTTGCCCTCTTGATACAATCGTTTAACGCAATGGTAAGTGATTTGGAAAAATCCCGCAAAGCCCTTTTAAACAACGAGAAGCTCACTTTATGGCAGGATCTATCCCAAAGGCTTGCGCATGAAATAAAAAATCCGCTTATGCCTATTCAGCTTTCTGCAGAAAGGGTTCTGCGGCGCTGGCATGGCAATCCGGAAAGAATAGGAGAAATTCTGGAAAACTCAATGCTGGCCATTATTCAGGAGATAGAAGGAATAACTATGCTTTTGGGAGATTTTAAAACCATTTCAAGACCCATGGAAATTACAGAGGCATTTACCCTTCTTGATGAACTTGTCAGGGACATTATCAAACCCTATAATTCTTCTCATCCAAACATAATATTTAATACAGAATATCTGGAAAAAGATATAAGCTTAAAAATTGATAAAAACAGGCTTTCGCAAATATTTAACAACCTTATACTTAATTCCATTGATGCAATGGACGAGGATGGAACCATCGACATACGCACTGACCTTGTAAAAAAAGAAGGCTCAAGTTATTGTAGATTAAGCATTCGCGATACAGGAAAAGGCATACCCAAAGATGATAGCCGGGAAGTTTTTACGCCTTATTATACAACAAAAGAATCAGGCACAGGGCTTGGACTGCCCATTATTGAACGTATTGTGAATGATCATGGAGGTACCATCTGGTTCGATTCTGGAGAAAACAAAGGCACCTGCTTTTATATTGATCTGCCTTTGGAGAGAAAAAAATGACCGGTATCAGTATTTTAATTATTGATGATGAGCCAGGAATAAGGCGAACACTCTCGCTGGTTCTGGAAGACGAGCATTATAAGGTCTTTACTGCTGAAGATGCCATAACTGGAATAGAGTTACTGGCCAAGGAAAATATCTCCCTGATTTTTCTGGATGTACTGCTCCCCAAACTCGGAGGCCTTGAAGCCCTGGAACAAATCAGAGAACATTATCCCAATATAGAAATTATAATGATATCAGGTCATGCCAATGTTGATATGGCAATACGTGCTGTAAAACTTGGTGCTTTTGATTTTCTTGAAAAACCTGTTTCCCTTGATAAAATTCTGACATCCTGCCGTAATGCCCTTGCCATAAAAAAACTAAAGGAAGAAAACCTTTACCTTAAACAAAACACCGGTATAAAGGATGAGATTCAGGGTTCATCCGGAGAAATGAACAATGTACGCGCAATGATCAAACAAAGCGCAGCCGGTAATACGCATATAGTTATAAGCGGAGAAAGCGGCACAGGAAAGGAACTAATAGCAAAAACAATACACAGGCTTTCAGGACGTTCAGACAAACCATTTATAACAGTAAACTGTGCTGCTTTACCTGATACCCTTGTAGAACAAGAACTTTTTGGTCACGAAAAAGGTGCTTTCCCTGACGCATATACAAACCGCAAGGGCAGTTTTGAAAATGCTTTTGAAGGCAGCCTGTTTCTTAATAAAATCGAAAAAATGTCTTTAAAAGGCCAGGCCATGGTATTAAAGACCATTGAACAACAGAATTTCAAAAGAGTTGGCGGAGAAAAATCCATTGGTATCGATGTAAGAATTATCGCTGCAAGCAGTAATAATCCGGAAGAAGCAGTTGCCACCGGGGTTTTAAATAATGCTCTGTATAATAAATTAAATGCAGTTCATATAAAAGTCCCTGCGCTTAGGGAAAGAAAAACAGATATTCCCCTTCTCTTATATGATTTTTTGGAGAAATTCTCAAATAAATCCGGAAAAAAAATAGAAATAGAAGATTCTGCAATGGATATGCTTATGTCATACCCCTGGCCTGGAAATATCAGTGAACTAAAAAACTTTGCTGAACGTCTTGTTATTGTTTCCAAGTACAACCTTATTGATGAAAAAACCGCAGCAGATATGCTGAAAATAAAAACCGGAAGCGGCCTTAAACCCGGCACCAGCGCTCCTGAATCATCAAGCCTTTCAAGACCTTTTCTCGATCCTTTGATAAATGATATGTTGGAAAGCAATTTTAGCCAGGCAAAAGAAAATTTTGAAAAATTGTATTTGGAGTTCCATTTTTCCAAAAATAATGGTATAATATCAAGAACTGCAGAAGCCATCGGTATCTATCCGAGCAGCCTGCATGCAAAACTAAAAAAACATGGAATTAAGGAATAAGAAGTGAAAGAACCTACAAAACGTCAGCTGGAAGTGCTTTCATATATTTCTGATTATATTGATGACCATTCATACCCGCCTACAATAAGGGAGCTGGCTGACTATTTATCAATTTCAGTAAAAGGCGCACAGGATCATATTACAGCTTTAAAAAAGAAAGGTCTTCTTGAACAGGGAGATAAAAAATCCAGAGCCATAAAACTGATAAAAACCAGCAATGATGGTGACAGCAATTTTATGGAGATTCCAGTATTGGGAACAGTTGCAGCAGGCAGGCCAATTATGGCAGAAGAAAACAAAGAAGGTTTTATACGTCTGCCGCGTTCATTTCTTAGAAAAAACAGGGAGTATTTCGCCTTAAGAATACGCGGAGATTCCATGACAGGCGCCGGTATAATGGAAGGAGACCTGGCAGTTATTGAACATCAGTCCATGGTAAATAATGGCGAGATTGCAGTGGTTATGATGGATGATTCTGTTACATTAAAAACATTTTTTAAGGAAAAAAACGAGATCAGGCTACAGCCGGAAAACCCAAAATATGACCCAATAGTTTGCAGGGGCGGAGATATTAGAATTCTTGGGAGACTTGCGCATATACTGCGTTCCTATAATTTAACGGCTGACAATACAGCAAACTCTGCATGAAAGAAAAAAACTCCTGCTTTCTTTTTCTTGGATCGGAAATAGGAGAAAAAAAAGCAGCTCTTGACGAACTCCGCAAAAACCTGAGCACAAATTACAAAAGCCCGGCAGAAGAGACAGTTTACTATGCCGGAGAAATTCCAACAGGAGATATAATCTCCAATCTGCAAAACAGTTCCCTTTTTGCAGATTCAAGGCTCTTTCTTATCAAGAATGCGGAAAACATCAAAAAAAAAGAAGACATAGACCTTTTTGCCTCTTATATTATATCCCCTCAAAGTGATACTGTTCTTGTTTTTATTTCAGAAGAAAACAGCATTGCAAAAGCCATTGAAAAAAATATCCCTCCTGGAGCAAAACGCGTTTTTTATGAGCTTTCTGACAGCAGAAAATCTGAATGGATAAGGGATTTTTTTTACAAACATGGTTTTAAAATCAGCAATGACAGTATCCTTACCATACTGGAATTGGTAGAAAACAATACAGAAGCCCTGGCCCGCGAATGTACAAGGCTTATACATTTTCTGGAAAAGGATAAAGATATAAGTCCTGCAGAAATAGAAAAATGGCTTTCACACACTAAAGAAGAATCAGCTTTTACGCTTTTTTCACGCATTAGCACAGGGGATTTTATCCGCTCACTTGAGTCCCTTAGAATGCTTCTTGCGGCAAAAGTTGATCCAATAGTTATATTTTCAGGGTTGCTGTGGTGTTTTAAAAAACTAAGAGATTACCTAAGCCTTAAAGAAGCCGGTGTAAGAGATGATTTTGAATACAGAAAGATCGGTATTATTGCACCGCAGGCAAAGCGGGATTATTCCAGTGCATCAAGGATTTATAATACAGCCGGAGTAGAATTCTGCATCAGCCTGACAGCTGAGTACGATTATAAAATCCGTTCATCCAATACTTTTCCAAAATATATTCTTATGGATGAATATCTTTACAAGATTCATTTTGAAGCAACAAATATATAATCATTGCATTATATTACTAAACCATCCCGCTGTTTTTAAAAAGCCGGACAACATTTTCTGGAGATTCTGAATTAATTAATTTTTTACACAACTTTTCATTTTTTAAAACAGCACTTATTGAAGAAAGAAACTTTACATGAGTACCGTTACTTGTTCTTGGAGAAATTACCAAAATAAAAATATGTGATTTTAATCCATCAGAAGATTCAAAATCAATCCCCTGTTTTTTTATTCCCAATGCAACAACCATGGAATCTACTCCATCAGACTTGGCATGGGGCAGTGCTATACCATGCTGCATACCGGTACTCATGATATTTTCCCGCAAAAAAATATCTTTTAATGCAAGCTCATGGTCTTGAAGTTTTCCCTGTATATTTAATAGATCAACCAACTCTGTAATAATTTCTGTTTTGGTTTCTCCTTTAAGAGAAACAGATATACAATCCATTGTAATAAACCTTAACATATCGTCATTTTCAGGTGTTTTTTTATGTAATTCTTTACTCTGTTTAAAAGAAAGATGTAATAAAGGGGAAGAAATTATTGCTGTAACAAAAATCATAAGGATAATTATTCCAAATATATTTTGCCCCAAAACCCCCCAATAAAGTCCAAGGAATGCAATGATCAAGGCCAATTCTCCCTGGGAGATCATGCCAATGCCAATGTTTAATGAAATCCGCATATTAAAGCCCAAATAAAGTGACGGCAAACTGCTGCCTGCGATTTTAAAAAAGATAACAATAAAAATAAAAACAGCACTAAATACCAAAGAACCGGAATTAAACATTACCCTAAAGTCTGCCATCATTCCTGTTAGTGCAATTAATAATGTTAACAAAAAATTATTAATATTAAAGATACTGTTTTGAATTTTTGAGACATGACGTGTTTTAGAAAGAACCAGTCCTGTAATATAAGCACCTGTTATCAGGGAGAGAGCAACACCTGCAACTGGATTAAACCGTCCTTTAACCATTCCCGTAAATAAAAAAATTATAGTAATAAGAGCGAATCCGGTTATTCCCAATAAATAATTAAACAAAGAAGCAGAAATTATTGCTAAACCTTCCGGGGAGCTTATTTTATTATTTCTGGAAAGAAGCCCTACCGCAATACTGGATGATGAAACAGCACAGATTAAACCCAAAAAAAGCCAGGTAAAAACCGAATCAGGTATAATAACTAATCCGGAAAAAAAGCCTGCAAAAAATGAAACAATAAAGCTGCCTGCACCAATAAAAAAACCAGTTTTGGTATAATGCAGGTTTAAAAAAATATTTGAATTAAGACTAAAAGAAAAAATAAAAATCATAATGGCAAAAAGCACAAATATATAAAACCAGGAATACCCTGGCATCTGTATTTTATCAAGTACTACATGTCCTATGACAAGCCCGGCAAAAAGCTCACCGGCAAAAGAAGGCAGTTTTAATCTTGCAAACAGCTTCCCAAAAATTCTTGAAACATAAAATATTACTGCAAGTTGAATAATAAATAATACTGATTCTATTAATATGCTGTTCATTTTATACTTGATTTTGGTTTGCGCCGGATTACAAATTCTGTATTACTTGTTTCAGAATAATCAGTGGCACTTGTCCTGGCTGCCTGTTCTGCTCTTTGGAGAAAATGCGTCTGAGTTCTAAAAGGTTCTTCAGAATCTTTATTCCGGGACCAGCTGCTGTCTTGTCCCAACACCCATGCATGGGTATTGTCCCTAAAATAACCATTTAGGGATTTAAGGATCAGGGTTTTATTGTCTTCCTGAAGTATTGGAAACATCAGTTCAACCCGGCGCTCAAGATTCCTTGGCATCCAGTCTGCGCTTGAAAGATAAAGCTCATCCCTTCCGGCATTTGCAAAATAGTAAATGCGTGAATGTTCAAGGTAATTGTCAATAATGCTTACTACACGGATATTTTCTGACATTCCTTTTACTCCGGGAATCAAAAGACAAATCCCGCGTACATTAAGCAATACTTCAACACCAGCCTGGGAAGCTCCATAAAGCGCATCAATAATTTCCTTGTCTGCCAATGAATTCATTTTAGCAATGATTTTACCTGGAGTTTCATGACTTATTTCCCTTTCGATAAGAAAAAGCAGTCTTTTTTTAAGATAAACAGGAGCCATAACAAGCTGGTGCATGGCCTGGGCTGCAGAATATCCTGTTATCATGTTAAAAAGCAGTCCGGTATCATAGGCTATTTCTTCGCGGGCAGTAAAAAGAGAAATGTCTTCGTAAAACCTGGCGGTTTTTTCATTATAGTTTCCTGTGGAAAGATGCACATAACGCCTTAATCTGTCATTTTCTTTTCTGATTACAACGGACGCTTTTGCATGAATTTTTAAATTGGCAAGTCCGTAAACAACAATCACTCCTGCTCTTTCCAGCCTGTTTGCCCAGGAAATATTCTGCTTCTCGTCAAACCTGGCTTTTAGTTCAACAACAGCAGTAACATGCTTGCCGGAAAGACTTGCCATCTCAAGACTGCGTATAATGGGAGAATCTTCGCTGGTTCTGTAAAGTGTTGTTTTTATTGAGACAACATTGGGATCAGATGCCGCTTCCTTAAAAAAACGTACAACAGGTTCAAAACTTTGATAAGGAAGATGAAGGATAATATCTCCTTCACGGATCCTGTCAAGAATGGAAATCTCTTCTGGGAACGCAGGATGGGGATATATGACCCAGGGTTTTCCCCTTAACTTATCAAACCCTGCAATGTGAGCAAGATTATATAATTTTCCCAAATTAAGCGGCCCGTTGATCTCGTAAAGGTCATCATCTTCAAGGCCAAAACGTGAAGCAAAATAATCCTTAAGATATATACTTCCCTTTGTATAGGACATGCGTACAACCATGGAGCTTTCGCGGTTCTCAAGTACTTCTTCCATGGCTTCAATAAAATCTTCGTCTCTTTGTTCGTCAACAGAAAAATCAGCATCACGGTTTATTTCGAAAAGCATTTTTTCAATAATTTTATATCCAGGGTAAAGATGATGGCTAAAAGCAAGTATCAATTCTTCCAGCAAGGTCCAGTAAAGATTTTCTCCCTGTCCTGGAACTGTATCAGGATTTAAATTAATAATTCTGTTAAGCGCAGGCGGCACCCTGATTATGGATATTTTTTTGTTATATTCAGTATCTTTAATATGTTCATTGCTTGCCATGGGGTTTGGGTCTGTTGCTTCCAAAAGAAATGCCGCGTGTATTCTTAGATTTTCTACAGAAGGAAGAGCTGCCTCGTCTTCCACCCTAAGGGGGGTAAGAACAGGAAGCAACTCATTTATAAACATGCCTTCAAGCCATTCCTTTTGCGCCTGAGTCCAGTCAGAAAAACGTAAAAGGCATAAACCTCCATGGGCAAGATCCGGAAATATATCATTTTCAAGCGCGGTATATTGCCGCTTATGCACTTTCCGCACCTTGTCATTTATGGTTTTAAGTTCATCCTTAAGATTGGGATCTTCAAAACCTGTCTGCTTTAGAGCCTGTTTTAAGGCTGCAACCCTTATCATAAAAAATTCATCAAAGTTGGAAGAAACTATTGAAAGGTACTTAAACCTATCAAGAGGCAGTATGTCTTTGCGCAAGCCCTCTTCGAGAACGCGTTCATTAAAATCTATCCAGGATATATTCCTGTTCAAATATTTTGTCATGGACATACCTAATCAAGTATTATTTTATAGCCAAAAACATCCTGAAACATACCTGCCTTTTCTTCAAGACCAAGCTGCTCAAGAGAAAGGTTTCTGCCGCCGCCTGTATGAAGTATAAGGGTTTCATTTTTTCTTTCAAGGGTGATGTTTTTTATCTGCTGCGAATGCCCCCTGTCCAAAGCATCTGCAACACGCAGTATTGCCGTCATTTTTAATACAAGTATCCTTTCTTCACGCTGCAGTGCAATATAATTTATATCAGAGGAACTGGGAACATCCTTGCGGTGATAGCGGATAACGTTGCCTATAATATCGATTTCTTCTTTTTGAAATCCAAAAATTTCTGAATTGGATACAATATACTGCCCATGAAACTGATGATTTGAGCTGCGCAAAAACATTCCTATATCGTGAAGCAGTGCTGCGACTTCCAGTATCATGCGCTCCCTGCGGTTCATGCCATGTTCACGCACCAGTGTGTCAAAAATCACCATGCAAAGGTTTGCTACATGACGGTGATGGGCTTCGTCAAAATGGTACTTCCGCCCCAGGTTTCCTACAGATGCAATTGTCTGTGAATAGAAGTCCTCTCTAAGCCTTGAATCCACACCCAAAGCCAGATCAATAAGAAAACCCTCGCGTATTGAAACATTGGGAACAACTACCTGTGCTGCTCCTGTTCTTTCCAGAAAGAATTTATAAACCATGATCCCCGGAATAAAAAACTTGGCATCTGCTATATTTATCTGTAGTTTTTGTATGCAATCTTCAACAGTGTAATTTTGAACCTGCTCTGCAAAAGAGATAAATGCTTCCCTTGGAATAATAGCGCAATGTTCATTTATTTCTGTGCCTGCATGGTCTGCAGCAATTTTTGCATCAGTTCCGGCAACAACAAAAGTCCTTACATGGGTTAAATCCATCTCTGTGCT
>Ga0099364_10005223_pt1 | contig 19378 bp, 16 predicted proteins | sample TergutTh196P3_FD_73070 | JGI IMG/M metagenome (GOLD analysis project Ga0099364, IMG submission 73070) | Microcerotermes parvus P3 segment gut microbial communities from Pointe-Noire, Republic of the Congo - Th196 P3 | ecosystem: Host-associated > Arthropoda: Insects > Digestive system > Gut ...
TCACCGAACCGGGTTCGACTTTCAAAGTAGCGTCGATGATTGTGGCGTTGGAAAACAATGTTGTGAAACCAAGCGACACGATTGACACCAAAAAAGGCATTCATTATTTTGGCTCAACAGCGATGAAAGACCACAATTGGGACAAAGGCGGATACGGTAGAATTTCGGCGTCTGACGCGATAAAATATTCGTCAAACATCGGCATTGCACGGATTATCAACGAAAATTTTGCCGACAAACCCGAAAAATTTGTGAACGGACTGCACGGAATGAAACTCAACCAACGCATTGATTTTGAAATTCCGGGACACGGCGCGCCGAATATTCCGCATCCGAACGACCAAACGGCTTGGCAAAAAGGCGATAAAACAAAACTGCCGTGGATGTCAATCGGCTACAACACGCAGATTCCGCCCATTCACACACTGATGTTTTACAACGCCATTGCCAACGACGGCAAAATGATAAAACCGTTTTTGGTCAAAAATTTCAGACAAGACGGCGAAATTATCAAAACGTTTAAAACCGAAGTCATTAATTCTTCAATTTGTTCCAACAACACGTTGGGAAAAATTCGCCCGATGCTCGAAGCGGTAGTAGAATCGGGCACGGCGAAAGATGCACAATCCGACGCATTTAAAATTGCAGGCAAAACAGGAACCGCGCAACTCGGCTACGGCAAAAAAGGCGAAAAACTGAAACACCAAGTTTCGTTCTGCGGATATTTTCCTGCCGACGCACCGATGTATAGTTGTATTGTGGTTGTTTGGGAACCGAAAGGAATTCCGTCGGGCGGAAGAATGGCAGGAACCGTTTTCAAAGAAATTGCCGAAAAAGTGTATGCGAGAAACGCCATCTCGCCCATTGTGAGCAACGACGCGATTAAAAATCCTGTTTCAAAAAACGGCGATTTCAAAGAACTGAAAAACGTATTTTCGATATTAAATATCGCAACCGACGAGCGAATGACCGGCAATCATCGGTGGGCAAAAACAAGTGCATCTGAAGAAAATGTAACGATAAGTCCGCTTGCCGTAAACGACAAAATGCCCGATGTAACAGGAATGGGCGCCAAAGATGCCGTGTATTTAATCGAAAATTCGGGGAAAAAAGTAGCGAGAATTATTGGTAGCGGAACCGTAAAAACGCAAACAGCAAATGGAAATAATGTAACGTTGACATTAAGATGAAAAATTTACAAACCATAATAAGCGACCTTATCAATCCAACCATCATTGGAAATATTGATAAAAATGTAAGCGGTATTCAGTTCGATTCGCGCAAAGTAGAATCGGGAAATATTTTCGTTGCGACGCGCGGAACTGTTTCCGACGGTCATTCTTTTATCGAAACAACCATCGAAAAAGGCGCGACGGTAATCGTTTGTGAAACATTGCCCGAAAACATCAACGAAAACATTACATATATTAAGGTAGAAAACAGCGCCGATGCGTTGGGCAAAATCGCCTCAAATTGGTTCGACAATCCGTCAGAAAAATTGACGTTGGTCGGCGTAACAGGCACAAACGGCAAAACAACCATCGCTACATTATTATATGAACTTTTCCGCAAACTCGGAAATAAAGTTGGTTTGCTTTCGACCGTTTGCAATTACATTGACGGAAAAGCGATGGAGGCAACGCACACCACGCCCGATTCTATTGAGTTGAACAGATTGTTGGCAGAAATGGTCGAAGCAGGTTGCACATACACATTTATGGAAGTCAGCTCGCATTCGGTTGAACAACGCAGAATTGCAGGACTAACATTCGCAGGCGGAATTTTTACAAACTTGACGCAAGACCATTTGGATTATCACAAAACGATGCAGGAATATTTAAAAGCAAAAAAACGCTTTTTCGACGAACTGCCGAGCGATGCTTTTGCGCTGACCAACATCGACGACAAAAACGGTTTAGTAATGCTCCAAAACACAAAAGCGAGAAAATATTCGTATTCAATCCGCGGAATCGCCGATTTCAAAACCAAAATCCTTGAAAACACTTTTGAAGGTATGCTCTTGGAAATGAACGGTCGCGAAATTTATGTGCCGTTCATTGGGAAATTTAATGCGAGTAATTTGACGGCGGTTTTTGGCGCAACGATGTTGATTTGTCGTAAGGGCGAATGGCATTCGCCCGAAAACAACAAACCAAATACGGGGCGAATGCCATTCGCCCCTACGGAAGACGAAATCCTTGCAAATTTGAGTGTTCTTCATTCTGTTTCGGGAAGATTCGAGGCATTGCGTGCGCCGAAAGGATTTACCGCAATTGTTGATTATGCACACACGCCCGATGCGTTGAAAAATGTAATCAGCACTATAAATCAGCTACTTGAAGGCGCTGGAAACTTGATTACGATTGTTGGCTGCGGCGGTGACCGCGACAAAGGCAAGCGACCAATAATGGCGCGTGAAGCTGTTAACGGCAGTAACCGCGTGATTTTCACTTCGGATAATCCACGCACCGAAAATCCGCAAGACATTATTAACGATATGCTCGAAGGACTTTCGATTGCCGAAAAAAATAATGTATTGTGTATTATTGATAGAAAAGAGGCGATAAAAACGGCTTGCGCATTGGCGCAGAAAGGCGATGTGGTGTTGATTGCAGGAAAAGGACACGAAGATTATCAGATTATTGGAAAGGAGAAATTTCATTTTGATGATAAGGAAGAAGTTCTTTCAATTATTAATTGTTAGTTATTAATTATTATGAAAAAAGATAGTGCGATAAAAGACAAGAGTTTTCGCTTTGCAATACGAATTATAAAACTCTATCAATATCTGACAAATGATAAAAAAGAGTACATTTTGTCAAAACAATTATTGCGTAGTGGAACAAGCGTTGGTGCAATGGTGCGAGAATCCGAACACGCAGAAAGCACCGCAGATTTTATTCATAAATTAACCATTGCACAAAAAGAAATAAATGAAAGTCTTTGTTGGCTCGAACTTTTAAATGAAACCGATTATTTAAACAAGAAAGAATTTGATAGCATAAATGAAAATGCCGTAGAAGTCATAAAATTGATAACATCTATTCTAAAAACCACAAAAGAAAACCGAAAAAAATAATTAACAATTAAAAAAGCGTTAACAATTTACAACTAACAATTAATAATTATGTTCTACTACCTATTCCAATATTTAGACCAAACATTCGATTTTCCCGGTTCAGGATTAATCAATTTTATTTCGTTTCGGGCGAGCGTGGCGTTTATCTTGGCGTTGTTTATTGCCACGATTTTCGGGAAACGGATTATTCATTTTTTGCAACGAAAACAAATCGGCGAAACCGTGCGCGATTTAGGATTAGAGGGTCAAATGGCAAAAAAAGGCACACCGACAATGGGCGGAATTATCATTATTTTGGCAATTCTTGTTCCTTGTTTGCTCATCGGGCACATCGGAAATATTTATATGATTTTGATGCTCATTACCACCATTTGGCTCGGATTTATCGGCGGACTCGACGATTACATTAAAGTTTTCAAAAAAGACAAAGAAGGTTTGCACGGCAAATTCAAAATTGTTGGGCAGGTCGGACTTGGACTCATCGTTGGGTTAACCTTGTTTTTAAGTCCAAATGTTGTCATAAGAGAAAATGTAAACACGATTAAAGACGGCGAAATTGAAATAGTTGAATACGCCGAATCGAACGTAAAATCGACCAAAACGACTATTCCGTTTCTCAAAAACAACAACTTGGATTACGCCGATTTGTTCAGTTTTATGGGCGACAAAGACAAAGCGCAAATGCTCGGTTGGATGTTTTTCGTGCTCGTGGTTATTTTTATCGTAACAGCTGTGTCCAACGGCGCCAATATGACCGACGGACTCGACGGACTCGCCACGGGAAGTTCCGCCATTATCGGCGTAACGCTCGGTGTGCTTGCCTATTTGTCGAGCAACATTCGATACGCCGGATATTTGAGCATAATGTTCATTCCCGGAAGTGAAGAATTGGTGATTTTTGCGAGCGCGTTTATCGGTGCGTTGGTCGGATTTCTTTGGTACAATACCTTTCCTGCACAAGTGTTTATGGGCGATACAGGCAGTCTGACTATCGGCGGAATCATTGCCGTTTTCGCCATTGCCATTCACAAAGAACTGCTGATTCCGATTCTGTGCGGTATCTTTTTGGTCGAAAATCTGTCGGTTATCGTGCAACGTTTTTATTTCAAATATACTAAAAAGAAATACGGCGAAGGACGGCGGATTTTCAAAATGGCGCCGTTGCATCATCATTTTCAGAAAGAAGGAATTTCGGCATACATTCAAAAACCGATTAATGCGATTCCCGAATCGAAAATCGTAACACGTTTTTGGATTATCGGAATTATGTTGGCTGTTTTAACAATTATTACATTGAAAATCAGATAATATGGAAATTCGTGCAAACAATTCGGGAATACGCCAAATATCGCCTTATGGCGATCTGGAAGGTCGCTTGACAGAAGACCGCAACGATGTTTTCTGCTTTTCGGAAGAAAAAATCAAAAAACAACGCATCGTCGTACTCGGCGGTGGCGAAAGTGGTGTTGGTGGCGCTATTCTTGCGAAGAAAAAAGGATTCGATGTTTTCCTTTCCGACTTTTCTGAAATTCAACCGAAGTACAAAACTATGCTTATTGAAAATGGAATTGAATTTGAGGAAAAGCAACATACAGAAGAAAAGATTTTGAATGCCCGGGAAGTCATAAAATCGCCCGGAATTTCCGAAACTGCGCCCATTATCAAGAAAATAAAAGAAAAAGGCATTCATATTATTTCCGAAATCGAATTCGCCGGAAGATATACCAACGCCAAAATGATTTGCATCACAGGTAGCAACGGAAAAACCACGACTACGATGCTTATTTATCATATTTTGAAAAATGCAGGATTAAATGTCGGTTTGGCAGGAAATGTGGGCGACAGTTTGGCATTGCAAGTCGCCAACAAAAATTACGATTATTTTGTGGTCGAATTGAGCAGTATTCAACTCGATAATATGTATGATTTCAAAGCCGATATTGCTATTTTGCTCAATATAACGCCCGACCATTTAGACCGTTACGAATATAATTTCAAATATTACATTGATTCTAAATTTCGGATTATTCAAAACCAAACACCTAGCGATATTTTTATTTATTGGAGCGAATGTCCGACTATCAAAGAGGAATTGGAAAAGCGGAATATCAATTCCACGCGCCTGCCGTTCGATTACGAAAAACGAGAAAAAAACAACGCTTACATCGAAAACGGCGAACTCGTTATCAACACCGCGAACAACACGTTCAGAATGCCGATTGGCGAACTTGCGCTCGAAGGCAGGCACAACATTCACAACTCAATGTCAGCCGGACTTGCAGCCAATGCGCTGAACATTAAAAACGACAAAATCCGCGAAGCATTGAGCAATTTCGAGGGCGTAGAACACCGTTTGGAATATGTGGCGAGCGTGCGCGGAATCAAATTTATCAACGACAGCAAAGCCACCAACGTAAATTCGTGCTGGTACGCCGTTCAAAGCGTAAAAACACCACTCGTGCTAATCCTCGGCGGAACAGACAAAGGCAACGATTACAGCGAGTTAGACAATATTGTACGGGAAAAAGTTCACACCATCGTCTGCCTCGGCGCCGACAACGAAAAGTTATTAAAACATTTCAGCGGAAAAGTACGGAATATTTACGATACACACTCAATGAAAGAAGCCGTAAACATCGCCTACAAATCCGCAAATAAAGAAGAAACCGTGTTGCTTTCGCCTTGTTGCGCAAGTTTCGATTTGTTTGAAAATTACGAAGACAGAGGAAGGAAATTTAAAAATGCTGTTAAACAATTATAATGTTTATTTGGCTATTTGTTGATTTGATTATTTGTTATCAGCAAAACAAATAACCAAATAAGCGAATAAACAAATCAACAACAAGACTATGAATGATTTACTAAAAAAATACCTAAAAGGCGACACTGTTATTTGGATAGTTTTCGGGCTGTTGTGCCTCATTTCTGCAGTCGAAATGTACAGCGCATCGAGTTCGCTCGCCTACCGCGGAAGCAACCACACTGCACCGATACTTTCGCACATCACGTTTCTTGGATTGGGCGCGTTGGTCGTGTTTGGCGTGCACCTCATTCCGTACAAATATTTCCGAATGTTCAATTATCTGCTAATGATTACCGCCTTTGTAACGCTCATTATTACGCTGTTTCAAGGTATCAGCGCAGGCGGTGCAAAACGCTGGTTAGATTTGGGATTTTTCCAATTTCAGCCGTCGGAAATAGCCAAAATATCTGTACTTATTTTTATCGCCGACATATTGGCGCGAAAACAGCAAAAAGGAAACGCCGACGAGGCTTTCAAGCCGATTTTGATTGTGTTAGGCATTTTTTGCGGACTCATTTTTACCGAAAATTTCTCAACTGCTTTCCTGCTTTTTGCCATCGCCGTATTGATGATGATTATCGGGCGGGTTTCGTTCAAAAAAATCGGACAACTGCTTGGCGTAGTGGCGATAATCGGCAGTATTGCTTTTGTTGTCGGGTGGAAAATTCCTGCCGAATATCTCGGTCCGTTCGACCGATTGCCGACACAAGTTGGGCGCATTATTTCTTTTGGCGACAAGGAAAATAAATTTGTGCTGAACGACAAAACACGCCAAACCGTGAATGCGCAAATTGCCATTGCCAACGGCGGATTTCTGCCTAAAATGCCCGGCACAAGCGCACAGCGCGATTATCTTCCCGAGGCGTATTCCGATTTTATTTACGCCATCGCCATCGAAGAAATGGGATTGCTCGGCGGATTGTTCATTATTGCGCTGTACTTAATTTTGCTTTACCGAGCAGGAATCGTAACCTTTAAAAGTACGCAGACTTTCCCTGCCTTGCTTGTCATCGGACTTTCGTTAATGATTGTCGTTCAGGCGTTTATCAGCATGGCGGTAGCCACGAGTTTGGGACCGGTTACCGGACAGCCGTTACCTCTTATCAGTCGTGGCGGAACGTCTATTTTGGTAACGTGCATTTATTTTGGAATGATTTTGAGTGTAACGAGGTCGTTGCAAGAGGAAAATAATAAGAGTGAGAGTGTGGAAGAGGTAAAGGAATAAAAAATGCTCGTTCAAGTTTGTCACTTGGACGAAAATGGACAGGTTAATAAAAAAATAAAATGAAGAAAGACATTACCTTATTCGGAAGTATTTGTTCTATATTTGGATTAATTATTTCAATTTATCTATTCATTGAAAATCGTTCAATTGATTTTCTTCAATGGTTCATTTTGGGATTTGTGATATTGACAATTGCTTCTGTTTGTGCATATTTTTATATAAAATCTCAAAATTCCATAACAAAAACCATAGATAAATATCGTATTTCAAAAGATGCAAGCGAAGATAATATTGAAAGCGATTTGTCCAACCAAAGTAATAAATCATTTGCCAAAATAGCAAGAGACAGAGTAAATACTGATTCTTTGCGTAGATTAGCAATTGAAAAGTTGACCGATAAAAGAATGCTTACTACTGTTCTTGCTGAAATAGCAAGAGACAGAGTAAATACTGATTCTTTGCGTAGATTAGCAATTGAAAAGTTGACTGACAAAAGAATGCTTGCCTCCGTTCTTGCCGAAATAGCAGAAGATAGAACTAATACTGATTCTTTGCGCCGATTGGCATCTGAAAGGTTATTTAAAATACGATGATAAGAATTATTGAACAGGAAGTCCGAAAAAACAACTAAAATAAACGATTATGAAAAAAAATCCGTTGATGTAGTTTTGCAAACCGTGCTTTGATAAAAAATGTTTACAACAAAACAAATTAAAAAATGAATAAAATATCAAAACATAAAAATGAAGATACAGAGCCTGAAAAAGTTCTATTTTCCAATGTTGCACAAATCATTGAGCAACGGAAATTCAATATCATATCGGTTGCAAACAATCAGATTGTTTTGATGTTTTGGGAAATTGGCAAGTACATCAACTCCGCAGTTTTGGGAATGGAGCGTGCCGAATATGGAAAACGAATTGTCGCGACAATGTCGCGACAATTGGTCGAAAAGTATGGTAAGCCGTTTGATGACAAGAATTTACGCAGAATGATGCAGTTTGCCTTGCAATTTCCCGATATTGAAATTGTGTCCACACTGGGGACACAATTGAGTTGGTCGCATATTCGTGAGTTACTGCCACTTAAAACCATTGAAGAAAAATTGTACTATGCCGAAGAAGTGAGCAAAGGATTTTTGGGCGTGAGAGATTTACGGCATTTAATTGCCCGCAAAGCATTTCTGCGAAGAAACAATGCCAATCTGCAACTCACACGGCAAAGCAAAATTCCTTTCAATGCCTTCAAAGACCCGATAATTTTAGACACGCTCGGACTGAAAGACACTTTTTTGGAGGCAGACCTCGAAAGCGCAATCTTGCGAGATATTGAAAATTTTATTTTGGAATTTGGCGTTGGTTTTACATTTGTTGCCCGTCAAAGACGAATCCCAATAGATGATGATGATTATAAAGTTGACCTTCTGTTTTATAATCGTGATATGAGGCGTTTAGTAGCGATAGATTTGAAGATTGGAAAATTTAAGCCGTCGCACAAGGGACAAATGGAAATATATTTGAACTGGCTCAATCAATATGACAGACGAGAAGGCGAAGAAGCACCGATTGGCTTAATCCTTTGCACAGATGCCAACAGAAAAGTTGCCGAACTTCTGGAACTCGACAAATCGGGAATTGCCGTTGCCGAATATTGGACAAAACTTCCGCCAAAAGAGCAATTTGAAAGCAAAATTAAGGAAATTATGGAAGAAGCAAAAGAACGCATTGAACGCAGAAAATTACTCGGCACTTCAACTGTGCAAAAGCAAATAAACTACTTTTTAGAAGAAAGTAGTGATGAAACAGACGACAAAGATTAAAAATCACGCTCACGCGGATTTGTAATCCGCGCGACAACCAACATTAAAGAAATTGTTATAATTTGAAGATTCGGCTCAAGAAAACATAATATTCAGCTCAGAAAGACAGCCTTTTGCAAAGAAATCAATATCTTTGTGAGCCGAATAAATTAAAAAAAGCAATGGAAACGCAAGAATTGATATTGAATTACTTAAAAAATCACACAAATTCTTCTTCAAAAGAAATTTTTGAAGGCTTAAATTCCATTGTCAGTTACGCAACGGTTAAACGCAATTTGTCAAAGTTATTAAGTGAAAATCATATTATTCAGCAAGGAAATGCAAAAAATAGCCGTTACGCGCTTTCGCCGACTTTTAACCTTTTTTATCCGATAAATTTAGACGAATATTACAGCAAAGAAATTGACGAAAGGAAAATTCTATCGGGTTACAATTTTTCGCTTATTCCTGAAACATTGCAAAATGTTCCGCTTTTTACTGCCCAAGAATTGACTTCGCTAAATGATTTACAGAATAAATTTTCCGAAAATATCGCTCAACTTTCAGCTTTTGAATATCAAAAAGATATGGAGCGATTGGCGATTGATTTGAGTTGGAAATCTTCGCAAATTGAGGGAAACACCTATTCGTTGCTCGAAACCGAACGCCTTTTAAAAGACAAGCAAACGGCAGACGGAAAAACAAAAGATGAGGCAATTATGCTGTTGAACCACAAAGATGCAATTGATTTTACAGTTGAAAATTCCGATTATTTTCTTTCGTTGAGCATTTCAAAATTGGAAGAACTGCACAGCATTTTGATAAAAGAATTGGGCGTTGACCGGAATATCAGAACGCGGAGAGTGGGCATCACAGGCACAAATTACCGACCGCTCGAAAACGAATTTCAGATACGCGAGGCGTTGCAACAAACTTGCGATTTAATAAATCGTCGCGAGAATATTTTTGAAAAAGCGTTGTTTGCTTTGGTGTTGCTTTCGTATCTTCAAGCGTTTACCGATGGTAACAAACGTGTAGCGCGGATTACGGCAAACGCGCTTTTGATTGCTAACAAATATTGTCCGCTTTCGTTTCGCACGGTCGATTCTATTGATTACAAAAAGGCAATGTTGTTGTTTTACGAACAGAATAACATTTCTGCATTCAAGCAGATTTTTATAAATCAGTTCAAATTTGCAGTGGAAAATTATTTTTAAAACAAAAAACTATGAAAAAAAATCCCAAAATAATCATTTCCGGTGGCGGAACAGGCGGACACATATTTCCTGCTATTTCGATAGCCAACGCTTTGAAAGCAAAACTTCCCAACGCAGAATTTTTATTCGTAGGCGCGGAAGGCAGAATGGAAATGGAGAAAATTCCGCAGGCAGGATACAAAATTATCGGCTTACCCGTCAGCGGATTCGACCGTACGCACTTGCTCAAAAACGTAAAAGTGGTTTTCCGACTGCTCAAAAGTATGCGAATGGCGAAGAAAATCATCAACGATTTCAAGCCCGATGTGGCGATTGGCGTTGGCGGTTACGCAAGCGGTCCCACGCTAAAAGAGGCGAATAAAGCAGGCGTAAAAACGGTGTTGCAGGAGCAAAATTCTTTTGCCGGCGTAACCAATAAGTTATTGGCGAAAAAAGCGTCGCTTATTTGTGTGGCGTACGATGGAATGGAAAAATTTTTCCCGAAAGAAAAAATTATCTTGACAGGAAATCCGATGCGGGATTTAAAAATAGATAATGAAAATTTAAAAACGGCTTATGAATATTTTGGATTTTCCGCCGATAAAAAAACGCTGTTAATCGTCGGCGGAAGTTTGGGCGCAAGAACAATCAACCAAAGTATTTTGGCAGGCGTTGAAAAGTTGGCGCAATCGGGCATACAAGTTATTTGGCAGACAGGAAAATTTTATTTTGAAAATATACAAAAAGAATTGGCAGGCAAACAAATGCCAAACTTTTATATATCAGAGTTTTTATCAAAAATGGATTACGCTTACGGCATTGCCGATTTGGTAATTTCGCGTGCCGGCGCAAGCTCGATTTCCGAGCTTTGTATGTTGGGAAAAGCAACGATTCTTGTGCCTTCTCCGAATGTTTCCGAAGACCACCAAACGCACAATGCAATGGCGTTGGTCAATAAGAATGCGTCTGTTTTGGTAAAAGACAGCGAAGCGCACTCAACACTTGTCGATACGGCTCTTGCGCTTATCCGCGATGACGAAAAATTGAAAGATTTGGAAAAAAATATTTTAACGCTTGCGTTGCCCGATTCGGCAAATCGCATAGCTGACGAAATAATTAAATTGATAAACAAATGAACAAAAAACAAATATATTTTCTCGGAATTGGCGGAATCGGAATGAGTGCGCTTGCCCGTTACTTCAATGCAAAAGGCTATGAAGTGAGCGGTTACGACCGCACGCAAACCGTTTTGACAAAAGAATTAGAAAGCGAAGGAATTGTCATTCATTATTCCGCAAATATTCCGCTTGTGGAAAATTTGCCGACCGAAACGCTTATAATTTACACACCTGCCGTTCCCGAAGATTTTGAAGAATTTGTTTATTTCAAAAACAACGGCTATCGAATGATGAAACGCGCGCAAGTGCTTGGCGAAATTACGCGCGAAAGCAAAGGCATCTGCATTGCCGGAACGCACGGAAAAACAAGCACTTCCACAATGACGGCGCATTTAATTTATCAGTCGAATGTTGGTTGCAATGCTTTTCTCGGCGGTGTGTCGAAAAATTACGATACGAATTTGTTGCTCACTTCAACGCTCACGCGGATTTGTAATCCGTGTGCCGACAATGTGGGCACGGATTGCAAATCCGCGCCAGCAAATGATTTGGAATTCGTGGTTATCGAGGCTGACGAATACGACCGCTCGTTTCATCAACTTTCGCCGTATATGGCATTGATAACCGCCGTCGATGCCGACCATCTCGACATTTACGGCAGTAAAAACGAATTTAAAAAAGGCTTTGAAAAATTTGCATCGTTAGTAAAACCGAATGGTTATTTAATTGTAAAAGAAGAAATTGAGCTGTCAGTCCATCCAAGCCTCCCTTTGGGGAAGCTTGGAGGAGCGTTTACCTACGGAATGAACAAAGGCGATTTTCACGCCGAAAATATCAACATCGAAAATGGCGAAATACATTTCGATTTTGTTACGCCGACCGAGACGATACCGAACATTCAGCTTGGCGTGCCTGTATTAATTAATGTAGAAAATGCGGTTGGCGCAATGGCATTGGCATATTTGGCAGGCGTTTCGCCCGAAGAATTGCGCGAAGGAATGAAGTCGTTTGCAGGCATTCGTCGTCGGTTTGACTTTCAAGTAAAGACCGATAAAATTGTTTATATCGACGATTATGCGCATCATCCCGAAGAACTTCGGGCAAGCATTTCATCGATAAAAACGTTGTATCCGAACAAAAAAGTCTGCGGAATTTTCCAACCGCATCTTTATACTCGCACGCGCGATTTTATGGATGGTTTTGCAGAAACGCTTTCGATGCTTGATGAACTGATTTTGCTCGATATTTATCCCGCGCGCGAACTGCCGATTGAAGGCGTTTCGTCGGACATTATTTTCGACAAAGCAACAATCAAAAACAAAACAAGAGCAACCAAAGAAAATTTGCTCGAACTATTGAAAAATAAAGAATTAGAAGGCGTTCTTGTTACGTTTGGTGCCGGCGATATTGATACGTGTGTGCCGAAAATAAAGGAAATGCTGACAGAAAAACAGAACATAGAACACATAGATTAAACAGAATAACACAGATTTTATAATCCGTTTTTTCCGTATATTCCGCGTGCAAAAAAAATAAAAATTATGTCTAAATTAAAAATCATATTAATTCTATTGGGTATCTTTGCGATAATATCCTATTTGATTTTTACTGTCGTTTCTTTTTCGGGAAGAAACAGTGAAAAAGTGTGCAATAATTTGATTATTAACATAAAAGACAGCACCGAATTAGGTTTTATCAGCGAGAAAAAAATTGCTTACATATTAAAAAAAGAAAATCTCAATCCGATTGGCAAAACGATGAAAGAGATTAACGCTGCTACGATTGAAGAAACATTGCAAAAACATCCTGTTATCAAAAAAGTAGAGTGTTATAAAACTTCGTCGGGCAATATAAAAATAGATATTTGGCAAAAAAAGCCAATGTTTCGTATTATGCTGAAAAATGGCGCCAATTATTATGTTGATTTTGAGAGGAAAAAAATGCCGTTGTCTGACGATTTTGTCGCCTATGTGCCGATAGTAACGGGAACGGCAAGCAATGAATTTATAACCAAAGAATTATTCGATTTTATCGATTTTTTGCGAAAAGACAAATTTTGGAATTCGCAGATTGTTCAAATTGATGTAGACAGCAATCAAGAAATAGAATTAACGCCGAGAGTTGGAAATCACGTTATTTTGCTCGGCACATTGGAAAATTACAACGACAAACTAAAAAGTTTACTGAAACTTTATCAAGAAGCCTTAAACACAGGTGGTTGGAATCAATACAGCAAAATTGACCTTCGCTACCGCAACCAAATTATTTGTAAAAAAAAACAATAAAGATATATTGCTATGACAACAGAAAAAGAAACCACGGTTGAGAATTATTTCGCCGCCATAGATTTAGGCAGTTCGAAAATTACAGGCGTCGTTGCTCAAAAAACAGACGAAGGACGAATAAATATTGTCGCTTGCGAGCAAACAGAATCGCAGGGAATTCGCCGTGGCGAAGTAAAAAATTTAGCCGATACCGCGTTTAAAATCAACGAAGTAGTAAGAAAACTCGAAAACCACAAAGCGTTGAGAGACAACAAAATATTTATCAAAAAAGTATATGTTGGATTAGACGGACACAGCTTAAAAACGCAAGCGCACGGCGTAAAAAGAATTCTTGGCGGTGAAGAAGTTACCGAAGAAACCATCAACGAAATGCTCGGCGAATGTTGGAAAATGAGATTGGAAAACAGCGAAACATTCGACGTCATTGAACAGGAATTTGTTGTTGACGGAATGCTCGAATACAATCCCGTTGGAATGACTTGCAACGGTGTGCAAGGCAATTACAAAATTATTCACGGCAAGCCCGAATTGAAACGAAGCTTGTTACGCAGTTTTGAAAAAGCTAATCAGCTCGAAGTGGCAGGAATGTTCATTTCGCCCATCGCAACGGCACAAGCCGCTTTGACCGAAACAGACAAAGAAATGGGTTGCGCACTGATTGATTTCGGCGCCGACACAACTTCTATCTGCGTGTATTACAACGGTTATCTGCGCCACGTTGCCACCGTTCCTTTTGGCGGAAATGTAGTAACCAGCGACATCAAAGATTTGCACGTTACGCAAGATATTGCCGAAAGAATCAAGAAAAAATTTGGCAACGCAATGGCATCGTTGGAAACGAAAAAAAATATTGTGATTCCCGAACAAGAAGAAAAAATGATTTCGACCGAAGTGCTCGCATCGCTTATCGAAGCCAGAATGGACGAAATTCTCGATTTTGTTTGGCAGGAAATCGAAAAATCGAAGTTCGCATCAAAGCTCGGAAACGGCATTATCATTACAGGCGGTGCATCGAAACTAACAAATTTAGACAAGCTTATCAGTTCCAAAACCGGTTGCGATGTGCGCTATGCAAACTTTGCAAGACATATTGACATTGAATCGAAATTCGATGAAACGATTAATCCGCTTGTGGTTGGACTTTTGTTATTGGCAAACGAAACTTGCGCCGTCACGAAAGAAGTAATTGAAATAGAAGATGTTGCTGAAGAAAATGAAGAAATAAAAAACAAAAAATCTATAAAAAAAGGATTTGGAACAAGAACCAAAAGACCGATTGTGGCAGTAACAAATTTCTTCGGCAACCTTTTTAACTTGGAAGAAAACGACGAAAATGAAAAAATGTAATAACATTAAGAAATAAAAACTTTGCGTCTTCGTGCCGCTACGTCTTTGCGTTTAGAAGAAAAGCGCAAATGTTGTGAACGCAAAGGCGCGAAGATTTATTATTACAATAATTAAAATCTAAATATCATGCAAGAAGAATTACTTGACTTTGTCATCAGCAAAGAAAAATCGCCTATCATCAAAGTGATTGGTGTTGGCGGTGGCGGCGGAAATGCCGTGAATCATATGTTCCGCCAAGGCATACACAACGTAGCTTTTGTTGTTTGCAATACCGATTATCAGGCACTTGTCGATTCGCCCGTGCAAACAAAAATTCAGCTCGGCGGTGACCTTACCGAAGGACTTGGCGCAGGCAATAAGCCCGAAAAAGCACGCAATGCGGCTATCGAATCGCTTCCCGATATTGAGCAGATTTTGAGCGAAAACACCAAAATGGTTTTCATCACTGCCGGAATGGGCGGCGGAACAGGCACAGGCGCGGCGCCGATTATTGCCAAAGCAGCCAAAGATATGGGAATTCTCACAGTGGGTATTGTTACGATTCCGTTTTTGTTTGAAGGGAAAAAGAAAATTCAGCAAGCGTTAGATGGCGTTGAAGAAATCAACAAACACGTTGATGCACTGCTTGTTATCAACAATGAAAAACTGCGCGAGATTTATCCTGACCTCGAATTGGCAAACGCTTTTGCGAAAGCCGACGATGTACTGGCAAACGCGGCAAAAGGCATCGCCGAAATCATTACTATTACGGGATATGTAAACGTTGATTTTGCTGACGTGGACACCACGATGCGCGACGGCGGTGTGGCGATTATGAACAGCGGACGCGGAAACGGCGAAAAACGCATCACGAAAGCGATTCAAGACGCGTTGCATTCGCCATTGCTCAACGATAATAATATACAGAAAGCAAAGAAAATTTTGTTGAACATTTATACTTCCAAAACCAACCAAGTAAAAATGGATGGTGTGAGCGAAATTCACGAGTTTATGGAAGCAATGGGCGATGATATCGAAGTGATTTGGGGCGCAACTTTCGATGATTCGTTAGAAGATGATGTAAAAATAACAATTATCGCCACAGGTTTCGGCATTGGAAATATCACGCCGATGCCCAATAATAAAGGCGAAAAAGGCGATGGCGATTTGGTGTATTTAGACGACGAAGACAGCGACGAAAAATCTGCGTCGCGAGTTTCTGCTCCGCAAAATTCACAGCCGAAAGAAACCGAAACGGCTTTCAACACTTACTACGGCAAACAGCCGGAGAAAAAAATAATGGTGCTCGAAGATATGGACGACGAAACGTACTTGGACGAATTATCAAAAATGTCGGCACTAAAGCGCAAGCAGGCGATGGAAAGCAGGCAGTATAAACCATCGAATTTGTCATCAAACTTGTCGGACTTGACATTAGATGATGATAATAAATTAACGAACAGAAATAATTTTTTACATAATAACGTAGATTAATATGGACTTATTTGAACAAATAAACGAAGACATCAAAAAAGCGATGCTCGCCAAAGAAAAAATCAGATTGGAAGCATTGCGCGGTATCAAAAAAGAATTTTTGGAAGCAAAAACCGCCAAAGGTTCCGACGGAACATTGAGCAACGAAACGGCTGTTAAGATTTTGCAAAAAATGGTAAAACAGCGCAAAGATTCCGCACAGATTTTCAAAGAGCAAAACAGACCAGAACTTGCCGAAAACGAATTGGCGGAAGTTGCCGTTATCGAAACTTACTTGCCAAAACAAATGACCGACGAAGAATTGACCATCGCCGTTAAACAAATTATTGCCGATACCGGAGCCAAAGACGGCAAAGATATGGGCAAAGTTATGGGCGTTGCATCTAAACAATTAGCCGGAAAAGTAGAAGGCAGGTTGATTTCAGAGAAAGTGAAGGCGTTGTTGAATAGTTAAGAGTTAAGCATCAATACGGCTTGGAAAGCCAAACTTTCATAACCGCAGTGTCAACGACCTGCGGTATAACGACAACACTAAATCTGCCTAAAAGGCAGAACTAAATCAAGAGTAAAATTCTGCCTTTCAGGCAGATGTTACATTTGTTTTTTTCCGCAGGTCGTTGACACTGCGGTTATGAAAATTAAGTCCATTCGGACTTAATTTCAGTGATTTTCGGGGATTGCCCAAAATAATGTGTAAATACAAAACTACGAGCAAAAATCTCGTAGTTTTTTTATTTTATGTATAACTTTGAACAATGGAGGAAATTAAAAATGGACATTCCCAAAGATGGGACTATCTAAGATAGCAATATGACATCATTAAAAAAGGAGTTGTTTTCACAACTCCTTTTTTTGTATTACTTTGCCGTAACAATCGCTTCCGTTCTTCTATTCAGCGCTCTGCCAGCATCTGTATCGTTAGTGGCAATTGGTCTGTCAGGACCATAACCAACATACGTTAATCGATTTGGATTGATTCCTTTATTTACCAAATAATCGAACACCGCCCGCGCCCTGCGTTGCGACAATACAATATTATACTCGTGCGAACCGCGCGAATCGGTGTGTCCGGCAAGTTCTAAATGTACTCGTGGATTTTGTTTCAAGAAAGCAAAAAGCCTGTCGAGTTCCGCTTTCGATTCGGGCTTTAAGGTATATAAATCGAAATCGAAAAACACATTTTTAAGAATCAACGACCTGCCCTCTTCTATTTTGGGCAGTTCTATTTTTTGACTTACATTTATTTGTATATCTTCGTCTTTGCCAAAGTGTCCGGAATGAAATAAATAACCTTTTTTGTTCACATTGAAACCATATTCCTGGTCAGCCGGCAAACTCGCCAAAAATTCTCCTGTTTGTGAATCGGATACAGACTGATAAACAACCTCATCATCTTCCAATCGGTAAAGTTCAACGTATGCCCGAATTGGCTCTTGATTATCATAATCATACACTTTCCCTTTAAAATATTTGACCGGTTCGGGGCGAATCGCATCATAAAGTGCTACTTCGTAAATATCTTTTCCTCTGCCGTTTTTTTCGATTCCATCGGACGAAAAATAGGCTTTATCTCCGGAGGCATTTACCACAAATCCCATTTCATCTTTGTGTGTATTAAGCGGATAACCGATGTTTCGAGGCACGCTGAAACCACTGTTTTTATTCTGCCGACGTGAAATAAAAATATCGTATCCGCCAAGTCCCGGATGCCCGTTTGATGCAAAATACAGCGTTTTATTATCTGCGTGTATAAACGGCGAAAACTCGTCTTCTTCCGTGTTAATCGGCGCACCGAGATTCACGGGATTAGAAAAAGTCAATCGTCCGTTTTCACCTATTTTTACGGAGCACTTCCAAATATCTTTTTTACCCATTCCGCCCGGACGGTTACTCGCAAAAAACAATTCGTCACCGGCAGCCGAAAAACTCGGACTCGATTCCCAATGCCTCGTATTTAATGGTTCGCCCGGATTAATCGGTTCGCTCCATGTATCGCCATTTTTTATGGAATAATAAATATCGCAACCACCAAGTCCTGTTTTTCTATCGCAGGCGACAAAAAACATATATCGCCCATCGACCGAAAAAGTCTGTGCGCCTTCGTTGCCCGGCGTATTCAGCGGCGGTCCGATATTTCGGCTTTTTGTCCATTTTCCATCTACTTTTTCACTGTGAAAAATTTCTTCATTAAAGCCTCTCGTTGCAGCACTTCCGGGAAGTTTTCCCCACAAAACAGTGGTGGACATCGTTTGCTCATCGGCAGTAATACTTGGCCAATAATCATCGTAAATGGTATTCAACAACGGACCTAAATTTTTCGGATCAAAAGGCACAGGTTTGCTTTTCAAGTCAATAGCTATCTCGCATCGGTTTATCCAATCCTGTATCCGAATCGTTTTTTCATCGGGAGTGAGTAGCGAAAAAGACGCCAATGCATCGGCATAAAGTCCGTTCTCGAACTGTGCCGCGCCGAGCCTTGTAATTGTGTGCGTAAAATGCGGAAACGACCTGTTAGCTGCGCGTTGCAAAGTACTGATGCGAAGCTGCTCATTCGACATCGCTCTGTAAGTTTCTGCCATTTGCCAATACGCTTCTGTAAAAAGCCGGTCTCTCGAAATCGCCGTTCTAAATCCGTCTATCGCTTCTTTATGCCGCCCGAGCCGCATATCGCTCACAGCCTGCTGATAAGCTTTTAACGCCGACGACGATTTTGAACTCAACGCCTGTGCAAAAAGACCTGTAGATGAACTCAATAAAAGAGCAAAAATAATGGAAAAAATATATTTCATTTTTTGTGTGTGTTTCATATTTTTACATGTCATTAACAATCTCTTTCCGAACCATTTGCATCAGTTCATTCTGATTGTTAGTATATGTTGATGTATCAATTTCTTTGTGAATAATCAATTCTATCTTTCCCCAACGCTGTCGGAAAGTTCCTCGGCGCATCACATCAAATGCACCTTTTATCGTTACAGGAATAATCGGTAATTGCAAATCTGTTGCTATCTGAAAAGCGCCTCTTTTATCTGAAAAGCGCCTCTTTTAAATGTG
>Ga0099364_10005224_pt1 | contig 19373 bp, 13 predicted proteins | sample TergutTh196P3_FD_73070 | JGI IMG/M metagenome (GOLD analysis project Ga0099364, IMG submission 73070) | Microcerotermes parvus P3 segment gut microbial communities from Pointe-Noire, Republic of the Congo - Th196 P3 | ecosystem: Host-associated > Arthropoda: Insects > Digestive system > Gut ...
GAGTTATCTTGATAAAAACCCTTACCGCTCGGCGATTGCGGGACTCCCCTACTCATTTGACCAAAAAACTTGTTAGCGGACTGCTGTCCTACTCGGCTTACAATTCAGGCGTATTGACGGTTGCACGGTCTAATGATACAATACGGGGGGTGTTGTCGGCAGGGGGATTCCTGCCGCGCGGGGGTTGCGCCTGGTTACAAAACGCCCAAAACAACGGGTGCGGCGGACTTTGTTGCCGGACAAAAAATTACAATTAGTTACAATTAGAATAAGTTGCGAAAAAATGTCGTCCCCCCTTTTTTCGCCAAGGATGTGCCATGAATGCCAACGAAATACTTAAAGTCGTCGATGCGATCCACCGGGATAAACGAATTGACAAAGAAGTCGTCTTTACCGGTGTAGAGGCCGCTATTGCAACAGCAGCCCGGAAACAGTATGGCGAAGGGGTAGAAGTCGAAATCACAATAAACCGGCAAACGGGGGAAGTCGGCGGTACACGCGACGGAGTGCCGATATCGCCCAAAGAAATCGGCGAACGGATAGGTGCCCAAAGTGCCAAACAGGTCATCATCCAGAAAATCAAAGAAGCCGAACGGGATGCCATTTACGCAGAACAGCGTTCCCAAATCGGGCAAATGGTTACCGGCATCGTACACAAGATCGAAGGTGCCCGGCGGGGAAGGGATGCCGATGATATCTTTCGTGAGGCAGGAGCCGTCATCGTGAACATACCGGGTGCCGAAGCCGTATTGCCGCGAAGCGACCGGATACCGGGCGAAATGTTCAATGTCGGCGACCGTTTACGGGGAGTCATTACGGATGTCCGAAAATCCGGGGCAAAGGTCAGGGTGATTTTGAGCCGAATTCGGCCGGCATTCGTCCAAGCACTTTTCGAGCAGGAAATTCCCGAAATTCAGGATACCGTCATCGACATTAAGGGCATTGCCCGAGAACCGGGCTACCGGACGAAAATTGCGGTTTACAGCAGTGACCAGCGAATCGACTGTGTGGGAGCCTGTATTGGAATGCGGGGGAGCCGAATCAAGAATGTTACCGACGAACTCAATAATGAACGGATTGATGTCGTTCCCTGGCATCAGGATTTGCAGATATACATTCCGAATGCGTTGCGTCCCGCCGAAGTGGAAGAGGTGATTCTCTGCCAAATGCTGGGCCGTGCCGTCGTGCTGGTGAGACAGGACCAGCGTTCGCTGGCCATCGGCAGGAAGGGGCAAAATGTCCGGCTTGCCAGCAAACTTGTCGGCTGGGATGTGGAAATTATGACCCGTGAGGAATTGGAATCCGATTTGGAAAAAGCGGTTGAAGGTTACGGGTTGATTGAGGGGATCACTCCCGATTTGGCAGACCGCCTTGTCGGCGAAGGTTTCTTGTCTTTTGATGATCTTTCGATTATCGAGCCGAACGACTTGATGCAGATGGGCGACTTGACCGAAGAGACGGCAAATGCCATCATCGAACAGGCAGAACGTTATGCCGAACAAGAAGAAGAGTACAAAGAAAAGACGGCACAGCAGGACGACCCGGCCGTAGAAACAGCGGCAATGGAAACAGCGGTCACGGAACTGGAAACTGCGGCAGTGGAAGCCACCCCGGCGGCGGAATCTACGCTGTCGGAATCTACGGTGCCGGAATCTACGGTGCCGGAATCCCCGACGGAGGCGTAAATTCCGAGATGACCGGCTTCGAGGATACCGTACAAACGGCATCGGCAAAGATTTCCGAAATTGATTTTAGGGAACCTCTAATAACACAAAAAGTCTTTGCGTTCCTTGCGTCTTTAATGATTTAGTGTCTGTGCGCAAATAACTATTTCGATTGTTTGACGGTATAATTCCATTCTCCGTGAAATGTATGCTGCGTGATATTGAACGATGCAAGTTCTTTATCACTTATCTTTATGCCCGTTGCATAACTTCCTGCATCGACAACACACCGCACCTCCCAACCCGACATCGTCGAAAGTATTGCCAATCAAATGGACAATCGTCGCCATGTCCAATAACGGACGACCACGCCAATTCTTGCTAATAAAAGAAAAAAGTTTATGCTCTATCCTGTTCCAGTTACTCGTGCTCGGAGGATAGTGACAGACCGTTGGGTGTGAGGTTTTCTTTTTCTTTTAATTCTTTGATCCCTTTTCGGATGGCGGCTCGGCAGAGTCCGATGGCGTTGGCGACGGCGGTGATTCCTCCGCGTCCGAGCGGCAGTGCTTCGGTCACTGCCCAGAGCCGTTTTTGCCGCTCGTCAAAAATCTTGAAAAGAGATACTGAACTTTTCCGAAATGATTGCTAAAATGTTCTTGTCCATTCTGGAGTATAGTAAATTCCCGACATTCGTGCAAGGAAAACTTCGGAATAGTTGTTTGCGCACAAAGGCTTACAAAGAGCCGCAAGTGTAGGCGGTACTCCGCCGGAACTTGCGGGTGGGAGGCGTGTTCGGGTGCACCCGCAAGTTACGCTACGCTCCACTTGCGGCTCTTTGGATATGTTACTACGATACAGTTCATTATGAACGCTTTGCCGTTCTCTTTGTATCCTGAATCACTCGGGATAAATCCAGGGTGCCCGATACTCCCGTGCGAGCAACTTTTGCGCCTCCGGGTCGTTCGGAATGGTCTGTTTTTCTCCATCCCAAGCCACACTGCGGCCAAGTTTCAATGTCAACATTCCGAGCAGTGCCATCGTGGTGGAACGGTGGCCATGTTCAATGTCGCAGACCGGCATCTTGCCCGACTCAATGCAGTCAATGAAGTCTGCCCAGAGTCCGTCAATGTTTTGGTCGTCCGGCCTGTTGAGTTGCGGTGCCATTCTTTCCGCCGGCGTAACATTATCATTGCCGCTAGGATAGAAACTCCAACCATCCTGCCAGCCGAGGTGAAATGTACCTCTCGTGCCGTAGAAATAGAGTCCGATGTGATGGCGTTCCGGCGGATTGCCGGAATAGCGGCGGTGTTCCCAGACGACATTGAACTTGTCGAACTGGAAAATGGTGTGTTGCGTGTCCGGCCCGTCGGAATTATCCTGCGCAATGAATCGCCCACCGGTCGAGGCAACCATCGTGGGGTATTGCTCTTCTTGCGACCACCAAAGAATCTGGTCAAGCCAATGGATTCCCCAGTCGCCGAGTTGTCCGGTGGCGAAGTCCATGAAGTTGCGGAAGCCTCTGGGGTGAATCCGCGTATTGAAGGGCACCAACGGTGCTGGCCCGCACCACATATCCCAGTCGAGTCCTTCCGGCACTGGCGAGTCGGGTTCTGGTCTTCCCGCCCCGCCCTGATAATGGACAAAAGCACGGATAGACCCGATGGTGCCGAGTCTGCCGCTTTTCAGAAACTCCATCGCCGCCATATTGTGGGGCGAAACCCGGCGGTGCGTACCGACTTGGACAGTCCGTTTTGTCTCCCGCGCCGCCCTGACCATCGCAATGCCTTCGTTGACCGTATGGCTTACCGGCTTTTCGAGGTAAACGTGTGCACCGGCTTTGCAGGCATCAATCGTGATGAGGGCGTGCCAGTGATCGGGCGTAGCATTGATGACGATATCCGGTTTGATTTCTTCGAGCATTTCCCGATAGTCGTTGTAACCTTTGGGCAGGGTGCCGGTGGATTCTTCGACTTTTTTGAGGGCGGGATCGAGGATTCGTTTGTCAACATCTACCAGTGCAACCGGTTCAATAGTTTTTGACTCAAGAGCGGTGTTGAGGATATTCATTCCCCACCATCCGCTTCCGACGAGGGCGGTTCGGTACTTTTTGTTTGAGTCTGCCCCGTGAACGGCGGGAGCGGGAAGAATGGAAGCCGCCGTTGCCAATGCTGAGGCGGTCAGGAATTTGCGTCGAGAAAGAGTCATGATGTTCTCCAGAGGGTGTGTTGAAGTATGTCCATCGAGCCGCTGACAATCGGGCAGCCCCACACCGTCCAGTATAGCCGATTCGGCGGGGAATAACAACGGGGAATAACAAGACGACGGCGGGGGAGTCCAAGTTTAGTGGGTGAACGTTTTTTTGTTACTACGTTATCTGTTATCTTCCTTGCGCCCTTTGCGGTAAAAAAACATTTAACCGCAAAGAACGCAAAGGATGCGCGAGGGACGCAAAGAACTGGAAAAACACCCACTAAATTTTGACACACCTCGCCCGAAACTCCGAAACCGGTCTTGCAATTCGTTTTCGGAAATGTTATGATACTGTCCGTCAGTTAACAAAAGCATGGAGGTTTTCTATGAATCTTTTTCAGGGGAAGGAAATTTCAGTCCAAGTTCGATGGATGGTACGCAGGGATTTTACCCAAGTCTTAGCGATTGAGGAGACATGTTTCGAGTTTCCCTGGACAGGTGAGGAGTTCCGGCAATGCCTGCAACAGCCGAACTGTCTCGGAATGGTTGCCGAACACGAGGGACGTGTTGTCGGCTTTGTCATTTACGAAACGCCGAAAAACCGAATCCTCGTAACGAACATCGCTGTCGCTCCCGAATTTCAACGGCACAGCATTGCCCGGCAGATGATTCAAACACTCGTCTCGAAAATGATCCAACAACGTCGGCACAAAGTTGCCATTGCCATTCGGGAGACGAACTTACCCGCTTTGCTCTGTTTTCGTGCTCTTGGATTCAAGACGGCAACCACGCTTAAAAACTTTTATGAAGGTCAAAACGAGGACACGTACGTCCTCCAATACCGGCTCGGTAAAGAACACGTTGATCCTGTTTACGCTGCCGGCCGTAAAGATGCCGTCCTCGTCGGGTAGTTTTTCCGTCCCAATCTTTTTTTTCTAACTTATTGCCTCGGCGGATAAAAAGTTCACAGAGCCCGGAGCGGAAGCTCCGGTGCTGCCGCACCGGGCTCTGTGAACGTGTTTTTCAATTCTCTGCTTTGACATTGTAACAGTACAAATACTGTCCATGCCGTAGGTACATTCTGCCGTTCAGCACGACGGGATGTGCCCAACTTTTTCCGGCTGCATCGTTCGGCAACTCAAAACTGCTCAAAAGCAGAAACTCCTTCGGTTCAGGCTTGATAAGGAGCGCCGTCTTGTCGTCCTCCGTCAACCCGTAGAGCAAGCCGTCCGCGTAGTGTAACGCCCCCTTTCCGGCAGCACGGGAAGTGTAACCCATCTCGCCCGTCATAAAGTTAATCGAACACCATGCGCCGTTATGATTCGTGCCGTACACATGATCGCCGACCAAGACCACGCCGCCGTGATGGTTGTTGAATTGCGGCTCCGACCAGACTTCCGTCGGGCGAATGGTGCCGTCGGTATTCTTTGCCAAACGGAACAGTTTTGCCGTACCCCTGTCGTAACCGGTTGATAAGAACAGATAACCGTTGTGATAGATCGGCATCGTGCAATGCACACTTCTCGCATTCGTCCAGGGGATTGAAAAGAGGCGTTTCCCCGTCGCGGGATCGAGTCCCTCCACACTGGCATTACTCATCACGGCAACGACACGGGTTCCCTCAAATTCAAAGATGTAGGGTGTCGTGTAGCCGGTGGGTGCGTTGCCCGCCGCCGGCGGAGCCGTCCAGACAGTCCTGCCCGTCTTTTTGTCCACCGCTGCCGCACTGTAACTTGCCCCGCCGACCGGAGTGATCAGAAGATCACCATCAATGATGACCGAATGTCCCAAAAACCACATCGGCATCGGTGCACCGTAATCGGTCATAATGTTCCGCCGCCAAATTTTGTCGCCGGTCGCTGCGTGGAAACAGGCCAGTTCACCATGGGGACTTATGTCGTAGACATAGTATTCTCCCTCAGCACCATCAATGGTCGGCGTGCCGCGTGTGCCGGGATACGACCGGGGGGCGTTGTGGGCGGGGCCGTTTTCTTTCCGCCAGATTTCATTTCCCTCTTTGTCGAAGCAGAAGACCATGGAGCGGTCTCCGGCATTACCGCTGATATAGATTCGATCACCGGCGATCGAAACGCCTGACCAGCCGTCGCCGAGGAAGTTGACCGACCAGAGGAGTTTGGGGCCTCCCGGTGCCCATTGTTTTTGCAGTCCGGTGTCCGGGGACTTACCGTTGCCGTCCGGCCCGCGAAATGCCCGCCAGTCGGCGGAACAAAGCAGAGGGGATGAAAGAATGATGATTGATAATGTACAGAAAAGTTGTCGGAGCATTAGTATCTTTAAGTAAACCGTCCATTTTGCACTGCCAATTATATCAGATTCCGCCCGACGATGGAAGAGACGGCGGCTAGATACGGAGAGGATTTTGGAGTTTTTTAGGGTTAGGAAGTGTATCGTAATAACATGTCCAAAGAGCCGCAAGTGTCGCGTAGCGTAACTTGCGGGTGCACACCGAACAGGTCCTCACCCGCAAGTTCCGGCGGAGTACCGCCTACACTTGCGGCTCTTTGTCAATACTTGTGAATAGGTGAATGTTATTTTGATACACTGTTCTTACGGTCTATCAACGGCTCGCCCCTCTCCAAACCGCCCACGCTGCCGCACAGCCGATGATCCCTCCCAGCGATAGGAATGTGTACGAACTCTCCCCGATCCATCGCGCCAAAGGCAAATAAAGGCAGGCAAAATAGACAGCGGCAACCGTAAAATTAAATGTCGCAAACGTTTTCAACAGCCGGTCTTTCATCTCCTCATCACTCATCGGTTCGACCGGCTTCTTTTCTTTGGGGAGTACCTTTTTCTTGACAACCGGCTCGGATGGTGTGCTGTTGGCGGCGGCTTTGTCAATCCGAACGGCACCGCGCGGATAGTATTTCGTCATCGCAGCACTTAATTCGGCAGGTGTACAGAGGACATACCGTACCGGCAGATTAAATATCATGCGGAGTTCGTCCGCAACGTCGGGAATGACCGGTTTCGTTACGGCCAAGCGTACATATCCGTGATCAATAGAAACCGGTATTAGGGAATGTTGCCGGGCTGTCGTCGGGTCAATTTGCACCACGACCTCTTCGTCGACAGAAATGTCTTCAAAGTGCATAAATGGAAGCCCTAGCGATTCGGCATACGCCATCATCACTGTGTCGGGCGGGGCTATTTTCTTCTGCAACACGGCCTCGTATAAGTCAATCCCGACGGCTTCGGCGTAACGGGCAATCTGTTGTAATTGCTCTTCGGTAACAAGCCCATTCTTTATGAGAATCGTCTCAAATTTCCGTCCGCCCAAATTTTTCATGTCTGCAAAAACAACTGCCGCCGCAAATGTAAAAAGAGAACGGAGTGCATTTTAACACCCGTTGCCACTTAAAACAACAGAGTAAACAACAGCGTGGACAACAGAGACCCTATCGTCAGATGCGGGAATGCAAGAGTCGGAGATGCGGTGCAGTTCTCGAAAAAACTCAGAATCAAAAGAGAAACCGACGAGAGAACTGTTGCAGGCAAGAGGGCGAATGCCTACAATGTTTCCCGTGAAACACTATGTGCAACATCTCAATCTCAACTACGACGACGATCTGCCCATCGTACAGCGGAGGGAAGAGATTGCCGACCTCATTCGTAACCATCAAGTCTGCGTCGTTTGCGGAGAAACCGGCTCCGGTAAGTCCACGCAACTGCCGAAAATCTGTCTCGAAATCGGTCGCCCTACCGCCGGAATGATCGGACACACGCAACCTCGACGAATCGCCGCCCGATCCATCGCTGCAAGAATTGCCGAAGAACTGGGCGTTACGCTCGGACATGAAGTCGGATACGAAGTGCGGTTTGATAAAAAGGTTAGCAGCGCCGCCGTTAGCCGCTCCGCTTACGGAGCGCAGGGTGTGCGCTCCGCAAGCGGAGCGGCTAACACGATCATCAAACTCATGACCGACGGCATTCTCCTTGCCGAGTCGCAGTCGGATAAAAACTTTCGTAAGTACGGCACCATCATCATCGACGAAGCGCACGAACGCTCTCTCAATATCGACTTCCTGCTCGGTATGATGAAACGTGTCCTGCCGCATCGTCCAGAGTTAAAACTGATTATCACGTCGGCAACCATCGATGCGAAACGTTTTGCCGAACATTTTACGGATAGACGAATCAATCGCGGTCAGCCGGTGCCGGTCATCGAGGTCTCCGGGCGGACATATCCGGTGGAGATTCGATACAACGATGTTAGCGGTTTCGCCTGCGAAACGCGTACGCCGATGCGCTCCGCAGGCGGAGCGGCTAACGACGATGTTTCCCGTGAAACCAACGCAGAATCGGATGCGATTCTCGCCGCAGTTCACGAACTCTACAAACATGGCAACGGCGATATACTGATTTTCCTGCCGACCGAAAGGGAGATTTTAGAGACGGCAAACGATCTACATAGTTGGCTGCGCTCCGCAAGCGGAGCGGCTAACTTAATCCTTCCGCTCTACGCCCGACTGCCGGTACACCAACAGCAACGGGTTTTTCAAACTTCCAAGCATCGCCGAATCATCTTGGCGACCAACGTGGCGGAGTCTTCTCTGACCGTGCCGGGCATTCGCTATGTCATCGACACAGGCACAGCACGCATTAGCCGATACTCCGCTCGGTCTCGTACTCAGCGCTTGCCGATTGAGGCGGTATCGCAAGCGTCGGCTGACCAGCGGGCAGGTCGCTGCGGGCGCATCGGTCCCGGCGTGTGTATTCGGCTTTATTCCGAAGAGGATTACAAACACCGAGACCGTTACACTACGCCGGAGATTCAACGGACGAATCTCGCCTCGGTGATTCTGCAAACGAAGTCGTTGAAGTTGGGGGAGATAGAATCGTTTCCTTTTCTTGACCCGCCGAGGGCTGCTGCTATCAATGATGGGTACAAAACGTTGTATGAAATCGGCGCGATAGACGACCGACGCAATTTGACTTCTATCGGTTGGAAGTTGAGCCGATTGCCGGTCGATCCGCGTATTGGTCGGATGATTCTTGCCGCTCATGAAAATGGAGTGTTACCGGAAATGTTGATCGTTGCGTCGGTTATGGAGATACAAGACCCGAGGGAACATCTTCCGTTAGCCGCTCCGCCTGCGGAGCGCACGAAGCAACAACGTGCGCATGAGCAATTTTTGGACAAGCGGAGTGATTTTTTCGGTTACATTAAACTTTGGGACTTTTATCAAAACTTGAAGTCGAAGACGAGCCGCAGCGGTTTGCGGAAGGCGTGTCAGCAGCATTTTTTGTCGTTCAATCGGATGCGTGAGTGGGAAGACATTCATGCCGAATTGCAACGGATTGTCCGGGAAGCGAAGTTGGCCGCTCCGCCTGCGGAGCGCAGAGTACGTTAAGGAAACCTCTAATCATACAAAAATTCTTCTCCGCTCCTTGCGTATCCTCTGCGTCCTTTGTGGTTAATCCTTTTTTAACCACAAAACAAACGGCCAATTTGACTCCATTTACAGGTTGGCTTCATTTACAGGGCTGGCAGGGAAAAAATCACAGAGCCCAGAGCGGCAACTCCGGCGTGCGACCGAAAACGCCGTATCTACCGATACGGGTTCTGTTTGTTTTGCGTAAAATTTCCCCGCCAGCCCTGTGTACCGTAAAAAACTTGGAGCCTTACGGGAAGAGCGGCAGGAAGAGCAACGTCATCAGGATAAGCAACGGGAAGAGCAACATAAAACTGTAACCCATATACCCGAAGAAACTCGGCATCTTCACGCCGTCCTGCTCCGCGATTGCCTTGATCATAAAGTTCGGACCATTGCCGATGTACGTCAATGCGCCGCAGAAAACCGCTCCGAGAGAGACCGCAATCAAAAGGGCATGCTCGATAAAGCCTCGCGTACCCGTGTTGCCGCCCAGCGGAACCAGTTTTCTGATACCATCATAACATCTCCATTCACCGCCGCGCCAGGTGCTGTCCCGTTCGACGAAACCAACCACTTCCACTTTGCCGAGGTACTTCTGTTGCAAGACCGGCACCAGTACACTACTGCTGCTCTCATCGGCGGCGACCCAGCGTCCGTCCACACGGTTCCATTTTGGCGTACCGTCCGCATTGAGGGATGCCTTCACTTCTGCATTATTTTCGTAGGAAAGCGTTCCCGCCGACCGCGCCCAGACGATGTAGTTCCATTTTCTCGCCTGTTCGCCGAATTCTTCGTCCATGATCTGTTCGTCCGTCTTGTAATCTTTGGCGAGTTCGGCTCTGACATCCGCTTCGGTGTTGGGAGTCAGCGTCCTTGCCGTATCGAAAAAGACGACATACGTCGGCGCATTATCCAAGACCGAACTCAACAGACCGGTTGACCAGAAGAAGAGTTGCTCCTTGCTTGCTCCGGTTGTTTTTTCCGCTTGGGTAACGACATTTTTACCATGTTCTTGCAGGATTTGTAATGGTGCCTGCATACAGAGGAATATCCCGAAAAAGAGTGCTGCCACTTCGCCGATTGCCAAAAAGTTAAAGGAATTCGCTTTTCGGATCAGATAACTGCTGAAAAGGAGCGAAATCGTCGCCAGGCTCAACTGCACTGCTTCACGCATATAAAACCAGGGATGCCAATCGGTGCCCGGTATCGGCCGACTGGGGTCAAGAAAAGCCACCGCAGCGACAACGCCGAGCAAAAGCGGGATATTGAGCATCCAGCCGGTGATGGAAATGGATGTGACGTTTTCGTCGTCTTCCCGTTTGCTTTCTTCCGATTCTTTCCGGTAAAACCAAAGTTTATCCCAAATGAAAAACATCGCGATCAGCGACAAGTTGACGAACATCCATTCCGCCCAGAGATAGAAAGTCCATTCAAAGGCAACTCCCCGGAGATAACCGAGGAAGAGGGGCGGATCGCCCAGCGGGGTCAAGCAACCGCCGCAGTTGCAAACGATAAAGATGAAAAAGATAACGGTATGAACCTTGAATTTCCGCTCTTTATTTGTTTCGAGTAAAAGCCGGATGAGCAAAACTGCCGCCCCGGTGGTTCCGATGAAACTGGCTAAAAGTCCTCCGATGAGCAGAATGACGGAGTTAACAAAGGGTGTTGCTCTCAAATTACCGGAAATACGAATACCGCCGGAAATCACGAAAAGCGAAAAGAGCAAAACGATGAATGGAAGAAATTCGTACAGAATTGCGTTGAGAAATACCGTCATACCAACGGCAAAATTGCCTTCTGTTGCCGGATCGACGACACCATGGACGGGCCAATGTTGTTCAACCGGAAAATCGCACAGGAGAAAATAGTAGAGCAACGTCAGGAAGCCGAGCGAACCGGCAACCAAAAGCCTATTCATATTGTTTTCCCACCAATGCGCCGTTGCAGGTATGAGCGGCAGGAAGGCGATACAAAGCAGCAAAGTCAGAAACGGAGCCACCATGATATAGGGCGGATAGCCGGGTTTGACTTTTTCGGGAGCGTGTCCGCCTTCGGCATGTCCGGCGGCGTGTTCTTCATCAGCACCGTCCGTTTCGCTATGTTCGGTATCGCTATGTTCGGCGGCGTGTTGTTGTTCGTATTCGAGAGACATTTCTGTCCATTTTTGCGGCAAGCCTTGCGAAAGCAGGAAGCCGTAAAAGGCAAGGACGAGAATCAGAGCCAACGCGACGGGCTTCATCAGTTTGCTCGTTTGGGGTTCATGTTTGTGCTCGTGCGTCTGCGCTGCGTTGTGTTCGTTTGTGTTGTGTTCGTTTGTGTTCATCGATGGGGAACGTGCCGTGATCTTTTTTTGATATTTCGAGAGAAATTACTCCTGTGAGTCTAACATTGATTGCCCCGTGTGGCAAGTCCCCGTAGGGTGCCCAGATCACGGCAGTGAACAGTTCCCGTCGGCACATTAACTTGTCCCGGTGGATGGGAATGGTAGAATGGAGCCGCAAGGGATTCACTACGCTGTTACTCCAATAGATGCTTGCTCACGATATGCGGTACTTGCCATCCTTTCTGCTGATATGCTCCCTGTTCCTTCTGCACGCACACGGACAACAAGAGGAGCGTGAACCCCATAGGACGGTTGCCGGACAATTTGAGAAAAATTACAATGCCGAGGACTACGAAGCAATCTTTGCAGCATTTGGCGGCGTGATGCAAGATGCCCTGCCGCTCTCCACAGCGAAGACGTTTTTTTCGGGTGTGAAAAACCAATACGGCAACATCGCCGAACGCGGACTCGTTACCTATTTAGATGCCGCCGCCCTCTACAAAGTGCGTTGTGAGCGGGGAACGTTCATGCTCACGCTGACCGTCGATGCGGACAGCAAAATCATCGGTTTATTCGTCAGGCCGTCTCTGGAAGTTGAACTGCCAAAGAGGGAACGCACCGAAACCAAAATGATACTCCCCTTCAAGGGGGAGTGGACGCTGGTATGGGGCGGCGATACACCGGAGCAAAACTATCACATCACGGCACATCCCTCGCAACGGCATGCGATGGATTTTGTGATACAGGACGAAAATGGACGGTCTTACCACTCATCGGGGCAGAACAATGAAGATTATTACGCTTTCGGCAAGGAACTCATTTCTCCGTGCGATGGAGAAATTGTCTTGGTCGTTGAGGGCGTGAAAGACAATCAGCCGGGACAGTTCAATCCTTTCTTTCCGACGGGCAACACGGTCGTATTAAAGACGGACAACCTTGAATACTTGGTTTTCGCTCACTTCAAGCAACATTCCATTAAGGTAACACAAGGGCAACGGGTGAAACAGGGCAGTCTTCTGGGGCTTTGCGGCAATTCCGGCAATTCTTCCGAAGCGCATCTGCATTTTCATGTTCAAAATGAGGAAGACATGAACATGGCAACCGGCGTGAAGTGCTATTTTGCCGAAATAATGGTCAACGGCGAACAACGAAAGGACTACGCACCCATACGGAATGAGAGAGTAAGGAATTAGGTATTCGTCTTCCGAAAACGGCTCCGTCGGGTCGAAAAAATCGTCATCATACATATTTCTTTTTCCTTATGCGATGTTGCAGTTTTTTATTTTTTCTTACCGCAAACGAGATGAGGCTTACAACCATATTCGGGCTGTGCCGTCCCAACTTGCTGTAACAACTTTGTCTCCATTCGGAGAAAAACATCCAAACCTGACCGTTCCCTTATGCCCTTTCAACTTGTGCAATTCTTTTGGGACTTATACCGTTGATTACCCAATGATTTTTCTGTCGGCAAAATTTGCCTACATTCACAAGACTGCTCAACTCCGAGCACCGATAGTGCGGACTGGAAGACACTTCTTGATAACTTAGACAGACTTTTCCGTCAAAAAATGCTACTGGGTAATAAACCGTGTAGTTCCCAAAATATAATCTAAGGTTATTTGAAGAATGATGTACTACACACGCCAACTGACTCGCACTTTTGGCCCGGTCTGTTCAGCCTCCTCGGATGCCGTCCCAGAGGAATTCGGAGTCAAGTCCCAGTCCGCCATTTCCTGTATCCTCTGTTTGTCCGTCATCTCGCACGATAAGGGAGTTACCGCAATATGTCCCTGTGCCAGGGCTGTCAAATCAGTCATTTGGTTGTCATCCGCCGTGCGCGGTTCGGGATGCCAAGTGAGCCAATAATAGTGCCGACCAACCGGGTCAGTTCGGCGTTCATAGGTTTCCCAATACTGCGTTCTGTCCACAGAAACAACTTTGACTTCCGGTCTCTCTTTCTGTAATGCTTTCTGGGGGATATTCACGTTATAGAGTCTGCCCGTTGCCGTCTCCTGCTCTAAAATCTTTTCAATAACACCTACCGCTAAATCGGCCGCTCGCTGATAGCGTTCGCTCTCGTCATATTGCAGCGAGACGGCAATGCTGGTGATCCCGTAAAAAGTCCCTTCGACGGCGGCGGCGAGCGTTCCCGAATAGAACACGTTAACTCCAGCATTGAGTCCGCCGTTTATCCCGCTGACGACCAAGTCGGGCGGTTCGGGCATGATTGCTGAGACTGCCAGTTTGACGCAGTCGGCAGGGGTGCCGTCCACAGTCAATGCCCAGGGCTTATCGTTGACATAAACTTTTCTCACCTGCAAGGGAGTCAAAAAGGTCATTGCATGGGCGACTCCGCTCTTTTCATGAAGGGGGGCAAGCACAAAGACTTCCCCCAGCCGCCGCAATGCCCGTTCCAACGCCGCCAAACCGGGGGCGTACACTCCATCATCGTTGGTCAACAAAATACGCATGGGCATATTGTACAAAATTGCAGGCATGTTGCCAGTAGTATAACGTTCGGGAGCGTGTGTCAAAAATTAGTGGGTAAACCTTTTCGATATATTACGTTAGCAACTGTATCGTAATAACATGTCCAAAGAGCCGCAAGTGTAGCGTAGTGTAACTTGCGGGTGCACACCGAACACGTCCTCACCCGCAAGTTCCGGCGGAGTACCGCCTACACTTGCGGCTCTTTGTACATACTTGTGAATAGGTGAATGTTGTTTTGATACACTTCTTTATCTTCTTTGCGCAACCCTTTGCATCCTTGCGGTTAGTTCTTTTTTAACCGCAAAGAGCGCAAAGAAAAGGGAAAACACCCACTAAATTTTGACACACCCCGTTCGGGAACTCCTGAAAGATTCCTCGGAAAAAAGTGTACATTTTTACGGATTTTGCCGATAGTTAGGGTGTCTTCAGTCCAGTTCCCTGAAAACCAGTTCCCTGAAAAGTCCACTGTTTTTGACAAGTCCAATGATTTTACGTCGGCTGTTTTGTTTCGCACTCTTTTGCGGCATTGCCGCTTTTGATTTTGCAGTTCCCTGTTCCGCCCAGCAGACGGCAGCGGAGACAGACCTGCTTTTCACTGCCGAAGTGCTGAAAATGACGTTGTTTGCGAGAACTGAGGGTGAAAAGAGATTTTGCGACTACGTCATTCAAAAACGGGATGACGGCACGATTCCGGTGTGGATAATCTATGGAGTCTATCAGAAAGCCATCGCCAAGGAACCTTCACGCCGATTTACCTATTTCAGGATGGGAGTGGAAACCCTTTGCAGACGCGAAGGTATCGTGCTGTATCCGGCATCGGCTCAACAGGCCGCACAAACCTCTCACGTTCCCGCATGGGTGCCGTCTCTGTTGCGGAGGCTGTTCTGACGGGATGCGGTGTGGCGTGATTGGGGGGTGAGGTGTGGGCGACGTTAACGAATAGGGCATTATCGTCTGGATTCCCGTCTGTGCGGGAATGACACGCTGGGTTATGCAACAAGCCTGTTATGTACGTCATTCTCCCGCTTGACGAACTCGCCCCAATTAAACAGAAGTGCGGGAACGCTCGGCTTTTTTACACAAGAAGCCGCCGCCCGAAAACTCGATCCCGAACGCGCCGCTCGAATCGAACTCGAAGAAAACAAAACCAAACGACTGCGAAAAGAAAACGCCCAACTCAAACAGGAAGTCGAAATACTAAAAAAAGCAACGGCACCATATTGCTATAACACTTTGCGAAGGAGGTCATGTAACCGCACAATGTTACTCTAACGCACGCCTGGATCAAAGAACAACACCCATGCTATCCCATTGCCGTGATGTGTAACGTTCTCAATGTCTCCAAAAGCGGATATTACGATTGGTGCAAACGACAACTTGCACCGCCATCGCAAGCCGAAGTTAAAAGACAGCAACGACGTTCATCAGGCGTTGGATTATCGAACGCCGAATGAAGTTGAGAGTGAATGGATTTTAACGTCGCGTTGATGTATAATGATGGTCTGATGCAACGGAAGTCGGCTCTGCTGGAGAGCAACCGTCTGAGGGTTCATCAGACTGAACGGCGAATCCTGTCGGTTCGAGAGCAGTCAGGTCATATTCCAACTTCTCTGTTTGTCCATGCTTAAAAAACTCACTTGGAAGTCAGAAGTACCGTGCAACGGACAATTTTACCGTCCGTCGGGACTGGGGCAGGTCAAAGCCGGAGCGAGCGGCGATTACTTCGTTACTTGAGTATTTTGTTACTTGAGTATTTTCGCGATAATGCCCATCGGTTGAATTATTGGGAACCATTATTGGGTGGTCGTGCGATGGGGAGCGGTTTGATTGAGTCTGCGTGCAAGAGTTTGGTGGGACTGTGTTCCTGATGTGGGGGCTCAGGCATCTGGACGCGTGTTGGCGGTTGCCGAGGGTGAACAGAATAGCGACGCTTTGTGCAGTGCTTTACTCCAACCCTTTATTCCAACCAATGGGAAATCGCATGGAAAATCATCCACTAAACTTGAATGCTCCCATGATGCTCTTTGTCCGTGAACCGCTCCGGCTTGACGAGTTGGTTTTATGGTGTAGAATTACCGTCATAGATCGCGGGGTAGAGCAGTCGGCAGCTCGTGAGGCTCATAACCTCAAGGTCGCAGGTTCGAGTCCTGCCCCCGCCATTTTATCTAAACTGCCTGTGCTCAAGCATTCTCTTGAAATGATACTCCCCCGCCAAGCACGGAGGAAATTCTTATAGCAGAAAGCAACCACCGAACCCAGCATTTCTACATAGGTAATCCGTTGACTCTGATAGTCGTAAACCCTTTTCCTGCAATGGATTAAGTCGTTGTAGAAATCGAAAGCATACTTGTCATTGTCGGCAATTTTCCACGCCATTTTGCCCGAATAACCGACCCGTAAAAGTGCCGCTACAATGACCTCTTTCCAGTGCGCCCCATTGTCCAGTATTTCCCAAACAGAGGCAGAATCCGACGAAAGTGTCGGAAAAAGTGTGGGAAAATACCGCTCGTGATTCGGCAATCCGAAGTGGCAAAGTTCGACCTCGGAGGATTCTGACACAACCGGATCAACGGACAAGGCAGAAATCGCCGGAACACCCACCGAAGCCGAAACGGTAACATCGTCATTTTCGATTCCCAAGTTTGCGATGCGGTTAACATCCAAATCGCCGTCATAATTCTTTTCCCGGACTATCGGCGAATTGCCCAGCACTGCGGTTCGTTCTTGTTGCGATGCACCTCTTTCTCTTAATTCATTACTGAAAGACCTACGGCAATTTACAAAGAACTGCTCCCAAGGCTCTTGCCCAGCCTTGCGCATATTCTTTTTGATCAACGTCGCCACGCTCTTACAAGTCCGATACTTGTCAAAGAGATAGACCTGCCCCTCTTTCTTTGCGGCAACGAGGGAATCGTAAAACGGACGCAGACTATCATAGAGAGGCACCTTTCGTGTACCAGTTTTACCCGTTACAGGAACACGGAAAAACTCTCTCCCGTTAGGAGCAACATGCAAATCCGCAAATTGCAAATCCTTAATGTCCGAAGGGCGCATACCTGCCAAACGTGCAAACGCCAAGAACCCCCTTAATTCCACATGGTTTTGACAGTCAGCCGCAGCATAGAATTTTTCACGAGTAATGAAAACATGCCGCACTCTGTTCGTCTCTACGTTTTCACAATCAACCTTTGCAAAGGGTGAACGTTTCAAATACTCCCACTCTACAGCCTTAGCAAACACTGCTCTTACTCGTGGAAGAAACTTTGTAATCGTCGTCGGTGATAGTGTACCGCCTCGCTTGCCTTTTTTCTTGCGGTTATTCGCCCAGAAAGGTGCAATACCCGCCGCCAATGACGGTGTGATTTCGTCAAGCCGCATGTGCGAAGAAAGGTAGTCAAGAATATACTCTGTAGTCCGTTTTTTAATAGACGAGTCTGTATGCCAACTTGCGTTATACTCCTCAAGGAACTTGCCAACGGAGGGCATTTCGCTTGTCAAAACAAGCGAAAGCCTTTTTACGATAATAGACTCCGAGTCTACAAAAAACGACCCCAAAAATGCGTCACCAAGTTTGGCCTCTTGATTAACTGTGCCCCTATTGTAACCTATTCCTTTCCCCATGTCAAGCATTATCTTTCCCTTCCCAAAAAATTATTCCGTTTTCACCATTCCCGTGCGCCGCCGTGCACGCAGGCGGGCAAGTGTCATGCCAAAACAAAAACAACGATGGCGATAGCCATACGTCAGCGTTATCGAGGACTCCGGGCTCCGAACAAAAAAGCAAATGTATAATCGCCCGGAGGTTGTATCATTCCAGTTTGTACTCATCTAAATCATGTGGGACAAATCGTTCATTACAATTAATGATGTCCATCGACTCTTTGAAACGCTCCCGACCCGTTGTGCCCGTTAATTCGACCGACTCGCCACTGCCCCGAACAGGAGACTGACCACAAGGAACGGCTGTAACGTTGTCCGGTAATAACTTGTGTGTTGATGTAAGCCAATCGTTGGCTTGTTTTTTACTGCGGTCAAGCACCGTAGAATCAAGGGTTTCCCAAGACTCCTCGACACGAAGACCAAGAGGAATACCCGTCTTAATTTGAGTATGCTTGGCAATGGTGTTTATCTTGTAATGCAGAAAACGTTATGGAAGTGGACTTTGCGCCCCTTGCGCATCCTTTGCGTCCATTGCGGTTACTCCTTTTTTTAACCGCAATGGACGCAAAGTGCGCAAAGAAAAAACGCCCCATTTGTCCCCGTGTAGGGGATAAAGGATGCAACGAAAAACGTCTGTTCTCTACCCGTTGCCGGTATCGTTCACCTTCCTCTATCCATACTGTCAAAGAGTCCTTCATCTGCTAACATTTTTTCCCCTTGCCCCTGCATACCGTTCATGATGGCCTGTCGGCGTTGCAGGTGCCGTTCCAGCAACATCCCGTTTTCGTCGAATTCCTGCACCTGTGAGAATCCCGACAGATTGCCCGTCGACAGTAGGCTGATCAGGTTTATTGACGCATATGGATTAGACACATTTGGATTATTTTCCACAGTGATTGGAGTTTTATTTCTATCTGCGTAATGCTCCCCGACCATCCCCAGGTGTCCATTGGCGAACGTATGAACTTGGAATAATACGGAAAAGAGGTGGAGGAGGATAATCGCGTTGCCGACATTTTCGACGGTGTTGTTAAATTTAACCTTTACGGAGGAGAGGAACCGTGTTGCCGTATCGAGGATGAGGAGCGATAGGAGAAACAGCAACCAAAATGCGATGCAGTCCGCCATGAACAATATGGGCGGGTAAAGCCCGGCGAGCAGTTGTGCCGCATCTTCCCACCAACCGACGGCAATCAGAGCGGAGAAGAGCACCGCCCCTAATGAGAGGGCGTTTCCCCATAGTCCGGCTTTCCAACGGAAGCCGAACAAGACGGCCAGAATCACAGGCGGTACGGCATATTTGTAAATCTCATAGAGTACCTCTGGAACGGTAATGGCGAATAATGTCATTTTGCGGTGAAAACGGTATTCCCGCCTTCGCTGGGCGGTTTTTTTTGGGCTCCCTACGCAGGCCAAGGACGGCCGCGACGGCATGTACCCTTCAGAGGGGGTATTTTATCAGGAAAATCTGGAAGTGTCAACGCATCGTCTCTTGGGAACAGGATGTACGGCAGTCCGAGAACAAGTTTTTTGGTCAAATGGGTAAGGGAGCCCCGTAATCGCCGAGTGGTAAGGGTTTTTATCTGGATAACTCAAATCGGTGTCTGCCAACCTGCCCTCGGCAGGCAAGCGCCCACTTTTTCAATC
>Ga0099364_10005225_pt1 | contig 19369 bp, 10 predicted proteins | sample TergutTh196P3_FD_73070 | JGI IMG/M metagenome (GOLD analysis project Ga0099364, IMG submission 73070) | Microcerotermes parvus P3 segment gut microbial communities from Pointe-Noire, Republic of the Congo - Th196 P3 | ecosystem: Host-associated > Arthropoda: Insects > Digestive system > Gut ...
TGTTGCTGCAATACAGCCATTTGGCTTTTTTTATTCCGATATTTTTAAGAGAAACACCGATAAATACTTTTTGAATGGGATTTCCTCTTACTATTTTCAGATACCATTTCGGAACTTGCCCGGTAACAATTACTTTTGTTGATTGAATATGAGTTAATTGCCCTATTAATCCTTTGCTTGTTGCTTTGTATGCGAAATTTTTTAACATAACTTTATCAAAAAATCCTTTCAATATGGCAGGCAGGTCGCTCCACCAAAGCGGAAAAATAAAGATAAGTTTGTTTGTCTCTGTAATCATTAACTGATATTTTTTCACTAATGGGTCAAGGGATTCACCTTTTGCAAATACGGATAATTCCGGTTCTGTCATCACAGGATTAAAATTGTCTTTGTTTAGGTCAATAACTTGGTAGGGTTCATCGTTGTTCTGCAATTCATTGGTTACGGTGTCAAGAATTGCTTTGTTAAAACTTCCATGCCAGGGATGGGCAAAAATAATTGTTGTCATAAAAAAAAATTAATATCTACTTTCTATAATTTTCCAGTCTATAATTTTCCACAAACTATTCAGGTGTTCGGCGCGGCGGTTTCTGAAATCAATGTAGTATGCGTGTTCCCAAACATCAAAAGTGAGCAGAGGTTTTAATCCTTGTGTCAGTGGATTTCCTGCGTTATTTTCTTTGATGATAGACAAATTTCCCTCTTTATCTGCCGTTAGCCAAACCCACCCCGAACCGAATAAACCGGTGCCGGCGGTTTCAAACTCTTTTTGGAAATTTTCGAACGAGCCCCAAGTAGCATCAATTTTTTCGGATAAACGACCCACAGGTTTTCTTTCTCCGGTTGGAGAAAATTGTGTAAAATAGAGGTTATGATTCAAAATTTGCCCTGCATTGTTGAAAATGGCACCTTCCGATTCTTTCACAATAGTTTCCAAATCGGCGGTTTCAAATTTTGTTCCTTGAATAAGATTATTCAGATTATTTACATACGTTAGTAAATGTTTCCCATGATGAAATTCAATGGTTTCCTTACTTATTTCAGGTTCAAGTTCGTGAGTTGCGTAGGGCAACTCTATCAATTCAAATTTCATATTATTTTGACTTTTAATTATTCCAATGTTAAAAAACATCAATACAAACAAAAAAATAATGGTTCTTTTCATGGTTATTACTTATTTAAAAAATTAATTTAATGAAATTTATAAACGATTTTGTTTTACATTTATTATTAAATACAGATTTACTGTGTTAGGTTTTCAGACTTACTCAATCCTAATTATTTTCAATTTTCTAATCTATAGTTTCAACATTTCGTATATTTTTGCCACAAAAAAAATGAAACCATCACTTTTATTCATCTTATTCTGCGTAACCCTTTCTTTGAATGCGCAAAATACTACTATTCAATGGCGAAACGACCGCACAGGCGTGTATAACGAAACCGGATTACTGAAAAAATGGGCTGATACCGGTCCTCAATTATTATGGCATTTCGACGAACTCGGCGAAGGGCACTCATCGGTGGCGATTGATAATGATAAAATTTACATCACAGGTATGACCAAAGATGTGGGTTATCTATATGTTTTGGATTTAAATGGTAAACTGTTGAACAAAAAAGAGTACGGAAAAGAGTGGGATAAAAGTTATAACGGCACGCGGGCAACAGTTACCATCAACGATGGAAAACTGTACATCTATTCCGGAACCGGAAATTTAATCTGTATGGAGCAAAACAGTTTAAAAATTCTTTGGAAAAAAAATATTGAAACCGATTGGGGTGGCAAGAATATTAAATGGGGTGTAAATGAATCGCCACTCATTGTAAACGAAAAAATAATCATTACCCCCGGTGGAAACGAAAAAAATGTAGTAGCATTAAATAAAAACGATGGCTCTTTAATTTGGTCATGTTCGGGCGAAGGAGACCTCTCTGCCTATTGCTCCCCGCTTTATATCGAAGATCAGCAAGTTCCGCAAGTTGTTACCATGACTACCAATCACATTTTAGGTATTGATATAAAAACAGGTAAAAAATTGTGGTCGTATGAAAATAAAAACAAGTGGTCGGTGCACGCCAATACTCCTATTTATAGCGACGGGATGATACTTTGTACCAGCGGCTACGGCAAAGGCTCAACCATGCTTCGTTTCGTAAACGGCGGGCATTCTGTTGAAGAAGTTTGGAAACTTTCCGATATAGATTCAAGAATCGGAGCGATGGTAAAACTTGGAAATTATGTCTATGGTTCGGGAGATAGTAATAAGTATTGGTTTTGTGTGGAATGGAAAACCGGAAAAATTCAATACAAAGACAATTCACTAACACCCGGCGTAACCATCGCTGCCGATGGAATGCTCTATTGTTATTCGGAAAAAGGAGATATGGCTTTGGTAAAAGCAACCCCCGAAAAATTTGACATCATAAGTAAATTTAAAATTACGATGGGCACCGACCAACACTGGGCGCACCCGGTTATTTACAAAGGAGTATTATATGTTCGGCACGGAAATACATTGATGGCGTATTCAATTAAGAATTAATAATTAAGAATTAACAATTAACAATATTTTTTTATGAAAAACAGGAACAAATTTATTGCCTTTGTAGCAATTTTAGTATTTTTCAGTATGAATGTTAAAGCGCAGGACTGGCATCAGTGGCGCGGGGCAAATCAAGATGGTATGGTAAAAGATAAAAGTTTGAACTTAAATTGGGAGGAGAAAAAACCCGAACAGTTATGGGTATTCAGGCAGGCAGGTTCAGGTTATTCCAGCCCTGTTGTGGTGGGAACAACCCTCTATTGTCAAGGGGCTGCCGATGAAACCGATTTTGCTTTCGCCTTAGATACCCAAACGGGAAATCTGAAATGGAAACAGATTCTCGGCGAACTCTATGTGCAAGATAGAGGAGACGGACCGCGCGGCTCAATTACCGTAGATGGCGACAAAATCTATTTGATTCGCGGCGGCGGACAAATTCACTGTTTGTCAGCAGCAGACGGCAAAAAGATTTGGCAAAAAGATTTTGTAAAAGATTTTGGCGGTAAAATTATGTCGCAGTGGGGCTACAGCGAGTCGCCGCTCATTGATGGAAATCTTGTCATTGCTACGCCCGGCGGCGATAACGGAACGATGATTGCACTGAACAAAAACACCGGCGAGGTAGTGTGGGTAAGCAAAGAGTGGACAGATGAAGCAGGATACTCCACCCCCGTTGTGGCTGAGGTTGACGGCGTGAAACAATATGTTCAACAAGCGGCAAAAGGGGTAGCGGGCATAGCGGCAAGAGATGGAAAACTATTGTGGAAAGTAGATGTGGAAGGATACAGAACCGCGATTATTCCAACGCCCATCGTAAAAGAGAACATAGTTTATGTAACTGCAAGTTACAATTCAAGTTGCAATTCTATAAGTTTGAATAAAGATGGTGATACATTTAAGGCAGAAACGGTGTATTCAAACAAAAATATGCTCAACCATCACGGTGGGGTAGTGTTGGTAAACGGACATATTTACGGTTTTTCGGAAGGTTCGGGCTGGACGTGCCAAGAGTTCAAAACCGGCGAAAACGTTTGGAGTACGGGAAGAACAGGCGAAGTTACCAACTTTAGCAAAGGTGCGGTGCTTGCCGTAAACGACCGCTTATTATTGCAAGAAGAAAAATCGGGACTACTTGCCGTTGTGGCAGCCTCAACAGAAGGCTGGAAAGAGTTTGGCAGAATGGAGTTCCCCGAAAGAACACAAATGGAAACCAAAGATAATATGGTGTGGACACATCCGGTTATTGCTAACGGTAAATTGTATATAAGAGACCACGATCTATTGTTTTGTTACGACTTGAGAAAATAACTTCTTTCGTATTTGAAAAAGAAAAACATTCCCCTACTTCTTACCATATTAATAGCACTGATTTACACAGGGGTTATCCTGTTTTGGCATCTTTATAATCCAAAAATTAATATTACCATTCAAAATCCGGGTGCAGATAATCGTCCGGAAGGAAAAACACGAAAAGCCGATGATGTGGTTATTGGAGAGTTTTTTATGCGGTATGAAGAATCTGTTTCATCATTAACCGGAAAATGGGATTGTTTTAGAGGAAATGATTACAATAATATTATTAATACGAATGAAAACATAAACTTTTCTTCCGAGTTTTCTTTAGTATGGAAAACGGAAACCGGCGAAGGACACGCCGCACCGGTTATCTACAACGGTTTGGTTTATTTTCTTGATTATGATGAAAAATTAAGTTCCGATATGTTGCGTTGTTTCAACTTAGAAACAGGAACAGAACTCTGGCGGCGTTGGTATCGCGTGCCGATGAAACGAAATCACGGATTTTCAAGAACAGCACCAGCAGTAACAGATAATTATGTAATCACAATAGGACCTTTGGCGCACATTATGTGTTGCGATAGAAGAACCGGCGAATTGAAATGGACTTTAGATATGCGCCAACAATTTGATACGGAAGAACCATTTTGGTATTCAGGCCAATGTCCAAGAATAGAAAATAACCAACTCATTATTGCACCCGCAGGAAAAGAGGTTTTAATGGCAGGGTTGGATATCGAAACGGGAAAAATAATTTGGCAAACTCCGAATAGATTAGGGTACAAAATGTCTCACTCTTCTATTATGCCGATGACTTTGCTTGGAAAGAAAATGTATGTGTATGCAGGCATTGGCGGTGTGTGCGGAGTATCTGCCGAAGAAACCGATAAAGGAAAATTGCTGTGGAATGTGGAAACTTGGAAACCCTCTGTAATTGCCCCATCCCCGTTGCAAATATCATCCGACAAAATTGCTTTAACGGCAGGTTACGGGGCAGGCGGTGCACTGTTGCAAGTAAAAAATACAGAGGGCAAATGGTCGGCAACGATTATTGACAAATACAAACCCAACGAAGGATTGGCAAGCGAACAACAAACCCCAATCCTGTACGAACAGATGCTCATTACCATTCCCCCAAAAGATGGCGGCGTAATTAGAGGAAAAGTAGTAGTTTATTCCCTCAACAACATCCATACACCGATATGGGAATCTTCTGATGATGAAAGATTTGGATTCGGACCTTACATCGTAATCGGGAAACACCTGTTTGCATTGAAAGAAGATGGCGAATTGTATGTGTATCAATTACAACAAAGAGGAATGAAATTCGTTAAAAAACAGCGCATTATGGCGGATGGAACAGACGCATGGGGACCGCTGGCATACGCAGACGGATATTTAATGTTGAGAGACGCGCACAGAGTATATTGTATAAACCTTTATAATATTCAAAGATAACGGAAATGCCTATAGTTGTGATCATTTTTTACCAACAAATATTTAATACAATAAATTTACTTATTTTCGCAACCGATTTAGGACAACTATTTTCTTTACTCTTTCTTCTATTAACCTAGCACTAAAAAAAAGATTTAGCCTATCTATATTATTATTATGTTATTTTTGCACCGTTTTTATTCAAAACCTAATGTTTGATAGACACACCTTTTCGTCTTGCAAATTTGCGCTAAATGCGGCGCAGGCGACGATTTTTTCGGCATTTACCCCCCCCCATTTTTCTAATAATCAGTTAGTTATATTGGTATTCGGCAGGTTTGAGATTCCTCGCTGCAGCAGTACTTGCGATTTGTTCGAGATTCTTCGCTACGCTCGGAATGACACGCCATTCGTATGGCTGAAGTGGCGGCGGCGGTCAATACTATGCTTTCGTTCTGCCCTTGCGCCGCCGCGTATTAAGCCACGCACAAGAGGTCGTCATTCCGAACGGAGCGAAGCGAAGTGAGGAATCTCGAACAATTGAAAGTTGAAAGTTGAAAGTTGAAAATTAAGAATTAAAAGATAAATAAATTAAAACAAAAAGTCTATAAGTCTAAAAGTCTAAAGTCTATAAGTCTAAAAAAAAATTATTAACCAAAAAAATAACATTATGAAAAAGAAACTTTTACTTATTGTAGCAGCCATGCTATTAAGTATGGCAAGCGTTTTTGCGCAATATGTTGACGGCGGAACAACCGGACCACTTACTTGGGAACTAACAGGTACATGGGATTTAACACTTACTATTAGCGGCGAGGGCGAAATGCCTGATTTTAACTGTGGTTCAAATTTGTGCGCGCCTTGGTATGAGTATAGAGAATCTATTACAATTGTTGTTATTGAAAACGGAGTAACAAGTATTGGAGACAATGCTTTTTACAGTTGTGGTGCATTTACTTCAATAATCATTCCACGCAGTGTTACAACTATTGGGATTTTGCCATTTCAGTATTGCCAAGCACTTACTTCAATCGATGTAGAAAATGAAAATCAAAATTATTCCTCAATTGATGGAGTATTGTTTGACAAAGAAAAGACTATTTTGGTTTATTACCCTGCCGGAAAAACAAATAGTAGTTATACTACTCCAAACGGTGTAATAACCATTGGTTATCATGCTTTTGCCTATTGTGTCTTACTTACTTCACTAACTATTTCAAATAGTGTTACAACTATTGAAGACTATGCATTTCGCACTAGCTCACTTGAATCGGTAATTTGTGGAAATAGTGTTAAAACTATTGGATTTAGTGCTTTTTATTATTGCACTTCACTTACTTCAATAATCCTTTCAAATAGTGTTACAACTATTGGAGGACTTGCTTTTACAGGCACTTCGCTTACTTCGATAACCATTCCAAACAGTGTTACAACTATTGAAGGGTGTGCTTTTATGGGCACTTTGCTTACTTCGGTAATCATTCCAAACAGTGTTACAACTATTGGATTTGGTGCTTTTACCGCTTGCTCCGCACTTGTTTCAATTGACGTAGAAAATGAAAATACAAATTATTCTTCAACTGATGGAGTTTTATTTAATAAAAATAAAACCACACTAATTCACTATCCTGTTAGAAAAACGAATACTAGTTATACTATTCCAAACAGTGTTACAACTATTGAAGGAGATGCTTTTTTCGGTTGCACAACGCTTAATTCAATTATCATTCCTAACAGTGTTACAACTATTGGAGACGCGGCTTTTTCCTCTTGCACTGCGCTTACTTCTGTAACTAATCTTAATCTTGAGCCTATTGAAATATCTTCAGTCATGTTCAGCGTGTTCTATGGGGTGGAAATAAGCACTTGTACCTTAAAAGTGCCGACAAGTGCAGTATTTGCCTACGAAAAAGCAGAAGTATGGAAAGATTTTAATATCATAGGCGGCGGAATATTGGTTAATCCTGTTTCAGGAAATCCGAAACAAGGTTATACTATCGGTGAGGGATTGTATCAGCAGGGTAAAGGAGAAACCGCAACCATAACGGCTGTACCGTATAGCGGCTACAAATTCTTAAATTGGACAAAAGACGGAGTAGAGATTTCTACCGAAAACCCATACAGTTTTACCGTAACGGAAGATGTAGAATTGGTCGCAAATTTTGAAGATGAAGTGGGAATAAAAAATTTGGAAGTAAGTGATATTAACATTTACCCCAACCCCACGAACGGAGAGTTACAAGTTACGAGTTACGGGTTACAAGTTACAGGTGTTGAGGTGTTTGATATTTACGGAAGAAAACAATTTTCAACTTTCAACTCTCAACTTTCAACTCAAAAAATAGATATTTCATTTTTGCAATCGGGAATCTATTTTGTGAGAATACAAACTGAGGCAGGCGTAGTGGTGAAGAAAATTATTAAAGAGTAACGTAGATTACAATATTATTTAATTCGACAATGGGGCACGCCCCATTTTTACACTATTAATCACTAATTCGACAATGGGGCACGCCCCATTGCTACTCATTATTAATTATTAATTATTAATTGTTAATTATTAATTGTTAATTGTTAATTCTTAATTGAATTCAATTCTCAGTTGGCTTATGGTTTGTAAAAGACTGATTTCGTGCAATGTTTTAATTTGACGAGCAATATTTTCCTGAGTAACATCTTTAAGATAGTCGCTTACGGTAAGAGTACCATTTTCTACTTTTGCCGCTGACGTATTTTTTATTCGCGCTCGAAGTTCAATAATTTCATCATCTTGTTTTATCAACTCTGTTAATTTCTCAATATCAGCATTTTGTTGTGTTGTTTTTTGATTGATACGGAACAAAAACACCTCTTTTTGTATCTCGATATTTTTTTGAAGATTGATGATATTTCTTTTTTCATCTCTCATAGTATAAAAACCGCCAAAATTCCATGATAAATTTAATCCTCCCATAAAATAAGGGGTAAAACCCGATTTAAACATATTCAATCCGGGATTTCCTACCGCACCGGTGGCAAATAAAAAAATACGCGGCATCCCTTTGGTATAGAGCATCTTTGATTGAATATCAAATTGTTTGTTTTGCGCCGAAAAGAGTTTAATTTCCGGTCGGTTTTCAATGTTGAACTGTTTCTCATCAAATTCCGGCAAAACCAATTCTTCGGGGTTATTCATTTTTTGCCCGATAAAGGCACTCAAAACAGCAAGTCCTGATTTTTGAAACGATAACATTTCCGTTCTCCGCTGTTTAACATCTAATATGTTCACTTTCACAATATCCAAATCGGAACGTTGGGCAATACCATTTTCAACATAACTTTCAATCGTTTTATAGTTTCGCTCCAATTCTTCAATCCATAACTGGTTCTGTTTGAGTTGTTCGTTTAAAAATAAAATATTAAAATACAATTCATTAATTTGTGAATAAAGGGCATATAAATTCACTTCCGTTTGTTCTTTGTTAATTTCGGCATTCACGGTGGTCATTTTCTTTTGAGTTGCGGTAATTCCGCCGTCCCAAATGGTTTGAGAAAGATTTAGCGAAACATTATATTGGTCTTTATTAGGAAAATTAACATCGGTAATTCCCATATTTTCAATCATTGAAATAAATTTTTCAGGAAATTCGGTTACATCACTTTGCCAACTTACCTTACCTGTAAGCGATACTTGGGGCAACCAATTTTTATTTGCGGCTGCCAAGTTGTACGATTTAGATTGTTCAATCAAATCAAACTGTTTGATAAGCGGATAATTTTCTCTTGCTTTTTTGAAGCATTCTTCAATAGTTATTTGTCCGAATGCCGTTGTCTGCAAGAAAAAAAGAGTTATCAGAATGTTTACAAACTTTGTCATAAGATTAATTTTTTAACCATGTATAATTAATGAATGAATGTATATGCAAAAAAAGTATAAAAAAAACGTAATAAATCCTTATTTGTTGTTTTTCTATTGCGCCCCTGTGTTTTAATAATATTTTGAAAAAAAAATAATTCATTTCACCGAACCAATGAAAAAAAACTTATTTTTGCCGCCCCAAATGAAAAACGTACATTGACTTCATGTTTTGCCGGTGTAGCTCAGTTGGCCAGAGCAGCTGATTTGTAATCAGCTGGTCGGCGGTTCGAATCCGTCTACCGGCTCACCAATATGGGAGGATTCCAGAGTGGCTAAATGGGGCAGACTGTAAATCTGTTGGCGACGCCTTCGGAGGTTCGAATCCTTCTCCTCCCACAAGAAATTTAAGGATTTAAAAGTTTAAAGATTTGATTTTAAATTTTTAAATCTTTAAATCTTAAAATAAATTGCACCGCGGAAGTAGCTCATTTGGTAGAGCGAAAGCCTTCCAAGCTTTAGGTGGCGGGTTCGAGCCCCGTCTTCCGCTCAAAAAAAAACGAGTATTTTTAAGAATGCTCGTTTTTTATTTATTTACCACAAACTTTTTATGGGTAACAACACCATTGTGGATTATTTGAATGATATAAATTCCGTTTTCAAAATTTTCGATATTGATGGTGGTTTGTTCGGTATTGCAGAAAGAATTGTAAACTTTTTTACCGGTGATGTCGGTAATGAAAATACTTGAACCGATTGGCAAAAAATTAACGATAATGTATTCTTTTGCAGGATTTGGGGTTATTGTCCACAAAATTTTGGAGTTTTCTTCAATTTTTGTACTTTGGCTTTTGCTGGCTTCCGGAGTGTTTCCGTAGCAACCCAAATTCACACGACCTCCGTTGGGTGCGGGCTCGTTAGAGTAATCGGAAGTTGGATTTCCGGCATCAATGGCAGGACTGTGAACGTCATCGTTTACAAATTGTCCTGTTACCGGGTCAAATCGTCCTGCTTTCGATTTCACATGAAAATCTCCGTTTGTGGAATTGACAAACAAAGGGTCGGACGAAATATTTCCTGTTCCGGTAAAACCTTGATGCGTAAGTGTATAATTAACGGTCAATACTGCTGTCGCCGTTCCGTCGTCAATAGCCTCAAAATCGTTTCCGTTGTTCCAAAAAATAGAGTTTTCAATGTATGCCTTGCTTCCTTGCACAAACAATGCCGCACCATCTGACAGATTTCCCGAAACGGTGCAGTTATTCATATTCAAAGTAGAGGGATTGTATTTATAATCTGCATCCACATAGATTGCGGCTCCGCTTTTGGCTGTATTGTTTTGGTATAACAGTTCGTGTTCCATATTCACGGTAGCACCGTCGTCCACAAAAACTGCTCCCCCTCTGTCCGGTGCTTTGTTGTTGCGATAAACGTTGTGTGATAAGCTAACCACTGTTGAGGTTTGGTCGTCTCCAAAAATCAAGATTGCCCCACCCCAGCCGTAACCGCAATCTTTTGCGGCTTCATTTCCGTCGAAGATATTTCGGGTAAAGGTTCCTGTTCCGCAGATAGATACTCCGCCTGCGTGGTCGGCGTAACCGGTGTTGTTTTCAATACGATTATCGGCAATGAAAAAATTGGTCGAATTGCCTGTTACTCCGATTGCTGCGCCTCGCCCCGCTTTGTTGTTACGAATAGTGTTGTTTTGAATGGTTATGTTTTTTCCTTCCAACGCAATTCCGCCGCCTCTCTCTGTGTCTGGCGTTCCGTTGTTTTCTATGATGTTGTTTTCAATCGTAATGTTGTCTAAAAAACCCGACCAGCCGCCCGAAAGTTCAATGCCCCGCTGACCATTGTTGATAGTAAAACCGTTTATTATCAAAGAACCCGAAATGGCAGCATCCATATAAACCGAAATACAGGGCGTAGTGCTTGTTCCTTTGATGATAGTTTTGTTTTGTTCCGGGTTAGCGGAATTAAAATCGCCGCTACCGGCAAAACCGCCCAGCAACTGCACTTTTTTCTGCAAAATTTGCACCAATTCCGAGTAAGTGCCTTTCGCTACTTTGATGATGTCGCCGTTTGAAGCAACTGCAATCGCTGCCTGAATGGTGTGATAAGGGTTTGCCGGAGTTCCGTTTTCGGAACCGGTTGAACTGCCGTCCACACAAATTTGATTTTGGCTGAATGTGAATAAACAACCGAAGATGATACTAAAAAATACAATACATTTTTTCATAATTACATATATTTAAATTGAATAATGGTTTAATAACTTACTACAATATATTTATTATCTATGCAAAAGTCTTTTAATTGAAGTGTATGTTTATTTTTGATGCTCCCTTTTTTTTCATTTTTTAACACATCTAAATCTTCAATAAAATCTAAATCTTTCAACCCATACCATTTATACATCGCTTCTTTGGCACACCAAAAATAATAAAGATTTTTTAAATCATTAACATTACTATTTAAAATCTCTTTTTCACTCATAAAGCGTGGGTAGAGTTTCAAAATTCGGGGGGTAAGTTCTTCCATATCAATTCCAACCGGAATTGTGCTGAGTGCAACCGCCGATGAAGTTGTGGTGTGAGAAAAAGAGATGTAATGATTTTTCAGTAGCGGTTGTCCTGTTTCGGAATAGATAATTTCTACTTTGTTATCGCCGAGCAGATGGGCAAGTGCGGCTCGGCACGCTAATTTTTGAAGCCGAACCTTTTGCAGTTTGATGTTTCTAATTTTCATTTCATCTTCTGGCAACAAAAGTAAAGAATGATAAAAGAACTCCTCTGTTTCAGCAATTTGCCAAACAGCGATGGAGACGTTTTGTCTAATTTTTTTAGATAGAATTAAAGGCACAAATTATTAATTAGTTTCCTCTTGCTTTGTTTTTCATTTTTATCAGTTGTTTTTTCAGTGCTTTTATGGTTTCATCTACGGCTTCTTCGAAAGTTTTGGCGGTTTTTTGGGCAATGGCGTCATAGCCGCGTATCTTTGCCCGAATATCTATGGTTTTGTTTTCAGGTTTTTCGGTGTTTTCCAATTTTAAAGAAACTTCAAAACCGATAATACCATCGTGTATTTTTGCTAATTTTTCTAATTTGTCGGAAATAAAACCTTCCAACTTTTGGTCTGCCTTAAAGTGTACAGAATTGAATGTAATGTTCATAATAATCTCCTTTTTTTATGCTCGTGGGTGAGCCTGTTGATAAATTGATTTAAGTTTTTCGATAGAATTGTGCGTATATACCTGTGTGGCTGCAAGAGTGCTGTGTCCCAGCAATTCTTTGATGCTATTGAGGTCGGCACCGCGATTTAACAGATGCGTAGCGAAAGTGTGTCGAATGATATGCGGGCTTCTTTTCTCTATGGTAGTAATCATATTCAAGTATTTGTGAACGATGTTGTAGATATTTTTAGGTGCTAACGGTTTGTTCTTAACGTTTACAAATACATAATTATTTTGTGGAAGCAGATTAAAATTCTCTGAATATATTTCTATATATTTTTTAAAGACTTCCAAAAATGTTTTTCCCAAAGGGATAAGACGTTCTTTGTTTCTTTTGCCCAATACTTTTACTTGAGCATTATAGATATCGAAGTCGGCAAAAGTGAGGTTACGCAGTTCGGAAAGTCTCATTCCTGTGGCGTAAAAAAGTTCTAAAATGGTTCGGTCGCGCCACCCCTCGAAACTATTTTCAAACACTTCGGAGTCGGAGTTAAAGAGTTGTACCATATCTTTTTCATCTACAAATTGGGGCAAACGTTGTTTGGTTTTTGGGGCGTGCACTTGCAACATGGGGTTGGTTTCAAGGTTTCCCATTTTAAGATGATATTTATAAAACGATTTCAACGCGCTGATTTTACGGTTTATAGAACGCGCTGATATTTTTTCTTCCATTAATGTAATGACCCAAGTGCGAATAATGGTTGTATCAATTTCTTTCCAGGTCCGCAGGCTGAAGCCTACGGATAATAATTCTGCTAAATCGGGAAATGCTAATTGAACGTATTTTTCAAACTGTTCCAAATCGTTTCGGTAAGAGATGACCGTATTTTCGGAGGCGCGTTTTTCAAACTGAAGATAATCTAAAAAAATATGAATGGGCGACATTAAAAGTTAAAAGAATTTTGAGGCAAAAATATAAAAAGATTATCAAAAAAAATGTATTTTTTCTTTATATTAAAAAAAATGTATTTTTGCACGCTATATATATTTAAAATAATGCTCGTTTGTAAGCATTTGAAAATCATAATTTAACATAATAAATAATTAATAAACAACAATATACAAAATACAAAAACAAAAATTAACCAATTAATATTATTAACTAAAATCTATTATTTTATGAAAAACTTTTACAAAGCAAGTCTTTTATTGATGCTCTTTTTCTTTGCAGCATCAGTAGTTGGAGTAATGGCACAACCCAGTAGAGGTGGTACCCCTCCAAGTTTTAAAACTTCGTTGGCTGATGAAAATCAACCATTCTTAGTGTCTCCTCCTGATGTGCAAGCATTGTTGGCAGAAGATGAAGCAAACGCAAACTTTATGCCCCGTGCGGCTGTTATTTTGCCGGTTGACCTTAACCCCACCAACTCAGGGGAATGGATTACCTTGGAAACCGGCGAAACAATATGGCGCTTGGCTATTGAAAGCGAAGGCGCAAACGCCATTACACTCTATTATAACAATTTTAACCTGCCAAAAGGTTCTAAATTGTTTATCTACAACAAAGAAAAAACACACATTTTGGGCGCATACACCGAAGAAAATAACCCTATGTATGGACCTGAATTTGCTACCGAATTTGTTGCCGGAGACCACGTAGTATTAGAATATGTGGCACCGCTCTCTGCAAAAATGACACAAAAATTGAATCTCAGAACAGGCGAAATGGAAGGAGAATTCTTTCAACAAAATCCGGCTGTATTTTATCCTACCATTCAAATTGAAGGAATTGGATATGCTTACAACGATTTTGTTTCCGTAACACAAGTATATGATGGCACAAGAGGTCCTAGCCAGTTAGGTGCTTCCGGTAGTTGCCAAGTGAATATCAACTGCCCACAGGGTGCGCAATGGCAAAACCAAAAGAAAGGGGTTGCCGCTACCATACAAAGAATTGGAAATGCATCCTATCTTTGCACCGGTTCTTTGGTAAATAATGTTAGAGAAGACCTAACCCCTTACTTCCTTATGGCTTGGCACTGCTCCGAAGCAAGTGGAAACCAATCTACCCCTGCCAATTTCAATCAATACCAATTCTATTTCCATTGGGAAAGAGCGGGCTGCGATAACACCAGCGCACCTGTTACTTACAGAACTATGACAGGATGCCAAAAACAGATAGATATTCCCCTTGGCGGTGGATCAGACGGATTGTTACTTCGGTTAAATGATATGGTTCCTGTTGAATGGGACGTATTTTATAACGGATGGGACGCTACTTTGGTTACTCAATGGGGCCCCGGCAGCGTAGGTATTCACCACCCTTCCGGAGACGTAAAGAAAATAAGTACTTGCTCCGGAAATACTACCCAAACCACTATGAATATTGGAGGATATGCAAGCAGTGCCACGAATGCCGGCTGGAGTTGTAATTATGGCTCTACCGTAACCGAAGGCGGTTCTTCCGGTTCTCCACTCTTTAATAATCAAGGATTAATTATAGGTACGCTTACAGGAGGCAGGGGAGACTGTTCCTCTCTAAGCAACCAGTCAAACCTTTATGGTAAGTTTGGATATCACTTCGATAAATTTGGTACGGAATCTGCTATGAAACTTTATCTTGACCCCGATAATACGGGAACAAGAGTATTGGAGGGCAGATATGCCAGCAATGACCCTATTGCCAATTTTGCTGTTTCTAACCAAACACCCTACGCTATGCAACCGGTGCAGTTTTACAACCAGTCTATCAGTGCTACTTCATTATATTGGGAGTTTCCGGGCGGAAATCCGGCAACATCTACTGAGACTAACCCTGTGGTAACTTATCCTGTTCCCGGCGGTCCTCACGACGTAACCCTTACCATTAACGGCGGCGAATCTACCAAACACGAAGCCAACTATATTACCGTAACCGAAAAACTTAATGAAGAGTTAATTACCATTGGAACAGGTACTTCTACTAACAATTTTCCTTTGGGAGTACCCTCTGCTCTTATAGGTGGTTCCGCTCGTGCGCATACCGCTACACTTTATACCGCTGCCCAATTGGGTGATGCCGCTCCTTTTAAATCTATTGCATGGAACTGCAATACTGCTGTAGGCAATACCCGTGTACTCCGCGTTTGGATGGAACACACCACTGCTACCAATGTTTCGAATGTAGCCGCATGGAACTATAACGCCGCCCCCCCTAACGCAACGTTAGTGGCAGAGTATTCAGCCGTGAGCAATGCTGTGGGTTGGAATACCTTTAATTTGAATGTAGAGAATTTTAATTATAACGGCACGGACAATGTAATTATTTACGTTTCTGCCTATTTTGGAAGCAATGCCAGTCTTTTAAACGCACAGAATCCGGCTTGTCAATATACGGCAGGAAATGCTAATACCAACCGTACCTGGCATATGAATGCAAGCACCACTACTCCGGGTAACTTGACAACCAACACTAACGTTCCTAATATTCAGTTGGTAAAAATGATTCCATCTTCCATACCTGTGGCAGATTTTGAAGGACCTGCAAAAGCAGAAACCATGTTTATTGAAAAATTTGACATCATTGGAATGCCTCCAGCAGGGTGGACTATCCAAACTCAAAATCCAAGTTTTACTTGGATACAAGGTAATTTACCTTCTCTCCCCTTTACTGACATTGACCCCACTAACGTGGCTTCAGTTGCAGTAAATGGTGGTGCAACCGCTGCCGTAAACGAATGGTTAATATCTCCTGTGGTAAATATTCCCGGAACGGGATATCTTTTCCAGGGCTGGATGGCTTATGGAGGTTCTGTATTAGATAATGCCAGAATAAGAGTCAATGTATCCACCGAAGGCGGAGGTTATACCAATTGGACAGAAATTTGGAACCCGGGCGGCAACAATCCGGATCCACTCGCATGGCGTTTAATTGAATTACCCTTGGATGATTATGCCGGGCAAAATATTAAATTGGGATTTCAGTACAACGGTGCTGCAGGTGGAGATATTATCATTATGGATAATATAAGCGTTGCTAAAAGAGACCCGCTGGGTGTTTATTCAATTTATAAAGATGAAATATTAATACTCAAGGACTTATCTACCGGACCTCCTGTGGTATGGGATTGGCAATATCCGGGAAGTTATACTCCCGAAGTGCAAAGTTTTGGACCTGTTCCCGCAGCAACTTATCCTTACGCAGGAACTTACGACTTAGGATTAACCGTTACCAACCTTAAAGGATCCGATACCAAATATAAACCTGAATCTTTGATCGTTAGAGATAGAGAGCCTATGGCAAATTTCTCCTATAAAAGCAGTGGTTACGATGCTATTGGTTTCTATCTTGATGAGTATCATCCGTTTGTTGTTCCGGGACAAACAGTAGCTTATACCGACCTATCGAAAAATATGCCTGATACATATAAATGGAACTTTGAAGGAGGTAATCCATCTACCTCAACCCAAAAAGATAATGTGATAGTAACTTATGATAATCCAGGAGACTATTCAACTTCATTAACAGTAAAAAATACTGCAGGAGAATCTACTATTATGGAAGAAGATTTTGCATACGTGGGATATGGACCGGAAAATATTACCAATTGGAATATTCCCGGTGGTGCACCTGGTATGTGGACAGCAGGTACTAATATGTATATTGGTGGTTCAGGTTTGGGTACACAAATTGCAGAACTCTATCATGCTCCTTCTTTGCCAGGGCAAATTACAGAAATTTTGACTTATGTCGGCGGCAAAGGAACGGGTTCCAGAGCCTATACCTTAGATGTTGTATTACCGGCTGCAAACGGTACTCCCACAGGTACAGTATTAAGAACTATTAATTTCAATATTAATGAATTACCGGGAGGAGCTTATCCGCAGTTGGTTAATTTTACAGTAAACCCGCCCATCTCCATTCCTGCCGGACAACCGTTTTTTATTCGTGTAACCAACTTTACCACTTATGCCGCAGCTACCTATTTACATTTTTATGTGTCTATGGGAGATGATATGCCTGAAGGTAGTGATGATACCAGTGCGGCTTATGTTTATTATAGTAATAATTGGTATGCGATTTCTGATTTATTTGAAGGAAGTCCTTATGGTTCTTATGCATTTTGGCCCGAGTTTACCTTTACACAGTTAGATGTTAATCCGCAACTTACTTTACCTGCTACTGCCGGTAATGTGTTGGTTCCGGTAACTTCTAATGTTACCTATACCGCAGCCACTACCACTCCTTGGTTTACCGTAACTGTGGGTACCGATGGCGTTACCGTAAACTATCAGTCAAACAATACGGGAGCTTCAAGACAAGGATCCTTTACTGTTTCTGGCGGTGGAACTACCAAAACCGTTCAGGTGCTTCAAGCCACAGGAGCACTTGCGCTCAATGTTACCCCGGAAGAACAAACTATACCTTATTATAATGGAAGTGCTACTTTTGATGTAACTTCCAATGTATTATGGACAGCAACCTGCCCTGAAGAATGGGTAATTATTCCCACTCCTGATGGCGTAGGTAATGAAGAACTTATTGTAAATGTTGCTGCCAACTTGTCATTACAAAACAGAAGTGCACTTATCACTGTTACCGGCGGAGGTATTACCAAAGTGGTTACTTTAACCCAACTTGGCTCCGCTGCATACTTGGAAATTAACCCCGCAGGAACTATTGAAGTACCCAAAATGGACGGAAGCAGGTTTATTCAAGTAAGCACCAACATCAATTGGTTTGCCTTTGCTGATGAACCCTGGATTATCTTTACCAACCAAACCGGCTATCAAGACGGCTATGTATATTATAATTTCAATGCCAATCCATTGAATGTGGAACGTACTGCGGTTATTACCGTAAAAGCGGGAGACCTTTCAGAAATATTAACCGTTGTTCAAGAAGCGGGAGATGGCGGATTTACCATTAATCCCAATACATTGGTACTCACTCCTGCTGCAGGCTCGACAACCGTTCAAGTAACATCTCCTTCTGCGTGGACCGCTACGGTTCCCGATGGTGCGTGGTACACTATTGCTCCATTATCGGGAGCAGCAGGAACCCAAACTGTTACGGTTACTTATCCGGCAAACAATAATCCTGTGAATAGAACTTCGGAAGTAACTTTTATGAATGCCGATGCATACAGATATTTAGAATTAGAACAAAAAGGTAATGCAGTAATTACATGGAATACACCCACAAATGGAACTATAACTGTTTGGAACGGTTCAACCCAACTTACTAACGGTGCAACCGTGGTTTTGGGAACAGAGATTACCATCGTTACAAATCCAAATACCGGCTTTGCTGTCAGTGAACTCACTGTTAATGGCACCCCTTGTGCGGGCTCATTCTTAGTTGAAGGAAATTCAGCCATTTATATCCTTTTTGATTATGCAAAATACCTTTTGCTTTTTGACGCTACTCCCGGCACAGTAAATCCGGCTCAAAAGATTGTAACCTACGGGCAAGCCATAGGTGAATTACCCATTCCTGTTCTTACAGGCTACTCTCATGTATGGAGTATTGATGGTTCTACAATTACTGAAAATACTGTTTGGAATTTTGAATCAGATAAAGAAGCCATTGCTATATGGACACCTAATACTTACACGGTAACTTTAAATATGCAGAATGGCGCCGGTGGCACTGCCAGCGTTTTAGCCACTTTTGATGCGCCCATGCCCGATGCTACCGCCCCACAAAGATCCGGCTATACTTTTGACGGATACTTTACTGCAGTAAACGGTGCAGGAACACAATATTACACTGCAACAATGGCAAGTGCACAAAACTGGGATATAGCATCCAATACAACATTATATGCTAAATGGAATGCTAATACTTACTTGTTAACTTTCGAACCAACAAATGCAGGTCAGTATCCTAACGCCACAGTTGATCCAACTTCTAAACTGGTTATTTATGGTGCGTCCATCAATACTTTGCCTGTCCCCGAAAACCCCGGCTATACTTTCAATGGCTGGTATATTGGAAACACACTCATTACCGAAAATACTGTTTGGGGCTACACCGCCGATCAAACGGCTGTTGCCTCGTGGAGTGCCAAAACCTTTACCGTAACCTTTACTACTGCGGTA
>Ga0099364_10005226_pt1 | contig 19369 bp, 18 predicted proteins | sample TergutTh196P3_FD_73070 | JGI IMG/M metagenome (GOLD analysis project Ga0099364, IMG submission 73070) | Microcerotermes parvus P3 segment gut microbial communities from Pointe-Noire, Republic of the Congo - Th196 P3 | ecosystem: Host-associated > Arthropoda: Insects > Digestive system > Gut ...
GCGGCCCATGAAACCCTTGGAAATAAAGTCCGGCCCAGCTCTACCCTTTCAATATTCGGCTTGATTTTTATACTCAATCATGATATACTTTAAAAAGTAGAAAGAGGTTGATTCAAAAATTAAACTCGGATTAGATGAAGATGCCAGCCCCGTCTTTTTACGATGGCCGCCCGGCCGAAGGAACGAGACTCCATTTCCCGCCATTCCAAATCATTTACAGTCATCGGCCAAAGTAGTATATGGGTAGTATAATTTGGGGTTTTGCCTTTGCGCGCTTTTCTTTTTTGCTGATATAAATATTTGAATTAATTTATTAATATGAACAAAGTTTGATTTTTTAAAAACGGGTATTCCGTTTTGTCATCCGCGATTGCGTACCATGACTGCAATAGCAGTATCTTGAACATCAGTACATAGTCCCACGGTGAGCGCCCTCCTACTCCTCGCCCCTCTTTGTGGAATACTGTGTTCAATATCGGACGGAATATTTCCCAGTCCACTGGTTTCGATACTTTTTCCAGCGGATCGCCTAGCTCGCTTAGGCGGTGCAGCCTGTTGTCTTCGTCAAAAAATCCTATCTGTTTCATGTTTCTATTTTACCACTTATTCACTGCTTTTGCTCAAATTTTTAGAGGTGCCCACAAGATACGCTCCCACATATCTGCCTGGGGCTCGACCTGGATTTCTACATTGATGACTTTACCACTAGAGGTGTGGATTTTCACGTCCAGCACTCCGAGCTTGTCCGTAAGGTGTTCCCGTTTCAAAAAGGGGTCAATAATGACCAGGCGGCTGTATTCTTTCTTAGGCAAATCCAGAACAGACTGAAGAAAGGATTGCAACAGGTTCAGGCGTTCCGGTTCCCCGAAAAGCTGCTTGAAAATAAAGTCGTTTTTGGGTGATAAAAGTTCTTTGTTCATAAAAATCTCCTTTTTTACTTTATCATATTTTTAGGATTTTTTTCATCTACCGAAAGTCGGTGGCAGTCATGGTCCGTTCGGCAGTTGACCATGAAAAAGCGTCTTCAGGCCATTTGTATATGGTCACTCTTTGAATCGCAGCACTTCGGCAACGGCGTTGTCCATTTCATCTATTGGCCAAGGGAAAACCCGCAGTGATGTCGGTGCAGCTGGATGTTCAGAACATCCTCCCGGCGGCAGGTATTGAGCCAGAATGGGGTCAGACGGCCCCAGGACATAACCCTGGCAGATGTATTCCAGTAAATTGGCCATGAAAACCGCCGTTATGACGAATATCGATAAGGTGACGGCCTTCTGAATACGCCCTTTGGTGTACAAGTCTGACAGAATATTTTTCACCATAAATCACCTCTGTTCCCTCAGACTAAATGCTCGTGAATTCATGAAACATCCTATCGGGAAGCCTTTTCAGGCCCCAAAGCCTGTTCAATTTCCTCAATGCTCGGCAGGCTCGACCGTAATTCTTTCGGTAAAGCTTTAGTCAACTCATAATCGGATACGCCGATAGGCGTCTTTATGCCTCTTAAAATATAGTCGGCCAGCACTTTGTCTTTGTTCTGGCAAAGAATCAAGCCGATGGTCTTCTTGTCCTGCTCATGGCGCAGATAATCGTCTATCACAGAACAGTAGAAACTCAGCTTCCCGGCGTATTCTGGCTTGAAAGGCCCTTTCTTCAGCTCAACCACCACATAACATCGCAGCTTCAAATGATAAAGAAGAAGATCCACATAAAAATCCTGATCGCTGACCGCCACATGGTATTGACGGCCCACGAAAGCGAACCCGGCACCAAGCTCCAGCAAAAATTTTTCCAAGTGCTGAATCAGGCCTGTTTCCAACTCCCGCTCATGAAATGGTTCTTCCAAGGTTAAGAAGTCGAAAATGAACGGGTCTTTCAGCGCTTCGATGGCCAACTCAGATTGAGGCGCCGGCAATTGGGCGGCAAAATTGGTGGCCGCCTTGCCTTTACGCCCAAAGGCGTTACCGCGGATCATGGATTCCAGGGTGTCCCGCCCCCAGCCTCCGGTCAAGGCTTGCTCCATATACCAGCGGCGGGCTTTCAAGTCCTTGACCTTTTCTATCAATACGAAATTATGGCTCCAAGGGAGATTAAGTATCAGACCATATATATATCTAATATTTTGTGCATCTAATTGTGCCGCAACTGGTGGCACAATTAGAGTTTCCAGGTCAGAGCCAGAAGTCGACTCCGTTTCAGACAATTGTGCCACAGCCTGTGGCACAATTAACAACCCTATGTATTCCCTGTAAAAGGCCAGCATTCTTTTTATATTCCGCTCTGAAAATCCCTTTATCTCTGGGAGTTCATTACGGATATCCTTGGATAGCTTGGGGATTATTTTGGAGCCCCAGCCTTTTTCATTCTGCCTTTGATCAATCAGGCGGCCAACATCCCAGTATAGCGCCAGCATCTCAGCATTGGCGGACATGGTCGCCTTGATCTGGGCTTGGCGAATACGAGTTTTGATGTCTTGCAGAAGTTCAGGATACGTCATAAAGTCACCCTTTGAATTGCAGCACTTCGGCGGCGGCGTTGCCCATTTCAGCCAAAGTTTCAGGCAGGAACTGGGCGTATTTCTTTCTGGTGAAATCTTGATTCTTATGCGTCAGGGCCTCGGAAATCATGTTGAGGGTGAACTTGCCGCTGTTGGCCAGGGAAACCCCAAAGTGATGCCTCAGGCCGTGAAAAGGACGAAATGAGGCCGTAAGCCCGGCCGCTTTTTTGACTTTGTCCACCGCGCCGCAATCAACGCGCAAGGCCCCCGCACGGCCGGGAAAAACAAAGGGGGTTTCAGGAAAACGGGCGCTCTTCCAGGTCAATTGCTCCTTTAAAATATCGGCCACCAGCTTGCTCATGCCTATTGTAGAGGTTTTTCCCCCTTTCGGGGCGCGAATTTTGATCAATTTCATGTGAAAGTCAAGATCGCCTTCTTCCAGTTTGAAAATTTCGCCGCGCCTCATGCCGGTGAAATAGGCCACCTGAAGCATATGGCGTACATCTGTGTCCGGCCAATTCTCCAGCACGTTGAGGAAACGCTTGGCCTCCTCCGGCTTCAAATATTCCACCACCTCGTTATCCTTGACCGGCATTTCGATTTGAAAATTCAAGGCCGGACAGCGATTGGTCTTGAAGCCGAAATTGACGATACGGCGAAGGAGTTCAAGAATATTCCAAACCGTGGCCGGCTTGTGAGCCCGCAGCTCTCGCTTGAGGGCCTCAATATGCTCGGGCTCAATCTGGCCTATGCGCTTGTGGTTGAAACGCGGGGCCAGATGCCGTTCATAGCGGTTTTTATCGGTGACCAGGCCTTTCAATTCAGCCCCCTTGGTCGAAAAATAAATATTAGCCAGGTCTTGGAAAGTTTTATCGCGGCGCTCACGCTCTTCACGTTCTTCCTTTGGCGTCAAAGTTTCCTGACCGGTGCTCAAGCCCAGGATGGTCTTGGCCCGGAGGTCGGCGGCCACTTCCGGCCCGTAGCCCTCGGAGAGTTTACCGACCTTCTTCCAGACCATCTTGCGTCCCTGGCGATAGGTGAAGTAATAGCAGCGGTCCGGCTTACCGTTCCAGAGGTTTTTGAGCTCGTAGTAATAGACGCCGGCCCATTTGTTGGCGTGAGCTTTGACCGGTTTGCCATTGGGTTTATTATTTTGCGAGTTTTTCATGTTTTCGCCCTCCTCTTGAGCCTTTTAGGTCAAATACCCGAAGGTTGTTCGGGTGAAAACATTATAAACCCGAAGGCCAAAATTTTCTAGCATTTTCTAGCCAGACCCCCAAAAAAGAGAGAACAAAATCAGATTTGATAAAAGAAAGTCTCTATATAATATGTTGAAACTTAAAAATAAATCAATGGCGATAAAACTCAACAAAACTACTTTTTGAAGGGCTCATAACCCGAAGGTCTCCAGTTCGAATCTGGACCCCGCTACCAATTAAATCAAGGGGTTACGAAGCAGGCTTCGTAACCCCTTGAGCATTTTACTAACCTATTACTAACCAAAAATGAGAAGAGCCCATTCAATGGATTTGAGGCGTGTCATGCCCAAGCGAAGATGGCTGGCAGCTTCATAAAGGTTATTGTTTGAAATAGTTGTGCTTTTTTCATCTTGGAAACGTTGCCTTGTTTTTGGCCGCAAAGAAACGCAAATCAGTTTCTTTGGGCCTTGGCTCATATCCAAAGTCTACTCTGATAAACGGACGGCAAAGAGAACGAATGAGGTCAATTTTTCCGACATAAAAACCTCCTTTCCACTCAATTCCAAGTCATTTCTTTTTCTTTTTCCAGTTTCGGCGTCCGCCCTGGTCTGGAGCCATTTTGACCAGGCGCGGCTCAAAGCGCGCCAGAATATCCACCAAATCGCCTTGCGCCGCCATGACCGCATGGATATCTTTGTAGGCCATGGGCGCTTCGTCCAGACCGCCGGAAATCAGTTCCACGCCGCGCTTTTCCAGGTAAGCGCGCACCTCGTCCCGGCTCAACGTTTTTAAGGCCGCCGCACGGCTCATAAGCCGTCCCGCTCCGTGAGAACACGAATTGAGCGATGCATTATTGCCTTTGCCCCGCACCACGAAGCCAGGGCTGCCCATGGAGCCGGGCACAATGCCCTGCATGCCTTCGCCCGCCGGAGTCGCGCCTTTTCGGTGGACAATGACCGTTTCGCCATCGTGCTTTTCCTCCCAAGCGAAATTGTGGTGATTTTCCACATGCGTCAGCGCTTCCGCGCCCAGATTCGCCAGCACATGCCTATGAATCAACTCGTGGTTGGCCGCGGCGTATTTTCCCATAAGTTGCATGGCGGCCCAGTATTCCCGGCCGGCTTCACTGGCAAGGTCAAGCCAGGCAAGGTGTCTGATATCCTTCGGCAAAGACGGGCGCAAGTTCATAGCCAGCTTGCTGTAATGATCCGCGACGGATTCTCCAGTCCCCCTGCTGCCGGAGTGACTCAGGAGAGCGAGGTAGACGCCTTTTTCCAAGAAGGCTCCCCCTAATTCCTCAGGAGTATCCAGATGTAATTCGCCGAACTCCACAAAATGGTTGCCCCCGCCGCTGGAACCTAGTTGTTTCCAGGCTTTATCCTTGTATGCATTTGTGACCTTGGTCACAGTCCAATACTCATCCATGATCGGATGCTCACGCCGTTCACCGCGTTCAAAACTCGCGCCAACGCCGAAACGGGTTTCGCGCTCAAGGGCATCAATCAATGCTTCACGCCGAGAAACGAGGGCGGAAATAGGCATGTCAATGACTGTAAGGCGCATGCGGCAGGCAATATCCACTCCGACGGCGTATGGAATGACGCAATCTCTAACAGCCAATACGCCGCCGATGGGCAGCCCGTATCCCGTGTGTGCGTCAGGCATGAGGGCGCCGCGAACGGCTCGCGGCAAGGAGCAGGCGTTTTCCATCTGCCGTATGGCGGATTCCTCCACATGCACATCGCCCCATTGACGCCAGGGAGCGGGAATATCACGCGGCGTAAATAATGTCCCTCCGGGGAAATGTTCTTCCAATACATGCGCCAGCGGTCCCCAAGTCGGGTCTTCCGCCATGCTTGACGGGTCATAGCATAAAACCTGTAACATATCGCGCATCGCGTTTTCGCAAGCGCCTCCCGCAAGGGTTGTATTGACCAGTTCCATAGCCAAGGGCATGATCCGCTTATCGTTGGGAATGCCCAAGGCATTCAGTTCTTGTGAAGTAATCATTTTTCGTCTCCAGGCCGCCCGGCGGCGCCAGGCGTGAGCAAGGCAATTTCAAAAAAGCGCTTTACGGCAGTGTTATCCGAGCCCCTTTTTTATCAATAGGCGTGAGCATAGCTTTCCTGCCCGTAAATTGTTCAATCACCGTCAAGCAGGTCCGCGTATGCGAGGTTATTTTTTCCGTGGCAAAAGCGCCGCCTCCGGCAAGAGCCAGCGGAACAAGAAGCTGATCGGCAAGATGGGCCTCTATGGGCATGCCGGCCCGAATAAAATAGAGCGCGCGTTTACATGCCTGCCGCGCCACGACCTCGGCGGCTCGTCCCCGCCAGCCGCATTCTCCGAATACCGTAGTGTGCCTGCCGTGGCGTACGATTACGAGTACCATATTGCCAGCTCCGGCAATAGGGCCGGATTTTGTCGGGCCATCTTCACGGCGGATGGTTTCCGGCGTAAGCCCAAGGGGGGCATTGGCGTCCGACAAGAGCACATCAATTTCCCGATCGACCACGCCTTCCGGCAGGTTGTGTCCGTAAACCGTGGCTTCCGCGCTTTCCAAGCCCCCGGCTTCGCTCTCTTGAAACGGCGTGGTTTCGGCTGCCGGCTGTATATCAACAGTGACGCTGCCGCCGCCTATATCCATATAGCCAACACGATCCATGCGGGCGGCCAGCCTGACGCCTAGAGTCTCCAGGCGCGGAAACAACGTATCCCGCATGAACTCGAAAGGCGGAGCGAAGGGCACATGGGTGCCGCCGGTAACCGTGAGCCGGGAAGGCCTTTTCCCGAACAAAAGAGGCGGCATGATGGCTTGAAGCACCATGGTCACACTGCCCCCGGTTCCCACATTAAACTCATACTCGCCGGGCCGTACGGGGCCGGGCGCGAAGGACAATTCCAAGGAGTTGATCGCGTTTCCGTCAACCGTTGCGCCGCAAACAGCTTGCGCGGCATTGACGCAGGTGAGGTGCTGGCGCTTCAAGCCGGGCTTTGGCCGGTTAACTCTGATGTTGCTTATACGGAACGGCTTGCCCAATGCCATGGATAGAGCGATGGATGCCCTCAACACTTGTCCGCCTCCTTCGCCCATCCTGCCGTCAATGATAATGTATTCATCTTTCATGATGACATTCCTTTAATGTACCCCTGCCCCGCAGGCCTCCGCATCACCTGCGGGGCAAGACGCGTCCTACGGCCAATCCATAAGGACACTTTCTTATACAGCATATCATATGCCAAAACAATAATGCGCGTAATTGGCTTATATTACATGCTTAATTATTGCCTGTTGCCATTTGGCGCCCATATATATTATAAATTTAGATAATAATATATCCGAAAGGATAAATCATGTGCGGCAAAACAGTGGTCATCGGGATGCTTGGTTCCACGCTCGACCAAGGAGCGACCCCTAAACGTTGGGAGTATTGGCGCCCCACCGTCTCCCTCGGCCAGCATGACGATTTGCGCATCGACAAGCTGGAACTTTTATACAGCACAGCCCACAAAAATATCGCGGATGTGGTGATTGGCGACCTTGCCTTGGTTTCGCCGGAAACATCCGTTCAAAGGCATATCTTCGAACTGCGCGACCCGTGGGACTTTGAAGAGGTGTACGCGGCTTTGTACGATTTTGCCCGGAATTATCCTTTCGACCCGGAGCGCGAGGACTATCTCGTTCACATCACCACCGGGACGCACGTTATACAGATCTGCCTGTTTTTGCTTACCGAATCACGCCATATCCCGGCCCGGCTTCTCCAAACAGGCCCGCGCCCCAAAAGGGATCAAAAACCGGCCGGAGAATACGGCATCATCGACCTTGATCTCTCGCGCTATGACAAGATTGCCGAACGCTTCCGGCGGCAGGCTGAAGTGGATGCCTCTTTTCTCAAATCTGGCATAGACACTCGCAACGAGACATTCAATGCCATGATTGAACGCATAGAAAAGGTCGGGGCGGAATCCACGGAGCCCATTCTGCTCACCGGCCCGACCGGAGCGGGCAAATCACGCCTCGCAAGGCTTGTGTATGAGCTGCGCAAACGCCGTCGCCTTGTTCATGGAGAGTTTGTACCCGTCAACTGTGCCACATTGCGCGGTGATGCGGCCATGTCCACTCTGTTCGGACACAAAAAAGGGGCTTTCACTGGCGCCTTGGCGGACAGGGCGGGCCTGTTACGCCAGGCAGACGGCGGTGTCCTGTTCCTTGACGAGGTTGGCGATTTGGGGCGAGATGAGCAGGCCATGCTGCTGCGCGCCATAGAGGAAAAACGCTTCTATCCTCTTGGGGCTGATGTGGAATCAAGCAGTGATTTTCAGCTCATTTGCGGTTCGAATCGCTCTCTTGACGAGCTTGCCGCCACAGGGGCTTTCAGGGAAGACCTCTTGGCCCGCATCAACCTATGGTCATTCAGCTTGCCGGGGCTGGCCGTGCGCTTGGAAGACATTGAGCCGAATCTTGATTATGAACTGGAACAGTTTGCGGAAAAGACAGGCCGCCGGATACGCTTCAACCGTGAAGCCCGCGATCTTTTCCTCGGACTGGCCACCGACCGTGAGGCAGCCTGGTGCGGCAATTTTCGCGACCTTTCCGCTGCCGTCATGCGCATGGGCACACTTGCCGGCGGAGGCCGCATTGATTCGCTCATAGTGCGTGAAGAATGGGAGCGCCTGACAAATAATTGGGAGAATGTTTCAGGCAAAGAGACAAAACGCGTAGCTGCCGATACCGTCATCTTACGGGAAGTGCTGGGAGAAAAAGCGGAATCTCTTGACCTTTTTGATGCCGCGCAACTGGCCTGCGTCATCCGCGAATGCCGCAAGGCCAAAACCCTTTCCGAGGCCGGGAGGCTCCTTTTTGCAGAGTCTCGCAAGAAAAAAAATCGCCCTAACGATGCGGACAGGCTACGCAAGTATCTGGCTTCCTTTGGGCTGGATTGGGAAGATGTACGATAGATTATCAACCTTTCTTGGGCTCATCCATCAAAGATAGGAGGGGCATCTCACCTCGCCGGTCGTTCGCTCTGACAACGTAGGCTTACGGCTGGCGCTCTCCCCAGATCAATAAATTCAGGCAAGTGAGGGGCGCCTGTTCAGTGAGAGGCAAGCGAAGCCGTTCTAAAACCCCACACCACATCGAAAATCTCCTCTGATACGCGAACTCGAAAATAGTTTTCGGAACCGGCGATGGGCGATTCGGTCGGCCTTTTTGGAGTTTCAACGCTACATTAAGTCGCTGCCCCGCCAAGGCATGCTCCTGGCCGTCTCTAGCCACAATAACCCCATGGCAGCCCGCCGGCCCTTTCATATATACGACATGATTTGTCGCATGAGGGTGTTATCCTCTAACTGGGTTGCAAGCAATAATCCCCATCACTGGAGGAAATGAAATGAGCAAAGAGCCCGCCGTAACCATCACCGAACCGGCAGCCGTGGCCGCCTTGAAGCGCCTTTACCGGGTCAACGGCCCTGGGAAGTTGCGCTGGGATTTTTCAGAGCCCGGCCGGGTGACAGCCGGCGACCAGACCCTAACGGCGGACGATAATGGTTGCTTGACCGGTTTGACGCTCTTTGATGTCGATCTAAAAAACGTCTTAAAACTGGCCGATTTGGCCGACTCGCCGCTGGCCAGGCTGGCCAGCCTGACTACTCTGAAGCTGGATTTGGAAAGGCCAGCCGACCTGCGGCCTCTGCTGGCTGGTCTGCCGGTTTTGGCCGAATTGGGCTTACAGTCGGAAACGGTTAAGGATTGGTCTTTCCTGTCAGAACTGCCCTCTTCGATTAAACTTGAACTTTTTAGCTCTAATCAGGACTGTGATCTAACATCTCTGGCCGGCCTGGCCGGCCTGAAGAAACTTACCATGCGGGGTAGTCAAATAAGCGATCTGTCGCCCTTGGCCGGCCTAACGGCCCTGCAGGAACTTAACTTGGGGTTTAATCAGATAAGCGACCTGACGCCACTGACCGGCCTGACCTCCTTGACGGAACTTATTTTGTGGAGTAATCAAATAAGCGATCTGACGCCCTTGGCCGGCCTGACGGCCCTGCAAAAACTTAATCTGGGCGGTAATCAGATAAGCGATCTGTCTCCTCTGGCCATCCTGACCGACCTGACGGAACTTAACTTGTGGTTTAATCAGATAAGCGATCTGTCTCCCCTGGCCGGCCTGACCGTCTTGACGGAGCTTGGTTTGTGGCATAATCAGTTAAGCGATCTGACGCCCTTGGCCGGCCTAACGGCCCTGCAGGAACTTAATCTGGGCGATAATCAGATAAGCGATCTGTCTCCTTTGGCCATCCTGACCGACCTGACGGAACTTAACTTGGTGTTTAATCAGATAAGCGATCTGTCTCCCCTGGCCGGCCTGACCGTCTTGACGGAGCTTGATTTGCGGCATAATCAGATAAGCGATCTGTCTCCCTTGGCCGGCCTGACCTTCTTGACGGAGCTTGATTTGTGGCATAATCAGATAAGCGATCTGACGCCCTTGGCCGGCCTAACGGCCCTGCAGGAACTTCATCTGGGCGGTAATCAGATAAGCGACCTGACGCCCCTGGCCGGCCTGACGGCCCTGCAAAAACTTCATCTGGGCGGTAATCAGATAAGCGATCTGTCTCCCTTGGCCGGCCTGACTTTCTTGACGGAGCTTTATTTGTGGCATAATCAGATAAGCGATCTGTCTCCCTTGGCCGGCTTGACCGCTTTGACGAAGCTTTATTTGTGTCATAATCAGATAAGCGATCTGTCTCCTCTGGCTGGCCTGACGGCCTTGAAGGATCTTCAGCTGTCCCTGAAACCGGATAGCGATGTGTCTTTCATATCTGGCCTAACCTCGTTGATCAAGTTAGATTTGGATGGGAGCCAACTCGGCGATTTGACTCCTCTGTCTGGCCTTTTGGCCTTGACCGCACTAAAGATTGAGGCCGATTTTTTTGATCTATCGGTTTTATCCGGCCTGGCTTCTCTGACTAAACTGGGTCTTAAGCTCAGCCTTGTAATACAAAAAGAAACATTGGCCTTTTTGGCCGGGCTGCCGGGCTTGGCCGAGCTTTATGCCACGTGTGATAGGGAAGTCAACCTGATAAGCCTGGTGGACGATTACCGGCGAAAACCTAAACGTGCCAGAAGGCCTGCAAAATCTCGTTCCTGACAGGGAGTTTGGTGGCAAAATTTACCTGCGGCACGATACCTTGGCTATGGCGGATTGGCTGAAGCTTCCGGCCGAATACGGGATGGGATGATATGCCTCTGACCCTCCAGGACTTCGCCTCTTTCAAGGCCAACTGGCTGCCTAAGGCCGACAATATTGAGGCTATGAGCATGGAGCTTGGGGTGAAGTTTTCTGAGATGGTCTTTGTGGATAATAGCCCTGAACAGAGAGATGAAGTGCGCGCCATCGGCTGCCGGCCGTGGCAGTCCCGCAACTGCCGGAAGACCCAGATAAATATATCCAGACCCTCAGAGAGGGCGTATGGTTCAAATGAGAGGAATAGGCCATGAGCGTTAAAAAAGGTCAACGTGCTAAATTTGTAGACTTTATACATAAATTGATCGTCACCGACCCAGCCGATGTCGCGGTTTTGCGGGTCATCTATGAGCATGCCAAGCCAGGCTGGCTGGATTGGGATTTCAGCCGGCCGGGACAAGTCTGCCTGAGGCATATCTCATCCACCAGAGGCCCAAGGTTGCCGGTTGAGGCTGATGGACGGCTGATTTCTATGAATTTGCGCAGTCAGAGTAAGCATTTTCCGCGGACCAAGGCCTTGTTTGAAGCCTTGGCCCAAGCCGGCTTTGAAATAGGTTTGACCTTGGCCAAAACGGAGAATCCAACAATAAAAGACGAGGCGCCGGAACAGGCGGAGACGGATGAAGATGAGGATGACAGTGAATTTATAAAAGAATTAAGATTAAAAATGAAGGAATATGATGAAAAGGTGAAAATTCCGGTTACCGACCCGAATGATGCGGGGGCCTTAAGAAATTTTTGCAAGCTCAACGATATTTGGATAGACCCTCCCTCGGCCGGAAAACTTCTTAATAGTGAGAATACGGGGCTGAAGTTGACCGTTGAAAATGGCCGCCTGGTCGGGCTGGGTGCTGGAGGCAGCCATGAAAAATTTGATTTGAAACCCTTGCTTGGTTTGTCCGCCTTGAGGGAATTGAAGTTTGAAGAAGCTGAAATCCGCGATTATAACCTTCTGGCCGAGATGAATTCTTTGGAAGTGTTGGTTCTGAACAGAACCAGGCCTTCCATAAAAGGCATCAGCTTTCTTGCCGGCCTGACTTCATTGCGCCATCTGGATTTGGCCAGTCACCGCATCAGAGACCTGCCCGGCCATAAGATCAGAGACCTTAGCCCCTTGGCGGGCTTGCGTTCACTAAAAACTCTGAAACTGTCTTCTAACTATGAACTCCAGAGTCTTGCGCCTCTTGCCGCCCTGACCGGCCTGGAAGAATTGTCTTTGCGTTATATCAATATAGAAGATTTGGGTCCTCTAGCCGGCCTAACCTCATTGCATAGCCTTGATTTGGATTATAACCATATCAGCGACCTCGGGCCTCTGGCTGACTTGACGGCTCTGGAGCGTCTTTCCCTCCAAGTCAACCAAATCCGGGACATCAGCCCTCTGGCCCGGATGACCTCCATGAAATACCTGCTATTGGAATACAATAAAATAAGCGATATAAGCTCGCTTCAGGATATGGCCTCCATGGTAGTGTTTGCCGCCAGAAACAACAATATTCAGGAGCTTGGGCCTTTATCCCGAATGATTTCTTTGAGGAGACTGGACTTGGCCGGCAACAGGGTAAAGGATATCACCCCGTTATCCGATATGACTTCTTTGGAAAAACTAAGCCTCGAAAAAAACGAAATAAAGAATATCAGCCCCTTGGCTCGGATGACCTCTCTGAAATATCTGAATTTGGATGAAAATATCATCCAAGATATCAGCCCATTAAGCGAGCTGGCCTCTTTACGGGAGCTGGCTTTGCAGGGCAATAAAGTCAGCCGCCTTGAGCCACTGGCGGGTAAAAAGTCTTTAGAGCGGCTGTCGTTGGAAGGCAATCGCGTTCACGACCTCACCCCTCTGGCCGGTTTGAGGAGATTGTCCTCTTTGTACTTGGAATGTAATCGCATTAACGATCTCACCCCTCTGGCCGGCCTGACAAGACTGTCTTCTTTATCGGTGACAGGCAACGAGATAAAAGATTTCAGCCCACTTTGGAATCTTGGCCGGGAAGATGAAACTTCAGATGGTGAATTGCGGCTGTATTTAGGCCAGTTTCGTGAGGTTGAGGGAGCGGACCCGTTGGGACCCTATGAAGGTTGACAGGCCGGTGTAAGCCGGCCGGCAGGAGGTGAAAAATGAAAGTGGTTAATTTCGGCAATCGGAGCATCGACAGCCTGGAGGAAGTGGGAAAAGCCGTGGAGGCTTCCGGGGTTAAATCCCGCAAAAAGAAAGGCCCGAAAAAGATAGTTAAGCCGAATTTTGGCCCTTTTTATTTTGTCGACGAGCGGCTTGATGAGGATGTGCACATTATTCATTTTCCTGATAGCTGCTATGTGGGGCGAAGCAAAGGCGGCCGGCCGGATGGCCGGGGCCAAATGTTATATGCGGGCGGCGAGGGTTGTGCGGGCAGGAACAGGCGCTATAAAGGCCAGTGGAAAGGGGGGAAGCGGCACGGGCAGGGCCAGATGGTCTGCGCCGATGGGCGGGGCTATGAAGGCCAGTGGCGGAACGGGAAAAGGCACGGCCAGGGGGAGATGAGGTGTGACGGCCACTGGCGTTCGAAAGAAAAAGATAAATTTATCATTGAGTACCGTGGTCTTTATTGTGGGTTTTGGGAAGGCAAAGAACCGCCCAGCCTTAAGCTGATCCAGGAACGTCTCCGGCTATGCAGTTATAAAGGCCAGTGGGCGGATGACCGGCCTCACGGCCAAGGGGAATTCATTCATCCCGACGGCCGCCGTTTTACCGGCCGTTGGCGGAAGGGTTTTCTGGAGCTTGGCCCGGGCCGGGGCCTGATGGTCATGGCCTTTGATCTTCATAGCCTCAATGAGATGAAGTGCTATGAAGGCGATTGGCGTTCCGGCCGGCCCCAGGGCCAGGGGGCAATGATTTGGGCCAACGGCTGCGCCTACGAAGGCTGTTGGCAAGCCGGGCAGCCGGCAGGATCAGGCCGGTTGACCTGGCCCGACGGAGCCTTCTACGAGGGGGAATGGCAAGCCGCCCGGCCTCAAGGTGAAGGCGTTTTAACCGAGGCCGATGGCCGGCGCTTTTCCGGCCTGTGGCGGGCTGGCAGCCTCACGACCAGGACTGGGGCGGGTTTTAGCCTCGGCCTTGATTTCAGCCGGTACGAAGGGGAATTATCCAAAGGCCGGCCCCACGGCCAGGGCGTGCTGCTCCAGGTCGAAGGCCATCGCTATGAAGGCCAGTGGCGGGCCGGCCGTCGGCAAGGACGGGGAGTTCAGCATTACCTCGACGGCGACCGCTATGACGGGGAGTGGTCCCGAGACCGGCGTCAAGGCCAGGGGGTGATGGAGTATGCCTCAGGCGACCGGTATGAAGGCCAGTGGCGGAACGATCAGCCCGAGGGCCAGGGCGTCATGGTCTATATCTTTGGCCCGGACAAAGATTTTGATAGGCGCTATGAAGGGCAATGGAAGAGCGGCGAAGAACACGGACATGGCATTATGGTCGATTCCGATGGTGATCGTTACGAAGGGGAATGGAAATATGGCCGGATGCGCGGCCAAGGGGTGAAGACCTACAGCGACAGCCGCCGCGAAGGGGTCAGTTATACCGGCCAATGGCGGGATAACAGGCGGCACGGCCAGGGAGTGCAGCTCTGGGCCGATGGCGCCCGTTATGAGGGTGTTTGGGTGAAAGGTAATCTGCACGGCCAAGGCGTTTTCACCCAGGCCGATGGGCGCCGCTTTGAAGGCCGGTGGCGGGATAACGTACTGCGCACCGGGCCGGGCCGGGTTATACGCATATCCACAGAATGGCTGGAACGCTATGAAGGCGGCTGGGGGAAGAGTGGCCGGCATGGTCGGGGCATACAGACTTGGGCCGACGGAGCCCGCTACGAAGGGGAATTCTCAGAAGGCTCAATACACGGGCCGGGGGTTTTCATCCATCCCGACGGCCGCCGCAGTGAAGGTCGATGGGAAAAGAGTGGCGGCTATTTTCCTGTATCAGTGTTGATCACTGGGCCAAAACAAGCCCTGGTAGTCTATCCCGATATGTCTCGATACGAGGGCGGTTGGGAAAACAACCGCCAAAGCGGCCAAGGGTGCCTAATTTTACCTGATGGCCGTGGCGATGAAGAAGATGATGAAGAATGAAGAGTTAGACTGCCGCAGCGGCCAAGGTTGACGCCCTTCAAGCGATCACCGATTTGAGATTTACAAAGGAGATATGGAGATGAAAAAAAAGGTTACCCTTAACGAACCCGCCGCTATTAAATCGCCAGTTTCCGATGACGGAAACTCAATATTGGTTCCCAGCAAAAGTACTCTTGCCGCCGTTAAGCGTCTCAACGCCGGTCAAGGCAAAATAATGACTATAGGTTCTATGTTTCAGCAGTTAGGAGACATTTTTCCAGAGCATAAAGAATTTCTGTAACCGTTCACAGGGCGCATAAATTTATGTATATTTATGCGTAAATATCTGATATGTTGTGTTCATGATCAATGAGCACTCACCAGATATTGTGTCTGATTTAATCCAACGCATAACCATCCTGGAAAAGGAAAACGGCTCTCTTCGACAAAAAGTATTGGAACTAGAAGCCAAGCTGGCTGCATCCCAAAAGAACTCTCGAAACTCCTCTAAACCGCCGTCATCGGATATTACCAAACCAAAATCCCGCCAGCGTGGTAGAAAGAAGCGCAAGATCGGTGCGCAACCTGGTCATGAAGCCAAATTCAGGGCGCCTTTGCCGGGCAATGAGATAGATGAGCGCAAGGTTTACGAGCCTGAATCAATGAGTTGCGCCTGTGGCGGTCATTTGTTTGCAGAGCCGGAAGCAGACCGTATCCGCCAACAGATAGACCTGCCGGAACGTCCGTTGCGGCTAATAGAGTACCGGGGCAAAGCCTATCGTTGCGGCATTTGCGGTCGCCGTCATTATGGCCAGATTCCTCGCCAGGAACTGGCCACCGGCTTAATCGGGCCGAAGCTGGCCTCCGCCTTGAGCTTCCTGAAGATCAAGGCTCATGCTTCCTATACGGCCCTGAGCGCCTTCACTGATGAAGTTTTGGGTTGTCGGGTCAGTCGCGGAGAGTTGGCCAAAACCGTTGGTAAGGTATCCCAGGCCTTGCAAGCGCCTTATGAAGAAGCCCTGGCGGCTTTGCCGGAAGAAGCGATTTTGAACATAGACGAAACGGGACACAAGGAAAATGGCCGCCGTATGTGGACTTGGGTTTTCAGGGCGTCTCGGTTCGCGGTCTTTTATATTTCACTCCAGCGTTCTTCGGAAGTTCTAAAGTCAGTGCTGGGCTTAAACTTCAAAGGCCTGTTGGGTTGCGATTACTTTTCGGCCTACCACAAATTTCTCAAAGAAGGCCAAGCCGAAGCGCAATTCTGCCTGGCCCATTTTATTCGCGACGTTCGTTTTTTAGCCGGCAGCGCAGATGCGGAAGTGAAAATTTACGCGCTCAAGCTTTTGGCCCGCTTACGGCTTTTGTTCCGATATTATCATCAAGCCCAAGAAGATCCGGCCAGGCGGGATAAATTGCGAAGATGCGGCCAGCGTCTGCGCCTAGAAGCATTGGATGCGCCTGAAGCCAAAGAAGCACAGAATATAGCCAAACGCTTCAGCCAAAATGGACATTCCTATCTGCGCTTTATTGAACACTCGGAACTTGAACCGACCAATAATCCGGCTGAACAGGCTATCCGTTTCGTTGTCTTGGACCGGGCCGTCACTCAGGGGACTCGCTCTGAGGCAGGGCGTGGCTGGTCCCAACGGGCCTGGACCGTAAGCGCTACTTGCTCCATGCGGAAATACTCTCTTTTCAAATTCCTGCGACATGCTATACACGCTTTCTACGCTCAGACCAAACCTCCTTCATTACTACAAATGCTGGTCCCAACGGGCCTGGACCGTAAGCGCTACTTGCTCCATGCGGAAATACTCTCTTTTCAAATTCCTGCGACATGCTATACACGCTTTCTACGCTCAGACCAAACCTCCTTCATTACTACAAATCTGATTATCAACTGCTCGACTGTGAACGGCTACCCCTCTTGAAACCGGAGCCCGGTCAAGAACTGCGTTGCCGCCTCGTAGGATGTGAACCGCTTGCAGATTTTGCGGCCGTAGCGGACGATGAATTTTGACGGTGAGGCATCGGGGTGGTCAGGGCAAAAAAGCCCCTTCCGCTTCTCGCTGGCCTGGAACCGTGACCCGCAGACAGGGCACACCTAGTCGCTATGAATGGAGCCCTTCATAACAGCCTCGAAGTGAAGGTATTTACCGTTAGGTATGCCCAAGTGTAAGATTCCTCTTGAAAAATGGGCGCGCGCCATAAAAGTTTTATCAAGAGTAGTATTGACAATGTGTTCTTCCATGCCTTTATTATATGTAGATAGTAAGGAATGGAGGAACCCATATGGATACGAGACGCAGCAACATTTTTGAGGAGATGCTCCAATTGAGGCCGCTTTGCTCAGGAAAGCTTTACAAGCGGTATGTTTCGTGCGGCAAAGAGAACTGCCGATGCCGCGATAAAGAGAACCCCAAGTTGCATGGTCCCTATTATGAGTGGGTTCGGCACATAAACGGCAAACAGATTGGCCGTATGTTGCGCCCAGGTCCAGATTTTGAGAAAGTAAAAACAGGTATAGAGAACTACAATCGTTTCCAAGTCTTGCTTAGCGCTCTTCTGCGGCTAGACGAGGCGAGCGTTCTTTCGGCGGACAGGGCGGTGAGAGAAGATGGTAAAAAAAACTCCAGGAAGATATACAGGAGAAATTAGGTTTATTCCTGCGCGGTCTTAGTTTGGATCCGATTGAGCCAGGCAGCGGCATAATAGACGCGGGAGCGGAAGAGGAATTATTCCGCGATTTGGGGCAACGAGCAGCGGCGGAAGCGTTGAGAGTCCGCTGGGAGGCAGCGGGAGCGGAAGAGGTGGGCGAGTGCGGCCGTTGTGGTGAACGATTGAAAAATCTTGGACAGAGAGAAAAAGAGTTTCGGACATTGTGCGGGCCAATAATGATACGGCGTCGGGTGGGCTATTGTCCTGGATGCCATGAGACAACGGCCGCACTGGACAAGCGGCTCAAGGCGGATAATACGGGGGTCACGCCTGGTCTGGCGCGTGTGATCTGCCGGACAGCGCTGGAGATGGCCTACAAACCGGCGAAGGAATTGTTGACGGATACACTTGGGTTTGCTCCTTGCTCGGCACGTGAGATCGAACGCATCGCCAATACGCATGGCGCGGCGATGGGAGAGCCGCCTGAGGCAAGCCTGCCGACGTTGGGGCGCCGTAAGGGTAAATACTTCCATCTGACGATGGACGGGACGATGATTCCCGGACTTCCCGATCCCCAGGAGCATCGAATCAGATGGCACGAGGTTAAGATAGCAGCCGTCGTTGACGTCCGTGATATTGACGCCCCATTGTATGTTGCGAGCACGGAAAATGCGGAAGCCTTCGGCAAACAATTGTGGGATGAGATTCAGTCCAAAGGGATGGACGGCCGTGAGTTGGCACAAATAACGGCCGACGGCGCTCCGTGGATATGGAACTTGGCGGATATGTACTTTCCAGATGCAACACAACTTTTGGACTTCTATCATGCGGCGGAGCATCTTTACAAAACGGCGGCGGCGCTGTGGCCAAAAGAGACTGCTGACGCATGGTGGCGGCAACGCCTGAAACAACTTAAAGCGGGAGACCTTGATGGCTTTTTCGCCGAGTTGAAACGGACGGCGGAGGAACACACAACGGACAACTCAGCCCTTGACCCTAAACGACTACTGAACTATTTCGAGACAAATCGCAACAGGCTCGGGTACGCCAAGGCCTTAAAAAACAATTTGCCTATTGGTTCCGGCGTAATAGAATCAGCCGGAAGGCATATCGTACAACAAAGGTTAAAGCAATCGGGAATGCGATGGTCGCTTCCAGGAGCCCAGAAAATTTTGAACTTGCGTACTCGACATCGAAGCGGGCAGTTCGAGCAGTATTGGGAAAACCTCGCTGCTGCTTAAAACTTTTACGGCGCGCGCCCTATACGCTCTTGCCAAATGGGGACGGTAATGGTATATGGTAAAATCTGATAAAGTGAATTATTTTATGGTCCGGCCAGTTCTTATACTTACCTGGCTCGGAGGTGGTTGTGGCCCAAATAGATGCTTTTTTCACCCTGATGCATGAAACCGGCGCCTCTGACCTTCATCTTTCTTCCGGCAATCAGCCCATTATCCGCCTCCGGGGGGTAATGGAGCGGGTAAAATACAAAAAGCTGGATAACGATGAACTTAAGAGGATGCTTTACGAAATAGCCCCCGAGGAAAAGATCAAGGTCTTCGAGGAGACCGGGGATGTGGATTTCGCCTATGAAATTCCCGGCCTGTCCCGCTACCGGGCCAACTTTTTCAACCAGAAATGGGGCATCTCGGCCGTTTTCCGCGCCGTTCCCACCATTATTC
>Ga0099364_10005227_pt1 | contig 19368 bp, 13 predicted proteins | sample TergutTh196P3_FD_73070 | JGI IMG/M metagenome (GOLD analysis project Ga0099364, IMG submission 73070) | Microcerotermes parvus P3 segment gut microbial communities from Pointe-Noire, Republic of the Congo - Th196 P3 | ecosystem: Host-associated > Arthropoda: Insects > Digestive system > Gut ...
CCACCCAGAATAAGGGCAGGGATAAATGGTATTCCGAAGTTTTCCGCAGCAATGGCTACGGAGAAAGCGCCCAGTCCTATGTACATCTGTTGTCCCAGAGAAACAAGACCTGCGTAACCCGCCAAAAGGTTCCACATATGTCCGAGCGTGATATAAAGGCACATAAGCCGTATAAGCATAACTATATATGAACCGCCCCAGCTTGGCAGTGTCAACAGCGCGATAAGAATAATCAGCAAAGCAATATAACTTATCAACTGCCGCTTTGAGAGTCCTTTTATACTTGTGAGCTTTTTCAAGTTCAGACGCCTCTTTTCTATTTGGACATCAGGCCTTGCGGTCTGACTATCAGCATTATCAGAAGAATCAGATATGCAATGAGCTGTTGATAGGCGACGCCGAGAAACTGACCGCCGAGCGCCTGTGCCAGACCGAAGATGAAACCCGCAAGGAGGGTACCGTTTATACTTCCTATACCGCCTATGACCACAACGGCGAAAGCTATGATAAGGTATGTAGAACCTGTAGACGGAGTGAAACTGTACAGTATCCCTATCAAGACCCCTGTGAAACCGGCCGTCAGCATAGCGATGCCCATAGCGATGCTGTATATGATTTTGATGTTTACTCCCATAAGCTGGGCGGCGTCCATATCGTCTGAGGTTGCGCGTATGGCTTTACCCATATATGTCCTGTTCAGGTAGAAATTCAAAGCCAGAATAATGATCACACCGATCACACACGCTAAAAGGAACATTATCGGGATCCTTACCGTGTCTCTGATCGTTATGCTCTGAAGAAGCAAAGGTGTTTGAAGCCTTTGATTATTTGCCGTGAAGAAATAAAGAAGCAGGTTCTGTATTATTATTGATAAACCGAATGTAACAAGAAGCGGCGGCTCATTGCCGCGATTTAAGACTTTATTAAGCAGCGTGGATTGCACCGCATATCCGATCAAAAACATGACCGGCACAACAAACAGGAGTGAAATAAAAGGATTGACGCCAAACATTGTCATAAAGAGATGGCTTAAATACGCGGATAAAATCAGAAAATCACCGTGCGCCAGATTTGTTATCCGGGCTATGCCGAATATCATACTCATGCCGACGCCTACCGATGCATACAGTCCGCCCAGCAATACACCTTGTATGATGGCCTGGATCAAGATAATTCCACCTTTCCAAACGCGGTCCTCGACCGCAAGGTTAGGGATTAGGGGTTAGTAGGACGGGAGAATTTTGGCAGCCGGCGGACCGCATAGCGTTTCAGCGGCTCACAGGCCAAAGTAGGCCCTGCCTACTTCGTCGTCCGCCAGTTCGCATGAATCCCCGGATAAAACAACTTTTCCTTTGAGCATCACATAAGCCGTATGGCAGGCTTTTAGGCTGCGCTTGACGTCCTGCTCAATAAGTACGATCGTGATGCCCTCCCTGTTAAGCTGTTTTATTCGCGCGTATATATCCTTTATGACCGTTGGCGCAAGGCCAAGGGAAATCTCGTCAAAGAAAACCAGCCGGGGATTAGACATGAGCGCTCTGCCGATGGCAACCATTTGCCTCTGGCCTCCGCTGAGGCTGCCCGATACCTGCTCGGATTTTTCTTTTAACACCGGAAAGAGTTCGTAAACCCTTTCCAGAGAAGCTGAGGACCCTTTTCGCGCTTTGGGCGTATAAGATCCCATGATAAGATTGTCTTTGACGGACATACGGCCGAAAACCTTGCCTCCTTCTGGTACTGTGGAGATACCCAGCTCGACTATCTTATGAGCCGGCCAGCAGGTTATATCTGTGTCCTCAAAATAAACCTTACCGCCTCGCGCGGGTAATACCCCGCTTATAACTTTGAGCAGTGTGGATTTTCCGGCGCCGTTTGTCCCGATAACAGATGTGATCTTCTTGTCCTCGACCTCAAAAGAAGCTTGCTGTACCGCATGGAAGTCGCCGTAGAAGGCGTCTACGTCAATTGCTCTTAGTAGTTTATTAATCTTCCTCAACCCCCAAGTATACTTCTTCGACCTCTGCGGAATTCATGACTTCCGAAGGCGTGCCGTATATGAGCTTTGTACCGGTAGCCAAACACAATATCATATCGGTAGATTCAACCATAGTTTTGATAACATGCTCGATCCAGATTATCGTTATTCCTGTTTGTTTAAGGGATTCGACCAAATCCATTACCTCGTGGACTTCGGCGTCGGTCAGTCCCGCAGCGACTTCGTCTAAAAGAAGCAAAGCGGGCTGTGTCGCCAAAGCTCTTGCTACTTCAAGCCTTTTTCTGTCCAGCAATGTCAAATGTCCGGCGATGACGCCGCATTTATCAAAAAGGCCGGTCGTATTCAGTGAGTCCAGCGCATGAGAAGCGCTGGCTTTTTCACTTTTTCCCGTGCCATATGAGGCGCCGACAAGAACGTTTTCGTAAACCGTCAATCTTTCAAATGGGCGGGGGATTTGGTATGTCCTTCCAAGCCCAAGCCGACATCGTTTGTCGCAAGACAATTCGGTGATATCGTGTCCACAGAAGACAATACTGCCCTGATACGGCATGATCAATCCGGATATTGCGTTCATAAGAGTAGTCTTACCCGCTCCGTTTGGGCCTATGACTCCTAAGACCTGTCCTTCCTCAACTTCAAAGGAAAGTGAATGAAGCACTTTGAACCTGCCGTAGCCGACATGAAGATCGTCCACTTTTAAAATCGCGCTCATATTGTATATCCTCTCATAGGGTCCGGGTACTGATGAAACCGTTATCTTCATTCGCTTACAGGGGCTTTAATGCCCCTGTAAGCGAGTTTATTGTAATATCCGGGATGTATTATCTTCCTGCCGCTCTTCTCATATCCGCAGGAAGCTGCAGTGTTCCGTTTTTCGGGATATGCGGATTGTTGGCGTTATAAACGATCCTGAGCTCGACCGCGTCGCCTGCTGAGTTCAAAACCCATTGACCGCCGACTATGGGTGTTTCGGCAACATGTGTAGCCGGGTCATATTTGATGTGACCGACTATTGTGTCCAAATCGGTCGCGCCGATAGCGTCGCGCAGCTTAGCGGGGTCAAGCGATTGTGCGCGTCTTAAAGCATCGACCGCTATTTCCATGCCGGCATATTTGTAACCCATTGGCGGTGACCAACCGTCGCCTGTATCCGCCTCGTACTGATCCGCAAGTTGTTGTGCTGTCATGCCATTGATTGAAGATCTGAAGGGATGCCATGGGGTCCACCAAACCTCACAGGTGAGTCCGATGGCGACGTCAAGAGGCGCTGCATTTGCATCAGCGGGGAAGAGGTAAGAGCGGCCCATTGTTATAAGCTCATATTCCAGTCCCTGCTGCGCGGCCTGTGCTGCAAACCCTGCAAAGTGAGGCGGTATGTCGCAACCGGTGATGATATCCACTCCGTCCGCCTTGAATTGATTAATGACTGCGGTCCAGTCGTCCGTGAAGATCGGATAGCGGCCGGGATCGGATATATTGTAACCGTCCTGCGGGAGTCTTCTGTTAAAGATATCCGCCCATGCGAGTCCGTCAGGGTCATTAGGGAAGAGATAGCCTATAGTCGCGCCGCTGCCCGGGCCGAATCCCAGTTCGTCCCACATGGCTGTAAAGAGGTCATAGTTCGTTTCGATCCTCCAAAAAGAATGGTAAACCCACTCATAGGGTCCGCCTGCAAGCCACGGATCGATAGGGCATTCGAGAGAGACGGTCGGTATACTGAATGTTTCACCCATCGCGGAGACCGGAAGCGCGGTATCCGGAGTGTGGCGCGCGACAAGCATGTGGACGTTGTTCTGTTCAATGAGCATCTGAGTGACTTCGCCGGCTTTTGTGGGGTCGCTCTCTGTGTCGACAACGAAGATCTCGATCGGTATGTTCCTGTCATACTCTGCGATGTAGATACCGCCGTCGGCGTTGACTGCGTCAACTACCAGCTGCTCGGCCCAGGGGGTGCCGATTCCGAAGCTGGCTATAGGTCCTGTGTTGGGGTTTGGGATGCCTATTCTGATGGTGGAGGGCCCTTCGTCTTTGGTTCCGCCGCCGTTACATCCGGCAAGCAGGGAAAGGGCTAAAACGACTGCCAGAACGATGAACAAGAGTTTCTTTTTTTTCATTTTTACACATCTCCTAATCATAAGTTAATGTTTGCAATACTGTTAACGAAATCTTATCATAGAATTGCGAGTCCTGTCAATAGTCGCAATAGTCCATACTGCATAAATAATTGACATGTGCGCGGTTTTGCGGTACTATAAGGAAAAACTAACGAATGTAATGATAAATTTGGGTAATTTCGGGTAATAAGGGAGAGACTGGGAGATATGTCAATAAACACTGCGACAAGCAATGAGTTTGTGACTAAGCGGGCAAAAGAACTCATGCAGCATATAACGATCGATAAGTCAATATACATTAAGCACGACGTTAAGCACGGGCTGAGGAACAATGACGGCACGGGAGTCATGGCCGGCGTCACCCGGATCGGGAGTACGCAGGGTTACTACATGCGCGATGGTGAAAAGACCGCGATGGAAGGTAAACTGTATTATCGCGGTATTGACGTCGAGGAAATAGTCGAGGGCTTTATAGCGGAAAACCGTCCTGGTTTTGAAGAGACGGCTTATCTCCTTATCTTCGGTAAATTGCCGGAAAAAGACACGCTTGAAGAGTTCCATGACCTGCTTACGGAATACAGGGAACTGCCGGCAGGATTTACGGAGGATATGATACTTTCCGCGCCCAGCAGGAACATTATGAACAAGCTGGCGCGGTCTATACTGGCAATGTATTCATATGACAATGAACCGGAAGTAAGCGAGCGTTTTCCGGAAAAAGAGCTTGTACGAGCGCTTCGTCTATTGGCGCGCTGCCCTGTGATCGTTGCAAACTCATATGCCGCGAAACGCCATTATTTCGATTTGGGAGGGCTTTTTCTGCACAGGCCGCAAAAAGCGTATTCTGTGGCTGAGAACTTTTTGCATATGGTTCGCAACGACAACAGCTTTACACCCGAAGAGGCGCGGCTCCTTGATCTTTGCATGGTGCTTCACGCGGAACACGGCGGCGGTAACAACTCCGCTTTTGCCTGCCGCGTGCTCACTTCTTCCGGCACGGATATATATGCGGCGATCTCCGCCGCCGTCGGATCGCTCAAAGGCCCGCGTCACGGCGGTGCGAATGAAAGCGTAATGAAGATGTTCGCTTATATAAAAGAAGACGTTAAGGATTGGAAAGACGAAGACGAGATTATGGATTATCTTGTCAGGATCGTCCGGGGAGAGGCCGCCTCCGGCGACGGTCTCATATACGGTATGGGACATGCTGTCTATACGGTCTCCGATCCCAGAGCCATAATGCTGAAAGACCTTGCGAGAGGGCTTGCCGCGAAGAAGGGTATGCTGGAAGAACTGGAGCTTTTAGAGAGAGTCGAAAAGCTCGCGCCCGAAGCATTTTTCCGAGGGAAAGGCTCCGGCAAAGCGATTTGCGCAAATGTTGATATGTATTCGGGGCTTGTCTACAAAATGCTTAACATCCCCGAGGAACTATATACGCCTTTGTTTGCGATAGCGAGAATGGCCGGATGGTGCGCGCACCGCCTTGAAGAGGTATGGGGAAGCGGAAAGATAATCAGGCCCGCGTACAAAGCCCTCGATCTGAACGAACACTACGTGCCGCTGGAGAAACGCTGAACTGAAATATAAAAGAGGAGTGTATTTATATGCCTAACAGGATATTTACATCTGAATCTGTTACCGAGGGACATCCGGATAAGGTTTGCGACCAGATATCAGACGCTGTGCTGGATGCGCTGATCACCGGGGACAAGACATCACGCGTAGCCTGCGAGACTATCGTCACTACGGGCATGGTGCTTGTGATGGGGGAGATATCTACAAAGTGTTATGTCGATATCCCGCATGTCGTCAGAGATACCGTAAAGGAGATCGGTTATGTCAGGCCTGAACTGGGGTTTGACTACAAAGGATCGGCTGTCCTTACCGCCATAGATGAGCAGAGTCCGGATATAGCGATGGGCGTTAACGCCGCTTTTGACGACTCAGATGACAGAGGAGCGGGCGATCAGGGAATGATGTTTGGTTTTGCCTGCGATGAGACGCCGGAAATGATGCCGGCGCCAATCTCCATGGCTCACGCGCTCTCTTACAGATTGGCGGAGGTCAGAAAGAATAATGACCTTAATTTCATAAGGCCGGACGGAAAAAGTCAGGTTACCGTCGAATATGACGAGAACAAGAAAGTTATCGGCGTTCCCGCCATTGTTGTATCGACACAGCATGAGCCTGATATAGATATTAAGGATCTGCGTGAAAGTGTTATTGAATGCGTTATCAAGCCTGTGATACCTGAAAAGCTCATTACAAGTAAGACAAAGATTTATGTAAATCCGACAGGGCGTTTCGTCATAGGTGGTCCGGTGGGCGATTCCGGGCTGACAGGCAGAAAAATTATAGTTGACACCTACGGCGGTTATGCCAGCCATGGAGGAGGAGCGTTTTCCGGCAAGGATCCGTCTAAAGTAGACAGAAGCGCGGCTTATATGGCGCGTTATGTGGCCAAAAATGTTGTTGCAGCAGGACTGGCGCGCGCCTGCCAAATCGAGGTGGCGTACGCTATCGGGGTTGCACAGCCTGTGTCAATACTGGTGGATACTCGCGGTACAGGCGTTTTGCCGGATGAGAAAATTGCCGACATAGTTAAAAATAACTTCGACTTTCGGCCTTCAAAGATAATACAAAAGCTTGATTTGCTTAAACCAGTGTATCGCACTACCGCCGCATACGGTCATTTCGGCAGACCGAAAGCCGGGTTCACATGGGAACAGCTCGATATGGTGGACGTGCTGAAAAACTATCTATAGATTCACTGAAGCGTAAAATGAATTCGGAATGAAGGACGGGGAGACGGGAGTTAATGGGTTCCGGTGTTGGGGTAGAAGAGGAGAGGATCGAGGGGCGTAATGCCATTATTGAAGCGCTGCGAGCAGGTGTGGAGATAGACAAGGTATTTATAGCAAAGGGTGCGACAGACAAAGCTCTTCTGCATATAGCGTCGGCGGCAAGAGCTGCGGGTTGTGTTGTTTCGGAGGTTGACAGGCGCAAGCTGGATTCGATGAGTGTTACGGGCGCGCATCAGGGTGTTATCGCGGCGGCTTCATGTTCCCGCTTTGTTACGGTAGATGATATTCTTGAAACGGCCCGGCGTAGGAGCGATAAGCCGCTTATAGTTCTTTGCGACAGTATCTCAGACCCAAATAATCTAGGTGCGATAATAAGAAACTGTGACGCCTCAGGCGCTCATGGCGTGATAATCACAAAACACAAAAGCGTCGGGCTTACCGCTGCCGTAGCGAAGTCGTCAAGCGGTGCGGTGTACCATACCGCTGTCGCCCGGGTCACAAACCTTACCGCCGCGATTGCGGAGTTGAAAAAGGCTGGAGTCTGGGTTTACGGCGCGTCGGCTGATGGTGATACGTCACTCTGGCGGACAGATCTCAGGGGACCTTCTGCATTGGTCATCGGTTCTGAGGGGGCGGGGATCAGTCGCCTGGTCAGAGAAAACTGTGATTTTAATATAAAGATACCTATGCTGGGTAAAGTCTCGTCACTTAATGCTTCAGTATCCTCCGCAATACTTTTATATGAAGCGGTGAGACAGAGGCAGAATTGGCCAAATTCTGAATTCTGAATTCGGAATAGAGATGAGCTTTGCGGTCCTTCGAGGGGGGTGTATGTATGGAAAATGATAATGATAACATACTATATGAACTTGACGATGTACAGTCCGAGGGGTTTTCATTGGAGTCGATTTTGGCGGAATACAAGGGTTCTGCTTTTATTAACGGCGATAAAAAGACGCCTTCCGATAAGCTTAATGAAGAAGCCGAGAGAATAGTCAAGGAAGAGAGCGGCAGACAGGCGTTGATTAAAGAAGCGGTCATTTTAGAGCGAAACGAGCCGGATGCCGTTTTGGGGGCGCTCGACTTTACTCCTGCGCCGGTGGTTATAACCGACGCCGAACCGCAGACATGGTTAAATCCATTTAACGATGAAACTAGGCGGCTTTCGGCTGACAACGCTATAAAGCAAGGTCTGGACCAAAAAGAAAAAGACATTCTGTTTATTGAAAACTACAGAAATTCAATGATTATTGACCAGGACTCCTTAGTACAGGATGTTGAAAAAGCAATTGAGAGAGAGCTCGATTATGGAGATCACTCCGGTACTTCCGCCAGTAATGTTATTGACTTTTTTACAAAGACCCGCAAATTTGAAGTAGAAACAGCTTTTGAAGAAGAGTCGTTTGAATTTGAGGAGGAAGTCTTCGAGGAACCCGACCTGCGCGATGCTGTAAAAAAATTCGCGGAAGAATGTAACTCTATATCGTTGCGCAGTATTCCGGCGGCTATTATCACAATCGTTATGGTCATACTTACTTTCGCATATGAGGCCGGAATGATAATACCATTTGGGATAGGCAGAGTACAGCCGGCAGCCATCGGCGCGCTTATTATAGGGTTGCTGCTGGTCATGATACTGTGTTCCGACATTGTTCTCAGGGGAACGCTATGTCTTGCACGGGGAGCGCCGAATGCAGAAACGCTGATCTTGTTTTCCTGTGCATTTTCTATTATCTCCGGTGTATTCACAATTCTCAGAGGGTCACCCGCTGTGTTGACATACTGTGCTGTTTCGGCGCTTTCGCTCACATTTGCGGCTTTTGGAGAAAAGTATAATCTGCGCGCTATTACAGACACGCTTAAAACAGCTACGGGTTCTTCCGAACCGTACGGCTTGCTCGCTGATTATAACAGTGATATTGACAAATCAGTGCTTAAAAAAGCTTCAAGAAGAATCGATGGCTTCTATAACAATCTTATGCGGCCGGACGTGGCTGAGTCTTTTTTCCGTTACGCTACGCCGCTGCTGCTTGCAGTTGCGCTTATCCTGTCCGTACTTACTGCAGTCGCAAAGGGGCAGGGAGAATACTTCCTGCATATCCTGTCTTCGCTATTAGCCGCCGCAGCTCCGTTTTCCGCTCTGATGGCGTTTTCAGTTCCGTTCACAGCCGTTTCAAGATCGATACGAAAATCCGGCGCGTCAATAGCAGGTTGGGGCGGAGCGGATGAAATATGCTTTTCTGACGGCGCCTGCGTGACAGATGAAGACCTCTTTCCGCCCGGTACGCTTTCTTTCAATGGGATCAAACTATATGAAGGAGTGTCGCCGGAAAAGGCGATCAAATATACGGCAAGCCTCATAGTCGCATCCGGTTCGGGGCTGTCCCGCATTTATTCCGAAGTCCTTAAGACTCTCGGGTTAAGTGAGATCAAAGTTGAAGATTTTGCCTGTTATGAAGGCGGCATCGGCGCTCTGTTGCACGGTGAACGTGTGATGTCGGGTTCTGCGGCGTATATGAATCTGCTGGGCATTAGAGTTCCTGACGATATGAACATGAAAAACGCTGTTTACACCTCTATCAATGACAAGTTGGTTGCGATGTTCGTAATTGATTATATGCCGGTTAGTTCTGTTCAAAGCGCTCTTATATCAATTCTAAAATGGCGGATCAAGTTGTTTTTTGCTGTCCGCGACTTCAATGTTACACCGCTGATGCTTGAACAGAAATTCAAGGTTTCTCTTGAGGACGTTGAGTATACTCAGGCGCGTGATTCATACAGCATTTCAGACTTGAATACGGGTAAAGAAGGGCGCGTAGCAGCGGTATTAACGCGTGAAGGACTTGGACCGTTCGCCGACGCGGTGACAGGCGGCAGACTGCTCAAATCTGCTGCATTCGTTTCGACTCTGATATCCATATTTTCCGCCTTTTTAGGTGTACTGATGATGTTTTACATTTCCTGGTCGGGTGCGTTTTTGTCATCAAGGCCCGGAAACCTTATGCTCTTCATGCTTTCAATGCTTGGCGCCATGCTGGTAGTTAGCGGCTATGCAAGATGCAAGCGATAATATCTACTTGTATTTTAATTATTGTTAGTATATAATTTTGAAAATCTGAATTTAAACGAGGAGTGGAGAATTAATATGACATATACCACCGAGAATATCCGTAATATAGCGGTTCTTGGGCATGGGGGCAGCGGAAAAACCAGTCTTGCCGAGAGTATGCTGTTTCTAACCGGAGGGAGTGACAGACTTGGCAGGATCGCAGATGGAAACACGGTCGGAGATTCGGACGCTGAAGAAGTAAAGCGTCAAATCACAATCTATCTGGCAGCCATGTTCGCTATGCATAAAGACTGCAAAATCAACATTCTTGATACGCCGGGTTATTATGACTTTGCCGGTGAAACAGCGGAAGCGCTGCGTGTTGCGGATATAGGCGTCCTTGTGTGCAGCGCAAAGGACGGTATTACCGTAGGGTTTGAAAAGTCATGGTCATATTTAAACGCAGCACGTCTCCCTAAAGCGATATATGTTTCTAAACTTGATGAGGAAAACGGCGATTTTGAAGCTGTTTATACCTCTTTGCGGGAGAAATACGGCACTTCCGTATGTCCGCTCATAGCGCCGATCAAAGACTCCGCTGGTAAAGTTGCCGGAATAGTTGACATTATACATCGTAAGGCATACGCAATTGAAGGCGGAAAAAACAAAGAGATACCGATTCCCGACAGCATGTCCGGTACGCTCGACGGACTTTATACCGCAATAAACGAAAGCGTGGCCGAGACTGATGAGGAGCTTATGGATAAGTATTTCTCCGGAGAGGAGTTCACGACGGAGGAGATCATCCGCGGTCTTAAAACCGGAATCACAGAACAGTCGCTGTTTCCATTGTTCTGCGGTTGCGCTGTAAGCGGACTGGGTACTCTGCAGTTGCTTGACGCTATCGCTGACCTTTTCCCGTCTCCTGCAGACTCGGGTGATGTTACCGCCGACGGTGCAGAAATCAAAGCTGATTCTGACGGAAACACGTGTGCGCTTGTGTTTAAGACCCTTTCCGACCAATATGGCAAGTTCAGTATATTCAAAGTGCTGTCAGGTAAGGTGTCGTCCGATATGCAGCTTGCGAACACGCGTACCGAGACGGTCGAAAAAATGAGTAACATTTACAAAATGCAGGGGAAAAAGAGCGCTGAGGCTAAGGAGATAGTCTGTGGCGATATAGGCGCAGTGTCAAAACTGTCCGACACAAAAACCGGTGATACATTAAGCGATCCGAAAAAACTTGTTACAGCCAAGGGAATTGAGTTTGCACAACCATGCTATTCTATGGCCATAGCGCCAAAGGTAAAAGGCCAGGAAGAGAAAATTGCAAACGGTCTCGGACGTCTCTCGGACGAAGACCTGACCTTTACATACGTTAATAATGCCGAAACTCGTCAACTGGTACTCTCCGGCGCGGGGGACATCCAACTCGACGTTTTATGTTCGAAGCTTAAAGACAAGTTCGGCGTTGAGGTCGTGCTTACCCCGGCGCGTGTGGCGTATCGCGAGAAGATACGCAAAAAGGTTGAAGTTCAAGGCCGCCACAAGAAGCAATCAGGCGGCGCTGGTCAGTTTGGTGACGTCAAAATGCGTTTTGAGCCGGGCGAGAATGAAGAGCTGGAATTCTGTGAAGAAGTGTTCGGAGGCAGTGTGCCTAAGAACTTTTTCCCTGCAGTTGAAAAAGGACTGCGAGAGAGTATCCAAAAAGGTGTTCTGGCCGGGTATCCTCTGGTAAATCTGAAAGCGACGCTGTATGACGGTTCCTATCACCCCGTTGACTCGTCGGAAATCGCGTTTAAGACAGCGGCGCAAATAGCATACAGGGAGGGTATTCCGCAAGCAAATCCAATCATTTTGGAGCCTATAGGAAAACTTGCGGTTTCTATTCCGGATACGTATATGGGCGATATCATGTCCGACCTCTCTAAGCGGCGCGGTACTCCGCTCGGTATGAGCGCAGCTGACGACGGTTATCAAATAATTGAAGCTGAAGTACCTATGCGCGAGATGTCGAGCTACGCTATTGACCTGCGTTCTATGACTCAAGGCAGGGGATCGTTCACGATCAAGTTTGAGCGCTATCAGGAAACGCCCGCCCCAATCCAGGAGAAGATTATAGAGGAAGCGAAAGCGCTGGAAGATTAGTAGGCAGGAGTTATGAATTCGGAATGCGGAATAAGGGCGAGAGACGCGTAATGCATAATGCATAATGCATAATTAATAGGCGGTACAACAGTAATTAGTTAAGCGGGCATGGGAATCATTAGGACCCGTGTCCGTTTGCTTTCAATAGAATAATAAGAAAGGAACTAAGATGTTATGCAGTGGCTTGGTGAGATCGGCTTGTATGTTGATGCTAATGTATTGTCGTATGCGACTATGATAATTCGGTTTATCTTGCCTGCACTTGCGATCATCGTAATCACACGCTGCTTAACATCGCTGCTGAGAGAAAAGAGTGAGGAAGAAAACTGGGGGTATCTGAGTCTTCCAAACGGCGCCAGGATATACTTGAAACACTGGGAAAATGTTATAGGAAGATCCGCCGCGTCAGATGTGTATATAGAATACCCCACGCTGTCACGCAGTCACGCTGCTGTAATCCGTGACGATAAGGGCAACTGGCGGGCATATGACGTCACATCGAGAACGGGTGTGTCGGTAAACGGAAACGTCATAGACAGCGAAGACGGCGCCCCTGTTAAAACCGGCGATATCATACATTTAGCCAATGTTGAACTTGTGTTTTTCTCTAACGATAAGATAAGCGAATATGAACAGGCGTCACAGCGTACGCGTCCCGGGAAGATCATCAAACAAAGGAACACACTGGTATTTTTAACGGAGTTTCAGATGCTGCTTGGTCTGCAGCTATGTATATCAAAAGGAGACTCATTGACAACCGCGCTCCCATTATCATTTCTTGCGATAATAATTCTTATGTGGCTCTGCTATTTATTTACGCGATCTATCAGGCGGGTCGCTTTTGAGTTAGAGACTCTGGCGTTTTTCCTTTGCACTATAGGCCTGTCCGTGACAGCCACAAGCGTTCCTTCCGATTTGCTAAGACAAGTGACTTTGCTTTTTTTCGGCGTGTGTTTGTTTTTTTGCGTAGGCTGGTTATTGCGCGATCTGAATAAAGCAAAGAAACTGCGGATTCCGATCGCGGTGGCAGGTCTGCTTCTCCTTGCCGCTAATCTTGCATTCAGCAGATCTGTATTCGGGGCCAGACGCTGGCTTGTAATATGGGGATTTTCTTTTCAGCCCTCAGAATTTGTGAAAATTGCCCTCATTTTTGCGGGCGCGGCTACGCTGGACAAGCTTTTTACCCGCAAGAATCTCCTGTCTTTTATAGGCTTTGCGGCAATATGTGTTTTGGCGCTGACAATCATAAACGATTTCGGCTCTGCGCTGATATTCTTCGTAACGTATCTCATAATCGCTTATTTACGCTCCGGAGATATAGCTACGATTTTTCTGAGCATTGGCGGTGCGGGCTTTGCCGGTCTTTTGGCGATCAGGTTCAGATCGCATATAGCCGGACGTTTCGCTACATGGGGAAGGGCGTGGGATGTGGCGGACTCGGGTGGTTTTCAACAGACACGGGCAATGTCGGCTGCGGCGTCCGGCGGGATGTTTGGCGTAGGCGCCGGAAACGGGTGGTTTCATCGCATTTTCGCAGCGGATTCAGATCTTGTTTTTGGCGTCATTTGTGAGGAACTGGGCCTGATTTTGGCACTCACGGCGATAGCGGCTATACTGGCACTGGTTATCTTCTCAGTCAGGTCGGCGGGGGATGCCCGCAGTTCGTTTTATGTTATTGGTGCTTGTGCGGCTTCGTCAATACTTTTGTTCCAGATGCTTCTAAATGTTTTAGGCACCGTTGACATATTGCCGTTTACAGGCGTGACATTCCCGTTTGTATCAAGGGGCGGTTCGAGCCTTATGGCATGTTGGGGCATTATGGCATTTATCAAGGCTGCCGATACAAGGCAGAACGCAAGCTTTGTTGTCAAAATGCCGAAGAAACCTAAGCGGGCGGGTACGCGCAGTGATCAATGGCCAGTGGTCAGTGGTCAGGAGACGGGGAACGGTTTTATTAGTGGAGAGTGGGGAGAATCGGGGGAAGTTATAGAGGATAGTGGGGAGTGGGGCCATGCGGGGGGCATGGTTAGTGGGGAGTGGAGAGAGGAAAGTGGAGAGTTTGGATTGGAGTTTGGGGTTCTTGATGATTTTTGGGATGAAAAATGAAAAAAATAAAAAATAGGGCCTTATCGGCGCTGATACTTGTTTTGATAGCAATAATCGGGTTGGGGATATATATTGGCAGATACGCTGTGAGCGGAGGTCAGTGGGCCTCGGCCGCGTTTAATCTGAATGTGTACAGCAGGGGCGCGCTGTCCGTCGGGACGCTGACTGACCGCAACGGTGTGATACTTGCGGATATTTCCGACAGCAGACGCATATTCGCAGAAAATTCTGACGTGCGCAGATCGACGCTGCACACCGTCGGCGACATGTACGGCTACATCGGGACAGGTGCGCTGTCCGTTTACTCCCGGGAGATGATGGGGTACAATATGATCACAGGCGCGTACTCGAGGACCGGCGTCGGGAAGACTGTCGCGCTTACTATCGACTCCCGGCTCAATGTTGAGGCGTACAAAGCGCTGGATGGACGCCGGGGTGCCGTTATGGTCATGAACTATGAAACAGGAGAGATATTGGCAATGGTCTCCAGCCCGACATTCGACCCGGCCGATCAGCCGATAATCACAGACGACGATCCCGCTTATGAGGGTGTTTACATTAATCGCGCGATTTCGGCGGCATATACACCCGGTTCGACATTTAAACTTTTGACGGCTGCGGCGGCGATCGAGAACATAGAAGATATTTATGACCGCACATTTCACTGCGGAGCAGTTCTGGAAACTGACAAAGGCTCGGTGACATGTCCAGGCACACACGGCAGCCTGACATTTGAAAAAGCGCTGGTAGAGTCATGTAATGTGACGTTCGGCGCCATTTCACTGGAACTCGGCGCCGACACGCTTGCGAAATATGCAGAAGCATTCGGCTTGACAGAGAGGATATCAATAGACAGGCTCTCAACCGCAGCGGGAAACTTTGATAAGGCACAGCCGGACACAGCGGATCTCGCCTGGTCCGGTATCGGACAGTATAACAACACAGTTTGTCCGGCAGCTATGCTCCGTTTTGTAGGCGCGATAGCAAACGAAGGCAGGGCGGCTGAAATGACTCTTCTGGCAAATGCAGGGATCAAATCGATTTTGCCATCGTCATCGTCAAGAGTGATGCAAAGGGAAACTGCCCTTGAACTCGGCGCGATCATGAACGTCGGGTTCGGGCAGTCAGGTGGCTCTAATTTTCCGGGACTTATTATGCACGCCAAGTCAGGGACCGCACAAGTCGGCGGAGACAACAGGCCCCATGCATGGTTTACGGGTTATATCACTAACGAAGGTTTTCCTCTGGCATTTGTTGTTATCGTCGAAAACGGAGGCGGCGGCGCCGCAGTCGCGGGACCGGTAGCCAATCGCGTCCTGCAGGCGGCAATAATTACCTAAAATGGACATGGTTGTTGATGTGGTCGATGCAGAAGCAGTGATAGCCGTCGCAGCGGGAGCAGTATCGGAATTCGAGGTCAGGGTATTCGGAATCGGTCTTGCCGCAGACGGCGCATTTATGACGGTACGCTTTGTTATCGCGCTCTTTTTGAGCCTTTTTTGCGGCTTTTTTGAAGTTTATGGTTTCGCGCTTAAAACGTGACTTATGCGGCCGGAAGGATGTCATTACATCGTCGCCGCATATGAGGATAAAGTTTAGCAGTGCGACAATCGGCAGCAGAGCCGCAACATATGCTCCTATTAATAATCCGCTTATAATGTTATAAGCAAACAAAGCCGCGTTGATATATGCCAGCCACTTTATTTTTACAGGTATGAAAAAGAACAGAAGGATCCTCTGCTCAGGGAAAAGTACCGCGAACGCAAAGAACATAGAGAGATTGAGGTAATTAGGGGCAAGCCAGACGAAATCTATAACGGCTCCGTAAGTATTTTCCATTATGATCCAAATGATAAACCCGTATATGATATTGAGTATGACGCCAAAAATATAGTAAATCGTAAATTTCGCAGTACCCCACTCGCGCTCAAGCGTACTGCCGATGAAATGATAAAAATAAAGCATGATCGCGGTGAAAAACAGGTTATTGTTCAGCGGAGTGAAAACCCATGTAACAAGCCTCCAGATTTCTCCGCTTATTATACGGCTTGGAGAGAATGCCAAAAGAGTCAGGAGTGAATACTCGGCGGCCATCGTATCCATCTGGTTGATGAGATATACTGCCGCAGAGATTATAACGATATAGATCATCATCCTCGGAATACCAAACTTCCTGTGTTTCAGGCAAAACCTGTCTATAGCCCGACTAAAAGCTCTCATAGTGATTCACCCCCGAAGGTCTGCTGCGCAGCCCAAATTTATAATGCAGAATGCAGAATGCAGAATTACTTTTTTTAGTATAATATCATAATAAGTTAATTTTGCCAAATTGTTCATAAAAACTTTTTATCGCATTGCCGTATTTACTTTCTCATGATACAATGATGTCAATTCATTCTGAAAATTATGAATTATGCATTATGCATTATGAATTGGGCTAGGGGTGTATCGATGACAACAGTACGAAGAGTTCTTGTTTTTTCGTTTGTTCTTGTTATTTTTCTCTGTTTGTCCGCATGCGGGCAGGAGACTCGGGATGCAGACGGTTTGCCGGCTGTGGAATCAACAAATCCGCCGATGAGCGACAGTTTAAGTCCGCCTGTTTCCATACCGCCGCAGCCCTCTGCGACAGGGCCTGAAACTCAGTCGCAAGAGCCTGTCGATACAGCGATACCGGAGCAAGGAGGCAATGATACAGCGGAGCAAAACACGCCTCCTCAGACAACGAAAGATGATCCGGTAAACAGCGGTGTGTCGTCCCCTCCGCCGAGTGAGACAACAACTCCTCCGAAAGAGACAACAGCTCCGCCAAATGAACCTGCCCCCTCACCGGGCGGTCCTGTAATCCTTACCATCAGCGGAGACGGCGTCAGCGGGGAAACGACTTGGACGCTCAGCCAATTGCAAGCGATGCAGGAAGGCTACCGCGAGTATATATACTCTACAACAAACAATTGGCCCAGCTTCTCACACACCACCGCGCATGGGGTTTCACTGCCATACCTGTTGAGCCGGGCGGAAATTTTAGACAGCGCGGTTGGATTTCGTTTAATCTCAACAGACGGTTATCATGTCACGGTTACCCGAAATCAGATTTATGGACGGAGCTACTCATATGCAAGTCACAGTGCGGCAGGCAGCGGCGGGGCTTCGGCTGTTGAGCCAATCATTTCATGGGAATGGGGCGACGGCGGCCGGGTCAGGCCGGAAAACATCCGCTCGTTTTTTGGCCAGATAGGGCCGATGGAAGTTAACACCTTTGCTTTTGTAAGGAACCTCACCAGAATAGAGGTCTCAACAAGTTCGGCTGGTGCTTGGGCACCCCCGGGTGCGTCTATTACCGATGGCGAGACGGTCCCCTACGGCACGGAGTTATCACTTTTGCATGATAACATGGACGGCATACGAATCTATTATACATTAGACGGCAGCGAACCCGATTACACCAGTACCGTTTATAATATGTCCACAAGCTATTATCAACCCCAGCTAATAGTGCCGATAGAACTTAAAGAGAGCGTGACCGTAAAAACATTTGCTGCCGGTATTGGCAGGGACGCAAGCCCGGTTGTCACATTCAACATAACGGTTTCAGAGTGATATGAAAATTCTAAAACTAATAGCGAAGGCATTACTGCTTGTTTTATTAACACTTACCCTGTCAGGATGCGCAGGGCCGCAGGAAGCGGCGGTATTACCCGCCGTACCGGATGGGGAAGAGAATGTGACCGAACAGCGGCTTACGTTTCTTTATTTCGCCGATACTCAGGCAAATCCCGAAACGGGTAATTATTCAGGTTTTAGCGAGCTTATGTCAGCCGCGCTTGCGCCGGAGCCAAAACCTGATATGATCCTCTTCGGCGGGGATACGGTAAACGACGGCGGCGACCCAAACGAGTGGTTGGATTTTTGGCAAGCTGCGGGTACGCTTCCGGACGGACTTCTCAAAGCCGCCGTAGTGGGTAATCACGATAACTACGTACTTCTGGCGGAACAGTTTGACTTGCCTTCAAAAGCGCCGGAGAGTTTAAGCGGGGGTTTTAATTACTCTTTTAGTCTCGGACCTGTGTTTTTTTTGATGCTTGACAGTAATATCCTGGGAGCGGCGGATGAAAAAGACGTCGAGTGGCTGCTGGGCGAAATGCAAAGCGAGGCAGCACAGAATGCCGCATGGCGCGTAGCCGTGATGCACCATCCAATGTGGACTCCGGCGGAGATTCCGAGGGATGTGCAGCGGGCGGAAACAATGCGCGAACACTTCCTTCCTGTTATGGAAGCCGGTGGTCTTGACCTTATTCTGTGTGGTCATCAGCATTTTTATTCAAGAAGCGTGCAGATACGCGGAATTACTCAGATCATGGCGGCTTCCGGCGGCAAGGCATCGTATACCGCAAATAACCATGATTATATGGCCGTCGTCGCAGATGCGCCTAATTATCTGCGCATTACGGCAAGCAGCGTGGAGCTGACAGTTAGCGCCTATGACGTAAGCGGCAGCATTTTTGATACGCTCACCCTCACAAAAACTCAAAACGACGACGAAGAGTTACTCATAAACGTTCTTGATCCGGAGGGTGACAAAATCTGGAGTTTTTCGGAGGCTGCGCTTGCAAGAGCGCAAATCAAGCCGTTTGCCCATGCCTACTCAACCATAAACAATTGGCCTAACTCGCGTTTTTACGCTGCCGAAGGTTATGGCGTATCAGATATATTGCGAGCTGCGGGGATATATGATATTGCTCAAACGATAACACTTCGCGCCGGGGACGGGTATGAGATCAGCTTGACCCGGCAGCAGTTTACCGCTCCGCAGTTTTTCTATCCTCATGTCGGAGAAAATGAGACCGGCGCCGAGCCTGTGATCCCCATAATATCATACCGTTGGCGCGAGGGTACGGATGATCTGAGCGAGGTTCGTTATGACAGGCCGATACTTATCATAGGGCAGCGGAACGTTTTCGAACATACAAACCCCGCGTTTGTTGTAGGAGTTAGTGAAATTATCGTATATAGCGAGCCGGCTGATGTCTGGCCAATGGCGAGTACATTCCCGCTGCAGGGTTCTTTAGCGGCCGGTGATACTGTCAAGCTGCAGCACGCAAGTTTTGGGCTTGTCAAACTGCATTACACACTGGACGGCAGTACCCCCAC
>Ga0099364_10005228_pt1 | contig 19368 bp, 13 predicted proteins | sample TergutTh196P3_FD_73070 | JGI IMG/M metagenome (GOLD analysis project Ga0099364, IMG submission 73070) | Microcerotermes parvus P3 segment gut microbial communities from Pointe-Noire, Republic of the Congo - Th196 P3 | ecosystem: Host-associated > Arthropoda: Insects > Digestive system > Gut ...
AGAGGCGGAGGTTCCGAAGGAGTAAGGGGTTTTCCTCCAGCTTTGCTTTTTTCACAGTTGGTTTGTTTTTTTCCAAATACCCCCCCCCCCCCAGTTTAACATTCTTTTCCGAAAAACCGACATAAAAAGTCTCCTTATAGTTTGAGTTCTAATGGAAGATCGCCCAGAAGCGATGCCTCTATTGTAGCATGCACCAAATCGAAAGTCAATAGCCTTTTTGGAAAATTTTTGGATTTTTTTATTGGGCTGGCAGATATACCGAAAACGGCATAAAAAACGTCCTTTGCGACCCTTGCGCTTCTTTGCGTTTTTGCGGTTAAATTTTTTTAACCGCAAAGTTCGCAAAGGAATGCACAAAGAACGCAAAGTAAATTTCATGCCCGTTTACCGCCTATTGATTTTCTCCACAGATTTTGCATAATACCGGGCGGTACTTACGTTCTCCGACACTTTTGCACTCCATGAATCGACTATTCACCCTCCTGTTTCTGCTATTTCTGTTCTTTGCCGTTTGCTTACCTGCCTCGGCAACCACTATGAGTAACGGTATCGTCTCCGTTACATGGAACGCGGAACAGAAAACCGTTAGCCTTTCCGACCAGTCAGGTGAGTTCGCCAAAATCGAACTGCCGAATGCTCATTTTGCAACGGTTGACGATGCCGGACAGCCCGGCGAGGGAGGCATACTCTTTGTGCAGCGTCATACGGGAGAAAAAGGAAACGATAACATTGATGTCATCTTCGGCGTTAGGGAACAAAGTCCTTTTGTCGCTATCTGTCTTTTTCTCAATGAAGATATGTTCAAAGGCGGACACATCAGCGAACTGGAATTACCCAAAATCGAGTTGCAAACATCCGCAGACGAAATTGTAACGCTCGGCACTGCCGGACTCAAGGCAGTTGATGGACACAGAGGTTCCTACATGTTCCTTGCTGCCGCCAATCCAAAAGACCGAAGCGGAGTCGTTACCGGCTGGATTTCAAGCGACGAAGGTTCCGGTATCGTCTTTTCCGAAAAAGATGTACACGGTCGGGCAGTTATCAAACCCGTCATTCAATACGGCAAACTTTTGCCGCCGAAAAGTTTTTTTCTTTATCATACCGAAACTTTCATCATCGGTCGATTCGACGATTGCCGAATCGGACTGGAATCCTACGCCGAACAGATTGCCGAGTACTATGAAATTAAACTCAAAGACATCCCTGCTGGCTATTGCACTTGGTATGCGGAAAGCCCCTATGGAGGTGCCAGCAATGAAAGGGACATTCTCACCCTGACCGATGCCGCCGCCGAAAAGTTAGCCCCCTTTGGATTTAATTTTGTTCAGATTGATAGCCGCTGGCAAGACGGGCAACGTCTCAACGGAGAACCCAGAGGTTTTCTCCGTGCCAATCCTCGAGGTCCCTATCCCAATGGAATGAAGGCACCCGCCGATCATATCCGATCAAAAAACATGAGGGCGGGAATATGGCTTCTCCCCTTTTCCGGTACTCCTGAAGAGAATGATGTCGATCACAGTCTTTACGCCAAAAGCGGTGTGGACGAACCGACGAATGAGCAAGGACAGAACACACGGTTTTCCTTCAAACCGTTTGCTCTCAAGAAAGGTGAACCTTATCGGTCAAGATGGACGGGAGCGACGCTGGACATGACCAATCCTGCCGCACGAGAGTATCTCCACAAAATAGTCTCGCAGATGGCAAACGATTGGAATTACAACTATTTCAAACTTGACGGTCTCCATGCCGCTCTCGGTGTAGAAAACATCTACAATACTGCCAATGGTGAGTATAGAGAAGATTATTTCGGAGAAACCGTGTATCACAATCCTGAAATCACGCCGGTTGCCGCTCACCGCTTGGGACTTGAAACGGTCCGAAAGGCGGCGGGAGAAGATGCTTTCTTTCTCGGTTGCGTCATTGCGCAGAACATGCGGTCGATGGGAGCATCCTACGGACTCGTCGATGCGATGCGAATCGGTCCTGACAACGGAACAAGTTGGGGTGCGCTGAAACGAGGAACTTGGCACGGTACGAACCGGTACTTTTATAACGGACGCATTTGGTGGAACGATCCTGATCCGGTCTATGTCAGAGAATCTGTGCCGCTGGAGCATGCCAAACTGATTGCGACTTGGGTGGCGGTCAGCGGACAACTCTATGTGTTCAGCGATTGGCTTCCGAATCTGTCTGAAGAGCGGCTGGACATTTTGCACCGCACGATACGTCCGCATGGACTTACTTCGGCGAGACCGGTTGATCTGTTTAGTGAAGACTTACCGAAGATTTGGCTTTTGACTACTCCGAGTCAAAACATTGTCGCCTTTTACAACTGGGATGATCGGAATCCGTTGAAGATTGAGACTACGCCGCAGTGGATTGGTTTGCCGGAGGCGGAAGAGTATGTTGCATTCGATTATTGGGGCAACAAGTTCTTTAGCAGTTTTAGCGATAAACTGTCGGTTGAGGTGCCGGGAGGTTCGTGCCTCGTTTTGGCGGTGTTGTCGGTGAAGGATCATCCGATTTTGTTAAGCACTTCGCAACACGTTACGCAAGGCATTGTCGATGTCGTGTCGGTGAATTGGAATGCCGAAACGAAAACGCTTTCGGGAGTGAGCAAGGTGATTGCGAACGATCCTTACGAGTTACGGATTTACGATCCGGCAAAGAAGGAAATCCGAAGAGTAATGTTTGAGCCAGCGGAATCCAGCGATTCGTTCTCATGGAGTGTACCATTTTAGAAATGTCCTTTGCGTCTTTGCGGTTAAATTTTTTTAACCGCAAAGTTCGCAAAGGAATGCGCAAAGGACGCAAAGTAAATTTCATGCCCGTTTACCGCCTATTGATTTTCTCCGCAGATTTTGCATAATACCGGGCGGTACTTGTCATTCTCCAACATTTTTGCACTCTATGAATCGACTATTCACCCCCCTGTTTCTATTCTTTGCCGCTTGCTTACCTGCCTCGGCAACCACCATGAGCAACGGTATCGTCTCCGTTACATGGAACGCGGAGCAGAAAACCGTGACTCTCCTTGACCAATCGGGCGAGTTTGCCAAAATCGAATTGCCGAAAGGACACCGTGCGGTGAGCGATCCGTCTGGTGCCCTCCAGCCCGCTACTCTCTACGTTCGGCAAGAAAACGGCAACATCGAAGCCGCTTTCGCTCTTCATGACCGTAATCCCTTCGTGGCAATGAGATTGTACACAAACGAAGATATGTTCAAAGACGGTCCCATCAATAAACTGGAATTTCCCAAGATCGAATTGCCAACACCGGCGGACGATCTTATGACACTCGGCACTGCGGGGCTCCGTGCTGTCGATGGACACAGAGGCTCCTATATGTTCCTTGCTGCCGCTCATCCCAAAGACAGAAGCGGCGTTGTTACCGGCTGGGTTACAACTAACAAAGGCTCCGGTATTGTCTTTTCCGAAAAAAATGCAGCGGGGCGGGCAGTCATTAAACCTGTCATTGAGTATGGTAAACTGTTGCTGCATCCTCTCGAAAATGCGACCGAAATTTTTGTCATCGGTCGATTCGACGATTGCCGATTGGGACTGGAACGTTACGCCGAGCAGATTGCCGAAGTTTATAAAATTCGCCTCAAAGACATCCCTGCGGGCTATTGCACTTGGTATGCGGACGGCGGATTCGGCGGAGCCTGTAATGAAAGGGATATTCTCATTTTGGCTGATGCTGCCGCCGAAAAGTTAGCCCCCTTTGGTTTCAATTTTGTTCAGATAGACGACCGATGGCAAGACGGGCAACGTCTCAACGGACCCGCCAGAGGTTTTCTCCGTGTGAATCCCAGAGGTCCCTACCCCAATGGAATGAAAGCACCCGCCGACCATATCCGGTCAAAAAATATGATGGCGGGAATATGGCTTCTCCCCTTTTCCGGTACACCCGAAGAGACCGACGTGGATCACAGTCTTTACGCCAAGAGCGGTATTGACGAGCCGGTGGATGCCCAGGGGAGAAATGCACGCTTTCCCTTCAAGCAGCAACTGGTCAACAAAAAGGGGGAACCTTACCGGTCGAGATGGACGGGAGCAACGCTGGATATGACGAATCCCGCCGCACGAGAGTATCTCCACAAAATAGTTTCGCAGATGGCAAACGATTGGAACTACAACTATTTCAAACTGGACGGTTTCAATGCCGCCCTCGGTGTGGAGAACATCTACAATACAGCCAATGGCGAATACCGAGAAGATTATTTCGGAGAAACCGTGTACCACAATCCTGAAATCACGCCAGTTGCCGCGCACCGCTTGGGACTGGAAACAGTCCGAGAGGCGGCGGGAGAAGAGGCGTTCATTCTCGGTTGCAATGTTTCGCAGAACATGCGGTCGATGGGCGCATCCTTTGGACTCGTCGATGCGATGCGGATTGGTCCTGACAACGGGGCAAGTTGGAGTTCACTCAAACGGGGACCGTGGCATGGTTCGAACCGCTATTTTTTCAATGGTCGGGTCTGGTGGAACGATCCCGACCCGGTCTATGTCAAAAACGTGATGCCGTTGGAACATGCAAAACTGATTGCGACTTGGGTGGCGGTCAGCGGACAACTCTATGTGTTCAGCGATTGGCTTCCGAATCTGTCTGAAGAGCGGCTGGACATTTTGCGCCGCACGATGCGTCCGCATGGACTGATTTCGGCGCGACCGGTTGATTTATTCAACAAAGATTTCCCGGAGATATGGCATCTGACCGATTCATCGGGACGGAACATTGTCGCTTTTTACAACTGGGACGAAACAAATCCATTGAAAATCGAAACCACGCCGCAGTGGATCGGCTTGCCGGAAGCGGAGGAATATGTAGCATTCGATTATTGGGGCAATGAGTTCTTCGGCAGTTTTACCGATAAACTTTCGGTAGAAATACCGGCGGGTTCGTGTCTCGTTTTAGCAGTACAACCGGTAAAAGACCGCCCGCTATTGTTGAGCACTTCGCAGCATGTGACGCAGGGAATCGTCGATTTAGTTTCCGAGTCTTGGAATGCCGAAACGAAGACGCTTTCGGGCGTAAGCAGGGTGATTGCAAACGATCCTTACGAATTGCGGATTTACGATCCGGCAACGAAGGAAATCCGCAGAGTAATGTTTGAGCCGGCGGAATCCAGCGATTCGTTCCCGTGGAGCGTGCCGTTTTAGAAATGTTGTTTATGCCTTACTGCCCTGGCGGTTAAAAATTACCTGTTTCGTGTTTTTATCGCACAAAGGCACAAAGGACACGGAGTAGAGAAACATACATCTTTGTGTCCTTCGTGCCTTTGTGCGATAAAAATTGAAAATGATTTGAATAAAACAAGAGCGTCTTTGCGGTTAAATCCCTCCCGTTTATGGTATAGTTATAGGGGTACTTCACAATCTAAACCAATGAACAACAATCGTGAACGACCTCAAATCAATCGTTTACCGGGCGAACCTCGACTTGGTGCGGTACAATCTTGTACTGTTCACTTGGGGGAATGTCAGCACAATCGACCGTAAACGGGGTTGGGTGGTTATCAAACCATCGGGTGTGTCCTACGGCGATATGACTGCGGAACAAATGGTTGCCGTTGATCTCGACGGCAACATTGTTGAGGGGAAATACAAACCCTCCTCGGACACGGCAACGCATTTGGTGTTGTACCGCCATTTCCCGGAGATCGGCGGAGTGGTACACACCCATTCGACCTTTGCCGCATCCTGGGCGCAGGCGGGACGTGCGATTCCGAACATTGGTACCACGCATGCAGATTACTTTTCGCAGGAAATACCTTGTACGCGTCCCATGACCGGGGAAGAGATTCGCGGAGATTACGAGACCGAAACCGGCAATGTGATTGTGGAATGTTTTCGTGAGCAGAACATTGATCCGCTGCATGTGCCGGGAGTCTTAGTGAGCAATCACGGACCCTTTACGTGGGGAAAGAGTGCCGATGATGCGGTCCACAATGCAGTGGTGCTTGAGGAAGTGGCGAAGATGGCGTATTTGACTCATTCATTGAATCCGCAACTTCCGATGAATCAGACATTGATCGACAAACATTTTGCAAGGAAGCATGGTCCTGAGGCGTATTATGGGCAGTGAAGGAGGATTGAACCGCAAAGGTCGCAAAGTTTTCGCAAAGGACGCAAGAAAAAATGATAATTGGCCTGGAATCGCTTGTGTCATTCCGGCGCACGCCGGAATCCAGAGGGACGGGTTGCGAGTCGCTCGTCTGGATTCCGGCTTGCGCCGGAATGACGGGTATTTTGTCCAGAGCAAAAAGAAATACGTTCTAGCAAGAGCCGTAAGTGAAGGCGGTACTCCGCCGGAACTTGCGGGTAGATGGGGAGTCGTCGGGGCAGAGAATTGGGCTGACGGGTGGTAAAAGAAAGGAGGTGATTGCCAGTGGGGTGGGTTTCCGCTGTTCACATTTACAGGACTTGACAACACGAACATGAACGGCTAGACTTCCACGGTTGGACTTTGGATGTTCCCATTTTCAAGGAATAAGCCATGCCGAAATACTTTTTTTCCCGCCTTGTGTGTCTGTGCCTCGTGTTAGCCGCTGTCCTCCCTATTGTCGGCTGTAATGAGGAAAAAAAGAGGACCGCCGCTATGGTTGCCAGTTCTTTACTCGCTGGGATTGCGCAGACGCAACACGCACAGAAAGCGTACCAAAGACCCAACTGGAAAGCAGAGGAATACTTTGACGATCCAAAAGTCATCAGACTCTGCAATGCCATTGGGAAGCGAGACCTCGCGCTCATTGACAAATTGATCGCCGAAGGTACAGATGTTAACGCCAAGGGAAATGGAAATATGACCCCTCTTCTTTGGGCATTCGTTCAAGGTCGTCCTTGGAATAAACCGCCTTCACGCTCCCAGCAGATTCAACCTGGATTTAGTGAAAAGTGGGCTACCGCGGAGTTTGATGCTGTACACTTGGCAATTTTTACAAAACTACTTGAACACGGTGCCGATCCGAATGTCCGGTTTACAGCGAATTTTTTTGGGGATCATCCGTATGCCGATCTCCCATATAAACCTATTACACGAATTGTTGCTTATTTAGCATTCCCTTATTTTGAAATTGTGATGAAAAACGGAGGTGATCCACATTTGTATTTTTCGATTCGTGAGCAACCTGCATATGAGGATAGTGTAGTGCGTTATGCGGGTAAAACAGATTCATTAAAAAAACTCCAATGGGTGATTGGTGCAGGAGTCGATATTGATCAAGTTGATGCGAAAGGACAGACTCCTGTGATGCATGCTTTGGACAGCGGCAATTATAACGGCGGCAATTATGATGTGGCGATTATGCTTGTTGAAGCAGGGGCAGACTGGCTGGTTGCGAGACCAGACAATCCCGATTTTCTTGCGCCTATCGTGAACACCATTGTAAAACGCGATGTACAAACTCCGTCTTCTATGAAACTGATTGATGTCTTAGAGAGAAAAGGTGCAGATTTTGATATCGAACGGGAAATCATCAGGACACCGAGGGGTAAAGACAGAGAAGTGCTACAACAACAAAGGCGTGAGTTATACGAACGAATACAGCAAGAGAGAATACAACAGGCGGAGAAATGAAAGAGGAAACATTCAAATTTTACCGTATGACAAAACGATACCCTCCCTTCCAAAAAGGAAGAGAGGGCTAGTGCCTTGTAAATGTTAAATCTTGGGATAGCAGGACTGTATCGCTCTGATTTTTAGCAGTCGCGACAAACACCGTATCCCCAGTTTTGGCATTAACAAGGCACTAGCAAGAGCCGTAAGTGAAGGCGGTACTCCGCCGGAACTTGCGGGTAGATGGGGAGTCGTCAAACCAGAGAATGGGGGTTGACGGAGGGTGAAAGAAAGGGGGTGATTGCCGGTGGAGTGGATTTCCGCATTTCCGCTGTTCGCGTTTGCAGGACTTGACAACACGAACATGAACGGCTAGACTTTCACGGTTGGACTTTGGATGTTCCCATTTTCAAGGAGTAAGCCATGTCAAAATACTTTTTTTCCCGCCTTGTGTGTCTGTGCCTCATATTAGCCGCTATTGTTCCACTTGTCGGCTGCGATGAAAACACCAAGAAAAATATTGCAATTCTGGGTGGAGCAATATCCAGCGGGATTGCACAGACGCAACATGCACAGGAAATGTACCAAAGACCCGACTGGAAAGCGGAAGAATACTTTGACGATCCAAAAGTCATCAATCTCTGCAATGCCATTAGGAAACGAGATCTCGCACTCATTGACAGATTGATCGCCGACGGTGCAGACGTTAACGCTAAGGGGAGGGGAGAGATGACTCCTCTTGGAGAGATGACTCCTCTTCTTTGGGCATTCACACAAGGTCGCCCCTGGAATAAGCCGCCTTCGCTCACCCAGCAGAATCAGCCGGGTTTTACTGAACGGTGGATAGAAGCAGAGTATGATGCCGTGCATCTGGCAATTTTCACTAAGCTGCTCGAACACGGTGCCGATCCGAATGTTCAGGCCGGAATTTTCCCAGAAAACGGAGAAAGATGGCACATCATCCAGGCTGTTGCTAGCAGACCTCCTTATTTTGAAGCAGCGATGAAAAATGGAGGGAATCCAAACTTGACTTCCACATATCGAAAAGGCGCATCACTCTTGCATCAGGTGCATGATACCAATTCACTCCAACTGTTAATTGATGCCGGTGTTGATCCGAATCAAACCGATGATGACGGATTGACTCCTTTGATGACTCCTGGTGACTTTACTAAGGCGATCATGCTTATCGAAGCGGGAGCAGACTGGCTGATGGCGAGACCAGACAATCCCGGTTTTCTTGCGCCTCTCGTACAATCCCTTGCACTGCGGAAGGTTCATTGTCCTGATTTCATAAAACTGATTGAGATTCTTGAAGAAAAAGGTGCAGATTTTGATCTCGAACGGGAAATCATCAGGACACCAAGGGGTAAAGACAGAGAAGTGCTCCAACAACAAAGGCGTGAGTTATACGAACGAATACTGCAAGAGAGAAGACAACAGGCGGAGGAATGAAAGAGGAAACATTCAAATTTTACCGTATGACAAAACGATACCCTCCCTTCCAAAAAGGAAGAGAGGGCTAGTGCCTTGTAAATGTTAAATCTTGGGATAGCAGGACTGTATCGCTCTGATTTTTAGCAGTCGCGACAAACACCGTATCCCCAGTTTTGGCATTAACAAGGCACTAGCAAGAGCCGTAAGTGAAGGCGGTACTCCGCCGGAACTTGCGGGTAGATGGGGAGTCGTCGGGGCAGAAAATGGGGGTTGACGGAGGGTAAAAAAAGGGAGGTGATTGCAGGTGGGGTGGGTTTCCGCTGTGCGCGTTTGCAGGACTTGACAACACGAACATGAACGGCTAGACTTTTACGGTTGGACTTTGGATGTTCCCATTTTCAAGGAAAATACCCATGTCGAAATACTTTTTGTCCCGCCTTGTGTGTCTGTGCCTCGTATTAGCCGCTATTGTTCCACTCGTCGGCTGCGATGAAAACACCAAGAAAAATATTGCAATTCTGGGTGGAGCAATATCCAGCGGAATTGCGCAATCGCGACAATCTCAGAGTTCCTACCAAAGACCCGACTGGAAAGCGGAAGAATACTTTGACGATCCAAAAGTCATCAGACTCTGCAATGCCATTAGGAAACGAGACCTCGCACTCATTGACAGATTGATCGCCGACGGTGCGGATATCAATGCCAAGGGAGTGAGAAATATGACTCCTCTTCGTTGGGCATTTTATCAAGGTCGTCCCTGGAATAAACCGCCTTCGTCATATCAGCGAAATCAGCCCGGTGTTATTGAAAGGTGGATAAAAGCAGAGTACGATGCCGTACATTTGGCAATTTTCACGAAACTGCTCGAACATGGAGCCGATCCGAATGTACAGTATATCGGGAAATATAGTCAAGAGTCTATTACAGAAAGAGTTACAGTGAATTTCACTTATTTTGAACTCGTAATGAAAAACGGCGGCGATCCACACATGGTTCCTCTGAGTAGTGTGATAGGTAGAGGCTATCCGCTAAAAACAATTCCACTGTTGATTGATGCCGGTGCTGACGTGAATCAAACCGATGATGACGGATGGACTCCCTTGATGTATGCTGTACATTGGGAAAAATATGATACAGCAATCATGCTTGTCGAGGCTGGTGCGGATTGGCTGATGGCGAGCCCCAAAGAACCCGATTTTCTTGCGCCTATCGTGTCCACCATTGTACGGCGCGGTGTCGGTGTTCACTCTCCTGCTTATCTGAAACTGATTGAACTTTTAGAAGAAAAAGGAGCAAATTTTGATCTAGAACGAGAAATTGTTTCGCTTAACCGCATTGATACTGCTCGAATGAGTATTGATGCAGGAAGACCAATACGAGACAAACTAGCACGGTTATACCAGGAACGGCGTGAGTTCTATGAACGCATACAGCAAGAGAGAATACAACAGGAACAACAGACAGTAGTTCAGTAGTAAAAACCATCGGTACCAAAGATTGGCGGTACTTGTGATTACGAGAACCACAAGTACCGTTGCCCGATTTATGGTGTGATCACAGACCGAGCAAATCTTCTATAATAGCACCGTTCCATCCCTCCTTGACTAGGAAACCATAAAGTAGTTCATCTAGCAGATGGCATTTATAGCCCGCATAGGTGGATAAAGCAATTCCGGCTGTTCCCATGATAATACCACCAATACTTGACAAGGACGCGACAATCATTGCGGCATCATATTGACTATCCAAAGGAATTCGATTTCCCAAAGCACTTGGCATCCATTGACCAGGCAGTAATTGAGACCGTAAATCCTGTACGTTACTCAGAATATCATGGTCCATGTAATACGCACTTATCTTACCGTTACCATTATTATCGTAACGCTGTAAAGAATCAAGGTAAAGTTCAACATTAGGTTTTATGACCTCTCCATTGTCATCTCGTTTACAAAGAGTATCCCTGTGCAATCCCGCTGCATTAAACGTAACTGCCTCGATGTTCGATACAACCGAAGCCGCACTTGCAAGTCCCCCGCCAAGTGAGTGTCCGGTGATGATGAAATGTAATGTCATATCTTTCATTTGTCCCGGCGGTACTTCCTTTCCTTCAAAAGTAATATCTTTGCCTTCCAGTTTTTCGATAGCGGCACCAATCTCCATTGCCAATTGGTATTGCACAAGATCGTTTCCCATTCCTTGCCAAATGTTTTCGATCCAGTCCTCCATGTCATCAGTGCCGGCGAAGGCGAGGATATATCTTTGGGAAATAAAGTCCCGATACATCGCAGCGTTAAAACCAAGCACAGGATTTTTCTGCGACAGTGCTGCCGCAACAGGTAAAGAAAATCCTAAATCCTGAAGTTCCTGTTGCGATACAAGTTTCATGCAATAATTGGGTAAATCATCGCGTCCGTAGACTCCTTTTGCTGCAAGTAAGCAACGTAAATCTTGCGCCAGGGCGAAATGGTTGTTGATTGTTGCGGCATGCTGTAAGCGGTAAAAGAAACTTGGGTTTTGCACTACAAGATATTTTACTTTGTCTGAACACCAGTCTATGCCATCGACGACGAGAGTTGCCTCTATGAACTCATTTGGCCTTCCATTGCTGTTAACACTTGCCCATTGCGTCCTGTTGCATTGTGACACACCCGCTATATAAAGATCAATAGTGCCGCTATTTGCATCATAAGTGAGGTTATACAATGAGTTAGGATCATTCAAAGAATACAACGTGTTAGGGAATATTACAGTCTCGCCTTGCATCAGATTCCTGTTGGAGACTCTCCAAATGTTTATTGATCCTGCTGGTCCCGCAAAAGAGTATTTGAGCCGCAGTTGCACGTTGAGGATATTAGTGTTTATTCCTTTCGGAAGATAAACTCGAATCGGAGTAAAGGAAGCAGGAGGCGGATATGGACAAGGAATATGGTTTTGCATCACCAATTTCCCCAATCCATAGGGATGGTCTTCGAGAAATTCTTCCAGCGGAGAATTATTGGGCCAACTAAAAAAGTTATTATTATCGCTGTCAATATTAAGGTTTAATCTTAACAGCCTGACCGTTACATTCGCCCGGTCATATTGCTGGGGATAAGTTAGGCATGTCGCTTGAATCGCGAATGACAACGAATCCGGCAGGTTTGGCAATTGTTCAAAATTACTTCCTGTCTGAAGGGCACCCGTTTCCGGGTCAATGATGAACATACGAACGTTTTCTTCGTCATCGTCTTCTGCGTTGAACGACCAATCGCCATTGGGCTTGCGATAGAGATACTGACGGCCGACTTCATCTCCGATCACGAAAGTATATTTCACGTCACGGTGGGCAGCGGCGAAAATCGATGTTTTCATTATAACATCGGTTCCGCAGATGGCGTTACGTCTGACATAGCCCGCGTACACATCGGCGTTAGTGTCAAACGGAATATGTTGTACGTAATTTTCCTTCGTGATGCTAGGGGTAAGTGCCTTATCAGTATCCGAGATAAACTCTGGTGCCTGACGAATGATAACGGTGGCTGTGGTGGATTCTCCGAGAATAAACTCAACGGAGCCTGATGACGAACCGCCGGAACCCGATGACGCGGTGTACACATCTGTCATCATCATCGTTACTGTTTCGTCGGACTCGAAAATCGCATCCTGAAGCGGCACGACGTAAACGGTTACAGAGTCATCGCCAGCAGGAATGCTGATGGTTCCCTTTTTATCCGCGTCAATTCCAATTGTCCCTCCACTCACGGGGTTATACGTCAGATAGTAGTCAGTGCCCGGCGATGCCGTGCCGCCCATCTCGAATTCTACTATAATCCTCTCATTCGGCTCATTGTCCGTATCGGTGTTCTCACCCGGTGAATAAGCGACGACATATCCACCACAACGTTCAGCAATGGGAATCCATGGACATGGCTCCAAAGCATTTTCCTCCTGAATTGATATATTCACTTCCCATGGATCTCCCGTGCTCGACGATGAGGAACTGGAACTGCTGGACGAACTGCTCGACGAACTACTGGAAGAGGACGAACTGGAACTGCTCGATGAACTACTCGAAGAGGACGAACTTGAACTGCTGGACGAACTGTAGGAAGACGACGGATCATCACTGTACATCATTTCGCCTATGGGTACAGGGTTCGATTCGCCGACTCTGAAGAATGCTCAAAATATCACTCTTCCTTTTGAGCACGCTCTTGCCTAATTGTTTCCCGCCTCTTGTGAAAGACTATCTGAAGCACCAGATGGATTCACGTCCTCTTCACCAATTTCTGAATAGATCGTGCGAAACAATTCCATGACTTCCGCATATTCTGTTGGATGACCAAGTTTTACGTATTCCTCTTCCATGAAAACTAGAAATTCCGTATATTTCGAAAGTAGTCTTGGTACGCATGTAATGATTGGACCGCGAATTTTTTTCAGTGTACCATTCCTGTCATTGCCGGTGTTGTGAGCAAGTTCATCGGCATACTTCTCCAGACACAGTTTACCATATTTACAAAAATATTCGAAGGCTTCTCTTAATTTCTGTTGTTCAAAAAATCTATATCCATTGCGAAGATGCAATGCAAGAGGACTAATTGATATTTCGTATGTAACAAAATCTTTTTCACCGGCTCTTTCCTCGATTGCATACCAGAGAAGTGCCATTTCCTCTTGACCGTCAAGTCTGTATGCTTCTGCGAGAGACCGCGATTCTCTTCCCAAATGATAATTTAAAATTTTATCATCTGCTATTCTTCCAATTCTCTCCGAATAGGCACCTTTTTCAAGAATCCCATAGGCTAATTTCTTTTGAGCCCAATAAATGGCTGCCTTGCTGTTTCCTTCTTTGCTTGCGAGACTCATTCTGTGGGAAACTCCTTTACGGGTATTCCCAAAATAAATTTCCCACGGAGTGGTACAACCGGGGAAAAAAAGGGTTGACAGCAGAATACCTATGAATATTTGCACGGATTTCGGCATCATTGATTGTGGACACAATACGGACATTCCCCCATTTATCGCAAGATTATCGGGATTTTTTGCCATCGTGTCAAGAGCAAATTTTTGTAAAGCCTTCCGGAGTCTCCTTATCGGAAACAGAAAACTTATCGGAAGGCAAACCTCAAAGCAACGATTCACACAAGGAACGCAATGTTAAAAATACAATTCCTACCTCTTTATAGTAGGTAGCGCCCAATCTTCAAAGGTTTTTGTTCCTTGATCACCACCAAATGTAAACAGGAAAACCATTTTGCCAAATTCCCATTGGCCAAGTCTGCGTGGAACTCGCTTTTTCCCCCAGTGTTCTGCAATCCGTTCGATAGTCACTCCGGGGATGGGAACATAAGTTTCATCTTGCCCAATGTGGTTGTTGTTTTGATCTACAAGTAATGAAGCGTTAGGATTGCTACTCTCACATGCATGTATGATAAGTTTTCCCAAGCGGTATACAATTTTTCCTCCGACTGAATCTGTGCCATTACCAATGGGATTGTCATTTGGATCATTTGGGTTTAGTGTTATGTAGGGAACACTCCATTTAGGTCCTTTAGTATATACTTTGGTACCGCTACTTCCTATCTCATTGTCGCCACCATGTCCCATCATATAGAGCCCGTGGAGCTCTTTCTGAATTGACAATGCATTCAAATCGCTCAGAAAATCGTTTGCCGCCTTGAAGGGATTATTTTGGAATTTCACGTCGTCATTATTAAATTGTTTGACACAGAATCCTAACCCTTCTTCCAAGTCCGCAACATTCCGTTTCCAGTGCATCCATACCCGACCGCCTTGTGCTATTTCACCGAACCACGCCATAAGCATCGTATTTGGAATTTCAAATTTCTGACCAGCAACAAGCGGGTGAACCCAAGTCAAATCGCCTGCCGGAATACTTTTATCACCGCTATTAAGCCTTACAGTAATATGTCCACTGGTAAATGTCAACCATTTCCTGAACTCACCTATTACGTGTCCATCTTCATTTATGGAAAATGCCTGCAGACCGATGATATTGGCAAGTTCACCGATGGTACAATTATTCAACAAAGGTTTTGCCGTAGCCTTTGCACCACCATTGCGAATGATCTCCCACTTTGCCGTAATAACATCGAGTTGTGGTGGCTTTCCCGGTATTGCTAGTCTTCTCGGAAAAATTTGTGCTACCGAACCCGAACCGGAACCCGAGTAAGACACTGCACTCTCATCGATCTCTTCGTAAACATAGATGGTTGCCGTTATCCCATAGTACGTTCCGCCATCGTAGAGAAACTTATACCAAGGAGGTTGTGCATCAGCAGGCATAGATGGTGCCTCTTCCCCCGGCAAAAACTCACGAGTAGGCAACGTATAGTAACCATCATACTGAAACGTCGTCTCCTCTACCATTTGCGCCAAATCGTCCGGTTCAACCTTTGCCCGAATAGCATTGTCATTTTCTGCCTTCAGGATATACCACGGACGCATAATTGCGCCATCTTCATCAAAGCCCACGGGATGCTCGCCTTGCTCTTCCGGTTCTTGGGTTCTTGGACACGAACTGTTGGGGGATTGACTGTACAGCAGGAACCATTATAATCTGATCGTTCCAATCCTAAAACTCCTCGACGGACTGGTTTTCCGGTTTGAGTGACACAATACAGCTGTTGACATTTTATGCGCATCGCTGTACAACCAGTAATGCGTTAAGCAGATAGGAGTAGACATATTCTACAATTTCAGGTGTTTTATGAAAAGCCAAAAAACGAAAAAAAGCCTTGTACGCTATTGTATAATCATTTGTGTCGTGCCAATTTTGATTTTTGCGATTTTGTTGGCTTGGCTGGCGACCTACCGGCACCTCAGTTATGCGTCCACTTGGTGTAAAAACATCAAAATTTATGCTGAAATTGAAGTCGAGTACGTCCCAGAACAAATATTCTTTTCCGAAGAAGGCAGGTATCTCTACATTCTGGCACTTGAAAAAGCATGGCAGTACGATATGTTACTCGGAAAAAATGAAGAAATTGTCCGAGAATTTGTCCTTAACCAGGCATCTCGGTTAATAATATCGGCCCCCGAAGACAGTGATGGTGATGATAATAAAATCGTTTTGGTTGACGATGAATACAAACGAACAAAACCTCATTCTTTTTGGCCGCCACTTCCAGAAGGAGTCATACTCTCTGCTTCGGGAAATGCGAGCATGTCCTATACATGTCGTTACGTTAATATGATATTTGCAACGACTAGACCCAATGGATACTATACATTTATGGAATTCTATCCTGTAAGCAATTTGCCTGATGAAGAAAAAGGCATGTTGCGATCTATGAAAGCCGTCGTGGAAACAAACGATTATGCTATTCGAGACGGAATTTTTTCCACAGATGATCAATTCTTTGTATCTATTCACGACGAGAACATATACACACTACAATCCAAGAAAACGATCATTACAATCTGGCAATTGGGCAACCAACCTAATTTAGAAGGCACTTATGAAGTATCAGCTTACAATAACGGATTGCATAAATACACGATACTACACAAACCTGGCGGCAGAAGAATTTATTGAAACCTTTGAGTATCAAGGTTTGCGTTGAACGACTTGCTTTTTGTCTCTACAACCCATTCAACCAAACCTTCGTCTCTGACAATACCACATCTTTGTCAGTTAATATCTATAACACAATAATCGTCAGACCAATAAGGACCAGAGATGAAGCCTCCAAGCGGTGGTAGTATAGTTCCTTCAAAGTTGTTTCCACACAAAACTGTCCAGTACACTCGGTCACGAAATCCACCCGCTGGCTTCTGGACTATGTTTTGCCATTTTTGTAAAGTTGGTGTCCAGGTTCCGGTTGTGGGCGCAGCAAGCAACGCCGATAGTCCAAGTAAATTGCCATTCTCGTCATAGAACGCAACTTGGAATTGGTCAAAAAGTTCAATCATATTTCCCGCCGATTTAGACTTTGGCAAATCCCAAGTAAATGTTGGCGGTATTGTACCGTTCCCATGTCCGCTTGGATCTGCATTTGAACTGATATTCGTAACTCCCATACCATGCTTTGCAAAGAGACTGCCGTGTCTTTTCATTTCGTTCAGAAAATCAGTACCTGGGTTTAGGGCATGGGTCATGTGATGCCAGAGGTCGGTCGTGTTCCAAAGAACGGGACCGCCATTAGCCCCTCGCAAAGCATTGTATAGCCAATTTATCCCTGATTCTGTATAAATGTCCCAGAAAAGCCGCATTACAGCAATTTCTTGGTCTTCGCCGAGTAGTTCGCTGGTTGTTGTCACATCATGTGACCTAAAATGATCTTTACTAACACCGGTAGCAACGTAACCGATATTTCTAGCATATACACTAAAGAAGTTTGCCCATCCTTCGCTGAACCCTAAATGTGTACAATGCTTGCATTCATGAACTTGTGTAGTGCGGACATTTTCCAAATATTTGTGATTAAAGTGATATACGTCAGTATCAAAGAAACCAGCCGCTTGCGCAACGACATGACCGTATTCATGACAAATTATTTCCCAGTCATCAAAGGAATTATAGAGTATATGGGTAGCACCTAATGCGCCCATATTACCATTAATATTCCACCATGGGAAAATCGCCACGACGTGCCCTGCTACTACTTCCGGTAATGTGGCATGTATTTGTGCGGCTGTTACCATCGGATCGTACACGTAAAATGATCTTCTTTTGTCATCATTGATCTTTTTGCTAGAATGAGTCGTAGGGTTTGCAAGATCGTCAATATGAACGTTAACTTCCATGCGAACGGCACTATTGTTTCGCTTTGCTGTATCGCTGGGATCATGATAAGCGTCAAAAAATCGAGCCGAATATGCATTTGTAAACCATGCTCCGACGTTCACACCAACGCTCACTGATCTACCGCCAGTCAGTGTATTTGAATAGGCATGAACAGTCATGTAGTCAATCTTATTCTTTTGACTGATTGGAAGGCTATACAAGTAATATCCATTCGCGTCGGTATAGAATCTGGCTATTTCCGATGTATAAAGTCCCGTATCGCTTATAGTAACCATAGCATGCCGCACAGGATCATTTGCACCATAGGTAATTCTGCCATGTACAATGAAGTCTCCGACTGCATATCGGACTTCGTCAGAAACCTTGACGGTTGCTCCGTCCGACGGAGTATAGGAAAGTACCGTTTTTATCGTCTTGCCGATTGTCTTGCTTTGAATCACTCCTTCGACGTAGAGCGTAACTTCCCAGTTGCCCCCCCCGTTTTTCGCAAAATCAAAGCAATTTCCGGAAAACGGTGTTTGACCTACATAATGGTCTCCAGATTCACCAGAGTTCTCGACATTTGCATTCCAGCCATTTCGTCCTGTTTTTCCATTCTTTCGCCAGATACGAATATTACCGTCGCCATCCACGGGAGGGATTGATTTATCTGCTGTTGAACTAGTAACATAACCTGAATACTGAAAGTCAATTGTAATATCATTTAAGTCAAGCCAACCGGGTACTTCAACGACAATCGGTACGAACCAGCCACTACTGTTGTTTTCTTTGTGGTTATGATTTCCAATCCTGTATCCGTCCCAGCAATCAATTACATCGTCGTCATCTGCGTCAGCATGGTTAAGGGGAATAATCTTTCCTGTGGTGCCAGGAGCATTTTCAATGGCATCTTCGTTGGGATCACGATCTGGACCACCAAATATGTTATTTATCGGATTGTTATTATCACTGTCAATGTCCAGGTCGATCCACAGCAACTCGACCGTTACATTTGCACGATCATATTGCTTAGGATAGACTTGACATGTTGCTTGGATTGTGAATGTTAACGAATCCGGCAGATTTTCCAACTGACTTAAATCCATTGCTGTCTCTATTTCAGCAGTCTCACTATTGATCGTGACAATAGGGTCATTTTCCTGATTATTGTCATCCGTTTCGTCGAAAGACCATTCGCCGTTTTGTGTGCGATAGAGCGTTTCACCCAGTTCATAATCAGTGTTATTTCCCAAAACAAAATGATAAGTTACAGGACGATGCGCTTCGGCGACGATGGACGTTACTGTTACAATAGGCATGCCGATATTGGCATTACGCTGGACATATCCTTGATAACTGTCGGCATTGATGGGCAACGGCTCGTTGGGATCGTTGTCCATGTCCACATCCGAGATAAACTCTGGTGCCTGACGAATGATAACGGTGGCTGCGGTGGATTCTCCGAGAATAAACTCAACGGAGCCTGATGACGAACCGCCGGAACCTGATGACGCAGTGTACACATCTGTCATCATCATCGTTACTGTTTCGTCGGACTCGAAAATCGCATCCTGAAGCGGCACGACGTAAACGGTTACAGAGTCATCGCCAGCAGGAATGCTGATGGTTCCCTTTTTATCCG
>Ga0099364_10005229_pt1 | contig 19361 bp, 17 predicted proteins | sample TergutTh196P3_FD_73070 | JGI IMG/M metagenome (GOLD analysis project Ga0099364, IMG submission 73070) | Microcerotermes parvus P3 segment gut microbial communities from Pointe-Noire, Republic of the Congo - Th196 P3 | ecosystem: Host-associated > Arthropoda: Insects > Digestive system > Gut ...
TCCGTAGCGCGGAGCAAGGATGCGGAGCGCCGCGAATAGGCGCAGGATGCGACTTTGAGCGACAGGAATGCAAAAAATAGCCCTATTTTGGCAAGGTCTTTGGTAGGCTCTGACCTGTAACAATATAGATTGGCTACGGTAAAGGTGCTGCGCTCCATATTATGGCCTGCGCTACTGAGATATGAACATAGATTGGGTTGTGGTCGCAGCCCATGCTAGCTAAACTACACGCAAAGCTTAGATCAGATTTTTATCCGTGTCTTGACGAGCATCTTGCACGTCATATACATACACTTTCTTGTCGACAATTTCAAAAACAATGCGATACCTTTTTGAGAACAGTAAAAACCGCAGTTCTTCTTTGATATCGCTGTTTGAATAGTATAGGGGACATCGCTCCGGATTCGCCTCAAGGGATTTAAGCGCGGAGTAATAAGCAGAACGAAACCGTTCCGCAGCCGGAATACTCACATTTGCTAGAAATCTCGCATGATTTGCCATCTTTGATTTTACGGCAATGTCAACTCTTACCGAATACTTAGACTTCGGCATGATTTGCCTCCTCAGTTATGGCTTCATCTATATCTGCCATACAGTCTTCGATAGTGTAAAACTGACTGCCTGTCTTTCTCCGCGCAATTGCCTCGCGTATGGTCAAATCCGAACCGTTGCGGCGCTTTACATCAAACGGGATACCGCCTGCTTCCATAGCCGCGATTAAGAATATGCGAACTGCCGTTGACGTATCCATTCCCAATGAAGTAAAAAGTAAATCCGCAGATTCCTTGAGTTGGTCATCCACCCTGACTTGAATAGTCTTTGCCATAGCATAACCTCATTTCATTGATAAGATGTTACTATTATAATGCTTTAGTAATGATATAGCAACAAGAATAGCCGTGCTTAATTCTTCTCAAAGTTCCCAGAGTCAATGGTCAGCGGTTTATGCAGTATTATGTCTGCTAATATTTGAATAAGTCGTCAATATATTAGTAATTTAATTCTTATCAATTTCTAAAATACGTAAATCCATTAACTTACTTCGCTCAATGGCGCATCCATATCCATGTGCCAATTCGCGACGCTCCACCGTCCATGGTTACGCTTGACGGAACGAAATAACAGCCTTTTACGGCTACCCGTGAATTTTATCGACATCGGATTTCGCTTGGCCGATTGATGAAATTTTGATTGAAGCCGATTGAATTTTATGCTATATTAGTAACCCATGTTTCGCGCCTAGTGCTCAGGAGGGAGGATGCTGTGATTGCATTTCAAGACATCAGCAAAACATATAAAGTCGCAAAACGTAAGCCGGGGTTGAAAGCGGCATTGAAGTCCATTGCGAAGCGCGATTATACATACATCGAAGCATTGAAAAATGTTTCTTTTTCTATTGAACGCGGTGAAATTATTGGATACATCGGTCCTAACGGCGCAGGAAAATCTACGACGATAAAAATATTAAGCGGCATATTAGTCCCAACGAGCGGCAACTGCATAATTCTTGGCAAGACTCCGTGGAGCAACCGCATTGAACATGTTAAAAATATCGGCGTCGTTTTTGGACAGCGCTCACAGTTGATGTGGGATATCCCCGTTATGGATTCATTTGAATTGTTGCGCGACATATACCGGGTTTCAGAATCCCGTTACAAGAATAACCTTGATGAGCTTATTGATATTTTTAACCTTGAGGAATTCATAAACACGCCTGTTCGTCAATTAAGTCTAGGGCAGCGCATGCGTTGTGAGATTGCGGCTTCTTTATTGCATAGCCCGCAGATTCTTTTCTTGGACGAGCCGACAATCGGTTTGGATGCCGTATCAAAGGTTGCAGTCCGCAGCTTTATAAAAAGAATCAATAAAGAAAACGATGTGACCGTTGTCCTAACCACACATGATATGGGCGATGTTGAAGCTCTAACCGACCGCGTTATGCTGATAGGGAAAGGCCGGATTTTATATGACGGAAGCTTTAATCATATAAAAAGCAAATATAACACCGTCAATATTTTAACGGTGGATTATGACACAAATTGCGAATTGACTTTACCGGAAAACACACAGTTATTATCCAACGAAAACGGCAGGGCGGTTTTGTCAATCGAAACTGAAAAAACAACTGTTTCACAAGTGATAAGCGTACTTTCGGGGTCGCTCACAGTGCACGATATTGCTATTCAATCAAGGCCAATTGAAGAAATAATCGCCGAAGTCTACGAGGGCTTTTCAATATGAAACCTTATTTTTCTCTCTTGCGGGTCAGATTTCTAAACGGATTGCAATATCGTGCCGCCGCTCTTGGAGGGCTGGCTACTAATTTTTTTTGGGGCATTATGCTCGTTTTCATTTACACGGCTTTTTATAACGGCGCTGAGAGTTCAAATGGATTCTCATTCAAAGACCTTATCACGTTTATCTGGCTGCAGCAGGCATTTATTTCTTTTATCTTTTTATACGATTGGGATGCGGAAATGCTTGATATGATTACGTCGGGCGGGATAAGCTATGAGCTATGCAGGCCTGTGAGTATTTATCAGGTCTGGTATGTTAAATTGTTTTCAAAAAGGCTTGCAAGAGGGGTTTTGAGGTTTGTCCCCGTTATTATTCTTGGGTTTGTAATGCCTCATCCATACAATTTATCGTTACCTCAAAGCCCTCTTTCCTTTTTATTATTTATTATCACCTTGTTTATGGGGCTTGTTTTGCTTGTCGCTATCTCGATGATGATTTACATTTCGATTTTCAAAACTATGTCGCCCATAGGCTCTGTCGGGATATCCGGAATCGTTGGAGAGTTTTTTTCCGGAATGACAATACCGATACCGCTAATGCCCGATTGGTTACAGAGGGTTTGCATGGCATTGCCATTTAGGTGGACTTCCGATTTGCCTTTGAGGGTCTATTCCGGCAACATCGGCACTGCGGAGGCGATAACGGGCATTGGCGTGCAAGCCGTTTGGATATTCATTTTGGTTTTGGTTGGTTCGCTGATAATGAAGCGGGTTACGCGCCTGTCAATAGTGCAGGGAGGGTAAACAGTATTGTGCCTTGCCTGCCGGCAGGCAGGCGTTCGGAAGGGCATTACAATAACACCCATTCCTCACCGGCATTCAACCTGAGTGCTTTCGTAAGCGATTGCCTTGGAGGGTAAAGGAATGAAGCTATACTTCAAATATATTTCCCTGCTCTTAAAATCCCAACTGCAATATAAGGCTTCATTTACGATGACGGTCATAACCCAGTTCATCCAGCCTTTTGCGCTTTTGGCGGGGATATATTTTCTGTTTGAAAGGTTTGGCGATATACAAGGCTGGACATTGTTTGAAGTTTTCATATGTTATGCGGTGGTGGGAATGTGTTTTTCCATTGCTGAATGTTTTGCGCGGGGGTTTGACCAATTCCCGAATATGATAAGGACGGCAGGATTTGACAGGGTTATGGTTCGTCCGAGAGGCACGGTTCTTCAAATTCTCGGAGCGAACTTCGACTTAAAACGGATTGGTCATTTTGTTCAAGCAGCTTTGGTTCTAACTGTCGCTATCATCGGCGCGGATATATTGTGGGACGCGCCGAAAATAATCATGCTTCTTAACATGATTATCGGGGGCAGCATCATTTTTTCCGGCGTTTACATGTTGCAGGCGGCTGCGGCTTTTTGGACAGTGGAAGCGCTTGAAGTTGCGAATATCTTCACTCACGGCATAAAGGAACACGCAAGTTATCCGTTGAATATTTTCCCAAAGTGGATTACCTTTGTATTTACATTCATTATTCCGTTTGGCACGATAAATTATTTGCCGCTGCAATATTTGCTCGGCAAAATTGACGGTATCGGCTGGCTGTACGCCTTTATTCCATTGTTAGGCTCAATGTTTATTTTACCGTGTATTTTAGTTTGGAGAATTGGCGTTCGCAAATATTCATCGGCAGGGTCATAGGGCGTGTTCGGCAATTCGCAATGTGTCCGCATGTAAAAAATGGGACGGTCTTCGCGCTTGATAAGCAAGCAGAAGAACCGTCCCACTGCTTTTCCAAACGCTATCACCCTGCCGCTTCCTCCACGGCAATCATGCAGTTCTTGCGATAAAACGAAATGCCGTATTTCAGGATATTCTTGTAACCCATCTGGTTGAGTTCCTGAGCGTAGCCTTTTTCGTCTATTTGCTTCAGCGCCTCCATGCATCCTTCTTCCATGTCGTCGGCTGTTTTTACGGCTTTTAGCTCCAAAATTACAGCCGGCTTTTTAATCCTGTCGGGCATTATGAATATGTCGCCGCGCCCGTCCCCAGACTCGCGGTTGGACTTCACTATACAGCCTTTCATGGAAGCTAAAACACCGGTCATGAAACCATGGTAGAAGTTTTCGTGGCTGTCATGGTAGCTTATGGCGCCCGCCAGAAGTTCTGACAGCTCGTCTTCGAACGTCTCGGCGTCGGATTCTATGATAGCAGTGTACAGCGCGGACAAATCCGACGTCTTGATTTTGTCGCCAAACCACTCCATTATCTTGTCCCTGTATATCGTCCAAACTTCGGTGTTGGGTATCTCCAGCTTCAAGTAAATTCTGTTATCTTTGAACGATTCGCCCGTTTTTTTCAGATACCCGGTAAAAAGCAGGAAGCTCCATATGTTGTCGGGGTTTTTGAAGATTTCGCCGTAAGTTGTGTCCTCTGTCACCGGCTTTGTTATGCTCTCACCCCTGATTAAGGCCTCGATTTCAGCTTTTACGCCGATGTCGGCAACGTCGATAAACTCGCGTATTATGTCGTTGGAGCTTGTATTGCTCCAGTAGGGGCGGGGGAGCCGGTTAATGTTGCTGTACATATCCACCATATACAATATTATGCTCCACGGATTGTACACATTTACATTGCCGAAAATATACCCATTATACCAGTTGTGTGCCTCGACAAGCTTGCTTTCCAAACCATAGTAATTGAACGCCGTCGTCACTTCATCTTCCGTGAAACCAAAGTACTCGCCGTATTCATCAGATAGAATAGTGATGATTTTTGGGTTGTTGAGCCCCGTGAAAATGCTTTCCTTGCTGACCCTCAGGCATCCGGTCATCACGGCAAAATGCAGGGAATCGTTGGTTTTAAGCCCGCTGTGGAGAAAAGAGCGGATAAACTCGAGCATCTGGGGGTAATAGCCGTGGAAGTACGCTTTCTCTAAAGGCACGTCGTACTCGTCTATTAGTACGATTACTTTCTTGCCGTAATGGGCTTCAAGGCACTCCGACAAAAGCTTCAATGAATCGCGGTATGCGCCGATCGAAGCTTCCCCGCACATCAGTTTGTCGAAATCGGCTTTGGCAGATTGCAGTACAGTTGCACTTTCCAGCAAATGCGCATTTCTGGCGAACTCGCGCCTAATGCTCCTTTTCAGGCTGTCGAGGGACTCCCCGAAGCTTGATTGCTCAGCAGCTTTCAGTGAAAGGTTTATGACTGGGTATCGGTTCATCTCCGATGTGTATTTTTCCCCTGCAGACATAATTTTCAACCCGTCGAATATATGGCTGCTGCCTTTTTTTGTTATGTCGAAAAAGTGTTGCAGCATGCTCAAGTTCAGCGTCTTGCCGAATCTTCGCGGCCTTGTAAACAGGTTGACCTCGCCCTTCTTGTCAATTAGCTCTTTGATGAACAATGTCTTGTCAACGTAAAAATAACCGGCAGTTATCATTTTCTCAAAGTTCTCAACGCCAACGGGCAGCGGCTTATGCAGCATTATGCCAACTCCTTCCTCGTCCTGCGAGAATGTTGTTCAACACTTCACTCCCTCGGTTTTGCTTGCCCGGCGCCCAAATCCTCGTCAAACGTTATTGTCAGCCGTATATCTTCACCGCTTCGCCAGACTGTCAGATCTGTAGTGTCGCCCGCACGGTATCTCCTCAAGGCGATTATCAATGCCTCCATGGAGCCAACCTCGGTGTCGCCAAGCCCGGTAATGATGTCGCCAACAATAATTCCGGCTTTTTCAGCCGCTGAATCTTCATTGACAGACCTTACATATGCGCCAACGACCCATCCGTAAAATTCCGCATTCGCGCTTGTTACCGTCAAAGCGGTAATACCCATCAGCGGCCTGCCGGTGATGTAACCATGCTCGATAAGCTCAACCGCAATTTCCATAGCGTCGTTGATCGGTATCGCAAAACCTATCCCCTCGACTGAATTTCTCATCGGCTTTGCAGTAACAATACCTATAACCTCCCCGTTGGAGTTATAGACCGGGCCCCCGGAGTTGCCTGAATTGACTGCGGCGCTTATTTGGAATGTATTTATCGTTTTACCCTCTACAGAGACCTCCCTATCACGCGCGGAGACAATCCCGTCAGTCATAGTGTAGACAAGCTCTCCGAATGGATTTCCAACCGCGTAAACGGTCTGTCCGACGTTTATTAAATCGCTGTTTGCAATGATTGCAGGATTTAATCCTGTAGCTTCAATCTTTATTATAGCGACATCATTATTTGTCTCAAATCCAATGACCTGAGCTTCATACTCCGAACCGTCATTGATGGCTACAACTATCGGTAAGTTGTGATTATACGCCATTTCTACGACATGATAGTTTGTAAGTATATAACCATCGTTAGAAATAATGAATCCGGACCCCGCTGATACATCTTGCGAAGTTCCAGGGATAACGGAATTAAAAATACCGCCTACGCTCTCAGATTTTGTTGTGATGCTCACCACTTGTGTACACGCCATGATATAGATGTCTTCCGCTAACATCCCCGCGCCCGCTGTCGTGACTGACGAAGTAAGCCTGCCGCTGTTTTGTGAATCCGCATTTCCTCCAAGCACAACCTGATTGACGACTGTAAAATCGCCTCTAACGATCCTATATTCCATCACGCCGTAAGTTGCGGCGCCGCTCAGAATCACACACAGAAGCACAAGACAAGCCACACGGAGAAACCTGCCAAGCCGCCCGGTGCGCACTTTGGGTTTACGCCCGGTAAGATCATTACCGCGCTTTCGGGAATGCTGCGGATCTACATAAATTCCTGGAGTGTACATGTTTGACATTGTCTCATGCATCTGAGTGTAAATCGGCTCGCTCCACTCATCCGAGCGCGGCGCAAAGCCTTGCTCAAGGCTGTATCTAGGGAACCTTCGGGGTAAATTATTCATTTTTTCAGGAATCGGCGCATCCTTCCTCTCCGCCGGAGCACCCGCAGGAGCGCCCCATTCAAAATTTTCAGGTTTTGCCTGAACCCCCCACTGAGCATCCGTCCGTTCCTCCGGGTCATGTCCAAACCCGAAATACTCTCTATTTTCATTGTTATATCCGTTATACATGCTTCAGCCTCCTCGAATTGATTCCCTAATATAGCACACAATCACAGTAAAGTACTTGTATCTTAATTACCGTTTATGTACATTGCATGAATAAAGTAAAAATATTCTTTAAACCTTGACTCGGCACTGTTCCGTGTACTATAATTTTCAATTAACACGATAATAGAAAGGAATGGTATCATATGGCCTATTTTTTCAGCGAGCCATCGCGCACCTTCAGCGAATATCTGCTTGTACCCGGATACTCCAGCGCGGACTGCACTCCTGACAATGTCTCATTGACAACGCCGCTTGCCAAATACCGCCGAGGCGAATCCCCTGAACTGAGCATGAACATTCCGCTGAGCTCCGCCAGCATGCAATCTGTGTCTGACGACAAAATGGCCGTCGCACTCGCAAAAGAGGGCGGCGTATCTTTTATCTACTGCTCGCAATCGATTGAGAATCAAGCGGCTATGGTCAGCAGGGTGAAATCATACAAGGCCGGGTTTGTCGTCAGCGACTCGAATATAAGCCCTGATGCGACCTTGAATGATGTCCTCACATTAAAGGCCAAATCCGGCCATTCGACTATTGCCGTGACATCTGACGGTTCTTTCAACGGAAAGCTCGTAGGACTTATAACAAGCCGCGACTACCGCGTCAGCCGTATGGACGGCTCGGAAAAAGTCAGCAGTTTTATGACGCCGATCGAAAAACTCGTAACAGCCCCGGCCGGCACCTCGCTGTCTGAAGCAAATGATATCATATGGGATCATAAACTCAACGTCCTGCCTATCATAGATTCCGACGGGAAGCTGTCCCACATGGTTTTCCGTAAAGACTACGACTCACATAAGCAAAACCCGTACGAGCTGCTTGATACACATAAAAAGTATTTCGTCGGTGCAGCCATCAACACGCACGACTACACCGAGCGTATTCCTGCGCTTATCGAAGCAGGTGCGGATATTCTCTGCATCGATTCCTCGGAAGGCTTTACACAGTGGCAAGAACGCGCACTGAGCTGGATTCGCGAAAAGTACGGCGATTGTGTAAAAATCGGCGCAGGCAACATCGTTGATGGCGCCGGTTTCAATTTTCTTGCAGACTGCGGGGCCGATTTTGTCAAAGTTGGCATAGGCGGAGGATCAATATGCATCACGCGTGAGCAAAAAGGAATAGGCCGCGGACAGGCCACGGCACTTATTGATGTTTGCAGAGCGCGAAACGAGTATTTTGAGCGCACCGGAGTATATATACCCATTTGCTCTGACGGCGGTATCGTGCTTGATTACCACTGCACGCTTGCGCTTGCTATGGGCGCTGATTTCCTTATGCTGGGTCGCTACTTCGCCCGCTATGATGAGAGCCCGACAAACCGTGTCAGCATCGGCGGCAGCTACATGAAAGAGTACTGGGGCGAAGGCTCCGCCCGCGCTCGGAACTGGCAGCGGTATGACTTGGTCGGCGCTCAATCGCTTTCATTCGAGGAGGGCGTCGATTCCTACGTACCTTACGCCGGCAGCCTTAAAGATAATGTCAGTCTTACGCTAGGTAAAATGCGCTCCACAATGTGCAACTGCGGCGCATTGTCTATACCGGAGCTTCAGGAAAAAGCGAAGCTCACCCTTGTATCATCAACCTCAATCGTCGAAGGCGGCGCACACGATGTTATGCTGAAAGAAAACGTCGCCCAACCGTGACTCGGTCTGCGGACCGCGAGGGGTCAGAGGACAGGGATCAGGGGTCAGCAGAACGCGCTGCGTTCCTGTATTTCTTGCTTTCTGCTGTCGCCAGTTCGTCGCAGCGGTTATTGTATTCGTTTTCCGCGTGACCTTTTACCCAGATGAATTCTACTTTGTGCCGATCAAGCATCGGCACAAGTTTTATCCATAGGTCAGGGTTTTTCACATCGCCGCCTTTTCTTGTCCATCCCCTCTTTTGCCATGAATCAAGCCACCCTAAGTTGACCGCATTCGCCACATACTGGGAATCCGTATAAAGTTCTACTTCGCATGGCTCACGCAATGCTTCAAGCGCAGTAATAACCGATGTTAGCTCCATGCGATTATTGGTAGTCACTGCCTCGCCGCCGGAAAGCTCTTTCTCGACGTCTCCGTAGATAAGTATCGCGCCCCAGCCCCCCGGGCCCGGATTCCCGCTGCAAGCTCCATCGGTGTAAATCTTTACTCTTTTCATAACCTAAACTATATTACCACACCATTTTATTTTAATATTACTAATGCATACTTTACTATTTTACACGGTACTTCTATGCTCGCGCCTCTCTTAGCTCTCCTCTCCCAGTTCTTCTCTCTCGACTTCCTCGTCCTCATCCTTCTCTGTACGCGCTATAGAGATCACACGCGCCTCTCCCGTCGTGCGCATTAGGCGGATGCCTTGTGTTGCGCGGCTGTATGTGCTGATATCAGCGGCTGCCATGCGTATTATCGTGCCATCGTCTGATATAATAAGTACGTCATCGTTATCGTCAACGACCTTAACATCGGCCACTTTTCCCGTCTTGCTCGTTATGCTGTAGTTCTTTCTTCCGTAACCTCCGCGGCTTTGGGCCTCGCCGTCGTCGCCGCGCAAGTATTCGCTTATCTCCGTACGCTTACCATACCCGTTTTCAGTGACTGTCAGCAATGAACCGCCCTGTCTGGCGCGAGCGGCGCCAACGCAGTAGTCGCCTTTCTTCAGGCGAATACCGCGTACGCCTGCCGCAACTCTACCTACCGGGCGGACATCAGTTTCTTTGAAGCAAATAGCCATCCCATCATGCGTTGCGATAAGAATCATCTGTTTCCCGTCTGTGTCGCGAACAGCAATCAGCTCGTCATCATCCCCCAGAGTCAACGCACGTATCCCAACATTTTTGATATTCCTCAGTTCCGTCATTTTCATACGCTTGACCGTCCCGCTGCGCGTCACCATTACGAGAAATTCTTCTTCGCCGAATTCACGCATTCGTATCATAGCAGATACTTTCTCACCCGGCATGACCGGTAAGACATTGACTATATTAGTCCCTTTCGCTTGCCGTCCGGCTTCCGGGATCAGATAACCTTTTTTGCGATATACCCTGCCGTGATTCGTAAAAAACAATATATAATCGTGGGTCGACGCTGTGAAAAGCACTTCAACATAATCCTCATCACGCGTCGTCATAGCTGTAATCCCGCGTCCTCCGCGCCGCTGCGCTTTGTATGTGTTGGCGGGCATTCGCTTAATATAACCGGCGTTTGTAAGTGTGTATACGCATTCTTCCTCATCTATGAGATCCTCAATATCTATCTCATCTTCTACGATGGCTATCTCTGTGCGCCTCTCATCGCCGTATTTATCGCGGATTTCCGTTATCTCGCTGATAAGCACCTCGTCGAGCAGCTTGGGATCGCCGAGCAAAGTCAGATAGTAGTTGATTTTTTCTTGAATCTCGCCATATTCCTTTTCTATTTTATCAATTTCAAGTCCCTGAAGCTGTCTCAGACGCATTTCCAGTATCGCCTGCGCCTGAATATCCGAAAGCTCAAACCGCTCCATCAGCCTTTCTTTTGCGTTATCATAGCTTGTTCGGATTATGCGGATAACTTCATCTATGTTATCACATGCAATTCGCAGTCCTTCCAGTATATGAGCGCGCTCACGGGCTTTTTTAAGGTCATATTCCGTACGTTTGCGCACAATCTCCCGCTGGAATGTTATATACTCGTCAAGCATCTGCTTGAGAGTCAGGATCCGCGGCTGCGATTGGTCGTCGACAAGCGCGAGCATGACGATCGCGAACGTCACCTGCATCTGCGTCTGTGCGTACAGGCGGTTAAGCACGACCTGTGAGTTCGCGTCGCGCTTGAGCTCGATGACAATGCGCATCCCATCCCTGTCTGACTCGTCGCGCATCGCGGCTATGCCTTCAATGCGCTTGTTTTTGACGTTTTCTGCGATTGACTCAAGCAGCCTTGCTTTGTTGACCTGATATGGCAGTTCGCTGACGATGATTCTCAGCCGCCCCTGTGAGAACTCTTCCATCTCGGTTCGCGCACGCACATGTATGCGACCGCGCCCTGTTGCGTACGCCGCTCTTATCCCGGCTCTCCCCATGATTACCCCTCTGGTCGGGAAATCCGGGCCTGAAATATGCTCCATAATATCGTCAAGCTCCGCGTCCGGATTATTCATAACGCAGATCACGGCATTTATAACCTCTGTGAGATTATGCGGCGGGATGTTCGTCGTCATGCCCACGGCGATACCGCTTGAGCCGTTGACTAAAAGGTTAGGAAACCTGCTCGGCAGCACTTTTGGCTGCTTGCGCGTTTCGTCATAGTTCGGAACCCATTCGACAGTTTCCTTATCAATATCGCGAAGCATTTCGTCAGATAACCTCGACAGCCGCGCCTCTGTATAACGCATGGCCGCTGGCGGGTCTCCGTCTATTGAGCCGAAGTTTCCATGCCCGGATATAAGTAAGTACCGCATCGAGAAGTCCTGCGCCATGCGGACGAGAGCGTCATAAATCGAAGCGTCGCCGTGAGGGTGATACCGTCCCATTATATCGCCGACCGCCGTCGCCGCTTTGCGGAACGGCTTATCGCTTGTCAAGTTGCTCTCGTGCATCGTATATAGAATGCGCCTGTGAATCGGCTTTAGCCCGTCGCGCACATCAGGCAGCGCTCTATCAATAATGACTGACATCGCATATGTCAGAAATGAGTTTTCCATCTCCTCCTCAAGAGGGGAGACTATTATCTTTTGATCAGGATATGTAATATCCCCGGTTTTTTCCTTTTTTGGCATAGATTATTCTCCGCTTCGCTTCGTAACTGAAATATATGGTTGCTCTAAGTTTGTCAGAGCTTCCTTCGCCTACTGTTCCCTGACCCTGTTCCCTTGGACGCTTTGCGCCCTATATATCTAAATCTACCGCATATTTTGCGTTTTTTTCTATGTATTCTTTGCGCGGCTCAACTTTTTCACCCATGAGTACCGTAAACACCTCGTTGGCTTGGATGGCATCCGTCAGCTCTATCCTTTTCAGCACCCGCGTTTCCGGGTTCATCGTCGTGTCCCACAGTTCATGCGCATCCATTTCACCAAGACCCTTGTTGCGCGTTATATCGACTTTTCCCTTTCCGTCTTCCCCACGCATTTCCGCGAGCGCATTTTCAAGTTCATCCGCATCGATAACATAACGCACAGTTTTACCCCTCGTCAGCTTAAATAAAGGCGGCTGCGCGGCATAGACGTATCCTCCATCGACAAGCGGCCTCATATATCTGAAAAAGAACGTCAGAAGGAGCGTTCTGATATGACTGCCGTCAACATCGGCGTCAGCCATGATGATAACCTTATGGTAGCGCAGCTTTGATGCGTCAAAATCTTCTCCAATGCCTGCCCCGAGCGCGGTAATCACAGGCGTGAGCTTCTCGTTGCCGTATACTTTATCAACGCGCGCTTTTTCAACATTGAGCATCTTTCCCCACAATGGCAATATCGCTTGAAAACGGCTGTCACGCCCACCTTTTGCGCTGCCGCCGGCACTATCACCCTCGACTATGTAAATTTCTGTCAGAGCCGGGTCTGTCTCGTTGCAGTCGGCAAGCTTACCCGGCAATGCCATCCCTTCCAGAGCATTCTTCCGCCGTATGTTCTCCCTTGCTTTGCGCGCCGCCTCACGCGCCCTTGATGCGGTAATAGCTTTGTCAAGTATCGCGCGGGCGACTGATGGGTTTTCCTCGAAGAATATTGCAAGCTTTTCCGATACGATACCGTCAACGAGCGTCCTTATCTCGCTGTTGCCCAGCTTTGATTTTGTCTGCCCTTCGAACTGCGCATCTATGAGTCTCACTGATATGACGGCTGTTATACCCTCGCGGCAATCCTCGCCGGAGAGTTTATCCTCACCCTTGAGCATATTCGTCTTTTTACCGTAATCGTTTAGTACCCTTGTCAGAGCGGCTTTAAACCCGGTTTCATGCATACCGCCTTCCGCTGTGTTGATATTGTTTGCAAAGCTGAGCAGAAACTCGTTATACACATCGCTGCAATATTGCAAAGCGATCTCGCCCATAGAGTCCCCCTGTTTACCGGTCAGATATATGACTTTTTCATGCAGCGGCGTTTTATTTCGGTTGAGATATTGCACGAACTCGATGATCCCGCCCTCGTAGTACATCGTATCTTCCGTTTCATGCCCCGAGCGCTCGTCGCGCGTTGTTATTCTCAGCCCGGCATTTAGGAATGCCTGCTCGCGCATTCGGTTGTGAAGTATTTCATAGTTAAAATCGCAATCGTCAAATATTTCGAAATCCGGCATGAACGTGACCTCCGTGCCGACTTTATCTGTATCCCCAACGATCGTCATTTCCTGGATAATGTCACCGCGCTGAAACCTCATTTCGTAGATTTTACCGTTTTTATGAACCCGGACCAAAAGCCATTCCGACAGCGCGTTTACCACTGATGCGCCGACGCCGTGCAGCCCGCCGGCCACTTTATAGCCTCCGCCTCCGAATTTCCCGCCCGCGTGCAAAACAGTATAAACAACCTCGAGCGCAGGTTTACCTGTTTGTTCCTGAATATCCACGGGGATACCTCGTCCATTGTCGACTACTGTTATCGTTCCCGCTTCGCCAATGGTAACAATAATCTCATCGCAATACCCGCCGAGCGCTTCGTCAATAGCATTATCCACAATTTCATAGACAATGTGGTGAAGTCCTGAAGATGATGTAGAGCCGATATACATGCCGGGCCTTTTACGGACTGCTTCAAGCCCCTCGAGCACCTGTATCTGCGACGCGTCATATTCCCCATTTATTGTGCCGTTAGTGGTTTCTTCCGCCATACTGAAAATCCCTTCTTCTAGTCAAATCTCATTGTCTCTGAACGCTTTAGAAGTGTCGACGTAGACAATTGTGATAAATAAACATCCATCCTGCTGCCATCTTCGCAAACGACGAAAGATTTTGGCAGTTCATCGGACACCGCGGCTACGCAGCCCGCTTTTTCAGCTTCACTTAAGAACTTGCGTGTTATGTGTGAAGCGGTTGTATTGTCCAAATCAAAAATCCCAACAATTTCCGCTTCTGGGACGACAACATTTTGCCCAAGGTGTAAGTACATATGTTTCACCTATTTTAACTGTTCAGTAACTATTCAGTACCTTGCGCTCGGAAGACTGTTTTTGTGCCCCTATCGCTCAGTGGCGCATCTATGCGCCAATTCGCGAGCGCTCCACCGTCCTTGGTTGCGCTTACGGGGCACAAAAACACCCGTTCCTCGCCGGTACTGAATAGTTACACTGTTCAGTATCCATACTCTCCTATTTCCTCTCTCAACTCTCAACTTTACAAACAGCTCCTTCTTCCACTCGCAATACTGTTGCATTCGTTGTATACGGAGTAATGCTGTCGTCACAGCACGTAATGAAAACCTGTCCGTCTGTGATTCTTCCGAGAATAAAGCTCTGACGTTCTTTATCCAGCTCTGAGAGAACATCATCGAGCAGCATAACAGGATACTCACCCATATTGTCATAATGTATATCCCGCTCGGCAAGCTTTATTGACACTGATGCAGTCCGCATTTGGCCCTGCGAACCATACTTGCGTACCGGCATACCATTAATACTGATCTCAAGATCGTCTTTATGCGCTCCCGATAAGCACATTCCGGATTTCAGTTCCGCTTGGTAGTAAGCCTCCTGATGTACCAAGAGCTCCGGCAGTATTTGCTCCGGCTTTTTTCCGGTTGGGTCCATTCCGCCGACCGTTTTATATTCTATCGTGAGCTTCTCGGCGCCGCCGGAAAAATCACTGTGAATATCAGCAGCTCTTCGCGATAACGCCAATGTAAAAGCCGATCTGTAAAATATCAGCTTCGCACTCTGCTGAGCTAGGCGTAAGTTAAAATCATCCAATAGTTCTAATAGTGACGGTTTTTCACGGTAATCTCTAAGTATTCTTGTTTTGTTATCATATAACTTGTTAAACTCAGAAAGCGCTGCAACATACCCCGGTCTTAGCTGTGAAATACATTGATCCATCAATTTCCGCCTAACAGCAGCGCCGTCTTTTATAATGCCAAGGTCATCCGGTCCAAACTGCACCGCTGTTAACCGCCCTGTCAATTCGGATGTTTTTTTGAGCTTCACGCCGTTTGCATAAAGCTCGCGCCTCTTTCCGCGAAAAAGCCTTGCCTCAAGCGTCTGCTCGCGCCCGCTTGATACAACTGCCGCCCTTATACTGGCATTTTCTCTGTCATGTGATATAAGATCCTTGTCTCCGCCTGACCTGAACGAACGCGCTGCAGCAAGATAAAATATTGCTTCTATGAGGTTTGTTTTCCCCTGTGCGTTTTTCCCGATAATAGTATTTACGCTGTCCCCAAAGCAAACAGTTTCACTGCAATAATTTCGGAAACCTTCCAGGAATATTTCTTTAACAATCATAATCTGTCACTTTGCTCATTTCATGAAGAACTGAGAACCCGGATTCATAACCGTGTGAACGCGGATAAGAATTCTCAGTTCTCAGTAGCTTGTTTCACGATTAATATATCTTTCCCGAAACGTACGACATCGCCCGGTATTATCTTTTTTCCGCGAGACGTACATTGCTCTCCGCCAACAAAGACTTCGCCGCTTTGAATCATAAGCTTTGCTTCGCCGCCGGTTGATGCAATTGACGCAAACTTTAACAAAGCGTCCAGTTTAATATAATCACCTTTTATTGCAATTAGACTAGCTCCTTTCACCTTAACCTTCATATGCTTTTAATCTCACCGGAAGTATCATATATAGGAATTTATTTGAGTCGTCTGCAGGTGAAATTACGCAAGGCGTTACGCCGGTCGTCAACTCAAGTTTAATCTCCGCAGCCGGAGCTGCCCGAAGCGCTTCTATTAAATATTTATCGTTAAACCCTATTTCGAGCTCCTCGCCATTTCCCGTCATACCGCATTCATCACTGGCTTTTCCAAGTGCGGATGCCGAAGACAGCTTAATAATTTCATCTCCGAACATACACCTGACCGGACTTTTAAGCTTTTCGCTGAGAATAAGTGAAACACGCTCCACTGCGCCTATCAACTCATCTTTTTTTACAATAAACTGGTATTTTGATGTTTGCGGTATCGAACTTTTATAGTTTAAAAACTCGCCTTCGAGCCTGCGTGATATCAGCATAGTATCACCTATGGTAAATTGTATATGCTTCGCACCGAGCGTTATAGTGACATTTCCTTCTTCGTCTGTGGCCACCTTTTCCACTTCGCTGAGCGCTGTTCCCGGAACAACAAAACTCAATACATTGGAATCATATTCTTCCATTTGCTCACGGCAAAGCGCAAGTCTGTATCCGTCAACCGCAACTACTGTTAATTCGCCTCCGCCGGCTTCAAAAAGCGCTCCTGTATGGATTGGCCGTGATTCATTGTCGCTGACTGCAAAATTTGTCTGCAATATCATTCTTCTGAGCAGTGCTTGTGATATTTCAAAGGAATCCTCACCGTCAACTGCGGGAAGTTCAGGATAATCTAATGCTGGAGACCCTAATATTTCAAATTCACTCACTTCGCTGATAATAGTAGCAACATATCTTGGACTGACTGTAATTGTGATGTACTGTCCGGGCGCTTTTCGAATAATTTCTCCGAATAAGCGTGCATTTAATACAATTCCGCCTTCTTCTTCAACTTCCGCATCCACAGTAGTTAAAATACCGGTTTTAAGATCGTAACCTGTAATCCTGACACCTTCTTCTACTGCCTCAAGTAAAAGTCCTTCCAGCAGAGGAACCGGGCTTTTTGTTGCCGCTGCGCGTGAAGCGGTGAGTATGGCAGTCAGTAACAAATACTTTTCGCATGTGAATTTCATAATTTTTTCCCTTCTTTTTTGAAAGCTTTACTTTCTTGCGGAAATAAGAAGTCTGTTTATAAAGAAAGAATATATATTTTTATAGTAATAGGCGTAGTAGTAGGAATTTATGTGGAAAACTGGAAGAAACCTTTATATTATGGGCTTTTCTGCGGTATGATAAATGTGGAAACAGTGTTGAGTTTTTATGTGTTTAATGTTGATAATGAGTTTTCCACAATAATGTAACAGTTAATTAATGTGGAGATGTTGAAATAATATATACGTATATTTAACCCTAAGTCATTTCGCGCGCCTGATTCTTTGAATTAATATTTGACGTAATATCTCTTATTATGTTTGATAAGTCAGATGATTCATCAATGATCTTTTCAATCCTGCGAACTGACGATAGTATTGTCGAGTGATCACGCCCTTCAAATATAGAGCCTATATCTTTTAGCGATAGGTTTGTCAGTTTGCGGATAAGGAATATCGCAATATTCCTTGCAAGCGCTGTGTCCCGCGTTCTGCGCTGACCTTTTAGATCCTCCGGTGAGAGCAAATAAAACTTTGCCGTCTCTTCGATTATGTTATCTGCCGTAGGCAGCAAATCTTCTGAAGCTTTGAATGTTTCTTTCAGGCGTTTGGCGACAGAAGCAACGGTAATGTCCTCATCCATGATATCTCGAAGGGCAATGATCATTTTCACCGCGCCCTCAAGCTGACGCACGTTTGAAGTCATGGTTTCCGCAATGTAGTTTGTGACATCGTCAGGCAGGACGACTCCAAGCTGCGACGCTTTGTTTCTGACTATTGCAATACGCAGTTCAATATCCGGAGGCTGAATATCAGCAATCAGGCTGGATTCCAAACGTGATCTCAGCCTGTCTTCAAGCCTGTATATATCGCTGGGTGGTCTGTCGGATGTGAAAACAATCTGCTTTCCAAGCTCATAGAGCGTGTTGAACGTATTAAAGAACTCCTCTTGAGTTTGTATCCTTCCGGCTATAAACTGTACGTCGTCCATAAGAAAAATATCGGCGCCCCGGTACTTTTCACGAAATTCGACATTCTTGCCAAGCTGTATAGCATCAATAAGCTCATTTGTGAATATCTCGCCTTTGACATAAATGATATTATAATGCGGCATTTTCTTTGCGATAGAATGACTTATGGCGTGAAGCAGATGAGTTTTACCCAAGCCGGAATCTCCATAAATGAAGAGCGGGTTGTAATTCTGCTTAACCCGCCCGTCGGAAACGGCAAGTGCTGCGGCATGAGCGAATTTATTTGAGTTGCCAACGACGAATTTCTCAAATGTGAAATTTTCGATGTTTGTATGGTCAGGCTCATTTGCCGCTTCATTCAAGGCATCAAGACCTTCGTCGTCAAGCACGACGACATCGACGTTCCCGGAAAACAACTCTCCGAGTGCGCTTCTGATCGTTCCGGCGAAGCGCTCGTCGATGACGGATTTTTTGAAAACCGACGGAGTATGGATATATAAGCGGCTATCATTAAATTCGACTGCGCGGCAATCATTGAACCAAGTGGAGATTGCGGTGGTGGTTATATCCGCGCTCAGTATTTTTAGCACTCTATTCCACACATCGATGGCGGAGTTCATAGCTTCATCCCTTTCAGAGGTGTCGTGGCCCACCTTGGTATATTACCAAAATCAGACAAAAAATGCAAGTTTTTTTACCGACCCTCTGAAAGAGACGAAAATCTGTTGTACAGGTCAGAGCATGCCGGAATAGGGCTATTTTTGCATTCCTGCCGCTCAAAGGCGCTTCCATGCGCCTATTCGCGGCGCTCCGCATCCTTGCTACGCGCTACGGAATGAAAAAATAGCCCTATTCCGGCATGCTCTGACCTGTAACGAACTGTAACCCTGTAATTTGTTCGTTGGGTGCGGTGGTAGCGGCCTCAGTTTTGGCGCACCAATCCATTGCGACTCGAACATATTTATTAGCTATAATGTAGTTTTTCTTTTTTGGCATTATCTACCCCCTGTCGCAAATGATTTTGTGTTTTCATAATACGATGCTATCAACTCCCCTCACTAAGCGTGAAAAAAAGCGCCTTTTGTAGGGGTATTTTACCTATATGGATTTTGTGTTGACTAATAACATTGCATATGCTACACTACGATATAGCATATGCAACTATTGCCGACAGGAGGTCTAATGGTGTCTTTT
>Ga0099364_10005230_pt1 | contig 19360 bp, 16 predicted proteins | sample TergutTh196P3_FD_73070 | JGI IMG/M metagenome (GOLD analysis project Ga0099364, IMG submission 73070) | Microcerotermes parvus P3 segment gut microbial communities from Pointe-Noire, Republic of the Congo - Th196 P3 | ecosystem: Host-associated > Arthropoda: Insects > Digestive system > Gut ...
ACGTTAATTATGTTAATCACAGTATTTGCTATCTCATGCGGAGGCGGAACTCATTATGTAGACCCTGCAAAAGATAGAGGTTCTGCAACATGGGGACCCAGAGAAATTAAAAGCACAGTAGAACTGATGGTAAATTCTATGTACACTTATCTAAAAGATGACTGGGGAAAACCGGCTATCATAGAAAATAGACCAATTAGAAACAGAACATCAGAGCATATTGATACCAATATGGTATCTAACGAAATAGTAACAAATTTAGTTAAAAGAAGAATACAATTTATCGATGCAAGTATAACTCAAGATGCAATCGATGAAATGAGCTTGGGTATGACAGGCTTAATCGACAGCGAATATGCAATACCCATTGGTGAGTTAAGATCACCCAATTTTTATCTTCAAGGTGAAATTAGCGAAAGCATGAGATATGTCGGAGGCAGGCAAGTTCAATATTTGGTAGTTACTTTAAGTCTTAGCGAACTAAGAACCCGTATGCTCGTATGGCAAGATCAAAAAGAATTTCTTAAAGTTTCACCAACAAAAAGAACAGGTTTATAAAATAGTAAAAGGTGAAATCTTTGAGAATAGTTAAATTTATAGTCTGCTTTTTTATGACAGCATTGTTTGTGATGTGTTCATCGACAAACTATTTCAAATCGATGGAAACACCGGGCAAGCTGTTTTATGCAGGTAATTTTAAAGAAGCATCTCAAAGACTTCGCCCTGTTGCTAATAAATCGGGCAAAGATCAAAATCTCTATATGATGGAATATGGGTATATGCTCTATGCAGATAGAGATCATTCAAATAGCAATAATGTTTTTAGAAAACTTGGAGATAAACTTAGGGTTAGAAATGTAAGCATAAAAGAACAAGTAGCTGCTCTTTTGGTAAATCAAACTTCAAAAACATATCAGGGTGAAGACTTTGAAAAAGTATTAATACACATGTATGCAGGAATAAATTTTCTACTACTAAGAAATTTTGACGGTGCTAGGGTCGAATTTAGAACTGTTAATAATAAGCTCGCACAAATAAAATCTGAAAAAGGAACCCCCAAATACAATGAAATAATAGCTGCAAAATATTTGTGTGCCGTAACTTATGAAATTATTTCACGCATGAATAGAGACGATAAGAACGATTTAGAATATGCCTATATCGAATACAAGCAAATTAACCAACTTATGCCAAATTTTAATCTTGTAAAAGCCGATCTTCAACGGGTCGCAAAAAAATTAGGCTATAATGATGACTATGCCGATTGGATAAACCGGTTTGGAGCTCAAAATGTAGGCGATGATAATTCAGGTGAACTTGTATTTATATTCGAGGGGGGGCAAGGTGCCGTTAAAAAATCAAGAGGTAAACTCTTTGATGATCCTTTTTTTAAGGTAGCTATATACGATTCACTTTCTCGTGCAACTCTTAAAGGAGGGATAACCATAGCTTCTGTAATTACCGCTATGCAAATAGCCGAAAACCCTTTCCCTATTTTTGTAAAAAGATCGGATACAACTCAATCAGTAAGAATAACAACATCTGCAGGTACTTCAGACACTATAGCTCTTGATAATATAAGCGATATAGCAATTAAAACCTTAGAAGACCAGTATACTTCTTTGCGAGTTCAATTTGTAGCTTCACTTGTAGCAAAAGCTGTTGCAACAATGGCGGCACAAAAAGCAAGTACGGCTATAGCAGAAAAAGCGGGTGCAGAAAGCTTTTCGGGACTCATAGGATTTGCTGTTGGAGCCGGAACAGGTGCTGCTCTTTTTGCATCGATTAAACCCGATTTAAGATGTTGGCACACTTTACCTGCCAGATTAAATATTACAAGAATGTTTTTACCACCGGGTGATCACGATATAAGAATAGATTACCTTGCTGCTAATGGACGAGTTCAACGTTCTGAAACACAAAAGGTTACCATTAAACCAAGAGAGATTGCCTTTGTGAATAGGCGAACTCTTGAGTGATGTCTTTTCAAACAGCATCAGAAGAAAAAGTTCTCAAAACCCTAATGTCTCCGAAAACTTTATGCTGGCGAAGTTTAATCATACCGGTTTTGGCCATTTCAAGAATAGCTAAAAAAGAGGAAACTATTTCAGGGCGAGAGGGAGCTTTTGGAAATAATTCGGTAAATGCTATGTATTCTTTATCTTTAAGTAATTCCAAAACAAATTCAATTTTTGAGCTAACAAGAATCTCATCAAATATGATTTCTTCAACATGAACAGTGGGCTGCGACTCTAAAACCCTTGCAAAAGCTTTCAATAAATCAAATAGTGAAACATCAGAATACACTTCATCTTCTTCGATATTGTCGTACTTGTTTTCTCGAGCATATACATTTGCCTGAGATTCGTACATCTCTTTAAAAAGTTCTGATGATTGTTGAAACTTTTTATATTCAAGTAATCTTTGAATCAATTCGGGCGGTAAAGGGGGCACAAAAAATTCGTCATCTAATTCACTTGAAGGAAGCAAGGCCGAGCTTTTATAATATAAAAGCTCGGAAGCCATCCATATAAACTCAGAAGCCAACTTTACATTTAAGTTTTCCATCATTTTAAGATAGTCAATATATTGTTCAGTTATATGAGAAATGGAAATTTCGGTAATATCTATTTTAGACTTTTTTATGAGGTCCCACAACACATCGAGGGGACCTTCATAATTATCTATATGAAGAATACACGAATCGGACGCTTCGCTTAAACCGGCTAATACTTCTGCTTCAGACATGAACAACTATATGCAGACTTATTATAAAAGTGCTTTTTCAGCAGCTTTTTGCAATCTTTCAGGAGGAAAAGGCTTAACAACAAAATCTTTAACTCCAAGTTTAATAGCTTTAGTTAAAAGATTCTCTTGACCAAGAGCCGTTACCATGATAACTCTAGCAGTAGGGTCAAAAGTAAGAATTTCCTCTGCCGCCTCAATGCCATCTTTTTCTCTCATGGTAATGTCCATTGTGGTCAAATCAGGTTTATGTTGTTTATAAAGTTGCACGGCTTCATTCCCATTTTCAGCTTCTGCCACTATTTCATGACCTACCGCAGTAAGGGCATCTTTAACCAAAGTCCTCATAAATTTTGCATCATCAACAATTAAAACTTTTGCCATACAAATTCTCCAGATAATATCTTTATCGTAAAATTTTATTGAAATAGTTATCTTTTTTTAAAATCAAATCTAATCCATAAAAACAATTCTAAATATTAAGTCAACCATTTATAATATTATTAAATAAATAATTCAAGCTAAAAATCAAATATTCTCTACAATTTTCCTAGTTATGTCGGTTAATGGGACTATCTCCTTTACCCCGCCTTCTTCAATAGCCGCCCTATTCATACCATAAACAACAGATGTTGCCTCATTTTGAGCCAAGGTAAATCCGCCCGATTTTTTTATCTCCAAAAGACCATCGGCGCCATCTCTGCCCATTCCGGTCATAATAACGCCAACCGACTTTGAACCGACATTTTGGGCTACCGAACGAAACAATACATCAATAGAAGGTCTGTGACCCGAAACTCTCTCTTTTTGAGTTAAAAAAATTCTATATTCATTTGCAGATTTTTTTTCAATTTCCATGTGAGAATGACCGGGTGCCAAATATCCATATCCCGGTTTTAAAATATCCCCGGTTTCGGCTTCTTTAATTTTTAAGGCAGATAAAGAATCTAACCTTTCTCCAAACGCAGTTGTAAATCCCTCAGGCATATGTTGTACAATAAGCACAGGAGCAGGAAACTTATCAGGAAAAGTTTTAAAAACTTGAGTCAGAGCCTGAGGACCTCCTGTTGATGTACCTATAGCAACTACTTTATCACTTTGCTTTTTGGTTATGGCAGCAATAGGAGATTGAGCCTTTTCGTTAAACATCGATTCGATAAGTTTTTTTGAATATGCATCTTTACCTGATTCAAACTCATACTTACTAATAGATTTAACTTTACTTACAAGCAGGTCGCCTATTTCATTAGCAGATAAAGAAAGCTGTACCGAAGGTTTAGGAACAAAATCCACAGCTCCCCTTTCAAGCGCTTTAAAAGTAGTATCGGCTCCATTATGAGTTAGAACACTTACCATAATAACAGGCGTAGGACGAGTTTCCATTATCTGTTGAAGAGCTTGCAACCCATCCATAATGGGCATTTCAACATCCATTGTAATTACATCGGGTTTTAGCTCTTTATTTTTTAGTATAGCCGATTGCCCATTATTAGAAGTTCCAATTACAACAATATCGGGATCCTTATGAAGCAAGTCGGTTATTACCTTACGCATAAGAGCAGAATCATCTACAACCAATACTTTGATTTTATTTGCTAAAGTCATTCCCTATTCATCCTATCTGCAATAATTACCATAGAATCAGTTTCGGGCAGTAAAATCATATTACCTATAGCTTGATCATCTTCAAAAAAGAATGCTGTATCCATCATAATAGCATATTCATTTTGCAATTTTTGAGACGCAAAAATTTTATCCATAAGGTCATGAACAACAAAGGGAACATCGGGCATTACAGCTAAATCAATTTTCTCAGAAATTACATTGAGTATGGCAGCACCAACAATATTGGTAACTTCTTTTAGAGCCGAAAATCCATCTTCAGTAAGAACATTGTCATCATCCTTGCTAGACTCTCCTATTAAAGACTCTAACCACCCAAAGGTAGAGTTTTCTTCAAGCACAAAAATAAGCGATCCCTTAATATCTCCTTCCATGATAGGCAAATAGACACCAAAATATTTTTCTGAAACATCTCCAATTCTTTGAGGAATATCTTCTGTTTTTACAACCGTAACATCGGGAATTGAAAGATCTATTCTCTTGTTCAATATTTTAGAAAGAGCTTCGGCAGCATTTGCTGCCCCTATATTTGCAATTGATCCAAATTTTCTCACAGCACTCTCAGAAATATTTAACTTGCTGTAAATTGATTCGCTTTTATCGCTAACAGACAAAATGGTTTTAACATTTTCTTGAAATTCACTTCTAAAATCATCCAAGGTTGCCTGCACCTTTGCTTCTACACTTTCACCGGCATCTAAATTTTTATCTTCTTCAATCACATCAGAATCGAGATCTACATTAAGCACATCGTCTTCGTTTAGAATATTTTCTAAAAAGTTTTCCAACTCATCATCATAAACTAATTCGCTTGCCTCATCTTCATCTTCGATGTCTTCATCGTCTTCTTCTTTTAAATTTTCATCTTCTATAGATTCTTCTTCTATAGATTCTTCTTCTTTTATATTAACATCATCTTCTATATTGGCACCATCATCTTCTTCGATGTCTTCATCATCTTCATCGTCATCTTCGTAGTCGTCTTCCTCTTCTTCATCGTATTCATCTTCTACAGCTTCTTCTTCTTTTTCAGATTCTTCTTCTTCAAATTGTTTATCTTCAAATCTAAAGCTCTCTTCATCGTCTCTAGTTATATCTGCTTTTGAAGAGGCATCTTCCAACCTTTCAGCTTCGGTTTTCTCGAGCATCGCCTGTAATTCTTGATGAGAATATTTTTCAAAATCGGCAAGAGTTCTATTTACCATATTAGCAACATCGAGAATTAAGCAAATACTTCCATCCCCTAAAATAGAAGCACCTGCAAGTCCCTCTACTGTTTTATAGTTTTGTTCAAGGGATTTTATTACTATTTCCATCTTGCCCTGAAGATCGTCTACAATAAGACCTATTCTTCTATTGCCATATTGAACTACTACAACCGGAATTTTTTCATCTTGTTTAGGTTTACTTTTCAGCTTCACAAAATCGCTTAACCTAAGCAATGAAAGAATTTCGCCTCTTAGGTTTATAACTTCGTGTCCTTCGATAGTAGTTATCTCTTCTTCATTTATTTTTATAGTTTCACTAACATCAGGCAAAGGAACCGCATACATATCTCCCGATAGTTTGGTCATGATAGCAGGAATAATAGCCAATGTTAAAGGAAAAGCCAAATTAAAAGTTGTACCCACACCTTTATCGGTGTTGATAGTAACTGTTCCATTGAGTTCGCTAACTATTTCTTTTACTACATTCATTCCAACGCCGCGGCCTGAAATATCGGTTATTTTATCGGCAGTTGAAAAACCGGGTGCAAAGATATGATCAAATACTTCGGTTCGGGACATGCCGGCAACGCTTTCTGCACTTGCAAGCCCTCTTTCAATGATTTTGTTCTTTATGCGATCATAATCGAGTCCCCTGCCATCATCTATAACTTCAACTATTATTTGATTTCCACCCTGATATGCATTAAGTGTAATTTTGGCAATTTCAGACTTTTCTGATTTTGCTCTTTCTTCTTCTGTTTCTATTCCATGATCTATAGAATTTCGAATTAAGTGCATTAAAGGTTCGCCTATGGCATCTATAACTTTTTTATCAAGCTCGGTATCTTCACCTTTAACTATTAGTTCAACTTTTTTATTGCTCTCTTTAGCCAAATCTCTAACAAGTCTGTTAAATCTTGAAAACACCTGACCAATAGGCACCATTCTTGTTTTCATAATTCCGGTTTGAAGATCTTTGGCAATTCTAGACATTTGCTCAATTCTGTTTTTGAACTCGTTTATCAATCTGTTTCCGTCAGAATACTTTCTTATCTCTTCGTACAATCGATAAAATCCTGAATTTGCAATAACCAATTCACCTACATTGTTCAACAACTGATCAAGCTTATCTATTGAAACTTTAACTGTTTTTATTAAAGAAGACTTTTTGTGATCGTGATCGGCATCACCTTGCACATTAGAAGCACTAGAAGATGCCGATGAAGCATCAACACGTTCTTCAGAAACTTTAGATATAATAGGAGTAGCAGCTTTTATCCGGGCTTGCTTAATCTCTTCTTCTATGTTAAAGGCTTCAAGTTTAAATGAAACTTTATCACCCTGTCGAGCCATCTTTATTTCTTTTACTATTACTTTTTCTACTTGGTCTACATCGCACAAAGAATCGATTTTTGCGGGATCAGGCACAGTACAAATAAACTTAAACACATCGAGTTCACTTTGACTTTCAGACGGAAAAGTTTTAAACACATCTCCCTCTCTTTCAAAATTTCCTACTACTAATTGAGCTTTAAGCCATTTCATTTGTGCTTCTTTTTCAATAAAAATGGTTATCTCAAAACAACGATGTTCATCATCTATTTCACCTTTTAAAAGTTTCATATCATCGGTTGTTAAAACCATTTTAGGTATATTTACATTTGAATCTTCTGCTTTAGGTTCAGGCGAAGCTGCAGCTTGTTTAGATTCTCCTGCTTGTTTTTTGGCAACTTCTATTACGCGTTGTTTTATTGGCTCTAGATCTTGAGTCGGAGGATCCCCGCCTGCAACGGTTTCTATTACACTTCGAATAACATCAAAACATTTGAAAATTACATCCACTATTTCAGGTGTCATTTTCATTGTATGATCTCTCAAACCCTGAAGAAGATTTTCCATTTCGTGGGCAAGTTCACTTAAATCGTTCAAGCCCACAAATGCAGACGAACTTTTTAAAGAATGAGCCGCCCTGAAAATATTATTAATTATCTCAGGATCATTAGGATTTTTTTCGAGTTCAACAAGATTCTTGTTGAGTTCTTCCAACTGTTCATCAGATTCTTCTAAAAAAATATCTTGATATTCACCTAACGAGAATGCCATATTCGGTCTCCATATCTAATTACTAAAAACTATCTCAAAATCGTTTTTACTTAACTTTCAATTTAAATTGTTAACTCATATCATCAACATCATCCAACAAGATAGGTCCTATTTTGATAATTATTATAAGTCTATCTTTCAATCTCCCAATACCGGAGATAAACTCTTCAGAAACTCCTTCTAAGAGAGATGATGGTGGATCTATATTGCTTGAAGGCATCCTTACAACTTGATGAACATTGTCTACAAGCAAACCTATCCATTTTTCTTCCATTTCTATAACTACAACCCTTGTCAAATCAGATATCTTGGTTTTATTCAAACCAAATCTTCTTCTTACATCAACAACGGGTATAACATTTCCACGCAAATTAATGACTCCCTTAATAAAATCGGGAGTATTGGGAACTCTTGTAATTTGGGGATAGCGCAATATTTCATGCACCACCATAATATTAATACCGTACTCAACATTATCAAGTTTAAAACTTACAAGCTGAATAAGTTCTCCTTCACCGGAGTCTTCATTATCAAGCATAGCTTCATTTTTTAGTCTAGTCAACTCATTAAGATCCATAACTTACCCATAAACTCTATCAATAAATAATATAAAAAAATCAATCATGGCAACTCCCTTCAGAGTCTCCTATCATTCCATCATCAAGCATAGAAATCAAATTTCTAGTTTTACGTACAATTTCAGAATCGGCGCCATTTTTAATTTTCAAAAGCTGAAAATACTCGTCGGCAATATTAAGAGCTGATAAAATTGCAATTTGAGATACATTTTTCTCGCCGAGATTTTCACTCATTTTCCTCATTTTTTCATCCACATAGGATGCCAATTCATAAATATATTCAGAATCGGTTTCACCTCTAATCGTATAAACTTTTCCAAATATATTAACCTTAATTTTATTTATCACACTTTTTATACGCTGCCAATTTTATTTATCTTCAATAATTATAAAGTCTTCATCATCTGAAAATTCACTAAATGTACCCAATGAATTTTCATCATCTTCAAGAATAATTTCATTAGGATTCACATTAGAACTCAAGATAGCATTTTCATCATCAAGCATCAAGTAATTTTCACTATTTTGTTCATCTTGGCTGCTTGAAACGCCGGATTTGCTCTTCTTTTTGGTTGTTTTAGCCGCTTTTTTTGTCGAAACCGCCTTTGAAACAGCACTGCTTTTGCTTGGCTTTTTCAAAGATTTAGATTTTTCCAAAGAAGCCGATTGCTTTGGCATAGTTTCAAGTTTACTTATAAGCATCGTTATCTTTTTCTCTAAGGCTTCTTCATTAGACCTTACACCTTTTAGTTCGCGATCAATTGCCTTAAACTCTTTCTTTGTTTTTGAAACTTCTTGATCTCTTTCTTCTATAGCAAGTCTGGTCTCTTCTGCTATACCTCTGAGAATTTCATTTTCATCTTCAAGTTTGGCATTTTCTGAACGCAACTCATCAATAAGACGCAGTGCTTTGACTACCTTATTTTCGAGTTCTTCAAGTTGCTGCATTGTAATCATAAAATCCTCCGAATTAGGTCAAATAGACAGTTATAATCCATTAATTATAATAATTTACTATTTGTGCCATACATTTTTTTTTAGTCAAGAATATATTTAATAGTTTTCATTAAAAAAGCACACCTAGGCTAATATTGAGCATAATTTTACTATTATTGGACATTTTTATGAAAGAAATGGAAGTTTCAACAAATAAATCAGAAAATAATGCATATCTTGCCCCTCCTGACAATATTATTGGATTATATTTGCCCCCTTCGATTCGAATATCTGAAGCCTCGATTTTGCCTCTATAAGGCCTTATTGAACCATATATTTCGCAAGAAAGTATTATAGGATAATATCTTTGCGTAATAAATGCAATGGCTCCAAAAATATAATCGTTATCCATTTTTTTATATGATAAGAACGCATCAGGGGAAAAGACATTTAATCCGAATAATTGCTTATATGCAGATGATGAAAGTAAATTCAAATTTATTCCCGAATACATAGATTCTGCCATGTTTTCTCTAAAAACATATCCTGCATTAAAAAACAAAAAATTATTAGTTGATATTTTTGCCCTGAGAACCGGATTTATTTTAAGCTCATTTCTACCCACTGCAAAATCTAAATATTCGGAATCAGAAAACATATTTGGACCAATGCCAAACCTAAACTTTAAGTTTAACCCTATATCAAGTTTTTCATTGGCAAAATCGCCAAAATAGAAAAAAAGCCTTAAATGCAAGTCGCCCAATACCCCATCAGAGGGTTTCGATAAATGGTGGAGATAATCTTGTGAAAGCCAAAACGAGAAATTATTCGTAATTGAAGCCCCAAATCCAAGAGATTCACGCGATTTCCATACATCATCGTGTAAATTGGAATTTTTGAATTTTAGGTCAATTTTTTCTACCGGTACCGTATAAATAGTATCGGTAAAATTAAGGGCATTTGCCGTATTGCAAAAAAGGAGAAAAACGCAAAAACTACCTAACTTTCTCAACAAGTTTACCAAAAGCTCCAATATCGCTTACCGCGATCTCGGCAAGCATCTTTCTATTGATGGCAATATTGTTTTTCTTTAAACCCGAAATAAATCTACTGTACGACATATCAAAAGATCTCGAAGCAGCACCTATTCTTGTAATCCATAGAGCCCTCATATCTCTTTTTTTAAGCCGCCGATGAATATAAGAGTTTTGCAAAGCTCTTCTGCGAGCATCCTTTGCAGTTCTAAAAAGTTTACTTCTTGAACCTATAAACCCTTTAACATCTTTTAAAATTTTTTTAGCACGTTTTTTGTGCACTACACCACTAATCGCTCTTGGCATTTTAGCCCTCTTTATAATAATATTTTATTACGGATTTACAGTACCCGATGCGGGCAGAATCAGGGAGGAAAAAATATTCGCTTAAAACCCCGTGCTTCATACCACTGTATTTTTAAACAACAAATACCGGGAAATATCCGTGAAATAATCTAATTGTAAGGTAACATCCTTTTAACACGTTTTGTTTCTGCTTCAGAGGCAATAGATGTGCCTCTAAGTTTTCTTTTTCTCTTAGGAGACTTCGATTCAAGAATATGTCTTTTAAAGCCATTGGAATAAATCACTTTATCGTTTCGGGTTATTTTGAATCGCTTTTTTGCCCCGCTATTTGTTTTTAATTTAGGCATATAATCCTCTCTAATTATTTCTTTTTATATGATACAATCATTGTAATATTTCGACCCTCTTGAGCCGGTTCTTTTTCAATCGTTACAGTTTCGTTTAAAGCTTCTTTAACTCTTCTCATAACATCGAATCCTAATTCGGGGTGTACCATTTCCCTGCCCCTAAACATAAGGGTAAACTTTACTTTATCCCCCGCTTGTAAAAATTCAACAGCATGTTTGACCTTGTGCTCAAAATCATGAGAATCTATATTAGGTCTCATTTTAATTTCTTTAAGTTGAATGACCTTTTGTTTTTTCTTAGCCTCTTTTGCTTTTTTTAACTGCTCATACTTAAATTTACTGTAATTAACTATTTTTACTATAGGTGGATCTTGATTTGGGGATATTTCCACCAGATCAAGGTCTTTCTTTCTCGCTATTTCAAGAGCTTTTTCAAGATCGATAACAACGGCTTCTGAATCATCTGATATTAATCTAACCTTTGGTGAATTAATTTTATTATTAATTCTATGTTCATCGGATCTGTCATTTCCCGATCCCGGTCCTCTCCTCATATATTGTAGAAAATCCCCCTAAATCTTAGTTTGTATAACATAATGAGCCAGTTTTGTAAATATAGCTTTTTTATCAACAAAAATTCTTCATTATTAACAGTTTTTTAATAAAAAATGCCTAAATATGTCATATTTTTTTATTTATGTCGGATTGTACCATTTCCATAAATTCGTCAACACCCATCACCACAGATTTTTCTTCGCCTCTACGCCTCACAGAAATTTTGTTCTCGGCCTGCTCTTTTGCCCCTACGACGCAAATATAGGGAACTTTTTTTGAAATAGCATCCCTTATTTTATAGCCTATCGACTCACTTCTTGTATCTATTTCGGGTCTTAATTCTTCATTTAACATAAGCGATTTAAGATTTTCAACATAATCAGCCTGTTCATCAGAAACAGTTACAATAATCATTTGAATTGGAGCAAGCCAAACAGGAAACTTTCCGCTATAATGCTCAATAAGTATTCCTATAAAGCGTTCAAGCGAGCCCAAAAGTGCCCTGTGAATCATAATGGGTTTGTGTTTCTGCCCATCCGCACCTATATAATACATATCAAAGCGTTCAGGCAAATTAAAATCAACCTGTATAGTGCTGCATTGCCATTCTCGACCAATGGCATCCTTAATTTTGAGATCTATTTTGGGACCATAAAACACGCCCTCGCCTGCATCGATGCTATACGGAACATTGTTTTTTTCAAGAGCAGTTTTAAGTGCTTGGGTTGCAATTTCCCAATTCTCATCAGTTCCTACCGACTTTTCAGGTCTTGTAGAAAGATAAATGTTTTTATCCTTAAATCCAAAAACATCTAATATCTCCAAAGTAAACGACAAAACTTCTCCTATTTCATCGGCAACTTGATCTTCGGTGCAAAAAATATGAGCATCGTCCTGAGTAAACCCCCTCACACGAGTGAGACCATGAAGCACACCCGATCTCTCATACCTGTAAACGGTTCCCATTTCAAAAGCACGATAAGGTAAATCGCGATAACTTTTCATAGAAGAATTAAAAATTTGAATCTGGGTAGGGCAGTTCATGGGTTTTATATAGTAATCTTGATCGTCAATTTTTATTGGCGAATACATGTTTTGATTATAAAAACCAAGATGCCCCGATGTATCATAAAGATTTGCACGTGCAATATGAGGAACATTAAATAGCTTGTAACCTCTTTTAAGGTGTTCAGATGTTTCAAACTTATCGATTATAAATCGAAGAATCGCCCCATTGGGATGCCAAAGCGGCAATCCCACCCCAACCTCATTGCTAAACGAAAACAGATCGAGTTCTTTACCAAGTTTTCTATGATCTCTCTTCTTGGCTTCTTCAAGAAAATCGAGATGTTTTCTTAGCTCTTTTTTATCGGGAAATGCAACACCATATATACGCTGTAACATTTTATTTTTTTCATCACCTTTCCAGTAAGCACCTGCAATAGATAAAAGTTTAAAAGCCTTTATGCACGATGTATTGTCTATATGAGGTCCTCTGCACAAGTCTACAAACTCGCCCTGCCTGTAAACTGATACGGTATTATCTTCTATTTCGTTAATTGTTTCTATTTTAAACAACTCTCCACTATCAGTAAAAAGTTTTATGGCATCCTCTTTGTCTAACATCTCCCTTACAACAGGAAGTTTCTCATCGACAATTTTTTGCATTTCGGCTTCAATTTTTTCAAGATCTTCGGGAGCAAGGCTCTCATCGAGATCTATATCATAGTAAAAACCCGTTTCTATAGATGGACCTATTGCCAATTTTGCATTTGGATAAAGACGTTTTACCGCCTGTGCCATCAAGTGAGATGCCGAATGCCAAAATATTTGACGTTCTTCATCTGAATTAATTGCAATTATTGAAAGAGTTCCAGAACTCATTTAGATATTCTCCTTTTGAACATTGTTGAGACAGGCATGACTTGTCTCTATTTGGGCGATACCGGAGTCGAACCGGGGACCTCCTGCACGTCAAGCAGGCGCTCTAACCAGCTGAGCTAATCGCCCTTTGTTTAAGGGTTTTTTGCGGTAGTTTATTGTCAAGGTTTTTTTGTGGGGGGTCAAAGCATCTTGTTCTTGGTTGGTCATATTTTTGAAAATGTTCACTTTTAAGATAAAATGGCGAAGGTCTGACCCCGCTGTTGCACTTGTAAGTTACTATAGGCATTTTGCCTAAACAGCAAAAAATGCACTATTTAAAGTTGACTTTTTCAACGAGGCTCTGACCCCATTAATTATGAACACTCCCAAATCAAATAGAATACATATTTCAGTTTTTGGAAAAAGAAATGTTGGCAAATCATCACTAATAAATGCCCTCACAAAACAGGAAATAAGCATAGTGTCGCCTACACCCGGAACAACTACAGATCCTGTTGAAAAAGCATTTGAACTTCAACCTATTGGACCGGTTTTGTTTATAGATACTGCCGGAATAGATGATACCGGAGACTTGGGTGAGAAACGCATTGAGAAAACATATAATGCACTTAATCGAACCGATTTGGCAATATTTGTGATTTCAGAATCTTATGCTGATGAATTTGAAAAAGAAAAAATTTCACAAATTATTCAAAAAGTAAAAAACACCATAATAGTAATAAATAAATGCGATATGCTCAACATTTCAAATGAGGATATATCGAAAATTTCAGCTCAATTTAAAGTGCCTGTTTTTGCCGTGTCATGTGAAAAAAATACAGGAATTGCTGATCTTCTTTCTCAAATGGCAGTACATCTAAAAAATGAAACCGAACCCAAACTGTTAGAAGGACTAATCAAAAAAAATGATCTTGTACTTTTGGTAACACCAATCGATGAGGAGGCTCCAAAAGGTAGAATGATTTTGCCTCAGGTGCAAACTATTCGTGAAGTTTTAGATGCCGATGGGTATGCACTAATTGTAAAAGAAAACGAACTTGAATATGTTATCAACAATATAATTAAAGACAAACCCTCTCTTGTGATAACCGATTCGCAGGTGTTTAAACTCGTAGATGAGGTAATTCCCAAAGAGATAAATTTAACTTCTTTTTCGATACTGTTTGCGAGACAAAAAGGAAAACTTACTGCATATGTTAACGCTTTAAAAGCAATAGATAATCTAAAAGATGATGATAAGGTGTTGATAGCTGAACTGTGTTCTCATCATGCAATAGGTGAAGATATAGGAAGAGTTAAAATCCCCAATATGCTTAAAAAGTACACCGGCAAAAATTTAAAATTCGATATAGTTTCCGGAAAAGATTATCCTAAAAATTTAAAAGAGTACTCTCTTATAATTCAATGCGGCGGATGTATGGCAAACAGGCAGCTTATTCTAAATCGAATAGAACTGGCAGAGATTGCAAATGTACCCATAACGAATTACGGTATCATAATAGCGTTTATTAATGGGATACTAGAGAGAGCTGTTAGGGCACTTATAAATGACCCCCAACCTCGTCATTCCCGCGAAGGCGGGAACCCATTGCCATAAGTTAACTCATTATATTAGAACACTTTTTTACAGTGGTTCCCCACCTTCGTGGGGATGACGGCGTGACAACCTATACAAGTATAATGGTATACCGGTGATAACGAACTTCCCTTAAAACTGTTCCAGTACAGCTATCCTTTTATCTATGGGAGGATGTGTGGCAAATAAACCTGAAATTCCCTTAAATAGTTTTTTTCTTCCTTTAGGATGCTCAATGAACAGCTGGGCTACATCATCTCTTGTTATTGATTCTATATTTGGATTTTGTGATATTTTCCTAAGAGCATTTGCTAATGCTTGAGGTTTACGCGTCATTTCAGCAGCACCTGCATCGGCTAAGTATTCTCGTTTTCGAGAAATTGCAAACCTCATCAAAGTAGCAAAAAAGTAACCGATTATGGCTACAATTAATGCTATTAGCATCATCACGGCTACAGCTCTCCCATCCTTATTACCTCGTCCTCTGCCTGAATGAAGCAAAGTACGAAAAGCAATTTGAGCCAACATGGCAAAAATGCCCACAAAAACAATAGAGACAATTAGCAGGCGTACATCACGATTGCGAATATGTGCCAGTTCATGTGCGATAACTCCTTCTAATTCATCGTCATCTAATCTGTTGATGATGCCTCTGGAAAGAGTTACTGTATAAGTTTTATTGTTGATGCCGCTTGCATAAGCATTTAAAGAATTATCTTCAATAACATTAACCTTGGGCATTGGCATACCCTGTGCCATGCACAAGTTTTCTACCATATTGTAAATCCGCTTATTTTCTTTACGTTCCAGCGAACGCGATCCGGTAGCCGAATTTATAATGGCAGTATTTGCAAAATAGGCAATAACAAACCAAATCAGCACACCGCCCAATACATATGGTGCCATAGACAAAGACATTTGCAAAGCCTCATCCCAAACATATCCAAATTCTTGAACCTCTGATGTAAAGTACACCAGCAGCATGGAAAACAATAAGGTCAAAAAGAGAACCAAGCAAGGAAACAAGCATATCAAAAGAAGTGACTTAAAATTGTTGCTGGCTTGTTGTGCATGTAATCCAATATATTTCATGGCTTAAAAACTTATTTCAGGAGTTTTTTCCAAATTTTGGCGTTCTGCACCATCAAGTTCAAACATCAACTGTTTGCGAAACCCAAACATCTTTGCAACAATATTAGCAGGAAACACCTCAATAGCAGTATTAAACTCTTTTGTAGCAGAATTGAAAAATCGTCGCACGGCAGCCAATTTGTTTTCAATATCCGAAATTTCTTCTTGTAATTGCATAAAATTAGTATTGGCTTTCAAATCGGGATAAGCCTCTAATGTTATCTTCAAACCTGCAAGTGCCGAACTTAAAGCATTTTCGGCAACTATCTTTTCATCGATGCTTTGGGCATTAACTGCTCCACTGCGTGCGGCAACTACCCTGTCAAGAGTTTCCTTTTCGTGTGAGGCATATCCTTTTACAGTTGCCACCAACTGGGGTATTAAATCGTGCCGCTGTTTTAGCTGAACATCAATATCTGCAAACGCATTTTCACGTTTATTTCTCAACTTAATAAATAAATTGTATCTGGTTATTGCCCAAACAAGTAAGAGCACCAGAAAAACTATTGAGCCTATTATAATGTAATTTTGTTCCATATCATTATTCCATTTTAGTATTATTTTAACTTATAATTATATGTCATTAGTTTGGGGGATTTTGTCAAGAAAAAATGATGGATATTTTTAAAAACAAAGTTAACTAAATTAAACCTAAAACAAATCTATTTAACCGACAAATAAATAGTTTACTTTATTGACAAAAAATCTATATATTCGACCATTGTCATTTAGCTTAAATAATAGGTGGTAAAAATATGAATACAGCTCGGTTTGCATTAAAAAGACCTATTTTTATAACATGTATAATACTGTTGATAATGATTTTAGGAATAATTTCCTTTAATCGATTGGGAGTTGATTTATTTCCTCCTATTGAGTTTCCTGTAATGGCTATATTTACAGTTTATCCCGGATCAACTCCCACAGAAATAGAAGAGTTAATCTCAAAACCCTTAGAAGAACAACTCATCTCATTATCCGGAATCCATAGACTTACATCAAGAAATAATGAAGGCACATCCATAGTAATTATTGAATTCAGTTATGAAACCGATCTTCAATGGGCATCTGATCAAGTTAGAGAAAAAGTAGCTATTGCAAGATATAATCTGCCCGATGATCTTTTAACCGAACCTATTGTTGTGCGATTTGACATGACTATGATGCCAACAGTAACATTTGCATTGGTTGCCGATTTACCGCCAACAGAATTATTTGATTTAGCTAGAGAAAGATTAAAACCCCTAATTGAACAGATAACTGATGTAGGAGAAGTGAGAATTGCAGGAGGGAGAAGACGCGAAATTCATGTTGAGCTTGATAGAAATAGATTAAACTATTACGAAGTTTCGGCATCTACAATTATAAACAGATTGTCAGCCTCGGGGGCAAATATTCCGGTAGGCCGATTTGACCACAAAGATAAATATACTTTATATCGAACCATCGGTCGATTTACCGAATTAGACCAAATCAAAAGAACAGTTGTTAACTTTGCAGGTGATTTTGGAAATACGGTTACACTTGATCAAATAGGCAACGTTATCGATACTGCAGAAGATGAAACTACAATTACATACCTCTATTATCCTTTTGAAAAACTTAGCAATCCAGATTTAGCAAATGCCCGCAACGAAGAACTTAACAAAGAATTGCGTTCATGTCTTTTAATAGATGTATTAAAACAATCAGATGCCAACTCGGTAAAAGTTGCAGATGCGGTTATGGCAAGAATACCTCAAATCAATCAAGTTTTAAAAGAATTTCCGGGCGATCCATCATTTGTTCTCATTTATGATATGTCTCGAAGCATTAGAAGAAACATTGCCGATGTTATTGAAACCATATTAATATCTCTTCTTTTAGTTGTAATCGTAGTCTATCTCTTTTTGGGAAATTTGCGATCAACATTCATCACAAGCATAGGTATTCCAACTTCGCTTTTAGGAACCTTTATACTTATGTATTTCATGGGATTTACAATCAATATAATGACATTGCTTGCCATGTCGCTTGTAGTCGGCATATTGGTTGATGATGCCATCATCGTTAGAGAAAATATTTTCAGAAAAATGGAAGAAGGCTATAAGTCTATGCAAGCTGCCGAATTTGGCACTACCGAGGTTATGCTTGCAGTTATATCTTCATCATTGGTCATTATATCGGTATTCTTTCCCATAGCATTTTTAGAAGGTATGGTTGGAAAAGTATTCCAACAATTTGCTCTTACAATAGTATTTGCCATGACAATTAGTTTATTTGATGCCTTAACATTTGGTCCTCTGCTTTCGGGATATTTTGGCGGATCAGGCAAAAAAAATAATAATATAATAGTTTCATCATTTGAAAAATTTCAAGCATGGCTTGAAAAAGTTTATTCTATAGGCATGAAATACACATTAAAGAATCCGGGGAAAATAATCCTTGGCACATTTTTTGTTTTTATACTTAGCATTGCATCTTTTGGAGCAATAAAGCTTACATTCATGCCCGAGCAAGATGAAGGTGAATATCAAATAACTATTAAGCTTCCCCCCGGAACAAGCTTGCAGGGAACACATAAAGTTATAAGCGAAATAGGAGAACGAATTCAAACTATTCCCGAACTCGATTATTATATATTGCAAGCAGGAGATGTCATGGGATCTCTCAATACTGCCTCATTAGGTGTTTTTATAGTAAAAGGAAAAGAAAAAAAACGAAGCAATGCTCAAATTAAAGAGGAATTAAGAGAAATTTTAAGAGAGTTTGAGTATGCCGAACCTTCGGTTAATGATTATGGTGGAATGGGACCGGGTCAAAAACCTTTCATAGTAAATATTTCGGGACAAAACATAGACCAATTAAATGAATATGCCAATAAACTAATAGAACGATTTCAAGAAATTCCCGATTTAATTGAAATAACTTCGAGTTCCACAGGTGGAAATCCCGAATTTCAAATTATTATGGATCCTGCAAAACTCGAACAAGTTGGTATTACAAAGAGGGCAGCCGGAATGGAATTGAGGTATCATATAGAAGGCGGTATAGCAGGTAAATTTCATCAAAACGATCTTGAATACGATATAAGAGTACGCCTAAGACCCGATCAAAGAGATATTGAAAGATCTTTTCACGAAACAAGAATTCCAAATATACACAATAGACTTATACCATTAAGTGCTGTTGCACAAGGTGTCAAAACAGAGGGTCCGTCAGAAATAATACGCCAACAGCGGCTAAGAGTTGTTCAAATAATGGCAAATCTTTCACAGGGCGGTGCAATGGGTCCTGCGATAAATGAAGTAAACAATATCATAGCAAATGAGATTCCTCTTCCTGAGGGTATTAC
>Ga0099364_10005231_pt1 | contig 19359 bp, 16 predicted proteins | sample TergutTh196P3_FD_73070 | JGI IMG/M metagenome (GOLD analysis project Ga0099364, IMG submission 73070) | Microcerotermes parvus P3 segment gut microbial communities from Pointe-Noire, Republic of the Congo - Th196 P3 | ecosystem: Host-associated > Arthropoda: Insects > Digestive system > Gut ...
CACGCTTGTCACAAAATTCGTCGAATCATAGGGATTGTGCGTAAAGATAGCATCGGGCCGGCGCTCCTCAATATTGTATGTTCGCCAATCCACAACCGGCACATAACCGGGATACCCATCTGCTTCATAGTGCATTTGCCCGAAACTTCCGTCGGAAAACTTATTGTAATAGGGGATCGGTACAACATATACATCGCATCGCGGGTCATTTTTCGCCGCAATCCAAACGGATTCAAAGCTGTCCCACATAGACGCTTTATATGGAAAAAAAACAACCTCAAGCTTATCAGGCGCAAGCCCGGCCTTTACGCTGTTTTCAATCTGAATCAGATGCTTTCGCAGCCGCTTGGAATAAACATTTTCACAATCCGTGTTATCATTGATTTGCGCGCTGATTTGATACAAAAGATTGCAGTATTCCTCCAAAAGGGGCACCGTTTCGGTTTCTTCCCCTGCAAGCTGCTCAATGTAAGCGCCGATCTGCACCGCGAACTGCCGGCTGTCTGATAACAACTGGTTAACGGCAGGATAGTCTTTCTTTGACAGAAGCTGCTTCATGGCGTCATTTGCTTCATTTAAAGTAGAAAGAAGCTCCAAAATTTGTTTTTGTTCAAATTTTCTCATATGATACAGTCCCGCCAATCCGCAAGATATATGCTTATATTTCCTAATCATTTTAGACTTATTTTACCATTATGTCAATCAAGCGCCCCGCCGCAAGCGGCGTGGTATAAAACCCGCGAATGGAAATCAAAGACCCGGGGCTTACGGGGCAGGCGCAGCACATGGCAAAACCGATTGCGTAAATAGTATATATTGCACAGAGCCTCGGGCAATTGCCGAGGCTCTGTTTTTTATAGTTTGTGAGATGATGCGTGATTTTATGTGCCTACAGCAAAGGCCAGAGTGTAGGTTGTAGCGCCAGCCACGATGGCTATTGATGCATTGCTGTTTCCAACTCTGCGTATCGTGAGAACGCCTGTACCTGCGTCATAAGAATAATCGGTGCCTGCGGTGTAGACTGTAGAGGATGCCGCATTTACCGTGACGGAGGTAATGCTGGCAGGCTTATCTTCGATAAAGACTCTGTAGTGGAAATCAGGGGCAACCACTGTATTCAATTTTGCTCCCCTTGTGTACTCAATGCTTGCAGTGGTAACGCCGGTCGCGAATTTCACTTCGTTCTCCGGATCCGGCTCAGGATCAGGCTCAGGCTCAGGCTCAGGCTCGACGGCCTCGCCCTTAAGCTGATTCAGGCCGTGGTCTGCCGTGACTATATTGCCGTAGTCGGACGTGCGCAGGGCTGTGAGCGTCCATGCGCCTACAACCGTGACGTCACTTTCGGCCCATTCGGCGTATGTATTAAGCTGCGCGTAGAACTGGAACGCGGCAACGCCTTTATTGTTATCGGCAAAAGCGTTTTCCGTAGCGGCGCCGAGAGCGAAGGTAATCGTTCCGTCGGCGAGTTTATCGTCGTCTTCGTCCGGGACAAAGGGTACAAACACATCCGCGGCTGTGGGGGCCGGATCTTCAGTTGCGTATGTAAACCCGGGGCTTGCAGTCGAACCGTCAAAGTTAGGCGCCGAGGTAACATCTTTCGCACCGAGAGCGCCAAAGAATATGTGCTTGTCCCTTACTGAAGTATCAGATTGCTTCAGCGTGCCGGGCGAGTTTAAAAATGTAACGTCAGATTTACCGGTGGCTTTGATTTCGAAAGATGCCAGCACGGGGGCCAGCGTTTTGTTGGCAATGATATAGCTGGTCGTTTTGATTTGGTTGCCCGGCACGTTACCCGAGCCAAGCTCCAGCGGGTTCAGTTCGAAGTTAAGATTCATCGGGAGAACCATGTTCAATGTCGGGCTGTCAACTGTGCTGTCACCTTCAATTGTACCGGTGCTACCGGTGTTGCCGGATGTCGCGACCGCGTACATGAGCAACGGGGAGGATTTGCCGCCGATTGGAATCGGCATGACCATCATGCTGAGAATCAGAGTGAGGACTACGAAGAATGCGATGGTTCTGCGGGTAAAGGCTTTTTCCATAATTTTTTTCCTCCTTAAATTTGGTTGTATTCTGGTGTGCACACCCCTTCAATCACGATAAACCGCGGAATCTACGGGATTGACAGGGAACAGGCACTTATGATACTTATCGTCACAAAACCGGAAAACTTTAGTAATTCTTTAAAATGCTTACGAATGGATGACAAGCATAATGGTAATGCCCATATTGCTTTCTACCGATGTGCCGTCTTCCTCAATCATATTGATGCTGACTGTCGCGGGATATTCGCCGGGGGGCAGCACTTTATCCAGTTTGATTTCAGAAATCTCGGCGCCCACAGGTATCAGCCCCGATGTGAATACCGTTTCATCCGTATCATTCAGCGTCACGGTAAAGCTGAACGCATAATTGTTGCCCGGGGAGTTGCCCATAACGGCGTTGGACGACGGCTCATCACCGCTTGGGAAAAGCCACGTCGTATTCATGTGGGTTTCAAACATCCCTTTTGCTACTTTTTCTTCTATTTCCGCCTCAATCTGGCGCACATTTTCCATGGTAACGACCGGTCCCGGATTCGGGCGCAAAAGAAACCACGCAACGATGCTTGCGACAATAATGACGATGATACTGATAATAATAGCCATCTTCTTTTTAGAAGAGGCGGCTGCTTGAACAGGTTTGTCTGACATTTTCATTCTCCATCCTTATCCAGGGCCGGATTACGGCTCTGATTTTTCATCTGATTCCGGCGCTGGTTCCTCTGCCGGTTCCTGTTTTGGCTCCGTAGTTGATTCAGGCTCCGGGCCTGGTTCTGATTTCTGTGTTGATTCTTCAGGCGGCTCCGGCTCCGAAGCATCCGGCGTTTCCGCCGTGGGTTCGTCTAAAGAAGCCCCGCCAATGTTTTCCGGTTCCTGCCCGCCGGAACTGGTATGCTCATCGGATTTGTCCGGTTCAGGCCCGTCCGGCCCGGGCTCGTCTTTGTCCTCAAGCCCGGAATCCGCCTGTGCTGATTCGATGATAAATGTGATGCGGATTTTCACGTCGCCGCTCGCCCATTCCCTGTCGGGGTAAGGGGTCACGTCTCCGGAAATCGTCAGCATGCAAAAGGAAGCGTCATCGTCTGTCGCGGAAAGGTAAATCCGCGGCATTTCATCGGGCGGCGCCGTCAAAACAAGTGGCTGCACATCGGGCCTGCCGAAGTCAAGCAGCAAATAAATCGCCTTTTCTTCTGTGTCATCCGGGCCGTCAAACGGCTGCGGCAACGGTATGATATCCGCATCTTCGGAGAATATCACTTCGATGTCGACAAAGGTGAGGATTACATCGTGATCGCCCAGATTTTCCAATACATGCCCGTCGGAATATACCGGTCCGCGCCCGGCAAGCTCATACGGGTCAATGGTAAAATCAAGCGATAAAGGCATTGCGACATTGAATATTTCTCCTGATTCCGGTGCGGCTTCAGGATGATCGCCGCTTGCGAAAATTCCACAAACGGGCAAAAAGAGCAGAAAAGCCCCCATGCAGGCTGCGATTTTTTTGACCATGACAATGCCACCTCCCGCGATGCTTTGTACATTCCCATACCAGGGCCTGTTGACATAAAGCGAACAGCCCGTATTTTTGGTGATTTTTGTGCCTTTTTTCGTTGTCGTCAGTCAGAATACGAAAGTATTCCTCCCTCCTCCGTCTTGAAATGCACTGAAAATCACTCAAAAACCCGTGCATTCCATTTATGTCAACAGACCCTACTATATTATCGTAGCATAAACGGGAAACTTTAACCGATATATTTTATTAATGTAATTATATCGCAAAAATATACTTCACGCAATAAGTATTTAGCTGAAAACTTTGGCATTAATTGGTAATTTTTCGTTTTATTTGCCGATATCCTCCCCAACCCTCCCTATCGGTGTATTACCACGGAATGGTACAGGAGCCGCGGCTACAATTTCGACATCACAAACTCCACGCAATACGATCAGTATTACCGGTACGGCGGCCCGGTGTTTGAAAACATCAGCAGGATTGTAGACGACATCTTTAACGTCTACGCAAGACGAGCCGGGTTCTTAAACCCGTTTTTTACGCAGTACTGCAACGGAACCACAGTCACATGCCCGGGGCTTTCGCAATGGGGGACTGTGACGCTTGCGAACCAGGGGCGCTCGCCGCTTGAGATACTGCGGTTTTATTACCCGAACGATTTGCAGCTTGTCACGGCGCAGCGCATCGCCGATATACCTGAAACGTATCCCGGGCACCCGCTGACGGTTGGCAGCAGCGGCGAGCCTGTGCGCCGCATCCAGAATTTTTTGAACAGGATACGCGTAAATTATCCGCTGATTCCCGCTATTCCAAACCCCAACGGCGTGTTCGATACAGCGACGCAGGAAGCTGTCAAGGTGTTTCAGCGCACGTTTAATCTGTCACAGGACGGAGTTGTCGGGCGCGCGACATGGAACAGGATTACCCAGATTTTCGTAGGCATCACACGCCTTGCCGAGCTCAACAGCGAGGGCATCAGAAACTCAATCGGGGAAAACCCGCCGAAGGTCGTTTTGTCGGAGGGTTCAAGGGGCGAGCATGTGCTTGAGCTGCAATTTATATTAAATATTCTCGCCGAATATTATGAGGATGTCCCGAATGTTGTTCAAGACGGCGTGTTTGGTTCCGGGCTCAAAAACGCGGTGATGTCGTTCCAGAGGGCTTTCGGCTTGCATCCGGACGGCGTCGTCGGCCCCGCCACATGGAACAAGCTGTACTCGCTTTACCGCGGAATCGACCGCAACGTGGAAATCCCGCCGTCGCCGCCGGCCCCGCCCACGCCGCCTACGCACCCGCCGTTTCCCGGTACATTGCTGAGAGTTGGTTCGCGCAGCGACAACGTGCGCCTGATGCAGCAATACCTCTCGGATCTGCGAAGAGCATACCCAAGCCTTCCGTTTATTGCGGTTGACGGTATCTTCGGCCCGCAGACGCAGGGCGCAGTCATCGCGTTTCAGCGGATGTTCGGCCTGACGGCCGACGGAATCATCGGCCCCATCACGTGGAACGCCATCACAAGCAGACATGCCGCTATGTAGCTTTTTCGTCCTCCGAATCGATATACATCTCTTCCATCTCAAACTGGATGATTTTCAAATCTTTAATCGTTTTGTCTAAAGCTTCAACCGTGTCGGCTACCCTCGACGCCAGCAAAAAATACATTTTCTCATAATCCGGCATTGCCTTTTCCTCCTTTTAAGAATCTGTTCCCATACGGCGGTTGAGCCTATGGGAACAGGTTCTAAGTGACCGGGCGGACTGCAAAAACAGTCCGCCCGGCGAAACAAAAGCCCTAAAAAAAACATACGCGCATAAAGGCTGTCAAACCCTTACACGCACCATTATTAAAATAGCGGCGTTACTTCCACACTTGAAAAACAGGGGAGAGCGTGATATAATCAATGCGGTCGTGTGGAAGCGCAAGGGTGATTGAGTGTAAACGTTGTGCCACCTTTGCCCGTCGTTGGTGGCTCTAACACCTTCGACGGCCATGCGGCCCTCAGCTTTTAGGGCCTTTATGGTAATATATCACTATTTTTTGGAAATGTCAAGCAGAAAAGGCGTAAGCCCTGCGGAAAAATCTCTCACAAATACGGCGGTTGAGCCTATGGGAACAGGTTCCAAGTGACCGGGCGGACTGCAAAAACAGTCCGCCCGGCGAAACAAAAGCCCTAAAAAAAACATACGCGCATAAAGGTGTCCAAACCCTTACACGCACCATTTATTAAAACAGCGGCGTTACTTCCACACTTGAAAAACAGGGGAGAGCATGGTATAATCAATGCGGTCGTGTGGAAGCGCAAGGGTGTGGTTGGTTAAACGTGTGCCACCTTTGCCCGTCGCAGGTGTTTCCCCACCTTCGACGGCCATGCGGCCCTCAGCTTTTAGGGCCTTTATGGTAAATATATCACTATTTTTTGGAAATGTCAAGCAGAAAAGGCGTAAGCCCTGCGGAGTATAACAGGTTCTGAATATTGGCGCACAAATAAACATACAAGGAGCAGAAATGATGAAAGTATTCGCTGTAAACGGAAGCCCGAGACATGATGGCAATACTGCCGGTATGCTGAAAACCGTCCTTTCAGTATGCGGGGAAGCGGGGCTTCAAACGGAGCTGTACCAAGCCGGGGGGAAGCCTGTGCGCGGATGCACGGGCTGCGGGGCGTGCAGGGGGAATCCCGGGCGCTGTGCCATTGACGACTGGATGGGCGAGGTTTACACAAAAATGAAAGAGGCCGACGCGATTTTGCTGGGGTCGCCCACTTATTTTTCCGACTTGACGCCGGAGCTAAAAGCCGTCATCGACAGGTGCGGATACGTTGCGAGAGGCGACGGCATGTCGCTTTCACGCAAGATAGGCGCCGCCGTCAGCGCCGTGCGCCGCGCAGGCGGGATACATACCATTGATTCGATACAGCATTTCTTTTTCATCAACGACATGATTATACCGGGCAGCACCTATTGGAACATGAGCTTATCGCGCGTGGCCGGGGATTATGAAAAAGACGAAGAGGGAACCGGCACCATGCGGCGATTAGGCGAAAATATCGTATGGCTCCTTGAAAAGATTCACGCTTAACCGCCGAACAGGATTGCCGCTTCTTTCATATTCTTGATGATCGGCACGCCGAACGGGCAGCGCTCCTCACAGCTTTTGCACTCGATACACGCGCCGCCGCCGCTTGAAAGGTTGTTGTAATGCGCGCGGACGCCCGGCGGGATATCATTGGTATCAAGCCTTGCGATGTCTAAGTACTTCATGACGGCGGCGATGTCGATTTCGACAGGGCACGGCTGGCAGTGGCTGCAATAGACGCAGCTTCCCCGAAAATCATTGCGGACGCAGCTAAGCGCCTCCGCGTAGTCGCGCTCCTCGTCCGGCGCGTCAAAATACCGCATGACGTCCATCATCTCGGCTTGTGTTTTGCATCCCGGCAATACGCTTGCGACAGACGGCCTTGACAGCGCGTAGTGGATGCACTGCGGCACGGTCAGCGGTTCTTTAAACGGCGTGTGCTCTTTTGAAAGAAGCTTTCCCGCGCCGAAAGCCTTCATGACGGTGACGCCGATTTGCTTTTGCGTGCAGAGCTTGTAAAGCTCCGCGCGTTTTTGGTCTATGCCCCTGAACATATCGGCGCCGAAATCCTTTTCAAAGTGATCGAAGACATATTCCTCCGATGGCAGCATGTCAAACGCGGGGTTCACGCTGAACATCATAAGCTCCGGCACGCCGGTATTGATTGCCCTCACCGCCATTTCGGGATTGTGTGAGCTAAACCCGATATGCCCGATATATCCCTGCTTTTTGAGCTGCTCGGCATATTCGATAAACCCTGTTTCAAAAACGCCTTGATAATCCTTTTCCGAGTCGATGAAAAACAACATGCCAAAATCGATATATCCGCCGAAAAGGCGCAATAAATCCTCAAAATACTTTTTGACAACAGGCATGTCGCGGCTTATGTCGTACTGCTGGTTTACGTCTGTTGCGCCGATGTGCCCCTGTATCATGACGTCGCGCCGCCTGCCGCCCATCGCTTTTGCGATGTTCTCGCGGACTTCACGCCCCGGCATAAACACGTCGAACAGATTGACCCCATACTCAAAGGCCGTGTCGATCGTTTCCTTGACCTGACCGTAAGGCTTGAGGTCCAGATGCTCGCATCCCAGCCCGATTGCGCTGACACTTTTGCCTGTTTTGCCAAGCTTTCTAAACTCCATATCACTTTGCTCCTTAGATTTTTAGAATAAGAGCCCGCCATACAGCGGGCTCTTTGTGTTATTTTGACAGTTGCGTTATTATTTATCGCGGGTTCCTGATAGCCGACTGGGCAGCCGCAAGACGCGCGATCGGAACGCGGAACGGTGAGCAGGAAACATACGCAAGCCCCACTTTATGGAAGAATTCGATGGAGCCCGGGTCGCCGCCATGTTCGCCGCAAACGCCCAGCTTGAGGTCGGGTCTTGATTCCTTGCCAAGCTTAACCGCCATTTCGACGAGTTTGCCGACGCCGGTCTGGTCTAAGCGCGCAAACGGGTCGGTTTCGTAAATTTTGTTTTCGTAATACGTGGTCAGGAAGTTACCCGCGTCGTCACGCGAGAAGCCGAAGGTCATCTGCGTAAGGTCGTTTGTGCCGAATGAGAAGAACTCGGCTTCCTTTGCCACCTCGTCGGCGGTAAGGCAGGCGCGCGGAATCTCCATCATGGTGCCGACCATATACTTGAGGCCGGAGCCTTTTTCTTTGATTATTTTGTCGGCTGTGGCGACAACGATATCCTTTACAAATTTAAATTCCCTGGCTTCGCCGGGCAGCGGGATCATAATCTCGGGAACAAGGTTCCACTCGGGATGCTTGCCCTGTACGTTGATCGCGGCCTCAATAACGGCCCTTGTCTGCATCTCGGCAATCTCGGGGTACCTGACCGCAAGACGGCAGCCGCGGAAGCCCATCATGGGGTTAAACTCGTGCAACGAGTCGATGACGTTCTTAATCTGGTCATAGGTAATGCCCATTTCTTCTGCAAGCTTTTTGATGTCCGCCTCGTTTTGCGGCAGGAACTCATGCAGCGGCGGGTCTAAGAAGCGGATGGTTACAGGATATCCCTGCATCGCCTCGTAGATGCCCTCAAAGTCGCCTCTCTGCATGGGCAAAAGCTTATTAAGCGCCGCCTTGCGCTGCTCCAGATTGGTGGAGAGGATCATCTCGCGCATCGGCATAATGCGGTCTGCTTCAAAGAACATATGCTCGGTACGGGTAAGCCCGATGCCCTTTGCGCCGAACGAAATGGCTGTGGCGGCGTCTTCGGGGGTATCGGCGTTGGTGCGTATCTCAAGCTGGCGGAATTCGTCGGCCCAGCCCATGATGGTGCTGAAATGACCGCCAATCTCAGCTTCAACCGTGGGGATGGATTCAGCATAGACATACCCGGTTGAGCCGTTGATGGAGATGTAGTCACCCTCCTTGATGGTCTTGCCGCCAAGGGTGAAGAATTTGCCTTCTTCGTTTAAAACGATGTCTCCGCAGCCGGCTACACAGCAGCGGCCCCAGCCCCGGGCGACGACCGCCGCGTGGGAGGTCATGCCGCCGCGCGCGGTAAGGATACCGGCGGCGCAGTCCATTCCCGCGATGTCTTCGGGGGAAGTTTCCATACGGGTAAGGATTACCTTCTCGCCCCTGCCGGACCATTCAACGGCGTCATCGGCGGAAAACACAACGCGTCCGCTTGCGGCTCCGGGGGATGCGGCAAGTCCCTGCCCGATGGGCTTCGCGGCCTTTAGCGCCGCCTCGTCAAATTGCGGGTGCAAAAGCGTATCAAGCTGTGACGGGTCAAGCATAAGGACGGCCTGCTTCTTGTCGATCATGCCTTCATCGACGAGCTCGACCGCAACCCTGAGGGCGGCGGCGGCGGTGCGCTTGCCGTTACGCGTCTGGAGCATGAAGAGCTTGCTGTCCTCGATTGTGAACTCCATATCCTGCATGTCTTTATAATGCTGTTCCAGCCTCGTTGCGTTTGCAACGAACTGGTTATATACTTCGGGCATGGTTGTTTTCAGGTTCTCCATCGGGTCCGGGGTACGGATACCGGCTACGACGTCCTCGCCCTGTGCGTTCAGAAGATATTCGCCGTAAATCTTTTTCTCGCCGGTTGCGGGGTTGCGGGAGAACGCAACGCCTGAGCCCGATTTGTTGCCGGTGTTGCCGAATACCATAATCTGCACGTTGACGGCGGTGCCCCATGAGTATGGGATGCCGTGCATCATGCGGTAGTAGTTCGCGCGCGGGTTGTCCCATGAGCGGAAAACAGCCGTAATCGCCTCGATGAGCTGGACGTTCGGGTCCTGCGGGAAATCAAAGCCTTTTTGTTTTTTGAAGTACGCCTTGAATTTAACAACCATCTCTTTTAAGCAGTCGGCTGTAAATTCGACGTCTTCCTTTATACCTTTTTCTTCTTTCATCTCGTCGATGATTTTCTCGAAGCTTGACTTCGGAACTTCCATGACTACGTCCGCGAACATCTGGATGAAGCGGCGGTAGCTGTCATACGCAAAGCGGGGGTTGCTTGTGCGTTTTGCAAGGCCCTCGACGGCTATGTCGTTTAAGCCGAGGTTCAAAACGGTGTCCATCATGCCGGGCATGGACGCCCTTGCGCCGGAACGAACGGCCAGAAGCATCGGGTTTTCGTTGTCCCCGAATTTCTTGCCTGAGATTTTTTCAAGCTCCGTGACATTTTTAAAGATTTCCGCCTCGATGGCAGGGTCAACCTTTTTGCCGTCGTCATAGTAGCGCGTGCAGGCTTCGGTCGTAACCGTAAACCCTTGCGGAACCGGCATTCCAAGGCCTGTCATTTCGGCCAGATTCGCGCCCTTGCCGCCGAGCAGCTCCCGCATTTTCGCACTGCCTTCCGAAAACAGATAAACATATTTTGTGCTCACTAATTTTCTACCTCCTGAATTATAGTATTATAGTATTCTGCTAAACATTATAACATACAAGCGGTTGGCTTTGCAATTCGTAATAATGAATTATCCTGTTAAAATTAAAATTTTTATTTTTGTTATTTTTACAAAATAGAAGTAATTTTACTTGCAAATACCAATAAAACTTGCGATAATTAAGTATATAAAGGAGGGCTGTGTTTGGAAAACAATAATCATGAGCTTTTATCCTACACCTTGCAAAAAAGGATTGAAATTTTGCGAAAACACCGGGAAAACGGCGTGATTATCCCAATTGATGACGGCATCATCATAACGGATGACGTTTCAATCGGCGCGGGAAGCGTAATTTTACCCGGCACGGTTATGCGCGGCAAAACGTCGGTTGGCGAAAATTGTGAAATAGGCCCGAACGCATACCTTGACAACGCGTCGGTCGGCGACGGCTGCCGCATAATTTCGTCGTACATAGATTCCTCGTCAGTTGAGGACAACGTAAAAATCGGCCCCATGAGCAATATCCGCCCGAATTGCCATATTGCAAGGGGCGCTAAGATCGGCGATTTCGTGGAGCTTAAAAACTCGAATATCGGCGAGCGCACGTCCGTTGCGCACCTCACTTACGTGGGCGACTCGGACGTTGGCGCGCGGTGCAACTTCGGCTGCGGCGTTGTGACTGTAAACTATGACGGCGCTAAAAAATACCGTACAACTGTGGGCGATGATGTTTTCATCGGCTGCAACACAAACCTTGTAGCGCCGGTTACCCTTCATAACGGCTCTTATTCGGCGGCCGGCACAACCGTCACCGGGGATGTGCCCGAAGGCGCGCTTGTAATCGGCCGCGCAAAGCAAACCGTGAAAACCGGATGGTCAAAGCCACATAAATAAGAACCTGCGAAAATCGCCGCTGAGACGGCGCTTTGAGCATGGAAGATGGTTCCGGCTTTATTTTTTGACAAAACATGGCTTTAGAGCTATAATAGGAAAGGATTGTCCTGCGGCATTACAAAGGAAAGATGGGAAGTGTTTGACATGAATATTCATGGCAAAGACATCAAGATTTTTACGGGGAACTCAAATAGAATTGTTGCGCAAGGCATCGCCACGGCGCTGGGACTGCCACTCGGCAAGAGCGAAGCGACTACGTTTGCCGACGGCGAGTGTAATATATCCATCGGCGAATCTGTCCGCGGCTCCGACGTATTTGTCGTCCAGTCGACGAGCAAGCCGGTCAACGACCACTTGATGGAGCTGCTTATCATGATAGACGCGTTCATGCGCGCATCAGCGGGACGCATCACCGCCGTTATCCCGTATTTCGGGTACTCGCGCCAGGACAGGAAAGCAAAAGCACGCGACCCGATTTCCGCAAAACTCGTAGCGGATTTACTTACCTCCGCCGGCGCCGACAGGGTGCTGACGATGGATCTTCATGCCGCGCAGATTCAAGGGTTTTTCGACATCCCGGTTGACCACCTGATTGGCTGCCCATTGCTCGTGCCTTATTTTAAAAGAAAATTTTGCGGCTCTGAAAGAGCTGACGTAACGATTGTTTCACCCGATTTAGGCTCCGTTACAAGGGCCAGAAAGTTTGCCGAAAAGTTTAACGCGCCCATGGCGGTTATCGATAAACGCCGCCCGAAAGCCAACGTCAGCGAGGTTGTAAACATCATCGGCGATGTAAGAGGCAAAAAGGTTATCCTTGTAGACGATTTAATCGATACCGCCGGAACGCTTTGCCAGGCGGCCCGGGCGCTTGTCGAGGTGGGCGGCGCAGACAGGGTGTTCGCGTGCGCGACCCACGGCGTCCTCTCCCCGCCGGCAATCGAGCGCATAAAGGACAGCCCCATAGAAGAGCTTGTGCTCCTTGATACAATCCGGTTTAATCCGGAGCATAAGACAGATAAAATAACGCATCTTTCCGTAGCGCCAGTCTTCGCCGAAGCGATTGAAAGGATTTATGAAGACAAGCCTGTTTCCCCGTTATTCGTTTGATGCTGACGACTAGGAGGTTCTTATGTTTAAAAAACAGAACGGTGAAAAATTATATGGCGGAATTACCGCCGGCACAGTCATTGCAAAGGGCGTTTCGATTGAAACAGGAGAAATCAGCGGCGCCGGTAACGTTCTGATAGAAGGCGAATTCAAGGGCAATATATCTATCGACGGAGATTTGGTAATCGGCTCCTCCGGTGAAATGACGGGGGATATAAAAGCGCGCAGCGTCATGTTCTCGGGAATATATTCCGGCAGCGTGAACGTTGAAGGCACCATCCATTTTTGCGAGGGCTCAAAGGTAAAGGCACAAGTCGAGGCCACTAAAATCATCATGGACGAGGGCGCAATATTCGACGGCTACATCACCAGCGCGAAAATCTACCAGGAAGAAGCCAAAATCTAATTGACAATCGACAATTGATAATGAAAGTATCCGCCAGTGCGGATGATTTTAAAAGTCATCGCCGCAGGCGATACCATAATTGCCAACTGTCAATTGTAAATTATCAATTCGCATAAAAAGCCCGGCATCGAACAATGCCGGGCGTATTCGGTTGCATAAAGGGGGAATAAGGTATCGTATGATTAAAAAGTTTAAAAATTTTTTCTCTGGCTATTCTGCCCCGGGCCCTATCGAATACATTGTGGCGGGGCTTGGAAATCCGGGCCGCGAATATGAAAACACGCGCCACAACATGGGCTTTCTGGCGGTCGATACAATCGCTGAGGAGCTTCGCTTCGACATGAAAAAATTAAAATTCAAAGCGCTTTGCGGCGACACTGCGGTATCGGGAAAGCGCGTGCTGTTTTTAAAGCCGTCGACGTATATGAACAAATCCGGGGAGTCTGTTATTGACGCTATGCGGTTTTACAAGGTGCCGCCCCAAAACTTGATTGTGATTTCAGACGACGTAACCCTCGGAACCGGCAAAATGCGGATCAGGCGCGGCGGCAGCGACGGCGGTCAAAAGGGGCTTAAAAGCATCATTTACCTTTTGGGCCGCGACGATTTCCCGCGAATCCGGCTTGGTATCGGCGAAAAACCGCACAAGGACATGGAGCTTGCCGCATGGGTTTTAAGCCGGTTTCCAAAAGAGGACGAAAAGCTGCTCACACAGGTTTTCCAAAACACGCTTGAGGCTGTCCGGCTCATCGTGGACGGGCAGATTGACAAGGCCATGAATAAATTTAACTAGGTAATACTATATGAAACAATTCTCAAAATTGATTGAAAATTCGCCCGGGTTCGCGGGGCTTTTGTCGGGCATTAGAAACAAGCGCTCGCCGCAGCTTGCGGCGGGGCTTACCAACCTTCACAAGGCGCATTACATCTACTCGCTGTGCGAACTCCCGGGGCAAAAAGCGCATGTCGTCATGCCGAACGAGCCCTCGGCGCTGAAGCTCTGCGAGGACTTAAACGCGCTTTTCGGCTTTAACGCGGCCGTGCTGTTTCCGTCGCGGGAATTTGTTTTCCGCGGGGCCGAGGGCGTTTCCCGCGAATACGAGCACGCGCGGCTCGGGGTCTTAGGCGGCGTATTGCAGGGCGGCTGCCCCGTCGTCGTGTCGTCAGCCGAGGGCGCCGTGCAGTATACAATTCCGCGCGAAAGGCTTAAATCCTCCACCGTTATACTAAAGCCGGGCGACGTTAAAAGCATGGAGGAGCTAAAGCTTCTGCTTTTAAACGCGGGATACGAATACTCGGAGCAGGTCGAGGGCATGGCGCAGTTTTCTGTCCGCGGCGGACTGCTTGATTTTTTCCCGCCGTCATGTCCTCAGCCGGTGCGCATAGAATTCTGGGGCGATGAGATCGACACGATATCGAGCTTCGACATCGTTACCCAGCGGCGTGAAGCGCAGCTTTCAGAAGTCACCGTAACGCCTGCCAGAGAGACGCTGCCCGGCAAGCCCGCTAGTTTTATCAAGCTTTTGGAAAACTGTAAAAAGAATCTCCGCGGCAAGTACGGCACGCTCGCGAAAGAGCAGATAGACCGCGACATAGAGCGGATTGAAGGCGGCTTGAGCCTTGAAAACGCCGACAAGTATCTACCGGTATTATACAGCGAGCCCGAGACCTTATTTGATTACTGTGAGGGGCGGCTTTTATTTGTTTCTGAACCCGTGGCGGCGCGCGAGGCGCTAAAGTCCGCGGAATTTCAGGCGCACGAGGATATAACGCAACTAATGTCAGAGGGAGTCCTGTTCGGGGCGGTGAGCCGGTTCTCATTGGGTTACTCCGGGATTGCGCGGCGCATGGAGGCCGAAACCTGCGTGATACTCGACACCTTTCACCGCGCCGTGCCCGACGCTTCACCGCGCGAAATACACAATATAAAAGCCGTGCAGCTTTCTGTGTGGGGCGGCGAGTACAGCTTTTTAAAGGAAGACCTCGAAAGCTTCATAGAACGGGATTACTGCGTCGTTGTCTTCGCCGGGACAGAGAGGGCGTGCGCGGCGCTTGAGTCCGACTTAACCCGCGACGGAATACCGGCAGCGGCAGTCAAGGATTTGGGCGTGCTAAAGCCCCGGGGCGTTTACTTGATGGAAAACACATTGTCCGCCGGTTTTGAATATCCCGACATTAAATTTGCGCTTATCACGCATTCAAAGACGTCGCCCACGGCTGTAAGGCGGAAGAAAAAACACAAGGACGGCAAAAAAATAAAGGCTGTTTCCGACCTTTTGCCCGGCGATTACGTCGTTCATTCCTCCCACGGCATCGGTGTGTTCGAGGGCATCGTAAAACGCGATATGCACGGCGTTATCAAGGATTATATCAAAATCCGCTATGCCGGAACCGATACGCTGTTCGTACCGGTAACCCAGCTTGACCTTGTCACGAAATACATCGGCGCGTCGGAGGATACGCGCGTTCGCCTGAGCAAGCTGAATTCGGCGGAGTGGCAAAAGACAAGGGCGCGCGTCAAGGGCGCGGTGAAGGAGATGGCACGGGAGCTTACCCGCTTGTATGCCGGGCGGATGAAAGCGAGCGGATTTGCGTTTTCACAAGACAGCGACTGGCAGCGTGAATTTGAGGAGCGCTTTCCCTTTGAGGAGACGGACGACCAGCTCCGCTGCGCCGGGGAGATAAAGGACGACATGTGCCGCCCGGTTCCGATGGACCGCCTTCTTTGCGGCGACGTCGGCTTCGGCAAGACCGAGGTTGCGTTAAGGGCCGCGTTCAAATGCGTGCTCGACGGCAAGCAATGCGCCGTTTTAGTTCCGACGACGATCCTTGCGTGGCAGCATTACCAGACGTTTACCCGGAGGTTTGAGGGGTATCCCGTAAACGTTGAGCTGCTCTCACGGTTTAAGTCCGCGAAAGAGCAAAGAGAAATCATCACAAAAATAAAGCAGGGCGTTACCGATATCGTGATCGGCACGCACCGCGTCGTGCAAAAGGACGTGGAATTCCGCGATCTGGGGCTTTGCGTCATCGATGAGGAGCAGCGCTTCGGCGTAAAGCACAAGGAAAAATTCAAGGAATTAAAATCCAGCGTTGATGTACTGACGCTTTCCGCTACGCCGATACCGCGCACGCTGAACATGGCGATGAGCGGCATCCGCGACATGAGCATCATAGAGGAAGCGCCGCAAGACCGGCATCCCGTGCAGTCTTATGTGATAGAACACGATTACGGCGTTATCACGCAGGCGATACAAAAGGAGCTTAGGCGAAACGGGCAAGTGTTTTATCTGCATAACCGAATTGATTCAATCGATAGCTGCGCCATGAGGCTAATGGAGCTGCTTCCCGGCGCAAGAATCGTGACGGCTCACGGCAAGATGGGCGAGGACGCGCTTTCAGAAGTATGGCAGCAGCTCGTGGAGCATGAGGTGGATATCCTTGTCTGCACGACCATCATCGAAACGGGCGTTGACGTGCCGAACTGCAATACGCTTATCATCGAGGACGCCGACCGCATGGGATTGTCACAGCTATACCAGCTAAGGGGGCGTGTCGGGCGCAGCAGCAGGCGTGCGTATGCGTATTTTACATTCCGCAGGGATAAAGCCTTAACCGACATCGCAAGCAAGCGGCTGACCGCGATCCGCGAGTTCACGGCGTTCGGCTCCGGCTTTCGCATCGCCATGCGCGACCTTGAGATCAGGGGCGCCGGGAATATCCTGGGCGCACAGCAGCACGGGCATCTCGAAGCCGTCGGCTATGACTTATACCTCAAGCTTTTAAGCGAAGCCGTGGTAGAGGAGCAGGGCGGCGCGCATCAGGCGCCCCTCACCGATTGCGTGATTGATTTGCGGATTGACGCGCATATCCCTGAGGATTATATCGAAAACTTAGGCCAGCGCATTGATATTTATAAAAAAATAGCCGCCATCACGTCAGCCGGCGAAGCGCTCGACGTCACGGACGAATTGATTGACCGGTTCGGGGAGCCTCCGCCTGCCGTAAAGGGGCTGATTGACGTATCCCTCGTCCGCGGCATGGCGGCAAAGCTGGGCGTAATTGAAATCACGCAGCAGGGCGGGCAGATTATCATAAAGCCGGAAGCCCTGGATATGACGGTCGCCGGGAACGTAGCGTCAAGACTGCGCGGCCGGTGCATGGTAAACGCCGGGCAAAAGCCGTATTTCTCCGTTAAAATCCCCCTCGGCGGCGACCCTGTCGATACGATAAGGGAGGCGGTTGAGGCGATGGCGACCTGATGACGACACTCACCATGCATATCTCCTGGCAGGGCATGAATATATTCTGTTGAGAGTGTTTCTAAAAGCCAAAGAATCGATTTGTGAAGCGCTTTCCTTTCAGCCCGAAAAGGAAAGGGAGTTATGTATGTGGCAGCATGGAGCTTGCTATATTCGGGTATCAACTGACGACCAGACCGAATTTTCCCCGGACGCGCAGATTAAAGCAATCAAGGAATACGCCAAAAAGAACCGGATCACCTTAACCAAAGAGCATATATACATAGATGAGGGCATATCGGGGAAGCGGGCGGAAAAACGCCCCGCATTCATGCAAATGATTGGGGCGGCAAAAACAAAGCCCAAACCTTTTGACATTATTCTGGTTCACAAGTTCGACCGCTTCGCCCGTTCCCGTGAAGACAGCGTAGTTTATAAATCGCTTTTAAAAAAGGAAGCCGGCATTAAAGTCGTTTCCATAACTGAAAGCATCGAGGACGATAAATTTTCTATAATCTTAGAAGCCATGTTAGAAGCGATGGCGGAATACTATTCGCTAAATCTGGCGGAGGAAGTCAAAAAAGGCATGACAGAAAAAGCTGCACGCGGCGGTTTGCAGTCCCGGGCTTCGTTTGGTTACAGAATTGAAAGCAATAAACTGGTCATTGTACCAGAGCAAGCCGCATTCGTCCGCTTCATATTCAACAAGTTTGCGGGTGGCGAAATGAGTATGCGCGGTCTTGCTGAATACGCCAACGATAACGGGATAACCTCACACCGCGGCTGTCCTTTTGAGAATCGCACCATTGATTATATCCTCAACAATCCCGTCTATATCGGAATGCTCCGCTGGACTCCTACAGGACGAAGCCGCAGAAATTTTAACAATCCCGATACGATTATCGCAAAGGGCGGGCATGAGCCGATCATCGACCTTAATCTCTGGGAACGCGCCCAAAAAGCCATAGCCGATAACAAGGAGTTGTACGGCAAACGGCAAAAGACAACGGTATTCATAAACAGCTGGTCGAATGGTCTTGTCAAATGCGGTAGCTGCGGTAAATCTCTTGTCCGCAACGGGCATCAGTATTATCGGTGCAACGGCTACGCAAAAGGCACTTGTAAAACCAGTCACAGCATTCCGGTTGAAAGGCTGGAAAATCTGGTGTTGGAACAGCTAAAGGAAACCTTTCAATCCGGACTGGAAATTACGATTGCACCTAAACGCAGTGATACCGGAAAAACCTCCGGGATTGAACTGCTAAAGGAACAACTGGATAAATTCGCGCAAAGGACAGAACGAATTAAAGCAGCATACATGGACGGGATTGATACGATTGAGGAATACCGCGCGAACAAATTAAAGCTGGAAAATGACAGGATAACCACCGAAAACAAGCTAAAGGAATTACAAGCAGAACTTTTAAACAGAGGCGAACACGACGAAGAGCCCATTATCAAAAAAATTGAGAATGCCTACACCCTTTTAAAGAGCGACAAAATCCCAACAGATGTAAAATACAAGGCTTCACATTTTCTTATTAGCAAAATTGTGTTTTCCAAGCAGGAAGAAACCTTATTTATCGAGTACAAATAATTTGGGAAAACAAAATAACGGCTGATTTATACCTAACGGAATTCGGCGGGCCGGACGGCGAAACCGGGGCCTCCATGCGATATCTGCATCAGCGTTACTCATGCCCGTATGACGAAATCACCGGAGTATTAACCGATGTCGGCACCGAAGAGCTCGGGCATATGGAAATGATTTCGGCTCTGGTTTATCAGTTGACACAGAACCTTTGCATCGATGAAATCAAAAAATCAGGCTTTGACGCCTATTTTGTAGACCACACCGCCGGGATTTATCCGGTTTCCGCGGCGGGGATCCCGTTTAGCGTATCGGCGCTCGCGTCGAAAGGCGATATTATAACCGATTTGCACGAGGATTTGGCCGCGGAACAAAAAGCCCGCACAACATATGACAACATACTTCGCCTTGCGGACGACCCTGACGTAAAAGATGTTATCCGGTTCTTGCGCGAACGCGAAATTGTACATTACCAAAGATTCGGCGAATCCCTGCGTCTTGCCGCAGAGCGGCTTGACTGCAAAAACTTCTACGCCTTTAACCCCAACTTTGACAGGAAACAAGCAAGAAATGTGAATCAGAATAACCGCCACCATCGCAGATAAACGCATACAAAAGCGCCGCCCGTTAT
>Ga0099364_10005232_pt1 | contig 19355 bp, 17 predicted proteins | sample TergutTh196P3_FD_73070 | JGI IMG/M metagenome (GOLD analysis project Ga0099364, IMG submission 73070) | Microcerotermes parvus P3 segment gut microbial communities from Pointe-Noire, Republic of the Congo - Th196 P3 | ecosystem: Host-associated > Arthropoda: Insects > Digestive system > Gut ...
TGTTACAACAGCGGCTCGATAATCTTCCTGTTGCTCAAAGCAGTTATATTGGGAAGCAGAGAGAGGCATTAGAGAATTTATAAAGCTTGGAAAAGCGGAAATAATTTCACCATCGGAATATCTTGAAAAGTATTAATTCCCAGGACATTTTTTTAAAAATACAATAGATTTTTCTAATAAAAAAAAGTAAAGACATCCCCAATATTTTCACGCCAAAAATATGGTAAATAACTACCCAAATAAGGAGCAACAAATGAAAAAAGCCCTCATCACCGGAGTAACCGGACAGGACGGAGCTTACCTGTCCGAGTTCCTGATCAAAAAAGGTTACGAAGTACACGGCATCAAACGCCGTTCTTCCAGCTTTAACACGCAGAGGATTGACCACCTGTACCAAGACCCCCATATTGAAAACAGAAAATTTATCCTCCATTACGGCGACTTAACAGATACTTCAAACCTTATCCGCATCATCAAACAAGTAAAGCCCGATGAGATATACAACCTCGCAGCCCAAAGCCATGTGCATGTGTCCTTCGACGTTCCCGAATACACAGCCGACATTGACGGCTCCGGTACTCTTAGGCTTCTGGAAGCAATCCGCATCCTCGGCATGGAAAAACAAGTCAGGATTTACCAGGCATCTACTTCGGAACTGTTCGGCAAAGTACAGGAAATACCGCAAAAGGAAACAACCCCTTTCTATCCACGCAGCCCTTACGCCGCCGCTAAACTGTACGCATACTGGATCACAGTAAATTACAGGGAAAGCTACGGCATGTATGCCTGTAACGGAATTCTTTTTAACCACGAAAGCCCGATCAGGGGAGAGACCTTCGTAACACGTAAAGTAACAAGGGCGGCAGCGCGTATCAAGCTGGGGCTACAGGATAAACTTTTCATGGGCAATATTGATTCCAAAAGGGACTGGGGGTATGCCGGCGATTATGTGGAACTGATGTGGCTAATGTTGCAGCAGGATGCCCCAGACGATTATGTTATGGCAACAGGAGTAACAACAACCGTACGTGATTTTATCACAATGGCTTTTAAGGAAGCCGGCATTGCCCTCAAGTGGGAAGGTGAAGGCGTTAATGAAAAAGGTAGAGATTCTGCCAGTGGCAAAGTACTGGTAGAAATAGATCCCCGCTACTTCCGCCCTACCGAAGTTGATATACTAATCGGCGATCCGACAAAGGCAAAAACAAAGCTGGGCTGGAAGCCAAAGGTACAGCTTCCAGAACTTGTCAAGATGATGGTTGAAAATGACATAAAGCTTGCCCAGCGGGAAGTCCATTTGAAGGAAGGCGGGTACAAAACGGAGAATTATTATGAATAAAGATGCAAAGATATATGTCGCCGGGCACACAGGGCTTGTAGGCGGTGCAATAATGCGCAGGCTCAAGGCCGATGGGTATACGAATTTGCTTGCAAGAACTTATGAAGAGTTGGATCTGACAAATCAACCGAGGGTTGATGATTTCTTTGCAAAAGAAAAGCCCGAATATGTTTTTCTAGCTGCTGCCAAAGTTGGCGGTATAGTAGCGAATTCTACTTATCCCGCTGACTTTATCTATCAAAATACAATGATAAGTTTTAATGTGATTCATTCCGCCTATAAGCACAGCGTAAAAAAACTGCTCAATCTAGGTTCATCCTGCATTTATCCCAGACTTGCTCCTCAGCCAATGAAGGAAGAATATTTATTGACAGATTTATTGGAACCCACAAATGAAGCTTATGCTATAGCGAAAATAAGCGCGATTAAGTTATGTACATATTACAACCAGCAGTATGGGACAAATTTTCTTTCCGCGATGCCTACGAATCTGTACGGGCCTGGTGATAATTACGACTTAAACAATTCCCATGTACTGCCAGCTTTGATCCGCAAGTTTCACGAAGCAAAGGTTTCTGGCACTGATGTGGTAACCCTTTGGGGCGACGGTTCTCCACGCCGTGAATTTTTATTCAACGATGATCTTGCAGGAGCCCTTGTTATGCTAATGCAAAAATGTAATGCCAAAGATTTATCCAATCCTGCCGGGGATTTTGTGAATATCGGCAGCGGCAAGGATTTAACCATTAAAGAATTGGCAGAAATAGTTTGCGATGTTGTGTATACAGATATTTCAAACCGAAACTGCCAGATTGAATGGGATATTTCAAAACCCAATGGCACGCCACAAAAGTTGCTGGATGTTTCCCGGATTACCGCTCTGGGTTTTTCTCCGAGGGTAGGACTAACTGAAGGGATAGAACTTGCTTATAAAAATTTTATCAATAAAAAGATATATTAATATTTGATGCCGCAGGAATCCGGCGAATTGTGCCTTATGTCCTGCCTGTTAGGAGAAAACCGCGATATATTTTTCCCAAAGCTGGATCACAACCTTAACTTGATAACCTTTAGCGAAATAGCAGAACGGTATCTTAACAATCTTGGATATGAGCCTGTTCAATGCAAAACAGAAGACGAAGCCCGAAAGCAGGTAAAGGAATTGAAATCAAAGAAACCGGAAAATTCCTTGACGGAAGAATGTAGTCAAACCATAATACTCTCCACACCTTTACGTCTCTACATAATAATATTTTAGAAAAAAATCCTTAACTTGTTGAAATAGATCTGCTCTCTGTCTCTGCCGTATACTTCCAATCCCCAATATTCCGCTTCTCACCGTCAAAATTAACCCCAACCTTAAACAATTTTTTCCCGCAGCCTGACCACGGTAACATGTACTCTTTCGTGTCAATTTGGGCTAACGCTTCATCCGCAGTCTTGTCCAGCTTGAACTCGAAACAGTAAACGAAATTTCTTGTTTCAACTAACGTGTCGATCCGCCCTGCCGCAATGCGGACTTCCGAACGACAGGTGAAACCAAGCATCAGGAATATCAGGTGGGTCGCAGTTTGGTAGTAACTTTCATCCCCCCCAATTATGTCGTAGGGAATTGCCGCGAAAAATCTGCGCAGGGCGTTCATCGCTTCTTCGATATCGCCCTTGAGTAGCGTCGGCAGAAGTTTTGCCTGCAACCGTCCGGCAGTTTCGTTAGACGGTTTCAGATAATGGTCTAATAATGATTTTGCAAAACAGGAACGCACCTCTTCGTTGGGATAATCAAGGATGAACAGACGCGATTCAGCATCATAGTCTTTTATTGTAAGGTACCCGGCCTGATACAACACCGGCTCCGCCCTCATGTTTTCGACATCGTATTTACGAAAATCATCCTGACCGACCTGCATATTGCTCAAGTCTAGAATGTTTATATTTTGCTCGGTAATAAGCTTGATCAAAAAGTTAGGCGTGCCTGTTTCGTACCAGTAGGAATCAAACTCGCCATCTTTCTTAAAATGATTGAGCAGCCCAAAAGGATTGTATATTTTGAGGGGCTTTTTGGAAAACCGATAACCGTCATAAAACCGGCGCAGTTCTTCCAAATACTCCTTGCGACTTTTCCCGGTATCTTCTAAAATTGCTTTAATCTCCGGCTCAAAGTTTGCTTCCAGTTCATCCTGCGTTATGCCACAGAGGTCGGCGTAGGCCGGGTCGAGTGTCAAGTCGTCAAGGTGGTTGAGATCGGAAAATACGCTGACTTTGGAAAATTTGGTTACTCCGGTCAAAAGCAAAAAACGCAAATATGGGTCGCTCGATTTCAAAACGCCGTAAAAACTTTTTAACTCTTCCCTCATGGCAATATGCAGAGTTCCATCCGCGATGGTGTCTAAAAGCGGCTTGTCATATTCATCAATTATTACAGCCGCTCTTTCGCCTGCCTTTTCGTATGCTTTTCGGATGAGGTACTTAAATTGACCGGACAGGTTATCTGCAACCAGAAGTTCAACCCCATGTTTCTCTGCCTGCGCTTGTAATTCTGAGCCTAATGCTTTGTAAAGTCCTTCTATCCCGTCATTCACATAATTCCCGGCGTTCAGGTCTATCCTAATCACCGGATGTTTCTTCCATTCCCAGTTAAGCGAGTTTATCGCCAGAGCTGGTTGCCCGGCTATTTCGCCGAAAAGTTCCCGCCTACCTTCAAAAATTGCCCCCAGAGTAGAACACAAAAGCGACTTCCCAAAACGGCGCGGACGGGAAAGGAAAAACGGCTGTCCGGAACCGGTTAAAAGCTCGTGTATACGAGCAGTCTTGTCTACATAAATAAAACCGCCCTCGCGGAGTTTTGGAAAATCCTGGATACCTATAGGGAGTAAACGTTTCATACATATATGATATTATACAGCGGTGAGATAGTCAAATTTTAGGCTTGCTGTTCGGTTGCCAAAGAGATAAAATCATATTTTACAACAACATTACTATTACAGCGGTACAAGCATCTGGAAGCGATTTCTTCACGCCTTGACTTTCTGAAAGACGATATCAGCGTTGATATTTTAAGTTATCAGCAATTTACATATCTTATAAACAATGCAAAAGGATTTTCCGTGTATTACAGCCAGGAACAATTTGCCAAAGCGCTTGTCATCATTGACCCTCGCGGGTATGAAGAGCCATCACAGGTACCTAGTTTTTATGCACATAGAACACTAGCGCTGAGTGAATCAACAACTTAACACATAGTGTCTGCAACCCAGGAAACATTTCACTGGTCAAAAAAACATTCTGTCAAAAAAAGACCTTGACAAAATCGGAGAAAATGTTAATATTAGGAGTATGACAAAATTTGAATATTTGTCATGAAAAAAAATTATGGCTATTGAAATTATAGGAACAGGGAGGGCTGTACCGCCCAAAAGGGTCAGCAACGAGGATTTGACGGCTAAAATTGATACCAGTGACGAGTGGATCAGGAGCCATACAGGCATTGGAAACCGCCACATTGCCGATGATAATACGTCAACCAGCGATCTTGCCCTGGAAGCGGCGAAAAACGCCCTGGCTATGACTGCAGGTTATACCGGAAATGACCCCGCTGAGCGGGACAAAGCTGCGGCGGAAGCGGCAGACAGCATTGATTTAATCCTTTTAGGGACTGTAACACCGGATTATATCGGTACTCCGTCAACTGCCTGTATTGTCCAGCATAAACTGGGAGCGACAAATGCCGCAGCAATGGATATTTCCGCCGGATGTACCGGTTTTATCTATGGGCTTGAAACAGCGGCGGGCTTTCTTAGCCTTGGCAGAGGGCGGAAACGCGCTCTTGTCATTGGCGCGGAGCTTTTAACCAAGGTGACAAACTGGGATGACAGGGCAACCTGCGTTTTGTTTGGTGATGGCGCGGGGGCTGCGGTGGTAGAATTAACAGACGCGCCTTGTGAGGGGGCAGAACGGCGGGGTTTGGTACAGACAATGTTAAAAGCCGACGGCTCCGGCAGTGAAAGCCTTTTGTTACGCCGCGGAGGTTCGCGCAATCCGTTTAAAAAGGGCGAAGTTATTGATAAAGGTATTTATATTGAGATGAACGGCCAGGAAGTTTATAACTTTGCGGTCAAGGCTGTTACCGAGACAGTAGCGGCGCTGATGCAGGCAGAGGGCGTTGGCGTGGATGATGTCGCGTGGATTATTCCGCATCAGGCAAACGCGCGGATTGTGCAGGCCGCAAGACGGCGTTTAAAATTCCCCGCAGAAAAGGTTTATCTTAACATAGAAGAATATGCCAACACATCGGCAGCTTCGATTCCAATTGCCATGGACGAGTTGAACCGGAACGGGCGATTAAAAACAGGTGATCTAATTTTAACCGTGGGCTTTGGCGGTGGCCTAACCTACGGCGGTAATATTATAATTTGGTAATTTGAGAGGAATGTAGAAATGAACAAAAAAAATATTGTGTATTTGTTCCCGGGTCAGGGAGCGCAGTATTCCGGTATGGCAATGGATTTTCTTGTATCCGATGCTGTAAAATCACTTTTTGACACGGCTTCCGAAATTTTCGGAAAGGACGTAAAGGAACTTCTTCAGTCCGATACCGACACGCTGAAGCGCACCGATGTTTCCCAGCCTATGATCACCCTCGCCAATCTTGCGGCGGCGGTATTTCTCGGCGAAAAGGGATACAGCCCCGCTGTCTGCGCCGGTTTCAGTCTTGGCGAATATGCCGCCCTTGTTTGCAGCGGGATAATTGACATAGCCGATTGTCTGCGTCTTGTTAAGGCAAGAGGAGAGGCAATGCAAAAAACCGCAGACCGTCTCCGCCAGGAAAGCGGCGGGGATCCTTCCGCCGCACCGGGCATGGCTGCCATCGTCGGCCTTGCCCCCGAACAGGTAGAAGAGTTAATCGCGCAGTGGAGCGCCGGTTGTACCGAAGGTACAGGATTAAAAGACCTGTATGCAGCTAGCATCAATTCGCCTAAGCAGTTGGTAGTCAGCGGAACTGCCGCCGCATTAACCGAGGCGGAAAGTCGTTTTAAGGAAGCGGGAGCGAAACGGGTAATCCGCTTGCCCGTAGCCGGTCCCTTTCACTCGCCTCTAATGGCGGATTCCGCCGAAGCCTTCGCTCCGGTTCTGGAGTCGGTAACTTTCCGCGATCCTGCCATTACGATTTTTTCCAATGTTACGGGCAAACAAATTTCTTCCGGCGAAGAAGCAAAAAAACTCGCGCTGAAACAAATTACAAGCCCGGTTCGCTGGGTAGAAGAACAAGCCGCTATAGCGGCAGCGGCGGTAGCTGTCGGAGCGGAAGCCTGCTTTGAAGTTGGCCCAGGTAAAGTTTTGCAGGGTCTGTGGAAAGATTCCGGCAGCGAACTTCCATGTTATCCGGCAGGAACTGTTGAAGACATAAAGGAGGAACTATGAGATTAGAAGGAAAAAAAGCATTAATAACAGGGGCGTTAAGGGGAATCGGAAAAACAATTGCCGATTTGTTTATTGCCGAAGGAGCGGAAGTTTGGGGGCTGGACTACAAAACCCCGGATGATCTCGCGGACAGGATCGACACGGCGAAAGGAAAACTCCACTGGATTCAATTGGATCTTTCCGATACTCCGGCAGTTGACGGAGTGATTGACAGCGCTGTAAAAGAATCCGGCGGGTTCGATATACTTGTTAACAACGCTGGTATCACAAGGGACAATCTTTCTTTCAGAATGTCGATTGAAGAATGGCAAAAGGTAATTGATGTAAACCTTACTGCGGCATTCCTTGTCGCCCGCACTGTAGCCAGAGACATGATTCGCAAACGCGCAGGTTCCATTATCAATATGTCAAGCGTAATTGGCATTCACGGCAACGGCGGGCAGGCAAACTATGCCGCGAGCAAGGCGGGGCTAATTGGCGTAACAAAGAGCCTAGCGAATGAAGTCGCCAGCCGGGGAGTACGTGTAAACGCCATCGCGCCCGGTTATATTGATACAGATATGACTTCTGTTTTACCCGAAGAAATAAGAAAAAAAATGATAGATATTATCCCCATGAAGCGGATGGGAGTACAAAAAGATGTGGCGGAAACAGCTCTCTTTTTTGCCTCTGATTCTTCTTCATATATTACCGGGCAGGTATTGCCCGTGGACGGCGGAATGTTTTTCTAAAAGGAGAAAATATGAAAAAGAAAGTTGTAGTAACAGGTATGGGAATAATTTCCTCTATTGGCAGTTCTGTCGAAGAATTTGGCGAATCTCTTAAGGCCGGAAAAAGCGGTATTGGACCGATTACTTCTTTTGATACTACGGATTTTGACGTAACAATAGCAGGTGAAGTAAAAGATTTTGATCCTTCAAAGTATATGGACAAAAAAGAAGCCCGCAAAATGTGCCGGTTTACCCAATTCGCGACAGCCGCCACAGTACAGGCTTTGGAAGACGCGAAACTTCTTGGCGAAGCCAATGCCGAAGGTAAAAGGCTTGTAACATGCGAGGCCGAAAGAATCGGCATTGTAATTGGAAACGGAATCGGCGGGTTTGAAGTTGTCGGTGAGTCACACAAGAAACTTTTTGACTCAGGTCCCAAACGGATGCTGCCCCTTACCGTTCCCATGATGATTCCAAACGAAGCGGCGGGAAATATCTCGATGATGTTCGGCACAAAGGGTCCTGCATATACTCAGGTTACGGCCTGCGCCGCCGCGACAGACGCCATGGGACAGGCCCTTGATTTAATCCGCTCAGGACGATGTGACGCGATCATTGCCGGCGGAACCGAAGCCGCAATTATTCCCTTTTCCATCGGCGGGTTCCAAATGCTTAAAGCCCTTTCTACCAAGCGCTGCGATGAGCCTACGAAAGCTTCCCGTCCCTTTGATGCAGACCGTGACGGTTTTGTAATGTCCGAAGGAGCCGGCATACTGATCCTGGAGAGCGAGGAACACGCGAAAAAACGCGGCGCAAGGATTATCTGCGAGTTTGCCGGATACGGCGCTACCGCTGACGCGTATCACATAACATCGCCGGATCCTTCAGGTATGGGCGGCGCTAATGCCGTAAAATTGGCTATCGCTGACGCGGACATGAAACCCGAAGATATCCAGTACTACAATGCCCACGGTACTTCAACGGAAATTAATGATCCTACCGAAACCAAGATGCTCAAAATCGCTTTTGGCGATCATGCTTATAAATTGAAAGTTTCCAGTACCAAGAGTATGCACGGCCACTGTGTCGCCGCTGCCGGAGGTGTCGAAGCCATCGCCTGTATCCTTGCAATGCGTGACGGCTTTTATCCGCCCACGATTAATCTGGACAACCCCGATCCCGAGTGCGATCTGGACTATGTACCAAACAAAGCTCAATTCGGAGAAATCAATGCCGCAGCATCCGGCTCGTTGGGCTTCGGCGGCCACAACGGAGTAGTTGTCTTTAAAAAATACATTTCTTAATAGGATGAAAATCATGAATGAAATTGAAAAACTTTTACCGCATCGGGAACCATTTCTCTTTGTAGACGAAATCGTAGAGGCCACCAATGAAAAGATCATTGCAAAGCGGGTATTTGCCGAAAGCGAATATTTTTTTAAGGGGCATTTTCCCGAATACCCTGTAGTGCCGGGCGTAATTCTGGTAGAAACAATGGCGCAATCGGGCGGGGCCGGACTGCGAAAACTCGGCGTCCTTGGCGATGACGCACTGTTCTTTTTTGCCACAGTGGACAAAGTAAAGTTCCGCCGCCAGGTTCGCCCCGGCGATGAAGTTCGCCTGGAGGTGACAAACCTGCGAGTTTCGCCTAAAATGATCAAACAATCCGGCAAAGCCTATGTCGGCGATGAAGTTGCCGCCGAAGCTGAATGGATGTGTTTAGTAGGAAACAAATAAAAGCGCACGGAGGTCTTTATGAATGAAAAACAATTTCCCCGGACAACAGTCGCGGGAATTTCCCTTCCCAGATTATTAATTGGCACCAATTGGATTTTTGGCTGGAGTCATAAAGGCCACGCGGCGGATCTTTTTATCAAGGAACAACATTCCACAGTGGACGCAACTCTGGCCATAGTTAATGCATATTTGCAATACGGCATTGACGCAATAATGGGACCCTTTTCTACTCATCCTGATTGCCAGGACAAAATTATGGCCATACAGGAAAAGTCAGGAAAAAAACTGATACTTATTGATACACCCGTACTTAACATGGATGATAACGAGGCGGCGCGAAAAGAGGCGCAGGCAATCATAAAAAAAAGCGCCGATATAGGCGCGAGTTTCTGCCTTATTCATCATGCAAGCTGCGAACAACTGGTAAACAAAAACAAAAAAACCATGGATCGCCTTCCCGATTATACCGACATGATTCGGACTGCCGGACTTATCCCCGGCCTTTCCGCGCACATGCCGGAAATTATTCAGTATTCAGACCTTAACGGTTATGATGTTGAAACTTATATTCAGATTTTTAACTGCCTTGGTTTTTTAATGCAGGTTGAAGTAGAATCCATAATACGGATTATTCACGAAGCGAAAAAACCGGTAATGACTATAAAGCCAATGGCCGCGGGCCGGATAACCCCTTATGTGGGTCTTACCTTTAACTTGAATGTACTGCGGCCTCAGGACATGATCACTGTAGGCTGCGTTAATGAACATGAAGTGTATGAGAACATTGAAATCTCTTTTGCAGCCCTGGAAAAAAGGCTGCCGAATTTGGAAGGCCGCAGCAGCCCTGTAAAAACCAGCATTATAAAATAAAGGAGAATACAATAATGGTTATCAAACCAATGATACGAAATAACATCTGTCTGAACAGCCATCCGGCGGGGTGCGCGGCGGCGGTAAAACAGCAGATTGAATATGTAAAGAAAAATTTATCACCAGCAGAAGGCACAACGCCAAAGCTGGCCTTGGTTATCGGCTGTTCTACCGGCTATGGGCTTGCAAGCCGTATCGCTGCGGCATTTGGGTACGGGGCAGTTACTGTCGGCGTTTCCTTTGAGAAAGAAGCCTCCGAAAAATACACTGGAACCCCGGGCTTTAACAACAACAAGGCTTTTGACAGCGAGGCAGAAAAGACAGGGCTTGTTTCCATAACCTTAAACGGCGATGCCTTCTCCAATGAAACCAAAGCCGAAACCTGCGAGGCTGTTAAAAAAGCGGCTGCAAAGGCCGGTATTCCCGCGAAGGTAGACCTTGTTATTTATTCCCTTGCCTCTCCTGTAAGAACAGATCCAAAAACCGGCGTTCTGTATAAATCGGTTATAAAACCTATAGGCGCACCTTATTCCGGCAAAACCCTCAACATGATGGACGGGACTTTCAGCGTCGCTTCTGCCGAACCTGCTACGGAAGAAGAAATTGCCAATACCATAAAGGTTATGGGCGGTGAGGACTGGGAATTGTGGATAGACGCTCTCGATAAGGAAGGTTTGCTTTCACCTGAAACCCGTACTGTTGCCTACACATACATTGGCCCGGAATTGTCCTGGGCTATTTATAAAAACGGGACTATCGGAAAAGCCAAGGAAGACCTTGAACGCGCCTGCCGTGAGATTAACAAAAAATGCAAAGCGTGGGTTTCTGTGAATAAAGCCCTTGTTACCCGTTCCAGCGCGGTAATCCCGATTATTCCTCTGTATATTTCATGCCTGTTCAAAGTGATGAAAGAGATGGGGCTGCACGAGGGTTGTATCGAACAAGCTGTACGATTATATCGTGACAGGCTTTACACTGCCGATGGTTCTGTGCCGGTAGACGGCGAAAACCGTATCCGTATTGACGACTGGGAAATGCGCGAAGATGTCCAAAAGGCTGTTGTGGAAAGGATGAACAACGTTACACCCGAAAATGTATATACCGAAACCGATGTCGCCGGTTTTAAGCAGGACTTTCTGGAAGCCCACGGCTTTAATGTCGCTGGCGTAGATTATGAAATTGGTGACTGACACCACCGAGTGCAAAAAATTTTCAATCGCCGGTTTATTCCCATGTAGTTGCAGAACTGAAAGCCATTGGGTTTTCCGTATAATAAAGTCTAAACTTATACCCCCTCCATCCAAAATCTCCCCGGAACTCGGCATTGTTTTCAAGAAAATCATCAAGAGTCAGCGGAATGTTGACATTAGTATTATCAGCTAATATCCACCCTCTCCTTTCATGGAATTTGTCGGTATTGTCTAAATCGGCAAATGTAATAGTATCCCTATCGAATACAAATTGTCCTAAAGCAGTTGTAAGGGGCTTCTGCCTTATATGCACATGCCCAGGAAATAGATATGCCGTGATACCGGATAAATGTGAATCGAAATGCTTATCGGGCTGCGATAGAAAAATAAAAACATCCTGAGAAGCCGCATGCTCTTTAATATACCTGTGATATTGTACAAAACCGGCATTGTCTTTTTTTCCCTTGTACAGAGATGATGAAAATGTACTAAAACCCAAAGCGAGCAAAACGCAGCATATAAAAGCAAAAACACGTGTATTTTTTATCGAACCGCATATTATCGCAAAGAAAAGCCATACCAAACCGCAAGCTGGAAACAGATACCGGGCTACTAGCAATGGACGGATTGCAATAGAAATGGAAATTCCTATCCCGGCTAATATGATGATGCAAGATAAACAGCATAAAGCAAACCATTCTTTTTTTGTTTTAGCCCGCACCAGAAAAAAACAAAAGACCGCGAAAAAAAGGGAAAAGAAAACTAATGCAAAAATAGGATTGCCGGCTCCAAACACAAACACCACATAACTCACGACAGTTCTAATGGTCAATGGCCCAATCCAAAAGTCTCCTGAAGACCTCACGAAAGCCCCAATCATTACAGAAAGCCAAGGTAAATAAAGCAGTACTGCCAAAGGAATTATGATCAATGTCTTAATTGTGTTTTTGCGATCATACTTCAATATATAGCCCAGCAATAACAGGTAGCCAATAGCCACAGTGAGCCCTGCATAAACATGGGTATATGCAGCCCCTTCCGCAAATATAAGGAAAGCGGCATACCAGCGTGTTTTGCCAATAGTGATGATATACCAAGCCGCTATTGCAGTCATCGTTACAAACAATAACGCCCAGCTATACATTCTGATGTCGAGGCTATGATGAATTATACTTTGTGACGCTGTAAAACAAAGTAAAAATATAACTGCTGCCTTACGGGAAAATTCTTTATTAAGGAACAAGGTAACAAAAATCATAGTTAAGACGGTTGGCAATACAGAAACCAGCCTTGCGATAAAAATGCTTTCTCCAAAAATATCAATAAATAATTTTAAAATGAAATAGTAAACTGGAGGATGCACATCAATGCTTAAAATATAAATTAATCTTTGCCATGAACCGCGAATAAAATCAAGAGAATATGCTTCATCAAGCCATATCGCCCCATTTGTAGCTGCAAGAATGAGAGCTAAGACCGAAAACAAGCAAATCAATACTATTTCTATGATAGTACAGATGCGGTTTGCCTTATTCTCATTTTTTGTGATAAACACTTCGATTCCTGTTTTGTTACTCGACATTTTATTTTCCTCCATCATTTTTTTTCCTAAAAACAATAAATCGTTGGCCCATATAATTTAAACCGGTAAATAGACACATTCCGGTAAATAAAGCAGCATTTTCGCGGATTTTCTGCATACTGTTTTGCAGAAAATAATTCATTAAGGGTTTTGCAACCCCATAGGCGATACCATAAGAAAGAGCTGTGTTTACAATAAAGGCAAGAGCCATAAATACTGACCATTGCCGGATACCAAAAGTAAAATACTTATTCAAAAAGAAACTTAAAATACTGGTAAAAAAATAATTGCAGGCAGAAGAAAGCCAATAGCTCAAATGCGCCACATTATACATTAAAAACATTATTGTTGAACCCACAATGGTATTGATTATCCCAACAATAATAAACTTAAAAAACTTTTGGTCAAAAACCATATTGATTTTCATTGTGCTTCCTGAATAATGTAGTGCGGACGTTGTTTTACTTCCGTGTATGTTTTTGCTATGTACTGTCCCAGAATACCGGTGGTAAAAAGCTGAATCCCTGAGCAAAACAAAATGATACAGACCGTTGATGCCCAGCCATCAACGGAATCGCCCCATATTATTCTGCGAATGATGATAACAACAATAAAAACAAGCGCTGCCATGAACAGCAGAATACCCAGTACCGAGGCTATAGCAAGGGGCTTGGACGAAAAAGCTATTATGCCGTCAATGGAATACAAAAACAGTTTCCAAAATGACCACTTGGTATTGCCTGCAACCCGTTCAATATTCTCATACTCAAACCACTTCGTTTTAAAACCAAGCCAGGGAAGAAGCCCCTTTGAAAACCTTCCCCGTTCCGGCAGCATCAAAAGCGCCGTTAAATATTTTCTGTTCATCAAACGAAAATCACGTGCACCATCAACAATCTCTATGTCGGTTATTTTTTTCATAAGAGCATAGAAAGATCGCGCGAACAAAGAACGGATCGGCGGTTCCCCGGTACGGTTTACCCGCCGTGATCCGGCGCAGTCATATTCGCCTGAGGCAACAGCTTCCAGCATTTTCGGAATAAGGGCTGGCGGATCTTGCCCATCCGCATCAAGTATTGCAATATATTCTCCCCGTGCCGCCTGTAATCCGGCAAGTATAGCCGCTTCCTTGCCAAAATTACGAGAAAACGAGATGTAGTGTATACGGGTATCTTGATTCGCAATCTGCCTCAGTATTCTTCGCGTACTATCATTTGAACCGTCATCAACAAAAATCAATTCAAATTGTTTCTTTATTGCTGTACATACCTTTATGGCTTCATCGTAAAACAACGGAATAGCTGTTTCTTCATTATAGCAGGGCACAACAAGGGATAAATATATTGTATCTGATGATATATGCCTGTTTGCCACAACTCCTCCATAAAATAGTATTTGCAAATCAAGCAGTTTCCCGCTTAATTCCTTTGCCTATCAAAAAGTGTATAAAAATCCACGAATTTCGATAATACCGATATTTCAAGCTAATATATGGTTGTTGTTTTGTCAAGCTATTAGCAGAATTTATCGGTATAAGGTTAAGAAAATATGGAAGAACAGGAACTTAGAGGGATTTTGAGCAACAACATTAGACGGTGTAGGTTGAAAAATAATCTATCCCAGATGGCCTTAGCCGAAAGGCTCGACATATCATCCAATTTCTTAAGTGATATTGAGCGATGCAAAGCGTGGATTTCTCCAAACACATTGGTAAAACTTGCTTTCGCGTTGAATATTGAACCTTATGAACTTTTTAAGCCAGATGCGGTTTTATCTGACAAGGAAAAAGATGTTTTACAAAACTATGTCAATGAAAATTTAAAAGCTGTATTAAGTATTATGAACCAAATAAGAGATGAAAATAATGCCTGACAATTTATGAATAATTATTCTTCTACTGATACATAATAAGTATAGGCCGAGGTTCAAGCGCGTACACATAGCTTGGCGTCATAAGCGGATTGTCAAAACCCGCGAAATTGGTGACTATCACAAAAAAATCACCGTATCACTCCAGGCTTTACAAGCCCTGCGTTTAATGCCCCGCAGCGAATGCCCTCGGTGATTGCCTCGCGGAAGCTGGTGCCGTCTGGGTGTCCGCCGGGGTTGCGCCGGTTTTTTAAATTAAAATTAAGTTAAAAAATATTTCCAAGGCTTGTAATCATTAATACATTAATCTATAATAAATTATCAAATCCAAGACAATAGTCCCAAAACAAGGAGTTTTCCATGAAAAACATTAGAAGGTTTTTAGGCTTTATCGCCATTGTAGCGATAATAGGTTTCACTTTTACCGCCTGTGAAGACGATATTACAGCCCTCCCTGACATAACTACAACTGAATTGCCGGACGGCGTAACAGGAACAGCGTACAGCCAAACACTCGAAGTCGCAGGAGATGCGCTGGTTGTATGGAGCATTACCGAAGGCAATTTGCCGGATGGCTTGTCTCTTAACCCCTCTACCGGAGAGATTTCAGGAACCCCGACAGCTACAGGCACGTTCAGCTTTACCGTAAAAGCCGAGAACATCGCAGGCAGTGACACGCAGGAGTTTTCCATAACAATCACTGCGGCGCCAATAGCCCCTAACATAACTACAACTGAATTGCTGGGCGGCATAACAGGAACAGCGTACAGCCAAACACTCGAAGCCGCAGGAAATACGCCGATTGTATGGAGCATTACCGAAGGCAATTTGCCGGATGGCTTGTCTCTTAACCCCTCTACCGGAGAGATTTCTGGAACTCCGACAGCTACAGGCGCGTTCAGCTTTACCGTTAAAGCCGAGAACATCGCAGGCAGTGACACACAGGAGTTTTCTATAACAATCACCGCGGTGCCAACCATAACCACGGCTTCTTTGCCGGGCGGCATAACAGGAACAGCGTACAGCCAAACACTCGAAGCCACAGGAGAGAAGCCGATTGCATGGAGTATTGACAGCGGCGATTTGCCGGAAGGTTTGTCTCTGGATACCTCAACCGGCGAGATTTCGGGAACGCCAACAGCCACAGGTACATTAAGCTTCACCGTTAGTGCCACAAACGATGTAGGCAGCGACACACAGGAGCTTTCCATAACTATCCTCTCTCCCGGCGTGGCTGTGGGAAAACCGGAAGTAAGCGGCACACCCACCCACAACAGCATTACTGTCAATGCTATAGATGACCTTGATAACGAACAAACAGTAGAATACAACATCAGCACAGAAAGCGCCGGTACAGACTTTATGTTGGAAACATGGCAATCAGATACAAGCTTCATCGGTTTAGATGAAGGAACAACGTACTTTGTATATGCCCGCTCTGCCGAAAATGACGATTTCAGTGCAGGCCAGGCAAGTGTCAGCGATGCAATAACTACATTAACAATCATCAACATTCCTGCCATACAGGGCGTAACCGTACCAGTAGTCGGGGCAAGCCCTGTTACCGTCATTACCGAAACGGATCAGTATACTGGGACTGTAACATGGGAGCCCAACCATACAAGCTTTGCCGCTTTGACACCGTACACGGCGACCATCACCCTGACGGCAAAGGACGGCTACACCCTGGGAGGCGTAGCGGAAGACTTCTTTACCGTTGAGGATGCAGCATCAGTAAGCAACGATGCCGACTCCGGCATTATAACAGCAGAATTCCCGGCAACTGGCACCGCTATAATCACCACACTCGCCATACCGGGCGTAACCGCGCCGGCAATCGGTGCAAGCCCTGTTGCCGCCATTACCGAGACAGCGCAGTACACCGGAACCGTCTCATGGAGCCCCGATCACACAACCTTTGCCGCCGGTACACAGTATACGGCAACAATCACCCTGACGGAAAAACACGGCTACACCTTGGGAGGCGTAGCGGAAAACTCCTTTACCGTTGCAGGAGCAACATTAGCAACTCACGCTGCCAACTCCGGCGTTATAACCGCAGTATTCCCGGCAACCGCCGCTACCATTACCACACGCGCCATACCGGGCGTAACCGCACCGGTAACAGGCGCAACACGGGTAACCGCAATCACCGAAACAACGCAATACACCGGAACCGTATCATGGAGCCCCAACGATACAACCTTTGCTGGCGCTACACAGTATACGGCAACAATCACCCTGACGGCTAAAGCCGGCTTTACCCTGCAAGGCGTGGCGGCAAACTGGTTTACCGTTGCAGGAGCGACTACGGTAACTCACGCTGCCAACTCCTGTGTTATAACCGTAGTATTCCCGGCAACCGCTGCCGCTACAATTACCACACGCGCCATACCGGGCGTAACCGCACCGGTAACCGGTGCAGCACGGGTAACTGCAATCACCGAAACAACGGAGTACACCGGAACTGTCTCATGGAACCCTAATCATACAACCTTTGCTGGCGGTACACAGTATACGGCAACCATCACCCTGACGGCTAAAGCCGGCTTTACCCTGCAAGGCGTAACGGCAAACTCCTTTACCGTTGCAGGAGCGACTACGGTTACTCACGCTGCCAACTCCGGCGTTATAACCGCAGTATTCCCGGCGACCGCCGCTACAGTTACCACACGCGCTATACCTGGCGTTACTGCGCCGGTAACCGGTGCAGCACGGGTAACCTCAATCACCGAAACAACGGAGTACACCGGAACTGTAACATGGACGCTAACCAGCGGCGGTGCGGCGTTTACCGGGAACTTTGCCGCTGTTACACAATATACGGCAACCATCACCCTGACGCCTAAAACCGGATTTACCCTGCAAGGCGTAACGGCAAATTGGTTTACCGTTGCAGGAGCGACTACGGTTACTCATTCTGCCAACTCCGGCGTTATAACTGCGCGATTCCCCGCAACGGAAAGAATCCCTGGCGCGGCGGTAAACGCAAATATTTCTATGGTATCCAGAACCAGAAACAGTATTACCATCAATCCCGTTGCCATAGTTGGCTCAAATCCCGGCAGTCAGACTGTCGAATACAACATCAATACGAGCGACACCGTACCCACTGGTAGCTGGACGTCAGGTACAACACTCCACGCCCCAAATCCCGATACAACTTATTATATTTTTGCCCGTTCAAGACAAGTCGGTAATTACAGCGCGGGTACGGCCAGTGCGGCATCCTTTAGAACAACACCCGAATACACGGTTGAACTCAACGGCAAGACCATTTACGTATATCGGGACGAAATATATAACAGAATGAACGCTGCGCCCGCCGGACAGGCGGTTACCGTTACCGGTACCGCTTTGGCGGAAGACGTAAGGCATCTTAACCTTCCTCTTACTAATACTTCAATAACAGGCACAGGCCACCACTTAATTTGGCAGGCATCGTATACTGGTAATGCAGGACTTAATTCCTCACTGATATCGGTTTCTTTCAACGGCATTTTTGAAGTCAGAAGTGGCGGAACCATTACACAGGGAGATAGCGGCAGTGCGATTAGCCTAAATTCATCAGACACTGCCATACTCATCAACGGCGGCTCGGTTATAGGCACACACACAGCAGGCGCTTACAGCCCTGGAATTAGCATAACAGCATCTGGTGCATCCGTTACCGTCAACAGCGGTACGGTCAGATCAGCCGGAGGTTCCGCTATCCTATACATGGGTAATAACAATGTTACGGTTACGATTAACGGCGGCACGGTTGAAACCAACACGCCAACCTCAAGCAGAGGAGCAATACACATTGCGGGCGGCAGGATTCTGATTAACGGCGGCACGGTCAGGTCAAACAATCCCAACAGCTTTGGGCTTTACCCTATAGGTAACAACCCCGTGGTATTTATTAACTCGGGTGCAACGGTCGGTCGTATTTATACTGACGCTTTGGGTTCAACCGGTTTGATGATACAACGGACGGCCGCTACGCCCACTACCTTTAACAGCGGTTCAAACACCAACTTGACCGTAACAGGGTCAGGCGGATCTGCCACCTGGGGCAGAAGCGGCTCCGACCATGGAATTAATTACTCACGGGGGGGCAACACGGGCTTTTTCCGGGTGCCTAACGTAACGGTTAATTAGTGTCTGTCCATAAAGTCGGTTACTTTATGGACAGCCTTTCATTTTCTCGCCTAAAGGCTACGAAAATGCAGTTTTTAAGGGAGTCTGTCTATAATGTGTCTACATTATAGACAGACTCTAATTAACAAAGAACAGGGGCAGAGAGCCGGTGGTGACTCCTATGATATTGTCAAGGGAAAAATAAAAAGTTTTCCCTTGACCGCTCCTGCTCCTCTAAGCACAGTTCTCAAGAATGGCTCCGGGCTTTTTTTTCTCCTGCGGGCCATTCCACTTTTGAGGTACATAAGCCGTTTTAGTCCTTAATATCGCGTACATAAGTTCTGCCAGCTTACGGCCTATCGAAACTATTGTTTTCTTTTTGCTCAATTCCTGCGTTAATGTATAATACTTATAACGGGTACGAAGAGCTCCCCCTTTCTTGGAGCGTACATTTGACCATGCCGCTTGAACGAGCAAGCCCCGCAGGTATGCGTTTCCACGCTTGGTAATATGCCCGT
>Ga0099364_10005233_pt1 | contig 19350 bp, 18 predicted proteins | sample TergutTh196P3_FD_73070 | JGI IMG/M metagenome (GOLD analysis project Ga0099364, IMG submission 73070) | Microcerotermes parvus P3 segment gut microbial communities from Pointe-Noire, Republic of the Congo - Th196 P3 | ecosystem: Host-associated > Arthropoda: Insects > Digestive system > Gut ...
GTCACTTCGTGACATCCCCCTCATGGAGGGGGACTTTAGCCTCCCTCTCTGAAGGAGGTGGCGCGAAGCGCCGGAGGAAGTTAGAAAGAACAAAACACCCGTCACAAAGCGATAAATCGCTTTGCGCCACCCTCTTTAAAAAAGAGGGTAAGGCTGAAACGAGATTTATTCTTACTTGTAAAAGGCGCAAAGCAACTGTAGAATTTACCCTCTTTCATAAAGAGGGTGGCACCGTGACGACTTGTTCGTCGCGGTGACGGGTGTTTTGCCTTCGGCAGGTTCCAGGATATAGGTTTCAGGTTTTAGGAAAAGGGCGAAAAGCCATCCATAAAACATTTACAGCGAGAAAAACCAGCACAGGCGGGAGGATTGTTATCAGATAAATATTTATATCGCTTCCCAGGTCAATAAGCATCAGACAGTACCGGTAAACGCAAAAGCCGGTTATCAGCGCGAAGTGCATTTGAAGCAGGCGGATGCCGGGGACAGCGCGGCGTTTTACATAATAACAAACGGCGGCAAACCCGCAAACAGGCAAAAGTATCCTCGCTAATAAAAGCAGCGCCATTGCGGTGCCGAAATAACCGCTTTGCCCGCGTGTAGTATGCCCATGCAAGTAAAGGCAGTATGTAACGCTAAACACCGCGGCTAAAAATATGCCCGCTGATATGTACACCGAAACGGGCTTTTTTTCGGCGGCGGCTGTTTTATCCGTGTTGCTTTTCAAAAAATATCGGCGGGCCATAAACAAAACAATCCCCGGCGCCGCAATGCTATACAGCGCTAACAGGAAAAAGACAACAAGCCGTGAGCTTGCAAGTATCTGCCCCGAAGCCGGCACAGGCCCGAAAAAACTGTATACAGCGCGGATAATAGGGATAAGGGCATAATCGAGAAATACATCGGGGAAAAAGAATGGGATAAGCAGTGCGAAATACTTCAGCAGGTTTACGGCGGTGTTTTTCATGGCGGTACCTCCTATAAAATTTCCCCTTCCATTTTTCATGAAAAGGATGTAAACTAGTGTATAGGACACAATCGAAAGGGAGAAATGCGAAATGGCGAAAATAAAACTGGGCATCATCGGCATCGGCAATATGGGCACGGGGCATATCGGCAATTACTTGGCGGGGCTGAACCCCGAAATAGAGATAACGGCGGTGGCTGACCTTCGCGGGGACCGCCGCGAATTCGCGCGAAGCCGTTTAGGGGCTTCTGTGAAAATCTATGAAGACGGGGACGGGCTGATCGGCTCCGGTGCGTGTGATTCTGTTTTAATCGCGGTGCCGCATTATGGGCATCCGCCGTTTGCTATAAAATCGTTCGCCGCAGGGCTGAATGTCATGTGCGAAAAGCCCGCGGGTGTATACACGCTCGGTGTGCGGGAAATGAACGAAGCCGCAAAGAAAAGCGGAAAAAGCTTTGGGATGATGTTCAACCAGCGCACAAACTGCGTGTACCGCAAAATGAAGGAAATCATCAGCGGCGGCGGTATGGGCGAAATCAAGCGCGTAAACTGGATCATCACCGACTGGTACCGCACAGATATATATTACGATTCCGGCGATTGGCGCGCTACCTGGGACGGTGAGGGCGGCGGCGTGCTGTTAAACCAATGCCCCCATAACCTCGACCTGCTGCAGTGGATTTGCGGTATGCCGTCGAAGGTGCGGGCATTCTGCCACAACGGCAAATGGCACAGCATAGAAGTAGAGGACGATGTAACCGCGTATCTTGAGTACCCAAACGGCGCAACAGGCGTTTTTGTCACAACCACCGCCGACCTGCCCGGCACAAACCGCTTTGAAATCACCGCCGAGATGGGGCGGCTGGTCTGTGACGGTAAAAAGCTTTACATGGATAAGCTGGAAACAAACGAGCGCGAGTTCTGCAAAACCGCGCCCGGCGGCTTTGACTCACAGCCGACTGAAACGATTGAAGTTCAAACCGATGGCGAGAACCCACAGCACGCGGCTGTCCTCAACGCATTCGCGGCGAATATCCTGCGCGGGGAGCCGTTGGTTGCGGGCGGTGAAGAGGGCATCCACGGGCTTATGCTTTCCAACGCCATGCACTTGTCAAGCTGGCTTGATAAAACCGTTGAGCTTCCCTTTGATGAGTCGCTGTTCCTCGAAGAGCTGAACAAACGCCGCGCGGCTTCAGTAAAAAAGGATGTAAAAAATATCACCTTCAGCACGGATGGGACATATTAAGGAAGTGTCAATCAATAAGTTTCACAACGTCATTGGAGAAAACTGCATAAATTAGAGCATTTTCCTCCAATGACTGTTCAACTAATTTCTTGACAATTCCTAGTTTTTCTTGAGCCGTTCAAACAGTTTTTTGTTATATTCGCGCCTGCGGATGGTTTCGCTGTGGTCTATTGTGTATTTGCCCCCGCGCTCAAGGAGTATGTCGCCCTCCTTTAAGCCGGCGGGCAGTACCTGCAGCGGGACCATCCGCATTGCGCGGTCATCCTGTTCAAGTACAGCTATGCCGTTTTCAATTCGGTCTACGCTAAGGCGCTGTGCCATGATGGTTACCCCCCAGTTTTAACCCTACGACTGCTGAACCGTTATTCCCAAACCGTCGGTTTTGATTACAACCGTGCCGTGGATATCCGTCCTGTAGACCTCCGCGCCGGAAAGGCGTTCGAGCGCCTCCCGCGCGGGATGGCCGTAGCCGTTGTCCATGCCGCAGGAAATTACAGCGATACGCGGGTTTACAAGGTCAAGGAAATTTTGACTCGTTGAAGATTTGCTTCCATGATGCCCGACGTCCAGCACATCCGCGCGCAGCAGCCCTCTTCTGTGATACCGCTCTGCCGCGGCTTCCTCCGCCGCCTCTTCCGCGTCCCCCGTAAAGAGGAAGGACACTTCCCCGTATTCAAAACGGCATATGACAGACATATCGTTTAGATTATCATACTCCCCTACAGGCCCCAGTATTCTAAGCGCCCCGCCGCCGAGGGGGAATACCTCGCCGGGTTTTGCTATAGTAATTTGCAGCCCTTTTTCATCCAGCGCCGAAAGCAGCCGTGTGAATGTCCTTGTAGTCGGGATGAGCGCGTCCGGCAAGTCAGGCATAATAAATATGCCAACTTCAAATTCCTCGACCAGTTTATCCATGTCGCCGATATGGTCGGCGTGGGGGTGGCTTGCGGCAAGTATGCTGATTTTACTTATACCCTGTCTGCGCAGATAACCCGCAACCTGTGCGCCTTTGCCGGTATCGCCGCAGTCAATCAGCGCGGCTTCCCCTTCTGAAATAATGAGGACCGCCTTGCCCTGCCCTACATCTATAAAGTGGACCTCCGCGCCGGGGGTACCGCTCATTGCTGGTATTGCGCCACTGTTGGCGCTTATTTCTTTATCACCGGGGAAGATAAGCGAGATTACCGCCCGCGCGTCAAAACCCCTGACAGCATCGGTTATGCTCTCAAGGTAATCGGAGCCGCCCCTTTTATCAAACGAAACAGCGGCACACGCCGCTATAACAATCCCCGCCAGCAGCAGGGCAAGCCCGCCCCGAGGGCGCCGTCTGTTAAAACGCGGCATATTTATCCGCCCCTTCTTTTATTTTTTCTTTTTGCGGCCTTGCTTTTTGCTTGAGAAGATGACTTCTGCCCATATTCCCGTATGGCTTTGTGCGCCAATGCGCGGTTGTTAGGGTCGGACGGTTGCAGCAGCGCGCGCTGCTTCGCTTTTTCTTCTTGGGATTTTGCGGTGTAGACCGGTTTCATTGTATATGGGTCAAGCCCGGTGTGGAACATTGCGGTGGAATCGGTACCCGGCGTGGGGTAGAAATCCTGCACCTGCTCCGGGCGGATGCCGTGCTTTTGCAGGTAACTCGCAAGCTCGGCGGCGTGTTTTAGCTCTGTCCCGGGATGTGACGACATTAGATATGGGACAAGATACTGCTTCTTGCCCGCTTTTTCTGTTGCTTTGCGGAAAGCGGCGGCGAACTTCTCATATATCTGTATGCGCGGTTTGCCCATACAGTCCAGAACCGCGCCGCAAATATGCTCCGGCGCGACCTTCAGCCTGCCGCTTATGTGATGCTCTGCCAGTTCGCGCAGAAACGCGGGGTCGGGGTCAAGACTGATGTAATCATACCTCAAGCCCGATCGCACGAACACTTTTTTGACCTTGGGCAGCCTTCGCAGCTCCCGCAGGATATCCAGGTATTCGCTGTGGCTGACTTCTAAATTCGGGCAGGGGGAAGGCGTAAGACAGCGCCGCCCCCTGCACATACCTTTAACAGCCTGCCCCTTGCAAGAAGGCCGCCTGAAATTCGCGGTCGCGCCGCCTACATCATGGATATAGCCCTTGAAGCGCGGGTTGCCTGTCATTGTGATAGCCTCGCGCAAAATAGATTCTTTACTGCGCACGGATACATATTTTCCCTGGTGGAACGCGATGGAGCAAAACGCACAGCCGCCAAAGCATCCCCTGTTGTGCGTGACCGAAAATTCAACTTCTTCTATCGCCTTCACGCCGCCCAGCGGTTCATAGGACGGGTGGTACATCCGCATAAACGGCAAAGCATAAACCGCGTCCAGCTCTGCGGTTGTCAGCGGGTGCATCGGCGGGTTTTGGATAAGATACAGATCCTCGCCGTGCTTCTGTACGATTGCCCGACCGGTGATATAATCCTGCTCGGCCGCTTGCAGGGCGTGTGCGCGGGCAAAAGCCGCCTTATCCTCCCGCACTTTTTTATATGACGGGCAGGAAACGGAATTTTTTGGAAGCTCCGCCCCGCCGCAAAGATAACAGGTCCCGCGCACATCAGTAACGCTTCGGATATGCTCCCCGCCGCTAAGCCGTGACGCGATCATGCGGGTCTGCAGCTCGCCCATGCCGAACACCAGCAGGTCCGCCCCGCTTTCAAGCAAAACCGAGGGGCGGACCTCATCGCCCCAATAATCGTAATGCGCAAACCGGCGCAGTGAGGCCTCCAGCCCGCCGATTATAACAGCCGTGTCCGGGTAAACGCGGCGTATCGCCCTGCAATAAGCAGTAACAGCGCGGTCGGGGCGGTTCCCGGCTTTGTTGCCCGCGGTGTAGGGATCGTCGGAGCGTTTGCGCTTGGCGGCGGTGTAGTGCGCCACCATAGAATCAATATTGCCGCCGGTTACAAAAAACCCTAAGCGGGGTTTGCCGAAAACAGAATAATCAGCATCTTTTTGCGGCTGTGCGATGATCCCTACCCGCAGGCCCATGTCCTCTAAAACGCGCGAAATAATCGCAATGCCGAAAGACGGGTGGTCAACGTAGCTGTCGCCCGTTACACAGGCAATGTCAACCCCGCCCCATCCGCGGGAAAGCGCTTCTTCTTTTGTCAGCGGGAGGAAGGGCATGGTTTGCTCCTTTGATCAAGTTACTTACTTAGCAACAATAGGTTCAAGCAAATCAAGCTGCTTTTCCCCATCAGGAATTTCAGCAGAAATGAATGTTTCATAATCCATTGAACATTCCTCAAGCCACTGATGTGAAAAATCTACATTGTACCTGTCGCTGCCTTCGCACCAAGCGTGAAGCTGCCCCCAGCGTTCGCCGATTTCGCTCATTGCCGCAGAAACCGACGCATACAGCCCGCCGCCGAATTGCTTTTTCACAAGCGGCGCCGGTACGGTAAAAGCTTCGGGGACAGTCACCCACATCTCGTAGCCGTAAACCGGGCTTCCCTCGGACGGGCTTGGATTGTTGAAGCCAAAGTTACGGTAGCCGTCCCGCTTATGCAGGTTGTTTTCCAGCACAAAAGGGCTGAAAATTTTTGCGCAGTCATTTTCCGGCGACGCGCTTTCGGCACGGTACGAAGCTACTGTCATTGCGGGGAGCCTGACGATTCTGACGTTGTTTAACTTTTCCATGAGCGTTTCCCTTTCAGAGAGCAGAATTTGAGGGACATAATCATGCCTTGAATCAAAGGCGGCATATTGCTCTTCCAGACAGGAAAATACTTGCGCGGGGTTTTCGGCATCCCTTATTTTGCTGACGAGCCTTTCAACGAAGGCTATTAAGGCGTGATACACCGAGGCATCCTGCCTGATGGTTTCAAGATGGCTGCATAGCGCGTTGTACACCGCGTCAACGCCGTCATCAATGAATATCCTCTCAATGTCCGCAATGGGCATTTTCAGCCTGCGGAGCATAACTATTTGATTTATGCGCGCCATATTTTCACGGTCATAATGCCTGTAACCATTCTCTGCCCTTGTGCTTTTCAGTATGCCCGCGCTTTCCCAGTGGCGCAGGGTACGGTTGGATATACTGAACTGTTTTGCGGCCTCGCCGATCCTTAACATATGCTGTCCCCCTCCTCTCTGAATGTCATGATAGACCATTCCGCCGCGTAAAGGTCAATAGGTATTTTCGGTTTTTTTGACGTGTCCGGAGCATAATAATTTGCCGCATACCCGGCATATCTTCATTTTAGCGCGGAGATTACATCCCCGCAGGAAAAATTGAATTGTGCCGCGATGTCCGCCTCCATGCATACCATGGTCAAGTATATATTTCCGTCTTTTGAAAGGCAAAGCCGGGAAGCGTCTTTAAGCCCATACATTTCACACAGGGCTTCCGGTGTGAGTGTTTGCGGTGTATAGCCGCCTGATTTGCCCATTTGCGACATGATGCGGCGGGTACATTCGTCTGCGGACAGGCTGTCATTGCTTACTAAATGCACGACCCCGTATTTTATTTCATCTACACAGTATTTTACCGCCGCCGCCGCGTAATTAGGGGCGCTTAAGTTTAAGTACAAATTCGAGTACACAGCTTTGCCGCTTACGGCCTGTTCAGCCATATAGCCAGCGTCTTTTTGTGTCAGTATTTTCGGCAGCCTTGCAATTAACCCTCTTTCGTTAAGACTGCCGAAAAGTTCTTCGCAAGCCGCTTTGAAACAGCCGTATTTGCTTGCGGGGCAAGGTGTATCGCTTTCTGTGTGTCCGCCAATGGGCGCACCATCGAACACGTTTGCGGTAGAGATAAAAACCGCGCGCCCCCCTGTTTCATCCAAAAAGCTTTTAATCACCATGTGCGCAGTATACTGTTGTTCAAAATCGCCTGTCAATGACGAAATAATTATATCCGGGATTATCCTTTGCAAAAACTCCCTGAGATACCCTATATTTTCCATATCCCATTGCCCCCAATGTGTTTCACATATGTATTGGGGTTTATTTTTATTGTACGTACCGTAAACGGTATACGTTCTGTCTTGAGAAAATGCGTTAAATAACGCCTTGCCAACAGTACCGCTTCCCCCTAATATCAAAACCTTCAAGCATTGACACCTCGCTTTATAGCAAGTCGCAATCAAAACATTGTTTTGATTGCCAAACGGCATATAAACTACGTTTTACGGCAGTTCCGCTTTACGAAATCATGGGTTTGTAGTAAAGGAAGAAATTTGTCGCACCGTCCCTTACTAATTCCTAATTCCTATTTTCTAATTACTACAAGCGCCAGCACCATCCCCGCGGCCGCAAGCAGCGCCGAAAGCGCAATCGCCCGCGAAAGCCCGGCCAGCTGCGCTGCCAAACCTATCACAATGGGGCCGGCGAACATCCCGACGCTGTATATCGCCTGGAAAAAGCCCATGGCGACGCTGCGCTTTTCCGGGTCCACGGTAAGCGTGCAGTGCCCGATGGCGCATACATAGCAAAAACCAAACCCCAGCCCCGCCACCGCGCTTGCGATATACACCGCCGTAACATTCGGGGCGTAGGCTGTCATAACCGTGCCGGCTGCCTGCATTAAAAAAGATGCCGCCATAAACATCCGCAGGTTAATTCTTTTACGGAACAGCCGCCCGCAGATCATGGCCGTAAACATCATTGCAACGGTGGAAAGCGTGGACAAAACCCCAAGCTGTACGGAATCCGCGCCAAGCACCGCGGCAAGCTCCGGCGTGAATGTATTTGTCGTCGCGAACACCAGCATTTGCGATATCCCCGCCAAAACCGAGATTGTCAGCAAATTTTTATCGCGGATAACGCTGAGAAGCTCTAAAACAGACGGGCGGGCGGCGGTTTCCGGGATGTTTTCGGTGATGAATATGCTTAGCAAAACCCCGGCAAGGCCGACAGCCGCGCTCAGTAAAAACGCGCTGCGGTACCCCCACCTCTCTACAGCGAAGCTGCCAAGCAGCTTCGCCGCCATTATCCCCGCCGTGTTCGCCATATTGAGGTACGAAAGCTTGCTGGCGGTGCTGTCCCCGGCAAAGTAGCTTGCGAATAAAATCGTATAGACCACCCATGTTGAAGCCGAAACCCCCGACAAAAAGCGCATCAGCCCGATCCACATGGCGTTCGTTGTAAAATAAAGCCCGAGGGAGCTTAGCATCCCGAACAGCGCCCCCGCTATGATAAAGATTTTGCGCCTTCCTATGCGGTCGGACAAAATGCCCGCCGGTACCCGCAGTAAAATTTGCGCAAGGCCGTAAGCCCCGCCGATAACCCCAATCGCCGCGTAGCTTATCCCGATGGACTTCAAATACGGCGACATTGTCGGTATGTAGGCGTAGTTGCTGAACCAAAATATAGCGGTGACAAGATAGTATAGCTGTATCTGCGGTTTTTTCCGGTCGGTTAAACTGCCCATTTTGCTGTATCCTTTTAATTAAGATTAGAGCCGCTGCCCGATTGGCTGAGCTGTTCGTATTCCGCGTTGTTCAGCTTCATCTCGATCCACCTGTCCTTTGAGATAAGCACTTGCCTGGGTTTTGAGCCTTCAAACGGCCCTACAATGCCTTTTTCCTCAAGCTGGTCGATTATCCTGGCAGCGCGGGCGTAGCCAAGCTTTAGCCTGCGCTGCAGCGACGATGTAGACGCCTGCCCCATTTCAACTACACATTCGATTGCCTGCGGGAGCATCTCGTCCTCGCCGTCGAAGCCGCCGCTGTCGTTCGCGGTGCTTTTGCCCTTGCCTTTTTCGGCGATGGCGTGGCGGTCGATTTCCTCCACGATATCCTCGTCGTAGCTTGCGTTTTCGTTTTCCTTGATGAATGTGACGACCTTTTCCAGTTCATTGTCCGTTACAAAACAGCCCTGTACGCGGATCGGCTTGGATGCGCCCACGGGATAGAACAGCATATCGCCCCGCCCGAGCAGCCGCTCCGCGCCGCCCATGTCCAGTATCGTGCGCGAATCGACTTGACTGGATACCGCAAAGGCTATGCGTGACGGGATGTTGGCTTTGATTACGCCTGTGATAACGTCCACGGACGGCCGCTGTGTCGCGATTACAAGATGCATCCCCGCGGCCCGCGCCATTTGCGCCAAGCGGCAGATGGAATCCTCCACCTCATTCGGCGCCGCCATCATAAGGTCGGCAAGCTCGTCTATTATAATAACGATTTTCGGCATGGGGTCAAGCTCGCCGGATTCTACAGCGAGCCGGTTGTAGCCGGTAAGGTCGCGTACTTGGTTCTCCGCGAAAATTTTATAGCGCTTGAGCATCTCCGTAACCGCCCAGGACAGCGCGCCCGCGGCCTTCCGGGGGTCGGTGACTACCGGGATCAGCAGGTGCGGGATGCCGTTGTAGATGGCCAGCTCCACGACTTTTGGGTCGACCATGAGCAGCTTTACGTCATCCGGGGAGGATTTGAACAGAAGGCTCATTATAATCGAGTTTATGCAGACGGATTTGCCCGCGCCTGTCGCCCCCGCTATCAGCATATGCGGCATTTTGGCTATATCACCGACAACGGTATTGCCCGCGATATCTTTGCCCAGCGCAATTGGCACGGCGGTCTGCGCGTTTTGGAATTCGCGGCTTTCTATAATATCACGGATTGCCACCACGCTGATGATTTTATTCGGGACTTCTATGCCCACGGCGGCTTTGTTTGGGATGGGCGCTTCGATGCGTATGCCCGCCGCCGCCAGATTCAGTGCGATGTCGTCCGCCAAGCCCGTGATCTTCGATATCTTCACCCCGGCGGATGGCTGAAGCTCGTACCGTGTAACGGCGGGGCCGCGGCAAATATCCGTTATGCGCGTCTGCACACCGAAGCTTTTCAGCGTGTCCACCAGTTTTTCGGCGTTGGTTTTAAGCTCCTCGGTCACATCCTCGCCTGATACGGCCTTTGCGGGGCTGAGAAGCCCGATGCCCGGGTGACGGTATTCGGGCGGCAAGGGCGGCGGTTCAGCTTCGCTGACAATCCCCTCGCGCACAATCTCGCCCTCCCCCTGCACCCCCGCGATGCCGCTTAAAATATCCAGTATTACAGGCTCGCCGCTGTCGTCATCCCAAGGCGGCGCATCGTCAAACGACGGGCCGAGGGCTTCCGTAATATCGCGCTCCAGAGGATGCTCGCGCTCGATTACTACGGGCTCCGGCTGCGGCTCGCCGAGCGGGATGAATTCTTCGGGATGTATGTATTCGGTGGGACGGTCCTGCCCCAATGCTTCGATGAGCTTGTCGATTGAGCCGTCGTCTTCGCCCGGGCTGACAACGGGGTGTTCGGGCATCTGATCATCCGGGGCGGCGCTTTCCTCCCCGTCATCATGGCTGCGCGGGTCATCCTGCATAACGGGCGGGGCAACGCCGTGCGTAGCCGTCCCTGCCGCAACAGGGGTCCCGCGTGTAGAAAGCGGCCCATCGATCGGCACGTCAATATTAAAGCGGGCTGCTTTTCCGGGGGATTGCGTGTTTTTCGCGGGTGCGACAGGTTTTTCATTATGCGCGGGCGCGTCCTTCACGCGCTCGGAGTATTCGCGCTCCATCGTGCGTACAGGCGCCATTGCCCAGCGGAAAAGGCTGATCAGCGTAGAGCCGGTAATCAGCATTGCAAACACAAAAATCGCCAGTATAATTATAATGGAAGCGCCGGTTTTCTCAAACAGGCCGATGAGCGGCGCGGCAAAAACCGCCCCCGCGACCCCGCCGCCGCTCAGGCTTTTCCCGCCCTCATACAGCGCGGCTACAGTCCCGATAAGCCCCTGCGCTTCGGGCATACCCGCGCCGAAAATCTGGATCGCGCCGGAGATCATTATAATCAGCGCGCCCACCTGCCACAGCTTTGCTTTGATGGAGCTGAGGGGCTTGTCCATCGCCGCGATGACCGCTATATAGATGATAAGCGGCGCCAGGAAATACACGCTCCAGCCAAACAGGCCGAACAGCGCGCTGTGTATACTGCGCCAAAACGCGCCGCCCTCTATAAAGGTAAGCGCGGCTGTAAGTATGCCCAGCGCGAACAGCACAACCGCCCACATCTGCTTTTTTGCCTGGGACTGCGCGGGGGTTTCCTTAGAAGGCGTAGTGCGCTTCGGCGCGGGCTTTTTAACGGGGGATTTTCGGGTAGCCGGCATGGTTTAACATCCTTTTTTGTGTAATATATATCTTCTTAAATCGCTCTTTATTTTGAAGCGTCATATATAACCATTCCTTCTTTTTGGATGTTTTCGTATACAGCCGATGGATTTGCTATTTCGAGAATATCATATACATCAACCCTTACAGGCAATACATCAAGCAATTCGCCGCCTAATGCAAGGATTTTTCTGTTACGCAAACGCCCCCGGCTTTCAACGATTAAATCAACATCACTTTTTTCAGAAGCGGTCCCGCGGGCATATGAACCGAAAAGAATGACCTTGTCTACAGGATATTTTTCAACAACCGGGGCAATATGTGATTTTATTTCTTCTATAGATAACATTGACCGTCCCCCCAATACAAAATGTAATATGAAAACAGAACATCAGCGGTCAAATTACCGCCTTTTACCTCACCGGATGAAACAGCTTCAGCCCCATATACAGCTCCGCCTTTTCATTGTCATTATAGGCGGGTATTTCGGTAAACCCGTACTTGCGGTAAAGATGCAGTGCGGCGTGAAAACCCTTTCGGGAATCAAGGAGTATTTTGCAATACCCGTTTTCCCGCGAATACGCAACCGCGGTTTCCAGCAGCAAATTCCCATACCCTTTGCCCTGATGTTCTTTTAGCACAAACATCCGCTTCAGCTCTGCGGTTTTTTCGCCGCCCGCTTTGGTTATGTTTCTGACAGCAACCGTGCCTGCTAACAGTTTTCCGTCATAAAGGCACCACATACAGCCGTTTTCCATGTATGCTTTATATGCATCGGATATATCCGTATGCCTTCCGCCGGGTTCATAGCCCCAGCCCAAATCAGAAAAGCATTTTATAAAGAAGCGTTCAATATCCTTCTGCATAGTTTTATCGAAGATTTTCAGCTCATACATAATTGCACCCCTTTAAACAACCCCAAACCCCAGCAAAAACGCGAAAGCGGACGCCAGCAGGCAATAGATACCGAAGATGTAAAACTTATTGCTTTTTATCAGCGCCTTTATAAATTTAATAGCGAAAACGCCGCATACCATCGCGGCAAGAAATCCCGCCGCCATACTTGCGGGGGCGATGACGGGCCCGCCCGAGTTTACAATGCCCGCCGCTTCAACCAGCCCCGCGCCCAATATCACCGGGATTGACATCAAAAACGCGAAGCGCACGGCGAAGTCCTTTCTAAAGCCAACCAGCAGCCCGGCGAAGATCGTGCTGCCGCTTCTGGAAAGCCCGGGCAGAATCGCCGCGGCCTGTACCAGCCCTACCGCAAGCGCCGATTTTGCCGGCGCGTTTTTCGCCGTATGCCGCCCGCGCTTAAATCTGTCAACGCAAAACATCAGCACAGATGTAACCGCCAGCATAACCGCCACGACAAATATGTTCTCCAAAATATCATCAAAGCCCAGCGCTTTTATCCCAAGCCCCGCTAAAACGGCGGGGGCAGTGGCGGCAAGCAGCAGGAGCAGGAGCCTGCGCTGCGGTGTTTTGCGGTGTTTCCTTCTTTTTATGATATCGGCAAAAACCGCGATAAGCTCCTGCGCCAGCATACGCACGTCCCCGAAAAACATGATCACCACCGACAGCAGCGTGGCAAGGTGCAGCAACACGGAAAACGCAAGGTTTGCGTCCCCCCCGCGCCCTGTAAGTGTGTAAAAGATAACTAAATGCCCGGAGCTGGAAACAGGCAGGAATTCCGTAAGCCCCTGTACAATGCCGCTTATTACCGCTTCTATGACAGTCAAGATTATGCGCCCGCCTTTCCCGGGGAGTATTAGAACCAAAAGATGCTATATAAAAATATATTAAACGCGGCGCGCTCTAATGCGTAATAAGTATACCATACAGCCGCGTAAAAAAACAAGTATCGCGCGCCGCGCGGGCTAAAATGCATAATTATTCATAAAATATGTAAATTTGTGCGCCCGGGTAGTTGACAAGCCCGCCGGTATCGGTTATAATGTAATCGTTAAATATTCACAAGCTGCTTTCACAGCTTCTAAAGGGGCATGGGATATATGCCGAAAGTAAGCGAGGCCCTGCTGGAAATAAAAAATTTACACACATCCTTTCGCATAGAAGGGCAGTATTACGCCGCCGTGGACGGGGTTGACCTGACCGTTTTTAAAGACGAGGTCTTCGCGGTCGTGGGGGAAAGCGGCTGCGGGAAAACCGCCATGGCGCTTTCCATGGTGCGCCTTCACAACATAAACTATACCCGCATGGACGGCGAGATTTTATTCCACGGTAGCGGGAGCGGCCGGCCGCAGGATATCCTTAAATTAAAAGGGGCGGAGCTTAATAAAGTTCGCGGCGGGCATATCGGCATGATTTTCCAGGACCCGCTGTCCGCACTTAACCCGCTCCACCGGATAGGCCAGCAAATTGAGGAAACCTTGGTTTATCATACGGATTTGGACAAGGAGCGGCGAAAGGCCCGCGCCATGGAGCTTCTTGAAAATGTCGGGATGACAGACCCCGCGCTTACATATACACAGTTCCCGCATGAGCTTTCCGGCGGGATGCGCCAAAGGGCGATGATCGCAATCGCAATCTCCGCAAAGCCCGACCTGCTCATCGCGGATGAGCCTACAACAGCGCTGGATGTCACCATACAGGCGCAGATACTCGACCTTATCCGCGCACTTAAAAAAGAGATGAAGTCCAGCATAATCCTGATCACACATGACTTAGGGGTCGTTGCGGAAATGGCGGACAGGGTCGCCGTGATGTACGCAGGGCAGGTTGTGGAAACCGCCCCGGTAACAGAGCTTTTCGGCAACCCCCGCCATCCCTACACGCGCTCTTTGCTGCACTCAATACCCGGCGCGGCGGGCGGGGAAAACCGCCTGCACACCATCCACGGCGCGGTGCCCGATTTGCGCGGGCTTCCCAGGGACGGTTGCCGTTTTTCCCGGCGGACGCCGTGGATGCCGGGGGACGCGCACGAGGCTGTCCCAACCTACCATGAAGTGGGGCCGGGTCATTATGTGCTTTGTACCTGCTACAAGACTTTTCGTTTTGAGGAATAGCAAGGTCCTCTAAAATTGGGAGAGGGGGAGCCAAATGCCTTTGCTGGAAGTGAAAAACCTGAGGGTATGGTACCCTATACGCGGGGGCATACTCGGCCGCCGCATAGGCTGGGTCAAGGCGGTGGACGATGTGACCTTCTCCATCGAAGCCGGGCAGACGCTGGGGCTTGTCGGGGAAAGCGGCAGCGGGAAATCCACCACGGGCAAAGCCATTTTGGGGCTTGCGCATATATCGGCGGGGCAGATACTCTTTGAAGGCAATGACATTACGGACAGCGCAAGGCGAAACCGCTCCCCCTACCGCAAATCTGTGCAGATGGTTTTCCAGGATGTATATTCGTCCCTCAACCCGCGCAAGCGCGTTTTGGATATAATAGCGGAGCCGCTCCGCAATTTTGAAAAGCTTACAAAGGCCGAGGAAAAAAAGCGCGTGGATGAGCTTCTGTCCATCGTGGGGCTTACCTCCGACGCCGCTGTAAAGTACCCCTTTGAATTCAGCGGCGGGCAAAGGCAGCGCATCGGCGTGGCTCGCGCAATCGCCCTGAAGCCGCGGCTGATTATCGCGGATGAGCCTGTTTCCGCGCTGGACCTTTCGGTGCAGGCGCAGGTGCTGAATTACCTCAAGGACATACAAAAAGAGCTGGGGCTTGCGTATTTATTTATCAGCCATGATTTAGGCGTTGTGCGCCATATGTGCGAGCATCTCGCGATCATGCACAACTCCCGCTTTGTGGAGTTCGGCACGCGGGAGGACATCTACAGCAGCCCAACGCATATCTATACACGGCGGCTTATCGCCGCAATCCCGGATATCGACCCGCTGAAGCGCGATGAAAACAACCGCCGCCGCATTGAGGTGGCAAAGGAATATACAGACCGCCGCGAAGACTACTACCTGGACAGCACAGGCGTGTATGATCTAAAAAAGATATCCGCCACGCACATGGTGGCGTTGCCTTAAAATATAAAAGGGAGGGGGCGGAAGCCTATGTGGAAAACCATTGCCAGAAGACTTTTGATACTTGTGCCGCAGCTTTTTGCCCTGAGCCTTTTGATTTTCCTGCTGGCGCAGCTAATGCCGGGGGACGCCCTGCGCGGTTTTATCGGGCCCGGCACGCATCCCGACCTTTTAGAAAGGCTGAGGGAGCATCATGGGCTTAACGATCCTTGGTACCAGCAGTATTGGCGCTGGCTGACCGCCGTTTTGCAGGGCGACATGGGCAATTCCATAACCTTCCAGCGGCCCGTCATCGCGGTTATAGGCGACAGGATCGGCAACACCATGCTGCTTTCAATAATGGCGAGCCTGTTTACCTACTTGATCGCCGTGCCTTTGGGCATTTTAGCCGCCCGACATAAGGGGACATCGCTGGACAGGGGGACAATGATCTACACCTTTGTCGCGCTTTCTATCCCGACAGTGGTCATGGGGCTGATCAATATACTTGTATTCGCCTTAACCTTGGGCTGGTTCCCGCCGTTCGGAGCGGTGGAGCTTTCGGCGCACGCGGCGGGGGGCTGGACAGCTTTTTCCAGCCGCATATACCACGCGCTACTCCCCGCCTTTACCATGGCGTTTTTAGGGACGGTCAGCATCATCTACTATCTGCGCAATGAAATAATCGACAACGACTCCTCCGATTTCGTAACAACCGCCAGGAGCAAGGGCGTGCCGGAAAACGAGGTTTATACGCGCCATATCCTGCGCAACGCCCTGCTTCCGGTAGCAGGGAGCGCGGGGGCGCTGGTTGTGCTGATTTTCTCGGGTTCAATTTTTATTGAAACAGTTTTCACCTTTCAGGGCATGGGGCAGCTTTTCATAAGCTCTATTCGGGGCAGGGATTTCCCCGTTGCCAACGCGCTGATTATGTTTTACGCCATACTTAACACGCTTGCTATTTTGGTGACAGATATCGTGATTACCATAATCGACCCGCGTATACGCATAAAATAAAGAAAGGGGGCCGCACAATGGAACGGAGCGCGTGGAAAGTCATGTGGAACGAGATCCGCCATGACGCGGTCGCCATGACCGGGCTGATCCTGTTTATCCTAATTATGGCAAGCGTATACATATGGTCGCTGTTTATTGACGAGCAGGCGATGATGATCGCGAACTTTCGCTTTAGGAATATCGGGCCGTCCCCGGGCGTGCCTTTCGGGTTTGATTCTCTGGGCAGGGATATGCTGCCGCATTTGATCATCAGCGCGCGCAATTCCTTTAACATGGCGTATGTGGTCACGGTGGTCGGCGTGGCATTCGGCACGCTTGTCGGGCTTTTTTCCGGGTTCTACGGCGGCCATGTGGACAATGTACTCATGAGGGTCTTGGATTTTTGGGGCATGATCCCCGCCCTTATGCTGATTATCGTGTTTGTTTCCACAATGCCCGGATACACGCCAATTCACTTCGCGCTGATGTTCACCGCCATTTACGCCTGGCAAGGTACGGCGCGCCTAATCCGCTCCATGGCATTCCGACAGGCGTCGCTGGAATATGTCGCCGCTTCAAAGACGCTCGGTACGCCTAACGCGGTGATTATCTTCCGCGAGATTACGCCAAACCTGGTTTCGATCATGACAGCGAACCTTACCATACAGCTCGCGGCGAATATCGGCTTTGAAACAGGGCTTACGTTTTTAGGCTTCGGCGTGCCGTTCGGGACGCCCAGTTTAGGGCTTCTTGTGTACAACGCCGCAACACCCCAGGCGCTCAGGCATTATTGGTGGCAGTGGCTCCCCGCCGCGCTGCTTATAGTAATTGTAATGCTGTGCATAAACTTCATTGGCCAGGCCCTTAACCGGGCCGCCGACGCGAAGAAAAGATCTATCTAATTAAAGGAGGCAATTGAATTGACAAAGAAAAGATTTATCGCGCTTACCGCTTTGCTGATGGCCGCTGTGATGCTGTTTGCGGCTTGCGCGAGGCAGTCCGTAGGGAAGCTCGGCTTCGAAGTGCCGGATGGGCACCCGCTGCAGCAGCTTGAGTACCTGCTCGAGCAGTTCCCGCAATCCTTAGACACGGGAGAGGCCCATGTCCCCGGCACAACATTCATGTACGGCATAGGCTCCACCTCGCCTATTTCGGGGATAATAGGCGGCTCGATCTTCACCGACCAGGCCCTTGACCAGTACATCTGCGACCTGCTCGGCACCGGCTCCAGCAGCCTTACCTCAATGACCGACGGGTTCCAGCACGGCCAGGACGGCGTGGCGACCTTCGACTATGACCTGGACGCCAAAACCATTACCCTGACCATGCAGCACGATGTCTATTGGCACGACGGTGTGCCGCTGACCTTGGAGGACCTTGTTTTCACGTATGAGCTGCTTGCGCATCCCGATTATTCCGGCCTGCGCCGCACCGCGGAAATTGAGCTGATCACAGGCTTTTTGGATTACGCCGAAGGCAGGGCGGACCATATTTCCGGGCTTGTCCTCTCCGAAGACAAAAAGACGCTGACAAAGCATCTGGACGAAATGCCTGTAACGCTGCTGTATTTCGCCCTGTGGTATTCACCGATGCCGAAGCATATCTTTGAAAACATCCCAATGATCGATATGGCGTCCAGCGATGCCGTGCTTGTAAACCCAATCGGCTGGGGCCCGTTTAAGATTGACCATATCGTCCCGGGCGATGCCTTTGAAATGGTGCGCAACGAAAACTACGTATTCGGCGCGCCCCCGATCGAGCGCCTTAGGGTCGAGCGCTTTGACCCGACACAGGCAGGCGAGCTTATGGCTTCGGGCAGGTTCGACTTTATCCGCTTCCCGTCCGACCAGTATATCTACCACGCCGATGCCTCCAACTTCACTTTCCTGGGGCAGCCCTCCGACTGGGCGGGGCATATCGCCTTCCGTCTGGGCAACTGGGATTTCGACAACAACAAAAACGTATATAACCCCGACAGGCTTATGGCGCAGGTCGGCCCGCAGTTCCGCCAAGCCATGGCCTACGCGATTGACGAGGCCGCTATAGGCCAGGCGCTCTACAACGGCTTGCAATTCCCCGCCGCAAGTATTATATCGCCGAACCATCTCCCGCTGGTGGACGTAGAAATGCCTGGCTTCACCTATGACCCCGACAAAGCGCGCCAGCTTCTGGACGACGCGGGCTTCAACCAATTTGACGCCGAAGGCTTCAGGCTGATGCCCGACGGCTCGCCCTTAGTTATCTACTGGGCGCTGGCATCCGGCCCGCTGGAAGAGGAAATCCACGCTTTCTATACACAGGCATGGCGGGATATCGGCCTGAGGGTTGAGCTTTGGCAGGAGCGCACGCATGACCAGCTTTACCTTTGGGATGTAATGGACGTGGACCTGTACTATAACAACCCCGATTATCCCACAGAGGTGCATATTTATTCCGCCGCCTGGTCTATGGGCGCGAACCCTAACCCCGAGGGGGTTTGGGGGCATATATTCTGGAACACCTGCAGATACACCTCCCCCGAATACGATGATATTTTAGCGCGCATGGTCAGCCCCGAGGCCTGGGACCCCGAATATATGGATCAGGTTTTCAGCGACTGGCAGTGGTATTTCTACAACAATGTGCCTGTCATACCCACCAGATGGCGCCTTGATCTGCACGCCATCAACAACCGCGTGACCAACTGGGATACGCGCAACGGCTTCGCCTTTAACGGCAGCCTGCACGGCTGGCAGAATATTTCCCTTTCCGCCGCGGAACCTTATAGGGGATAGTGCATTAGCGAATAGAAAGAGGTGCCTAGATGAGTAAAGACACAGAAGTTTTGCTGCGTACGATTCTATATCAGGCACTGCGCGCGAAGTCACTCACCGAAATAAGGGCGGCGATAAAGGCAATGTGTTCGGGCGACGACATTGCCTCGGTCGAAAAGGCTATAGCTGAACTCCATGAAAACGAACCTTCCCCGGAATAACATCACCCCCCCCCCCCCCCCCCCCACCCCCGCGGGGGGGGGGGGGGGGGGGGGGGGGGGGGGGGGGGGGGGGGGGGGGGGGTTTGGGTGGGG
>Ga0099364_10005234_pt1 | contig 19349 bp, 16 predicted proteins | sample TergutTh196P3_FD_73070 | JGI IMG/M metagenome (GOLD analysis project Ga0099364, IMG submission 73070) | Microcerotermes parvus P3 segment gut microbial communities from Pointe-Noire, Republic of the Congo - Th196 P3 | ecosystem: Host-associated > Arthropoda: Insects > Digestive system > Gut ...
TGACTACAGTGTTGTCTACAATGCCAACGGTGGAACGGGTACTGTTCCCTCTTCTATAACGGGTGCTCTTGCCAATATCACCTATCCGCTTGAGGCTAAGGTCGATGTCGATGCAAACTTGACTGTGACGGATGCGACCTTCGTTGGATGGAGCCTTACTGCCGGGGTGCCATTGGTGACCACTTCGGCAGCCGAGATGGCAGCCGGTTTAATCACATCGGTAAACCTCACCGATTCCCAAATTTTTGCTCTTACGGGTGGTGTGCTCAATGTTCACGCCGTTTGGGCGGTAGACCTCAACGGCAATGAAATACCTGATTATGAGGAAGATGACTACAGTGTTGTCTACAATGCCAACGGTGGAACGGGTACTGTTCCCTCTTCTATAACGGGTGCTCTTGCCAATATCACCTATCCGCTTGAGGCTAAGGTCGATGTCGATGCAAACTTGACTGTGGCGGATGCGACCTTCGTTGGATGGAGCCTTACTGTCGGGGTGCCGTTGGTAACCACTTCGGCAGCCGAGATGGCAGCTGGTTTAATCACATCGGTCAACCTCACCGATTCCCAAATTTCCGCTCTTGCAAGCGGTGTGCTCAATGTTCATGCCGTTTGGGGGGTAGACCTCAACGATAATGGAATACCTGATTATGAGGAAGATGAATACAGTGTTGTCTATAACGCCAACGGCGGAACGGGCACTGTTCCTTCTTCTATAACGGGTGCTCTTGCCAATATCACCTATCTGCTTGAGGCGAAGGCAGACGTTGATGCAAACTTGACTGTGACAGATGCTACTTTCGTTGGATGGAGTCTTACTGCCGGGGTGCCGTTGGTAACCACTTCGGCAGCCGAGATGGCAGCCGGTTTAATCACTTCGGTCAACCTCACCGATTCCCAAATTTCCGCTCTTACGGGTGGTGTGCTCAATGTTCACGCCGTTTGGGCGGTAGACCTTAACGGTAATGAAATACCTGATTATGAGGAAGATGAATACAGTGTTGTCTACAATGCCAACGGTGGAACGGGTACCGTTCCCTCTTCTATAACGGGTGCTCTTGCCAATATTACTTATCCGCTTGAGGCGAAGGCAGACATTGATGCAAACCTGACTGTGACAGATGCCACCTTTGTTGGATGGAGCCTAACTTCCGGAGTGCCGTTGGTGACCACTCAGACAGCTGAGACGGCAGCCGGTTTAATCACATCGGTAAATCTCACCGATTCCCAAATTTCCGCTCTTGCAAGCGGCGTGCTCAATGTTCATGCCGTTTGGGGGGTAGACCTCAACGATAATGGAATACCTGATTACGAGGAAGATGAATACAGTGTTGTCTATAACGCCAACGGCGGAACGGGCACTGTTCCTTCTTCTATAACGGGCGCTCTTGCCAATATTACTTATCCGCTTGAGGCGAAGGCAGACGTTGATGCAAACTTGACTGTGACAGATGCTACTTTCGTTGGATGGAGCCTGACTTCCGGAGTGCCGTTGGTGACCACTCAGACAGCCGAGACGGCAGCCGGTTTAATCACATCGGTCAACCTCACCGATTCCCAAATTTCTGCTCTTACGGGCGGTGTGCTCAATGTTCATGCCGTTTGGGGGGTAGACCTCAACAACGACGGCATCCCCGATTACAGAGAGGGCACATACACAGTTGCCTATGATGAAAACACCGGCAGCGGCATTCAAGCAAGTGAACCCGACAGATTGACCAATATCAGCTACCCCTTGATAGACGATGCGAACGTCACTCTCACCAAAGCTGATGCTGTTTGGATCGGCTGGAGCTCCAGTGTCACATCGCTGGTGATGACCCAGGCTCAAGAGGATGCAATTGCTTTTGAGGCATATGTGAACCTCACCCCCTCTCAGGTGTCGGCTTTGCCAAGCTTTACATACACTGTTTACGCTGTTTGGGCAGAAGATCTCAACGGTGACGGTACACCCGATTACAGAGAAGGTACATACACCGTAAGTTACGATGCGAATGCCGGCAGCGGTACTCAAGCAAACGAGCCCGGCAAATTGGCTGATATCGAATACCCCTTGGCGGCAAGTACCACTCTTACCGGAACCAATGCAGTTTGGATTGGCTGGAGCCTCGGTGCCGAGCCGCTGGTGACCACCCTGGCACAAGAAACTTCGATTGCCTTTGAGACTAAAGTGAATCTCTCCGCCACCGAGGTTGGAGGTTTGACCGGTGCCATATACAGAGTCTATGCTGTATGGGCGGTGGATCTTAACAATGACGGCACACCTGACTACAGAGAGGATACATACACCATTTTCTATGATGGCAACAGCTTTGACGGAGGGTCGGTCCCCCCGGCAGAGCCCGGAAAACTCTCACGCATATCGTATACCCCCGCCGGTGCAGGCACCATGACACTGACGGATGCCGTTTGGATTGGTTGGAGCCGCGCTCCCGAATCGCTGGTGACGACTCAGTCACAAGAGAACGCAATTACTTTCGTGACACAAGTGAACCTCACCGCGGCTGCCATCACAGCCTTACCCGGTTTCCGGTATGACCTCTACGCTGTATGGGCTGAGGATCTGGACGGCAACGGCGTTCCTGACTACAAAGAGATTGTACGTGGTCCGGGTTCAGGTTACGGTCAAGCAAACATCATCCCGCTCAGCGATGAACCAACACCGCCGCAGCTCATCGAAGAGGAACCTGCTCCCGCTCCTGTACCTGCACCCCCCCAAGACCTCCGTCCCGAAGTTCCAATGCCAAAAGTCAGTTGGCCTTGGATCATTTTGTTATTCTTCATTGACGTCATCTTGTTTGCATACAGGAGAATAAGAAGCGATCGGGCATTTGATGAAAAATAAAACGAGTGAGGAAGAAAAATTCTTCTTCACTTTTTTCTTTTCTGATTTTTTTCTTACCTGATCTTTTTTTTATTTTTGCATACCTTTCGGTCAGCCGCTCGTTTTTTAAAAATAAGAAAGAATAGAAAAATGCTTGTGATTTCTCACAAACATCTCCTACAACATGTTGAATAATTTACTCGACGACAGTTGCGAATGCGTATTTTGGAAGCACTCTTGTAATTTTAACAGTTACTTCTTCGCCTGCAACAGTGTCCGGAACGAAGATGACATAGCCTTCAATTCGGGCAATTCCATCTCCTTTTTGGGCAACATCTTCGATTTTGACAGTGTATGTCTTTCCCTCGGAAACCGGTGCGGAGACATTTTCATTGTTGTTCTTAAACATAGAATTAGAATTTTTAAACATATACTTACTACCTTTAATTTTATTGTTGTACGATGAACGTATCAACTTCGAACTAATTTTACAAAATACAAAACCGCCTGTCGTCAACTCCAAGAAAGGAGAAAAAGGAAAGAGTTGGATTCTGATAAATTAATTATTTTAAAAGACGTGAACCTTATATAAATATGTTCCGTACCATTTAACTCTAAAAAATAAACGGGAGGCACTTCAAAACATTTAAAGAGTTGTGACCGCGTCCATATTTTTTATAAATTCGTTAGCTGAGCCGTCTTTTGCGAAATGTTTATATAAGGTCAGACGGATTTAAAGTATTCGTTTTTGAGGCTTTGTCCTTTCCAAAGCAGTCAAAAGAGAAACAAAAATTTTTAAATATCAAACAGGGCCCGTGGCTTAGTCAGGCAGAGCGGTGGACTCTTAATCCATAGGTCGGGGGTTCAAATCCCTTCGGGCCCGCTCCCATCATCTTTTTTATTTTTCGAAATGCCGAAGAGAATTGTTTTTTGTTTCAATCATATGTTTTTTGCCGTTTTTCCTTTCCCATCAAAGCTTATCTGTTGACGGAACCGTTGTTAATTTTGAAAATTTGACGCCGTTTAAAGAAATAATTTTTTCAGCCAGCGATTTGATTTCTTTGCCGTCGCCGTCGAGGACAACCACTTCCAGGCAGTTGTCATGATCTAAATGAATGTGGATGGATGTTTTAATAATGCCGGAATGCTCATGCTGGATTTCAGCCATCATATTTGAAAGACCGCGTTTTGTATGGTCATACACCAATGAAATCGTTCCGATGCGGCGGCCCTTGATGTCATTCATCCATTCATAATGGTTGATATAACTGCGGATCGCATCGCGTATTCCTTCCGATCTCGAAGAATAACCGCGTTCAGAGATAATGTTGTCAAATTTCATCAAAAGATTATCCGGCAGCGAAACGCCGATTCTCATCAATTCTTTTTCCGTGATCTTCTTGTCATCCTGCATATGATCCCTTTTTTGAATTTTTAAACCCTATAATTATTATTTTTTCATAATTCTGTTAAAATATTTAACACTTTTTATTAACAAAATTCTTAACACTATTTTTAACGCTATTTTTTTAACACTATTTTTTAACGCTATTTTTCGAAGACCCCTTCTCTGCCAAACACATTTTGTAAAAAAAAGAAAAGGCATCAGAATGCCTGATGCGAATGTACTTATTTTGTTTTTTAGGGTTGTTTGCTATTTATTTTTCGGAGTCGCTTGCTATTCCTTTCGTTTTTTCAGAATCGTTTTCTTCTTCATATTCTTCGGACGATTCTACACCGGTGATGAATTCTGAGTCTTCTTGGTTTTCATCATCCACTTCTTCTTCATCCCACTCCGAGTCATCATCAATATCGTAATCTTCATCGGCTTCTGCCACATGATGAGCGAGTCCCGACAACTCTCTTGAGAACTGTTCTGTTAAGTTTTCAATGTAATGGTCGGAATATTCATGCTGCCGCTCTCTGGTTTCAAGGTTCAGGTACGTGTAAGAACCTTCGTGGAAGTCGTAATCATCGCAGTAATCACCTTGGCGTTTGCCGCTGTAAGCATCAAAAATGGTTTGGTCGCATGGCGCAACGCCTGCATTGTAAGCAACCCGCGCAATCACGTGTCCGGCAACGGGCGCCGTCATAAGTAAGAACACGCCAACAGCGATGGCTTTTAAACCAAAAGGCGTGAATCCGTCTCGGATTAAAATACTTAACAATACACAAAAAGCCCCAAGTGTTGCAATTTTCGTCGTGCCGTGCAGTCTGTTGTAAACATCCGGCAATCGAATGAGCCCAATCATTCCGACAAAAATGGCAAAAACACCAAACAACAAGAAGAAGCAGCTCACATACAAACGAATCGCTGCAAAATTCAAAAATTCCAACATCAAATCACTTCTCCCTTGTCATAATATTTTGTTATGGCAAGCGTGCCGATGAATGAAATCAACGCCAAAAGTATGGCAATATCAATCAAAAATTGGGAATTTTGAGAAAAGGCGTATATCGCAATGGCAACAACAACCGTATTTCCAATAGCGTCCACCGCAGCAATTCTGTCGGCAAAGGTCGGTCCGACAATGGCACGGTAAACTGCCAAAAACAAAGCACCGGTTATACCAAATAAAGCAATATTTGTCACAACATCAAACAAAATCACTCAAATGCCTCCGTGACAGGTTTTTCAATATATTCTTTGATTTCGTCTCTCAGTACTTTTGGGCTTTTAATGTAAATGGCATGGACGTAATAAATACCCGGTCCCTTTAATGACGGATTTTTGACATGAACATCAATAATCAATGTCCCGGGCGTCAATGAAATTGTGTTTGCCAAAAGAGTTGTTGACACACTGCGCGTTGTTTCAAACGGATAAGCAATAATCCCCGGACGAATATCCAACTTCGGCTGAAGTATTTTATACATCATAAAGAAACTTGCTTTTATAATTTCTCTAAACAAAACATAAACATAATAGATTTTTTTCGGGATTTTACGAATCACATCCCCCATCGAATCCGTAAAGGTAAACATATCTCTAAACGGGTATAAGATCAAAATCGAGAAGAACATCCCGATTAAAAAGTTCCCGATCGAAAAACCACCGCTGATAATGACCCAAACAAAGCCAAGCAGTATGTAAATCATGTATTTAAGGAATCGAATCATCTCGGCACCCTCTCTAAAACGGCTGATATGTCATATTTCGTGATTTGAATCATCTTGGCGGCCTCTCTAAAACGGCTGAAATATAAGTTGACGGATCCAAAATTTGTGCTGCAATTTGGCTTGAAATGTTGTAAAGCGGTTCCGGATAAACGCCTAAGATAACCACCAAAATGCACAGCATTACAATCGGAATGATAATCTCCGGCGAGATTTTATGATGAGAGGGCTCTTGCTCTTCTTTAAGCGACCCTCTGTTTTCTCCCCAAAACACGGCAATCCACGTTTTAAACATATAAAAGATCGTGATCACGGCACAAATCACCGCAATTAAAAGCGGCAGATAAAATTGTTCCAAAACCGTTTCTTGGAATAATGCAAATTTTGCAACAAAACCGCCCATTGGCGGAAATCCGGCAATCGATAATGCTCCGATTAAAAACGCCATGGACATCAGAGGCAAAATCGAAATCAATCCGCCCATTTTCTTAAGATCTCTCGTATGCGTTGTATGAATAATGCCGCCGGCTGTCAGGAATAATAAAGATTTTGCAGCAGCATGATTGACTAAATACATGACTGCCGCCGCAATGGCGCCGACCGTTCCAAATGAAAGTCCCAGCAAAACATAGCCGATTTGAGACACACTTGAATATGCCAAAACACGTTTCAGGTCTGTCTGTCCCATTGCCGATATGGCGCCAAACGCAATCGTCAGCAGTGCAAAAAACATCAGTATCGGCAAGAAAAACGGCTTTGTCGGGGCAAGTACGATAAATAAAATCCGAAGAATCCCATAAGCCCCAACTTTAATCATTATGCCGCTTAACATCGCACTAACGGGCGTCGGTGCAGTCGGATGAACATCGGGCAGCCAAAAATGGAGCGGAACAAGAGACGCTTTATTTCCAAAGACGACAACGAACAACAATGCCGCACCAATAACCACCCATGGCATTGTTCCCGTTTCAGATAAAATTTGAATTTTTGCGGCAATATCTGCAATATTTAATGAACCGACCGTTGCGTAAATTGTTGTAATTGCCACCAACATCATCATTGAACCGATGATGCCGAGTATCAAGTATTTGTACGAAGCTTCCAGTTTGTGTGCCGTATCTGTCATATTGAGGGCTTCGTTTGCCATAATTAAACCGGTTGAAGACAAAAGCATAATTTCAAAGAAAACGAATAAGTTAAACAAGTCTCCGGTTAGGAAAATGCCGTTAATTCCGGCGATTAACAAGAAATACAGCGGATAATAACTGTTGCTCAAAGACTTCTTTTCAATATAATCAAATGAGTAGATTAAGACGGCAAGTGAAATAAACGATGTTAGGAGAACCATCAATGCCGACAGCATATCGGCGACAAGCACAATTCCGTATTTTCCAAACTCCCCGATGTCGTATACTTGAATGCCGTTTGTATAGACAATGCCAAATAAACAAATCGCCAGCAATAAGAGAAGGACGCCGACGGTCATTGCAATTATTTTTTGATAATGCGGCTTTTGTCTCAAAAACAGCATAATCGGCGCCATGAAAAAGCAAATCGCAATCGGGAATATTGTAATATGGGTCTGGATAAACATCTGAATCACTGAAATCATCCGCGAAGCCTCCTGAGTTCATCAACATCTGTTGTACCGTATTCTTCATTAATGCGGTACGCAAGTGTCAGTAAAACAGCCGTTGTTGCAAAACTGATGACGATTGCCGTCAGCACAAGTGCCTGTGTCAGCGGGTCTGTAAACACGCTGTCTTTGGCAGCATCCGTAATGATTGGCGCAAGTGCTGCATTGGTGTAGTCATCCATAAAAATAAATCCGCTGCTTTCATTCATCGCGTCCGTTAAAATCGGCACCAATGTCCCTGTTAAAACGCCTGATGTGACGATCATCAAATTGATGGAATGGCTGATAAGGTTAAAGCCGATGGCAATTTTTATGATATCTCTTTTTAATATCATATAAATTCCCATCCCAAAGAGAATGGAAATCGTAAGCGCTGTTGCAATTTCAGTCATGCTTTTCCTCCGTCTTTGCAGGGGCTCTTGGTTTTAGCGTCATTTCTCCTTCTCCAACGCCTTCCAAACGCTCTTCAATGTCCACAACTTTTGGCTCTTTCACTTTATCATCTGCAATGCTGGTCAAAATAAATAACAGGCTGCCGACGACAACAAAATAAATGCCGACATCAAAGTACATGGATGAAATCAATTCAATTTCTCCGATATGGATTCCAAACATTTCAATATGGAAAAATTCAAAGGCGCTTCTGAAATAGTTATGGTTGGCAATGAACGGGGCGCAGGCTGTGATTGATGCAAAAAGCAATCCGTAGGTAAACCATATCCACCAATTCGGTTTTAATCGGGCGTTGATATATTTCATGCCATACGTTATGTATATCATTGCAATGCTGCATACGAATAACACGCCGCCGACGAATCCGCCTCCTGGATAATTTCCGCCGTTTAAGAGAAGGTAAATTGAAAACAAAAGGCAAGGGATGAGACATCCTTTAGATATTGTTTTTGCAATAATCGTACTCATGCTTTCTCCTCCGGCGGGTTTGTTTTGATCGCTATTTCATTTTCAGCCGAATTTGCGGAATGGTCGGGTGTTCGGCTTTTGATTATGTTGTAGATTGCCAAAGCAGCGATGGTCAGCACCGAAATTTCTCCAAACGTGTCATATCCTCTAAAGTCAACCACAATGACATTGACAACGTTTTTTCCGCCGGCAAATTCCACGGCGTTATATATGAAATAATGGGAGAACGATTCAAACGGTGCTGCTAAATCAGCGCCTGCCAGCAAAATGAATAATATAAAGCCGCATCCGCTTGCAATCAATGCGTTTTTCAGAAGCCCTTTTGTTTTTTCCGGACGGAATGCTTCTTTTGTGCGCAATTTTATAAGGATGAGCAAAAACATGATTGTAGACAGGGTTTCTACGCACAGCTGCGTCATGGCTAAGTCGGGGGCTTTCAAATAAGCATAAAATAAAGAGACAAATAAACCGCATGCGGAAGCAACAAGTATTGAATTGATGTATCTTGGCAGCACGGAGGCGCCCCACGCCGTGATTATGATCAATATCAGAAGCAATATTTTTGACGCTTCGCCTTGGAAAAAGATGTTGTTGGAAAAGAGAGGCATGCCTGCTGCAATGGCATACAGGAATGGAATTAAAACCATGCAAATGCAGAAAACCAGCATGATTTTTACATAATGGCGCGGCTCTCCTCTTTGAAACACTTTTCCAAAGGTTGAGCCAAATCTAAATGCGTTGTTCACTTGTGCGTTGTACAAGTAATTTAAGCTGAATTTGGGGTATTTTTCTTTGAATTTTATTTGCTGTGCGGCAATTGTATCGTATTTTAGATATACTAAAATGCCTGCGGCAAATGTGATTAATGTCATGATGAAAGCGGGTGTTAGTCCGTGCCATAACGAAACGTGAAGGTGATGTGATCCGGGGGCTATGGCGTTAATTGCCGGCTGAACAAGGTATTCAATAAACGGCGTCGGAAAAAGACCGACTGCGATAATGATGATTGCCAAAAGTGCCGGCGGTGCAAGCAATACCCATGACGGGTCATGAACGTGTTTTGGGACCTCCGGGTCTTGTGTTCTTTTGCCCATGAATATTTTTATGATCAGACGGAATGAATACGCGAATGTAAAGACGCCGCCGATGACGGCAAGCACCGGTATGATGTATGCAATGCCGCCGCCTAAAACTTCTGCCATATGTACGGATGATTCGTAGAACAATTCTTTACTCAAATAGCCGTTTAGCGGCGGGATTCCTGCCATTGCGGCGGCGGCGATGATCATTAAAATAAATGTGATCGGCATTTCTTTTCGAAGTCCGCCCATTTTTCGAATGTCGCGGGTGTGCAGTTCGTGGGCAATAATTCCGACCAGCAGGAATAAACAGGCTTTAAAGGCAGCGTGGTTGAATAAGTGAAATGTTGCGGCGGCAACGCCAATTCCGGGTTCGGCAAATGTGGTGTAGCCAAACATTGTCATCAGATATGCCAGCTGGCTGATTGTAGAATAGGCGAGAATTGATTTTAAATCGGTTTGCCGAAGCGCTAAAAAACCGGCGGCAACCATTGTAATAATCCCGACGCCGCTGACTAAAATAAACCAATCGATGGTTCCCGAAAACATGGGGTGAAGCCTTGCGATTAAAAAGATGCCGGCTTTGACCATTGTCGCGGAGTGAAGAAAAGCACTAACAGGCGTGGGGGCTTCCATGGCATTTGGAAGCCAAATGTAAAACGGTCCCTGTGCGGATTTTGCAAATGTTCCAAGCATAATTAAAACAAGAATGACTGTAAAGAGGGGGCTGTTTTTAACCATCTCGATTGCTGCCGGATTTGTCAGCATATCCGAAATGCTGTATGTTCCCGTGATGCTGTAGAGGAACATAAAGCCGACAAACATAAATAAGCCGGCGCCGCCCGTTATTAACAAAGCTTTGGTGGCGCCGTAAATGGATTCGTTTGTTTTTCTGTAATAGCCGATTAAGAGAAATGAGCTGATGCTTGTCAATTCCCAAAAGATAAACAATTGAATAAGAGTATCTGAGAATGCCACACCAAGCATTGAGCCCATAAATATCAGGAGGTATTGATAGTAGCGTACCAATTCTTCGTCTTTAGAGAGGTATTTGGAAGAGTATGCCAGAATTAAAATACCAATGAACGAAACGATTATACCCAGAAGGACAGCCAAGCCGTCCGCGTAAAAGCCGAAATTAACAGATAAACCCGGAATCCAAGCCATATTTCCAGAATAATTTTGACCGTGTGAAATTGAAGGAATCAGAGTTGCGATTAATAAAAGACAAACGGCTGCAACAAGTGCGGCAAACCACCCCACTTTATCCCTTAACAGTTTGTACGCTATCGGAATAAAAAATACCGCAATGAACGGTAATAAAACAATGAGCGCCATAAAATAAAACGTATCCACGGTATCACAACATCCGATTCGGAAAAGAAGAATTAAAATTCATATTTTCAATTCCGGTCTTTGACAAATAGTGCCTTTAACTCGTTGTCACAATATATAAATTTATTTTTAGGATACCAAAGATTTCGGGGTTTTGAAGTCTTTCTTAAAAAACATTTGTTCTTCTTTTTTCCCCGCCGTTTCCCTTTCAAACACGATTTTGAAGTTTTATAAAATATTCGCTCTTCTGTTCCCCTGCTGCTTCTCTTTCAAACACGATTTTGAAATTTTATAAAATATTCGTTCTTCCTCTCCGCTTCATATGGATTTTATGAGGAGGTTGCTGTCGTTATTTGCTTGTGTCTTCTTCGTTCATAATCTCTATAAGTTCCGTGTTTTATGAGGAGGTTGCTGCCGTTATTTATCTTTCATATTGTATTTTATTGAAGGTAAATTCTCTTCTGAAAATTGCTGCTGTTATTTGTCTTCATATTGTATTTTATTGAAGGTAAATTCTCTTCTGAAAATTGCTGTCGCTTATCGAAATTATTAAATGATTCTTTTTTGAATTTTGCTTTTGTTATTTTTGACGGGCTTTTAATTTTTCAATGCTTTGTTACTTTAAGACGCCTTGCTGATTGTATAACGGGGTTAAACATTTCAATGCAATTTAATTTATATACAAAAATCGACTCATCAATTATTGGCAGATTTCGATTTATCATCGATATCTCCTGATAGCAGAGTGAAATGGGGATTTTATTCTGTTTTCAAAAAACTAAGGCTGCATATATCTCATACGATATATGCGCGAAATAAAAACGCGTACAATGTACACGTTTAATTGTATGGAGGAACAAATAATGTCAGATATTTTTAAAGAATTAGCGGACGCTGTGACGAAACAAAACATTAACGGCGCTGTTGAAAAAACGAAAGAAGCCCTTGCAAAAGGAGTTCCTGCACTCGACATTGTTCAAAAAGGTCTCGCAGAAGGTATGAAAATCATCGGAGACCGCTTTGAAGCCGGTGAAATCTTTTTACCGCAAATCATGATGTCTGCAAAAGCAATGAATGAATCAATGGTTGTTCTGACGCCCGAACTTACAAAGGGTTCAGCCAATATCAGTGAAGGTTTTGCTCTTGCTTTTGTTCAGGAAGGCGACATCCACGACATCGGCAACAGATTGGTTGCCACAATGCTTGGCGCAAACGGCTTTACCGTTAAGGTCCTTGGCGTCGACGTTGCAAACGAAAAAGTCGTTGAAGAAATCAAACAGGCAGAGGCATCCAAAGTCCTTCTTGTCGGTTCTGCTTTAATGACAACATCCATGCTTGGTCAAAAAGACTTAATGCAGTTGATTAACGAAGAAGGGGTTCGTTCCAAAGTGAAATGTATGTTTGGCGGCGCTCCGGTTTCCAAAGAATGGATTAAAGAAATCGGTGCCGACGGAACTGCTGAAAATGCTGCGGAAGCTGTCCTCGTTGCAAAACAAATTATGGGCTGAGGTGATCAAATGACATTTACAAGATCTATTGATGCTTATGAGTTCTACAACCGTGCAAAAGTCGGTGAAAAATGCTCTCAGGACGAATGGGACTTAATGCGAATCCCAATGAAAGCAATGGAACTAAAACAAAAATACAAACTTGATTTTAAAAACGAATTTGTCCCGACCGATGCGGAAATGACAGCCAATCTTTTCAAAGCCGGTTTTGATATGCTCCTTGAATCCGGTATCTTTGTGACAGACACGCAAAGAATCGTGAAGTACACCGCTGACGAAATTTGGGACGCCATTCACAACCCGCAAACCGAATTCCAACTCGGTTGGGGCAGAGACGCCGTGACGGTCAAAAGACGAGAGGTGGGAGACAAAAGAGGTCCGATCATTCAGGGCGGTCCGACAGGTGCGCCGGTTGCCGAGAAAAACTTCATTGACGTCCACTTGAGCTACGCTCTTGAAAAAGAAGTTGACACCATCGTCAACGGCGTTCTTGCAACCATCCGCGGTCACCCCGCATCTCCAAAAACGCCCTTTGAAATCCTTGCTGCAAAAACGGAAACCCGCCTTATCAAACAAGCAACGGCATTGGCAGGGCGCCCCGGCATGGGTGTTTAGGGACCTGAGACGTCACTTTCCGCACAGGGTAACATCAGTGCAGACTGTGACGGCGGTATGCAGGTATATGACAGCCACGAAGTCTCTCAATTGAACGAATTAAAGATTGACCTTGACGCCATTTCTGTTATTGCCCACTACCACGCCAACAACGACATCATCATGGACGAACAAATGCCGATTTACGGCGGCTACGCCGGCGGTCTTGAAGAAACAGCAATCGCCAACGTCGCGTCACACATCAACGCATTTGTCATGTCCGGCTGCAGCTGGCACCTTGACGGTCCGATTCACATCCGGTGGGGTTCGACAAACACCAGAGAAACCCTTATGATTGCAGGATGGACATGCGCCGCAATCACCAACCACACCGAATTTTTGACCGGCAACCAATACTATCCGTGTGCAGGACCCTGCACAGAAATGTGTTTCCTCGAATTAGCCGCACAAGCCGTCACCGATTCCGCATCCGGCAGAGAAATTGTCTCCGGCGTTGCTTCTGCAAAAGGCGTTGCTGAAAACAAGACAACCGGTATGGAAGCCCGCATGATGGGAGAAGTCGCAAGAGCAGCAGCAGGCGTTGACATCCCGACCATCAACAAGATTCTTGACAAACTCGTTGGCAGCTACGAAAAGAACTATGCCTCCGCTCCGGCAGGCAAGCCCTTCCAGGACTGTTACGACGTCAAGACATGCAGACCGACAGATGAACACATCCAAATCTACGAACAAGCCAAGAAGAAACTCGAAAGCTTCGGGCTCAACTTCTGATTTTGTAAACAACTGAGCTTATTGAAAATAGGCTCTTGTTTTCATAATCCGAATTTTGGTTCGATTATTTGAATGTTTAAGCCGTTTCTGTGAAACGGTTCCAAAGGTTTAGATTCACGATGGGGATAGTGAATCTTTACCTTTTTATTTTTTGATTCAGTTCATTTTTTCAGATTGCTTTTTTGATTCGCTGTCAGCTGTCCATTCGGTTTGCTGTCAGCTGTCCATTCGGTTTGCTGTCAGCTCGCCCTTTTCAAAAAAAGATAAAAATCGTTACTCCAAATTTGAAATCAAGTTTTCCAATTGGATTCTTTCATTCGATGCACTTGATAAATTTTTATCGCATTCGGCGATTTGAATGAGGCGGGCTGCGATTTTTGTTTCGCTGCAATTATCTGAAAGAATCACTTTTTGGAGCTTTTCTAAAATTTCAGAACCGGTTAACCCGTCATCTGTCAAAAGAGCGTCTAATTTTTCACGGGCGGCCATAAAATCTTTTGAAGCGGTTATTGTTTGATACAGTTCCGTCACGCTGTCTTCTTCACTCAAAGAGCAGTGTGTTTGGACGAGGCTGACGGTTAAATTTGTATTAATTTCTTCCGCTTCCAGTAAACAAGTTTGAAGAAGCTCTAAGGAAGCGGCAGCATTTCCATGGGTTATGCCGGCAATTTCAATCAAAACATCATCCGGTACGGCAAATCCTTCCTTTTGGGTGACGTCTTTTAAAAACGGCAGCAAGTCCTCTGTTGAGATCGGGCTGAAAAAAAGAGTTACACCACGAGAACGCAGGGGGGCAATGATTTTTGAAATGCTTTTTGACGACAAAATAAAACGGCACGTTTTGGAATACTTTTCCATGATGCGGCGAAGCGCGTGCTGGGCGTCAAACGTCAGCGCCTCGGCAGAATCAATGCAAATGATTTTGTAATCCGCATTCATCGGCGCGATGGCAGCATATTCGTTGATAATGTCTTTAAAAATTGAAATCACGCTTTTTTGAATCTTTTTCGGATCATCGGTTCCAAGGATTCGATAAAAGCGCGGGTCTCTGACAAGATAATTTTTGCCTTGCTCAAAAAAGTCCGACGCATTGAAATATGTAAAATTCAAATCCTTTTCGGCACCGTAAAGCTCGTTTGCAAGAGCCGCCGCTGTCGTCATTTTTCCCGAATTTTCAGGACCAAATAAAATCAAATGGGGGAGGGAACCCGAAGCGGTTAAGCTCTTCAGCGTTTTTATGGTTTGGCGGTTGCCGAGGATTTCATCCAGCGTGTCGGGGCGGTATTTGAGTGTCCAAACATCTTTCATTTTTAACTTTCCGGTAATTGATTTATTCTGTTAATTTTTTTCCGGTAATTGGCTGTTATTTTTTAACTTTCCGTAATTGATTTATTCCGTTATTTTTTCATTGATCATTCCCTTTTCCGTCAAAATGTATTTCAAAATAACGGCATAGGCAGGACGTGCAATCAAAACGCCGATGAAAACGCCTAAAATTGTGACAATGGCAAATCCTTTCAAAGCTCCAAATCCAAGGAAAAGAAGCGGAGACATTGCAACAACGGTCGTTGCGGCGGCGGCAAAAATAATCACAAAGGCTTTTCCGATACGCGCAGCATAAATTTTTCCGGACGGCGCTTTTCCTTCGTGGACGACTTCTTCTGTAATAATTACCAAGTGGTCGATTCCGGTTCCGATGACTGCGATAATACCGGCGATTGCGGCTAAATCAAGCTGCTGTTCGAATTGAGAAATTATCATTCCGGCAAGAACGGGTAATCCAAGAAGCATAATGACTTCACTAAAAGATGTGGCAATCATCGGAAGAACAATTTCAGGTCTTCTGTATCGGTTGTAGACAATCAAAGCCACAGCAACCATTGTGAAAAATGCTGCAATAATGGCGCCTTTTAAGAATCCTTGCCCAAGAGTCGCTTCAACTTGTCCTGAGCCGATGATGTTTACATTGACTGGCAAGGCACCGGCACGCAGGTGAATTTGCAGTTGCTTTGCTTTTGCTTCACCATCGTTGCCGGTCATGGCATGCCATTGATAAATCACCTGACTTCTTAATTGTATGGCTGCTTCGGGACTTAACGGCGCGCTGTAAACCACCACATCATCCAAAATCATCATTAAATAATGGTCATTCCAATTAGTCGTGGCTCCGGTGGCGATAGCGGCTTGTTGCAAGGCTTTTGCTCCCTCTTCATTCAACTTGAATGGCACATAATAAGCACCGTTCGGGTTTTTACCAACAACACCAACACTTTCAATTGCATTGCCATATAAGACATGGATGCTTTCATCTCCTGTTGTTTGAATTCGGATTTCAAATTTACCGGGAGATTCCACCAGTTCTCGCGCTTCATTTAATCCAACACCGGCAAAATCAATTAATATGGATTCATTACCGACAGATCGAATCGGCATATCTTTGACGCCTAAACCGTTGCCAAGTTTATTGCTGAGCACATTTTTTGTCATATTCATCGTTTCATTTGTCACCCCCTCACGGTACGCAATCACTGTTCCGTTTACAGCAACCATATAATTATTCAATTCCGTCTGTGTTGTTGATGTTCGGATTTCATATTCGATGGTGTCCTTCGGGTTGATAACTTCTGCTGCGTAAACAAAAGTTAAGTATGAAACGATGTATCCGATTCTCGAATCTTTAATCGTGACTTCTGTCATGCTGCCAATGGTTCGTGTGCTGACATCGGCGTTGCTGAACAGATAGTTGAGTCTTGTTTGATTCACAGCACTGCTTGTTTGAAATGTCACAGTTGTGATTCCGAAAGCATCCGTATTTGTTCCGGTTATGTTTATGCCGTCTTCATATTCTGTTTTTAAAATGCTTGCAACAATATCTCTTGGTGCGGCGTCAACTTGAACAACAGCACCATTTAATTGAAGTTGAACCCAAGAACCGCCCTCAATGTCGAGTCCATATTTGAGCCGTGTGTGAAATCCTTCTTCGGCAGAGTACCACGGTCCGATTGCAACAATTGAAATTGTAAGCGTCAGAATCAAAATGATGACTTTATAATCATTCAGCAAAGATTTCTTTTTCTTCTCTTCCATCATGCTTGCCGACCCCCTTTCTTTGATTTCGAACGGGTCAAATACATTCGAAGAATGCCGGTATTCAAAAACCACGCATTAAGGATATCTGCCGACAGCCCGATCAAAACGATGAATGAAATTTGAGACAGAAGCGGAATTGGCGGAACGCCCGGCACAATGTAGTGCAAATATGTCGAAACCAAAAACATCATAAAAAACGCAGCAAGCGTTGTTGTGGTCATCAAAAGTCCGGTTCTCATCGCTCCTGAAATTTTGTCGTTTAAGTTGCCGCTGCGTTTGAGAACTTTATTTGTCAGCAAAATGTCGCTGTCCACACAGTAGGCAATCAACATCAGCAAAGCGGCGACCGTTCCAAGAGTCAGTTCAATGCGCAGTGCATTCATGACGGCAATCGGGATTAAAATATCAGATGCGGCAACTAAAATAATTGCCAATGACGGAACAGCCGATCTGAAAAGAACAAACACAGAAATTGCCATTCCTACAAACGATAAGAGAACAGCATAAAGCGCCTTTTTTTGAAGCCCCTGGCTGTAAATCGGAGCCACTTGCTTTTCTTCGATGTCTCTAAAAGACGGATTGCTGTAAATCATATTCTCAAGAGAACTCAATTGCTCCCCGTCCATTTGGTTGAATTGAAGAATGGCACGTGTTCCCGAAATTCTGACATTTTTGAGCGGATAATCCGAAACAGCGTTCTTGATTTGTTCTTCCGTCAAAGAGGTTGTAACGGTAAACTGAATGCCGCCGACGAAATCCATTCCGAGATGCACCGGACTTCCTGTTTGAATGGTTGTCACCGCAATAATGATGAGTGCAGCTGCCAATATTAAAAGCGGTATTGCAATTAATTTTTTATTATCCGTTTTCTCAACAAAAGGATGTAAAATATTATAAAGTTCAAATTTCATGGGCATTTCCTGTTCTTCTTTTCTCTTTTTTTTCTTCTTAAGAAAAATCTTATTTTCTCTTTTCTTCTTCTTTTCTTTTTTCTTTTCTTCGTTTTGATTTTTCCGCGAAGACACAATCAATAAATTAGTTTTATTAATTTCAGATAGCTTATATATCTTTGTTCTTATATTGGATTGTATGCCAGAAAGACTTTCAATTGATGATTATTACGTTGAGATTGCAGTAACGGTTGCCAAACGCTCCACATGTCTGAGAAATAAAGTCGGTGCCGTGATTGTTCGAGACAATCGGATATTATCCACCGGCTACAACGGTGCACCGCGCGGCTTAGCCCATTGTTTAGATATCGGCTGTATGCGAATTGCCCAAAATATCCCCTCCGGAACGATGCACGAAAAATGCCGCGCCGTTCACGCCGAGCAAAATGCGATCATCCAAGCCGCCGTCCACGGTGTCCAAACGTCCGGCGCCACCCTTTACTGCACCCACCAGCCCTGCATCCTGTGTACAAAAATGATTATCAATGCCGGCATAAAACACGTCGTTTATGTCAACTCCTATCCTGACGCCGATTCCATTGCTTTTTTCAATGAAGCCGGTGTAACAATTGAGCATTACAAACATTGATTTTTTTAATCATTTTTTACTTTCGTTTTTCAAAAATGCGAGGCGGTTAAATATCATCCCCGTCTCTCAAGCACCAAACAAAATCGCCGCCCGACAAATATTTTTCGACCAATTTTTTATCTTCAAAGACTTTTAATCTGGGCAAAACCAAAGCCGGCGCATGTCCGGTTTCATGGCACAGATCTGCGGTGTTCATGTCTTTTTTCAGGAGCCGAAACAGGATGTCCAAATCAATTTTATCTTCCGAGAGTTGGGTTGCGTAATGAACAAAGGCGTTCATGAGCTGATTTTGGCGTCCGGCAAGTTCCTCTTGTTTTTGCGTCAATTCTTGATGTTCTTCCCAAAGCATTTCAAGTCCCAGCCGAATGTTTTGAATCTGCGATAAGAAATAACTGTCTCGGCTTTGAAGTCGGCCGGAATCTTTTTTCTTCTTCGGCTCTTTTTGGGGGAAAATGATTTCCGGTTCGATTTTTTTTCCTTTTGTTTCGCTTTCAAGGACGGTGTTTAATTCCTCATCAAAGAATTTTTTGCCGGCGGCGTCAAATTCGGTTTTGTCATTTTGGGCCGGCAAATATTTTTTTTGCTCTCCGGTTAAATTCAGGCGTATCTGATTTATAATTTCAATGATCATTCTCATTTCATTTTCATTCGGATAGGAGGGCGCCAAATGAATGATCGGCTCTGTTTTTGTCTCCGCTGTTTTTTTCCTGCCGCGGCGCCGATTTGTTTTTTCTGAAGGATCGGAAGAAAGAGATAAAGAATATGTCGGCTCATCCGGAATTTCAATTTTAATATGGTTGATGTGGACGGAATAAGAGTGAGGGGACACGGAAACTTCTAAATGGAAGCTTTTTGTAATGCTGTAATATTTTCGCCTCTGCTCATCTGTACTGCTTTCAATGAGTCCGATGCTT
>Ga0099364_10005235_pt1 | contig 19344 bp, 15 predicted proteins | sample TergutTh196P3_FD_73070 | JGI IMG/M metagenome (GOLD analysis project Ga0099364, IMG submission 73070) | Microcerotermes parvus P3 segment gut microbial communities from Pointe-Noire, Republic of the Congo - Th196 P3 | ecosystem: Host-associated > Arthropoda: Insects > Digestive system > Gut ...
AATGGTTTCTGTTTTTCCCAGTACGGAGAAGTCTCTTGTGAAGAAAATATCATTTGCGTTAAAGAAAGTTTCAACATCTTCAAGAAACATACTTTTAACGATATCGGGAGAAGCTACATACAAATCATCAATAGAGAGCATCGCTTGAAGCAACATGTGCTTCTTTTGAGGGAAATTTTGAGAAGTTGCTGTTGAGATTATGTTTTCTCCATCAATAGAAACATTGAAGTTATTTGCTATCCTATCAAGCATTTTCCTCCTGTTAGTTCCTTTCTTAAAAGACATACCTGAAGAAATTAGGTTGCCTATGATATAGCCGTCATCAGTCATGCTTAATGTGCCGTCACCATTTTGCCTGACATAAATCTGCATATAATCATTGAATCGGTCTAAAAAAGGCGTTGTGAACTCAACGTACTTACCGAAAGTCGCAGTAGTTATCTCCTTCTTCAACCACTCGGTATATTCGTTTATCATTTTTTGAGTATCCATTTTGACTATACCTCCGAGAATTTTAGTTGCTCAGTCACGCTTGGTGGCTCAATAATATTGAACCGTTCAAAGAACGAATAACATAACTCAAATAGGTCTTTGTTTTCAATATCGAATGGAACGGCCATACGTTCGCCGTACTCTTCCGTATACATGTGTATGTGCGTACTTGAAATCTTTTCACCGTCCGGGTTGCGATGCGGTTGGGTAGGGTTTACATCTAGCCTCATTAGTATAGCTCCGCTCCCATAACGCACTCTGCCTTGATAGGAGGCGCTATTTTCGTTAATACCTTTTCGGGAGATGTTCACTACAAACACGTCCTCTTTCCTGTCACCCGTAACATCAAATTCAACACGACCCTTGCCGGATGGAAGCTCAATTTCTTTTGCAACAGTCTTTTTAAGCATTTCAATAAGCATATCCGCTTCTTTTTGCGTAAGTTTGATAGCCATGTTTATGCCTCACTTTCTGCAATATCATTATATACTTTACTTTCGTCCTCCGCAAGGACATCTACTGTTTTCGGTAGCTCGATTTATATTTTCATATTTACTCGTTTTCCATTTCAATATCTTCTTCCATTTCCCTATCCTTCGCAACATCATCCACCGTTTCATACTCCGATACAACCGCTTCAAATCATTGCCTGCGATGCCGAGCTTCGCCATTTGCTCCGGTTAGGTGGTTTCGAGGAAGTAGAACAGGCGCGGCTCGTCTACCGCGTATTTGCGGTTGTAGTCCGCGCTTGCGCCTTGCTCGTAGCCGTTTTGGGTGGTGAGCCAGCTTACTATTAGGTTCTGAAGCCCCGATTCGCGTGTGTTTGTTGGCATAATTAGACCTCTTGCAACCCCTTATTTATCATTTTAGTCAATGCATCAAAGTTAGCCCTTGTTTCATCAGAGAGTTTATTGACTAGTTTGTTTCTTTTAGATTTTTCAAGGAAATACAGGCTACTGACGATTGTTTCATAAGTAGCATCGTCAGGCAGATTTTGCTCAGTTGTTAATAATTTATAATCTTCGGAACATATCATTTCTTCCATTCGTGCTTTACCGTTTTGCTTGACATCAGGAAGAAGTTTGAACTTTTCAGCTTCTTTTTCACCAAAAAGTTTCTTTGCCTTGCCCATTTCCCTTTTACCTTCGGTATCGTTGTCCCACAATGCTATGTATTGCTTCTGATACGCAATGAAGAATTGTATGTTATCTCGAATAGCGGAAGCACTAACACTTGCAAAAACCCGTATATCGCTTGACAACTCACAAAAGCTCTCTATGCTGTACTTGTCGTAAATACCCTCAACGCAAACTATTTTTTCTGTTGTTGATATCATTTCATATTCTGGTATTTGCAAAGCTTCGTATATTGGCTGCATAGCTGTTTTTCGTTTTGATTTGGTGTTGTTGTAAACAGAAACAGGGGTTACGGAAACATTGATTCCATTTTGTTTTTCAACAATTAAAACATTGTTTAATGGAATAATTGATGGGAGTAACAACTTAGGTGAATGTGTGCAGTAAATGACATTACCCTCTTTAAGTGAAATATCTTTTAGCTTTTTACATAATTCCGCTTGTAACGCTTCGTGCAAATAAGAGCCGGGTTCGTCAAGCAAGAATATCGTTTCCTCAGGCATAACGCTTTGTTTAGGGTTAAAGCGTATTTTCATGATAAAATTGTAATACCAAATGAACCCTTTGCTTCTATCTGTGACTTTGAAGAAAAAGGAGTTTTTTCCTTTTGGCTGTTCTCTTATATAGACATCAAGGGTGTTTTTTTCGCTATTAACTTCTAAGCTGATAGAAATGGCCATTTTGCTTTTTGTTGGTGTAAATTTTTTCCAAGCATTAGTTAATGTTGTGCTCAAAAAGTCTTCAATGTCAGAAAGAATGGATTTTCTTTTTCTCTCATCGTTTGCTGTTATTTTTTTAAGGTCGTAGTCTTTATTTGCGGAACGGAAAACACGAACGAATATATCGTACCAACCGTCCTTTGAATCGTCAGTCAAAGATATGCTACTTACAGGACGGTCGTTAAAATCGTCGTTATATAAGACATATGGCAATGATTGGATTATTCGCTTGCAAACTATTTCCATATCGTTTTCTTTAAGGCCGTTAAATAGGTTGCATGAATATGTTTTATTTCTTGTTATATTCCGTGTCATACCAAAGGAAGAAATGTTCTTGCCAGAATTAACAAAATTTTCCAATAGTGCTATGCCGATGTTTTCTTCTGCTTCCGATGTCGAGGCAGAGGTAACATTGCTTGGAGCTGATGTTGCAAGTGCACTTTGTGCGAAGGAGTTTACTTCTTTGTCAGACTCTTTTATATCTTGAATTGCTCGGCTTACGCACTTTACCAATTCGTTCCAAGTGCATTCAATATCAGCAGAAATAATACAATCCCCGTCAGGTGATGTGCTGTAAAGGTTCGTGATATTTATAAGATGGTTTCCCGCGTTTTCGTCGTCGTTATAATAGTCGAAGCAAAAGATACCTTGTAAAATCGTTGTTTTACCACATTCATTAACACCGACTAACGGTATGATTCTGGGAGATAAATCAACACACAACTTTTCTTTAATTGCACGATAGTTTTCGATGTAAAATTTTTGGTATTTCATTCCATGACCTCCACTTCTTCCCCATCCCCCACAACCTCATACTCCGGCACAACCACACCTCGCACGTCAACCATGCCAGTGACGACATCGGAGATAAGGCGGGTGCGGTACTCGGTGAACAGGGTGAGCTCGGCATTGAGGTCTTCGATAACCCTGTCAATTCGTTCACATTGGTTGCTGAGATATGTTGCAATTTCTTGTTGCTCAGTAATTGGTGGTGCGGAAATACGGAGCTTGCGCAAAGCGTTTATTGATATATGAACGATAATGTCACCCTTTGCCAACGAAGCACGTTGTCTTACGACATCAGGGCAACGTAAAGCGAATATTAAGAATTGTGGCAATATCCGGGTATTTGTAGTGAAAATAGCAGCATCGCCACTGCACCAAGTATCTTCATCAATGCTATTTACGAGTGACTGCCCAATTTCTTCTTTCGTTTCGCCAGATAAGGCGAATAATATTTCATTTTTATTGACACGGGCGTAACCCTCTGCCGATTGTTGATTTATTCGAGTAATTGGTTGTTTTAATAACAAAGCCCCTGTCCTATAAATATCCCCATAACGTATGCAAGCTACACCATCGGCGTTATCGTCGGCACGAGAGCCACCAAACCCTTTGCGGAAACGGCCAAGGTTACCCAAACTGATGCTTTCCCACCCTTCACCGCCTTTCGTCACCGCTTCATTCACAATCGCCCGCTTCATCTCCCCCAACAACGCAATCTGCCGCCGTTTGGCATTGATTAGCTTATTTATCTGCGACACCTTCCAGTCAAGGTAGCGTACGATTTGGTCTTGCTCATCGCGTGGCGGGAGGGGGAATGGAATATAATTCAAGTTTTGCATAGCAATACGTAATCTGATTGTGTTGAGGCTTCCTGTTGATGATTCGTGAACAAGAATACCTTTGCTAATCCCTATAAGGCTACGGTAAAATGTCACTAAGCGAAAGATGTAATTGAAGTACCATATGTTTATATCATTTGCATTTCTTGGGTATAATGCGTAATACACAGGACTTATTGCTCCATGCCATTTTGAAACGCCACAAGAACCAGCAAGAACATTCATGCAATTCACAAGCAAATCGTTCTCATGTGCGATAGAGTATTTAGTTAAATCGTCTTTAGGCTTGTTTCCACCTTTCTCTATACGCTCGGAAAGAGGAACAACACCATAAGCAGCTGAAAGCGAAAGGATAAAATCCGTTGTTATGGGATCATTTTTTTCTTTGCGCTGTTGTAATAATGCCCCAATGCGTTCGCTTTCCCACCGCTCCGGCAACACCCCATACCACGGTACACTCACTCCCCATCACCATCCTTCCCATCACTCAAACGCAACAGCCCCCAATCCTTAGCGCTCAACTTCCCAACACCTCATCCAACAACCCCTCGGTTTCGGCCTCCAACGCCCTTATGTCTGCGATAATCTCCGAGAGTTCCCGAAGCTGTACAGGCTTGTAAAAGTGCTTGGTAAAGCTGATTTCGTAGCCGATTTGGGTCTTGCTCTCGTCAACCCAAGCGTCGGGCGCGTATGGCAGCACCTCAGCTTTGATGAATGCGTCAATGCCGCCGGGGTGGTCGAGTGGGATTTGCTCGGTATCAGTAAGATCTTTGTCGGGCGCTAGCTTGCCTTTCTTATCGCGTAGCGGCTTGCCGTTCTCGTCGTACTGCGGGCGGTTGACGGTGACTTTCCAATAGCCGAACGCGCTGTTATCTAAGATTTTACTGTATTCGTTGTCCTCGAACTCGGCGTAGAGCTTGTATATCTGCTCGCGGATTTCAAGTGTCAGCTCGCAATTTTTGTTTCCGAGGTTCTTTCTAAGCGGTGATTTGAGTGTGGTCGCGTCTATGAGCTGGATTTTCCCTTTACGGTGTGGTTTTTTACGGTTGGACAGCACCCAAATAAACGTGCCGATGCCCGTGTTGTAAAACATATTGTTCGGCAGCGCGATGATGGCTTCCACGAGGTCACGCTCTATCATGTAGCGGCGGGCGTTGCTCTCGCCCTGTCCCGCGTCGCCTGTGAACAGGCTTGACCCGTTGTGTACCTCTGCAATCCGCGAACCCAATTCGGTGGTTTCTCTCATCTTTGCGATGTTATTGAGCAAGAACAGGATTTGCCCGTCACTGACACGCGGGAGCATAGAAAACTCTCCCTCACCCGCGAACGAGGTCACAAAACGCGGGTCTATGATACCTTTTTTGCCGCCGAGCCTGTCCGCGTCGTTCTTCCACGATTTTCCGTAAGGCGGGTTTGAGAGCATAAAGTCAAACTGACGGCTTGGGAAACGGTCGTCGGCGAGTGTGCTGCCATAAGCGATATTTTCAACGCTGCCGCCTTCACCTTTGAGCAGCAGGTCGGCACGGGTGATGGCGTAGGTTTCGGGGTTAATTTCCTGTCCGAACATATGGATAGATACGTTCTTTCCCTCCTGCTCGGCGAGTGCTGTCAAGCGGTCTTGGGACACGGTGAGCATACCTCCTGTGCCGCAGGCGCCGTCATAGCATGAATATGTAGCGTCTTTGATTTGAGTGGCAATAGGCAGAAATATGAAGTCTGCCATGAGTTCCACAACGTCACGCGGGGTGAAGTGTTCGCCCGCCTCCTCGTTGTTTTCCTCATTGAAGCGGCGTATAAGTTCCTCAAAGATAACGCCCATGGTATGATTATCGAGTGCCGGAAGCCGGATATCGCCTACATCATCAAGCACCGAGTAGGGGCTTAGGTTCACAGTCGGAGATACGAACTTTTCAATAACAGCGCCGAGGATGTCAGCATCCACCATCGTGTCAATTTGCACACGGAACTTAAATTTCTCAAGGATTCCCTGTACGTTAGGCGAAAAACCGTCAAGGTATTCAATGAAATCGGATTTGAGTTTCTGCTGGCTGTTGCGACTGGTAAGGTCACGCAGACGGAATTGCGAAGCGTTGCAAAAGTTCTGTTTTGCGGCTTTGCATAATGCTTCGGTTTGGTTGACGAGTCCCATCTCGGTCAGCTTTTTCTTCATCACAAGCACTTCGTCTTTTGTATCTTCAAGCACTGCGTCAAGACGGCGGATTACGGTCATGGGGAGAATGACATCACGGTATTTGCCTCGAACGTAAACGTCACGAAGGCAATCATCGGCGATACCCCAGATGAAACTGACGATTGAGTTGTATGTTTGGTTGTCCATAAACTTATTATACCTCTCGTTACGCTCGTTGTTTAGCCACTTTCGTCCGCCCGTCAATCGGTCTGGGCGTGTCTTTTGGAATAAGCCATGCGTGCCCTAATCTTACAGCACCTTTAATTTTCCCTCGCGAACAAAGAGATTGTACTTGTCGTTCGGTTATTCCCCATTTTTCAGATGCCTGTCGTGGCATTATCCAATCAATTTCCATAAACTGCTCCTTTTTACGACATAGCTGCTGAATGACAAAATAATTATATCACGGTTTAGCGAACGATGTAAGCGAAAATTGCCTTCTAGGCTTGAAGTTGCTAAATTGTAAGGTATGACATATAATGAGAGTTGAAAGTTCGTAAACTTTTTCAAGAGAGGTATTTTATGTTAAGCAATATATCACATGGGAATATAGTTAGCGACATGATTCCTATATCACGCTTTAATAACGGTGAAGCCAATCAAATATTCGATGAGGTTCGGCTGTCCGGCTATAAGGTTGTTGTCAAGAACAACACCCCGGCTTGTGTGTTGCTTGCGCCGGAAAGGTATAAAGAGTTGACGGACATTCTGGACGACCACTATTTATTGACTTTGGCGGAAGAACGCATGAGAAACGACAGTGCTCCCACTATCCCTTTCGAAGAAATTTTGGCGGAAGATGGGCTTACTATTGCTGACCTCGAAGCTATGGAAGATGTGGAAATCGAATGACAACGTGGAAGATCGAATTTACCGCCGAAGCACAAAAAGATAAAGCCGGTCTGGACCACGCTCAACGGATTCAAGTTGATAAGGCCATATACAAAGTTTCCCAAAACCCATTGCCGCAAAGCGAGGGTGGTTATGGAAAACCGTTGGGGAGTAGGCAATCAAATAATCTTACAGGATTACTCAAAATTAAGTTGTTGAAACTGGGAATCCGTGTCGTGTACAGATTAGTCCAAAGTGATGAAGTGATGAAGATAATCGTGGTAGCGGCTCGTGCTGACGATGAGGTTTACGATCTTGCCGCAAAGCGCATGAGTATATAAGTAAATCACCTTTAGTCAAATTTTCTAGTCAAATTTTCTCCTTTCCCCCCTTGACAGCGTCCTCAAAAAAGGCTAAACTATAGTTAGTTTACCGCTAAACCTATTGTTGTAAAGCAACTAGATTATGTAGCAAATCTAGCGTAAAATGATTTATAAAAACCAAAATGTTTTTCACTGACCACTGCGCAAAGCGCAGACTGACCACTATTCACTATTTCTCAGGAGGAAACGATTATGAAAAAGACCAAGCTACTCGCCCTTCTCACCGCCATCAGCTTGCTCGTCGCTGCGCTTTCGGCCTGCGGCTCAGACAGCCCTGAGCCTGCCGCAACCCCCGACAGCAGCGACCAGACGCAGACGACGGACACCGGGGCAGACACCACGCCCGATACGCCACCCGATGCGCCACCCGAGTTGGCCGGCATATCAGTGGACGTGGTCGATGCCGACCTCACCGCCACCATCACCCTGGGCAACTGGCCGCCCGACACGGCCCCCGCCGCCGAGTTGGCACTTTTTGACGGCTACAAGGCGACGATGGAGCAGCAGTACCCGAACGTCACCATCATCCCCGCCTATTACTCCTACACCCTCAGCAATTACATCGGCATGGCGGTCGGCGGCACGGCCCCGACCCTCTTTCAGCCGCCCTTCACCGATCCGCAGTTGCTCATCAGCCAAAATCTGGTCGCCGACGTGACCGATGCCCTGGAGGACTTTGGTTTGCTGGATAAATTCAGCCCCGCCTTCATTGAGCTGTTGGGCGACGGAGAGACCGGCCGCATCTACGGCCTGCCGCGTGACGGCTACGTGCTGGGGATGCACATTAACTTAAACCTCTTCCGTGAGGCCGGCCTGGTCGATGAAGAGGGCCTGCCGCTTTACCCGAAGACCCTGCAAGAGATGGCCGAATACGGTCAGATCATCCGCGAGACGACCGGCAAGGCCGGCTTGGTCTTCCCCGCCAGCGAGACCTACGGCGGCTGGCTGTATACGAACATTGCCTGGAACTTCGGGGCAGTGGGCGAGGACGCCTTGCTGAAACAGGATGCCAACGGCAACTGGTACGCCGATTTCACTTCCGAACCGGCTATCGCCGCGATGGAATACATGCGTTCCCTGCAATGGGATTATAACATCCTCAATGCCGACACCACCACGACCGACTGGGCCAGCGCCCATACCCTGCTGGGGACGGGCGAGGCAGCGATGAACTTTGCCGCCGACGACTCCGTTGACCAGCCCACTGCTGGCAAAGGGCTGCCGGTCGAGGACTTTGCCCTTGTTCCCTTCCCGGCCGGTCCGGGTGGAGCCTATGCCCTGACGGGCGGCACTTGCTATATGTTCGCTCCCGACACCACCCACGACGAAGCGATGGCGACCCTCGGTTTCCTGCGCCTGATTGGGATGCTGCCCTATGTGGATGACGACGCCGTCGCTAGCATGAGGGCCGGAGCCTCCAGCGCCCGTGAGCGCGGCGTGCCCGTCCTGCCGCCGATTCCGGCTTGGAATGACGCGGAATACATCGCCATGCAACGCGCCATCGCCGACGAGTATTCCAATGTCGATATGCGTCTCTACCAGGACTTCTTTGATTCTTTTACCGATGGGACGGTTGCCCTGAAGGGCGAGGAGCCGGTCCTGGCCCAGCAGCTCTACCGCGAACTCACGGCCGTCATCCAGAGGGTGATTAACAGGGAAGATGCCGACATCCCCGCCTCGATGGAGCGGGCTGAGGCGAATTTCCAGGTCGATTTGGATGATATGATTAATAGGTAGGGCAAAGAACTACAACATCGTCATTGCGAGGGAGCGTACTCTCACGCATAGCGTGAGGCGACCGAAGCAATCCAGAAAATTAAGCCAAGATTTACTACTGGATTGCCACGCCGCAAAAAATGCGGCTCGCAATGACGGAAACTATGTTGGGAGCACATATGCACAAACTACGCAACGTACATAAACTCAAACAAAACGCCACCTCCTGGCTGATTATGCTGCCGGGAGTGGCGCTTTTTGCCTTTTTCCTCTGGGGGCCGCTCTTGCAAAGCGTGCGGATGAGCTTCTACCGCACCCGCAATGTCGAACTGGTGGAGTTCATCGGCTTTGACAATTACCTGAGCGTCTTTAGGCGCCATGAATTCCAGCAAGCCCTGACAAACACCTTCACCTACACGGTCTGGTCTTTGCTGATTGGCTTTTTCATCCCCATCATCCTGGCCCTGGTCATCGGCGAGACGATGCGCGGCCGGGGCTTTTTCCGCACCGCCGCCTACATTCCGAACATCCTGCCCGGCCTGGCCGCCGTGCTGTTGTGGTCGGCCTTTTTTTCGGCGGAAAAGTCCGGCGTCCTGAACATCATGCTGAGCTGGCTGGGAATGGATCCGATGGCCTATCTCTCCGACGAGCGCCTGGTCATCCCCATCATTGTCCTGATTGCCACCTGGCGGGGGGCGGGGGCAACAGCCCTGATTTACATGGCCGGTCTGGCGGGGATAAACCCCGAGCTCTACGAGGCGGCAACGATAGACGGGGCGGGCATTTGGAAGCGCATCCGCTACATCACCGTGCCGGCCATCTTCAACCTCGGCTCGACCCTGCTCATATTGCAAATCATTTCCATCTTCCAGATCATGTATGAGCCGCTGGTCCTGACCAAAGGCGGCCCGGACAATGCCTCGCTATCGCTGATGCTCCTGATGTGGCGCTACGCCTTCGGCGGGACGATGGACTTCGGCCGTGCCTCGGCGGTGGCCGTGACGATTGCCGCGATACTGCTGGTATTCACCGCCCTGTATTCGGTCGTGAATAAAAGGAAGGTGGACTGGGATTAAAGGGAATAACGTAGAAATAGGAGCCGCAAAACCTATAGTGGCGTAGCGAACGGAGTGAGCGGAGACCAACGAAAACGCAAAGCGTTTTAAGGTATTGCGGCTCCGTACGATGTAGAAGGTAAAGAACTCATGAACATAGAAAAAACCAGAACAGGCATAATACGCGACTTTGACGCGAAGACACCGGGGGCAAAGGTGAGCCTGGGCCTCGTCTACCTCATCTGCCTGGTGGTCGCCCTCGTTTCCCTTTTTCCCATCTTTTGGGTGCTGATGGCCGGCTTCAAAGACCTGGGCGAATACGTCTCCAGCACAACCATACTGCCGCAAAGCTTCGACTTTTCGCGCTACACGCGGACCTGGTCGCAACTGAACATCGCCAACAACTACATAAACTCATTCTACGCCATCATCGGCAGCGTTTTTTGCTCCCTGATTTTTAACGGCCTGCTGGCCTATGGCCTGGCCATCCTGAAACCGGTCGGACATGGCATCGTATCCAAGCTGGTCATGCTCTCGCTGCTGATTCCGGCGACGATGAGCCTGGTGCCCTTGTTCATGAACATCCAGCGCCTGGGCCTGGGCGGCTTTTTCACCCCCTTGTGGCTGGCAGCCGGGGCCAGCGCCTTTACCGTCATTTTATTCAAGCAATTTTTCGAGTCGCTCCCACAGTCGCTGATCGAGGCGGGCCGGATCGACGGCTGCTCCCAACTGGCGACCTTTTTCAAAATCGTCCTGCCGCTCAGTAAACCCATCTGCATGGTCGTGACCATTTTCACCGTCAATGGGGCTTGGTCGGACTTTCTGCTGCCCTACTTGGTGCTGGGGCACAGCCGCTGGCAGACGGTCATGGTGCGGCTCTTTATTTTCAGCACCCAGCAGACAATCAACTATGACGACCTGATGCGGGCGGTGGTCTTTTCGATGATACCGCCAATCATCTTGTTCTTCATCTTCCAGAAGCAACTGACGGAGAATATCGTCAGCGTGGGGATTAAGGGGTAATTCATAATTCATAATGCATAATTAGGGGTGTGAAGTAAAAAGGCAATGTATATTAAAGATTAGTGGATGAGTATTAAGGAAATCATGAAACTATTTGGAATAAAAGAAAAACATACATAATTATGCATTATGAATTATGAATTATGCATTACTAATAAGGAGACAAAAAAGTGGCCAAAATAGCCGACAAATACTTTCTCTGCGACCCGTGGCAGATAATCGAGGAGGGCTTCGACCCATCCTACGCGCGGGTCAGCGAATCCATTTTCGCCCTGTCGAACGAGACCCTGGGCATCCGCGGCAGCTTCGACGAGGGCGGCAGCATGGACAGCCTGCGTGGTGCCTACGTGAACGGCATCTACGAAATCGCGGCCTTGCCCAAATCATACAAAGGCATCATCGAAAAATCGCATTTCATGGTCCCGGCGGCCGACTGGTCTTATTTTAGCCTTTCCCTTGATGGCGAGGAACTGGACCTGGGCAAGGTTAAATTTTCCGCCTTCCGCCGCGAGTTGGATATGCGGGCGGGGACGCTTACGCGTAGCTTCGTCTGGCATACGGCCACGGGCAAGGACCTGCGCCTAACGTTCCTACGTTTCATGGACATGCAACAGCGCGAGCGGGCCTATATCCGCGTTTCCCTGGAGGCCCTGAATTTCAGCGGGGCGGTGGAGCTTAAGTCGGGCATTAGCTTCGACGTTTGGCACGAGGGGCGCGACACCTGTTTTTGGGGTGATACCCGCATGGAAATAGGCACGGACTGCCTGGCCATCCAATCCCGTACCCTGACATCGGGGCAGGAGCTCCATGCCGGGGCCGTGATTACGGTCAATGGGGCTGTGGACGCGCCCAAATGGGCTGCCTGCGAAACGGGGAAAACGGCCGCGCTTACGACCCGCCTCATCATCACGCAAGGTCAAACGCTAAACGTAGAGAAAAAAATAATCATGCTCTTTGACGGCACGGAGGGCGAGAACCTATGGCAAAACGGCCGGGCCGCCCTGTGCGCGGCGGCGGAGCTTTCCTTGGACGGGGCCCTTGCGGCCCAGCGGGTATATTGGGATAAATACTGGCAGGAGACGGACATGGAGATTGAGGCGGCGGCGGGCGCCGATGCCGCAGCAGTGGCCGCGGAGCAGCAGGGGATACGCTTTTGTTGCTTCAACATGGCCCAGGCCTATGGCGGCGGCAGTGTCCGTCACAATATCGGAGCCAAGGGACTGACCGGCGAGGGCTACAACGGCCACGCCTTTTGGGACACCGAGGCTTTTCATCTGCCCTTTTACCTCTTTACCCAGCCGGAAGCCGCCCGCAGTCTGCTGATGTACCGCTACAATACCCTGCCCCAGGCCCTGGAGCGGGCCAAGATGCTGGACTGCACCGGGGCCTGCTACCCCATTGCCACCCTGAACGGCGACGAGGGCTGCGACCTCTGGCAGCACGCCAGCCTCCAGTTCCATCCCAGCACCGCCGTGGCCTACGGGATCTGGCATTATGCCCTGGTGACGGGCGACCAGGATTTTGTCTGGGCGCACGGGGCGGAGATTTTATTACAAATTGCCCGTTTCCTCGAAAGCCGCGCCGGGCAAAACCCCCACACGGGCGAGTATGGTTACTATGGTGTGATGGGGCCGGACGAGTTTCAGATGATGGTGCATAACAACGCCTACACGAATTACATGGCGAAGCGGACGCTGGAATATGCCGCAGGGACCCTGCGGGCAATGCAGGGTGAAAAGCCGGCGCAGTATCAGGCCCTGGCCGCGCGGACGCATCTTGCGGCGGACGAGATTGGCCGCTGGGAGGATATGGCGGCGCATATGGCGATGCCAATGGGTGAGGGGGGGTTGATCGAGCAGCACGACGGCTACTTCAACATGCCCCACATCGATATCCACGCCATCCCCATTACGGAGTTTCCCCTCTACCATCATTGGTCCTACGACCGTATCTATCGCAATGACATGATCAAGCAGCCGGACGTGCTGATGTTTCTCTTCCTATATAGTTCCTCTTTTTCGCTTGCACAAAAGCGGGTGAATTATGAGTACTACGAGCCGCGCACGATTCACGAATCCTCGCTCTCGCCGGCCATCCACTCCATTCTCGCCGCAGAGCTAAATAAGATGGACGAAGCGACGGAGTTTTTCGGCTTCGCCACCCGTCTGGACCTCGACAATTACAACCGCAACACGAACGAGGGCTTGCATACCGCCAGCATCGCCATGGCTTGGGTCAATATTGTCTATGGTTTCGCTGGTCTGCGCAGTGATGCCGAGCCGCTTTGTTTCGCGCCGCGCTTGCCGGAGCGTTGGAGCCGCCTGAAGTTTTCGCTCAGGTGGCGGGGGCGGGTCATGGATGTAGAGTTGAAGAAGGATGTGACCGAGTTTCGGCTGCGTGAAGGTGAGGCGTTTGGGTTGGTGGTGTATGGGAAGGAGTATTGGTTGGATGCGGCTGGGTTGGAAGTGAATGAGGAAAAAACATGAATCCCTGGACATTTACCTTAAACGAATACACTCCCGCCGACACCGTCCTAAACGGCAACCGCTTCCTGACTGGCAACGGCTATATGGGTTGCCGGGGAACGATGGACGAGTGGGGCAAGGCAGAAATGGCGGCCGTGAACCTGGCCGGGGTCTATGACCAAAACGGCGATAAATGGCGCGAACCGGTGAACGCCCCGAACGGCCTCTTTGCGCGGCTGAGCGTAGATGGTGTAGAGATGGTGCTGGGCAAGACGCCGGAAAAGGCCCACAGCCAGACGCTGGATGTCCGGCGGGGTTTGTTTTTTCGTGACACGGACTTTGGCAGTGTCCGGCTTAAGAGTGAGCGCCTGGTCTCGATGGCGGGGCCGCACCTTATGGCGGCACGCCTGACGTTCAACTGCGCGGCGGATGCCCGGGCAGAGCTACTCTGCGGCATAGATACCGACATCTGGGACATAAACGGCCCGCACCTGTTCGGGCATGAATATAACGCGGACGAGATACTGTCCGTCATGGCCCGCACGGGTGAACTGGATATACCCGTGGCGGTGGCGCAGGCTGTGGCCTGCGATTTCCCCCATGAGGAAAGGCGGGAAATACGGGATAATGGCGTGTACCGCCGCATGAGTTTCGCGGCACAGGCCGGATGTGAGTATGTGGTCAGCATTTTTGCCGCTGTTTATACGGGCCTGGATATGGAACAGGGGCAATGTTCCCATGTCCGGGGAGAAGAAAAGCAGGTAGCGGCCGCTCCCTGTCTGGATGCGGCGAAAACGGCGGCGACGCAGGGCGAGGCAGGGGAAACATCCCCTTGCCTTAGGGCAGCGCAAGCTTGTTGCGAACAAGCCCGGGCAGCCGGTTTCGCCCAGGTCCTGTCCGCACACGAGGCGGCATGGGAAAATCTGTGGGACCACTCCCATGTCGAAATTACAGGCCACGACGAAGCCGCCCGTGCCATGAATTTTAGTCTCTATCATCTGCACAGCATCGCCCCGCGCCACGCGGATAATCTGTCCATCCCCGCCCGTGGCCTGTCGGGTCAGACCTACAAGGGGGCGATTTTCTGGGATTCGGAGATTTTTCTGTTTCCCGTCTTTGTCCATACCGAGCCGGAACTAGCCAAAAGCCTCTTGCGTTACCGCATCGACACCCTGCCGGGGGCGCGCAAAAAAGCCGCCGAGTATGGCTACCGCGGGGCCTTTTATCCCTGGGAGAGCCAGGAGGGCGGGGCCGAGGGCTGCACCGACTATAACGTCGTCTGTGTCTTCACCCACAGGCCCGTCCGCACCTATTTTCGCGACTGCCAGATCCATATCAGCGGCGACATCGCCTATGCCATATGGAAGTATTATCAGATTACCGGCGACGAGAGCCTGCTGCGCGAGGGTGGGGCCGAGGTGATATTGGAGTGCGCCCGTTTTTATCTCTCCCGCGCCCATCGCCGCGCCGACACGGGCAAGGTCGAGTTGCTGGATGTCATTGGCGCCGACGAGTACCACGAGCGGGTGAATAACAATGCCTTCACCAACCAGATGGCCGCCCATACGCTGGAATGTGCCGTACAGGTGCTGGAGCTTCTGGCCGGGGAAGAAGAAACTGTAGTTGAAACGGATGCTGGAGCTGGAAATGCTGCCGGAGCCGGAAACGCTGCTGGAGCTGGAAATGCTTCCGGGGGCCACTCTGGGTTTAGCGCTAAACTAATCGAAAAACTGGACTACGCCACCGACCTCGCCTTGATAAAGGAGCTCTACCCGCTGCTTAAACCCCGCTTCCCCGCCGGAGAGCTCGTCGAGCAGTTTGACGGCTATTTTGCCCTGGAGGATTGTTCGCTGGAGACGGTGCGGGGGCGCTTGCTGGATGAACGCGAGTATTGGGGCACCAACCACGGCGTCGCCGCCCATACCCAGGTGATTAAACAAGCCGACGTCGTCGCGATGATGGCATTATTCCCCGACCTGTTCACGCCGCAGACAGTAGAAAAAAACTGGCGTTTTTACGAGCCGCGCACCGAACATGGCTCCAGCCTCTCGGCCTGTATGCACGCCCTGACCGCCTGCCGCTTCGGCCGCCCGGATTTGGCCTGGGAGCATTTCCTAAAATCGGCCAGCATAGACTTGGTTGGCGGTGGCAAACATTGGGCGGGCGAGATCTACATCGGCGGCACCCATCCGGCCGCAAACGGCGGGGCGTGGATGATTGCGGTGCTGGGCTTTGCCGGCTTGAAGCTGGAAAATGGGGAAATATCCCTCAGCCCCAACCTGCCGGCACAGATAAAAAAACTGCGCTTCCCCGTGATGTTGGGGGGTGAGCGCAGGGTCGTGACCGTGACACATGAGGGCTGGGTTACTGATAACAGATAGTGTTCCGCGAGGTGTTTTGTGTTTTTGCACAAAACCCGAGAGTTGCAAGCGCCAAAATGCGTTTTAACGCATTTTGTGTGCATCTGTCACTGTGAACGGCGTAGCCGTGAACAAGTGACATGAGTGGGAGGTGGAGTGAGGTCAGTCGTCATGTTCTTCCAATGTTTTGGCATAGCTTGCTAGGCAACGGCTCATGATAACTTCCGGCTCCACGCCGTTACTTTTCCCTATTTCGGAAAAAACATCGTAAATCTCGTGCCTGACGGCCACCATCACTTCCTTATTCAGCATGGAATAGTACGGATTTTTGATGGCTCCCTTGAAATCATCCGCAGTGTATTCAGCTTTCATGTTCAAAACCTCCGTAGTATATGGCACTTTCGTTCTTCGTCGCTTTTCTTGCCGATATAATTCTCACTATGTCGGACTGCTCTCCGCGATAACAATGACATACAGTAAGTTCACGGAAAAGCGCGTCCATGCCGATGATGATAAAGCGTCCTTCACTAGAAGAATGTTGCTCATCATACATGAAAATGGCGTTTTTATCATCAAACACGGTTTCTGCTTCTTGGAATGATACGCCGTGTTTTATCTTGTTGGCTTCGTTCTTTTTTACATCCCACTCAAAACGCAAATTAAATCGTTCCTTCCTCCCTGCCATGCAATATGACACCAAGTGGCTACATATAATCTACCACAAAAAAGCCGCTAATTCAATAACGGCTTTTAGCATTATCACTATTATCACTAATTCAACTAAATCCCACCCCCCTACTCAAACACGCAAATCTCCGCCGCCTGCCCACCATTAGAGCGGCCGGAGGACTTGGCGCTGAAGTTTAAGCGGACGTAGCGCGCGGCAGTAGTATCAAAGTCGATGCGGGCGAGGTTGCCGCTGTCGGGGTCGAACTCGTAACGTGTATCCGGCACGGCAGTCGTGAAGGATGTACCGTCAGTGCTCAGTAAAATCTCTATGTTCTGCGTCCGCGCCTCCCAAATCGGCACGGGATTAAGGCGCACGGCTATCGTCTGGATATCGTGAGAGTCGCCTAAGTCTATCGTGATGTCGGCAGGCACGCCCTTACTTTCCCAATAAGAATTTAGGTCGCCGTCCGTCACGTTGGCCGGCTCAAAAATTTCCGTATGCTCACCGGCCACGGCTGCCTTGCCCTCGGCCAGATTTGGCCCCTCCGGCAGCTTGATCCAGTTTTCTTCCGGATCGGGGAAGCCGTCGGGCCGGGTCGGCTCCGTCTGCTCGGGGCTACGCACGATGGTCAGGCCGGGTACGCTGGCCTCGGCCTCCACGGCATCGCCGCTGGCACCGCCGGCCGCCTCGCTGCCGCCCAGATAGCCGAGGAAGGCACAGATGCTGACCGCCGCCGCCACAATGATGATGCCACAAAAGAGGATAATGAGGGCTTTATTTTTTTTCATTTATTGCCTACCTTTCTTCATAAATGATGAAATGTGTATTCCCATGCAGAGCGTCCGTGCTGATTCAACGCCGGACACGCTCTCGCTCCGCCTTCGACGTAGCGTTACATAAGCTCCCTGCGGCGGCTTCGCCTTGCAGCGAGCTAAGTAACGACGTCTCGTCAGGGTCCGGCTTATGAATCACACTTCCGCTCTGTACGGCCACCCCACTCACTCCACCACAACATTCTCCACAAACTCATTCAAATCCATATTCAACGCCGCGAGGCTGGTGATGTTCTCACCCAAAATCGTCACGTTGCGGATAGTCACATTCTCGACCATATGGCTCTCGTCATGCCCGTGGATGCGCGAGGGCGGCACCTTTCCGTCCAGGGTATTGTGGACAGTCAGGCCGTCAATCAAAATATCCTTGATCGAGCCGTACTCGTCGCGCACAGCCGACCACCCCGTTTTCAACATATGGAATTCAATCAACTCATTATTCACGCCGTTGTCACCGCGCATGAAGGCATTTTCGACAACGATATTACGCCAGGTGATGTCATGGACGAAGGCATCGTCGGAATTGTGGATGCTGATGACGGGTTTGTGATTATTGTAAAGGACGGTGATGTTTTCAAAAAGGACATCGGTAATCTCCGGGCTGATCGTCAAACCCTTGTTGGTCTCGTAGCCGATCTCCATCGACTGGGCCAAATCCGTCCATATCTGGATGTTGTCAAAGACGATGCCGCGGGTCGAGCCAGAATAGTTTTTCAGGACCAGGGTATCATCCCAGGTGCGGGCGAAGGAATCGCGGACGATATGGTTGCGGCAGGACTGGAAGGTGAAGCCGTCGCCGTTTTGGCGGGCCGAAATGATTTTCACATTGACCGCTTCCAAATTCTCGCCGGCATATGAATTGAAGTTCCAACAATTTGCGTTGGCGATGATGAAGCCTTCGGCGTAGACATTTTTGCAATTACGCAAATCCACCGGCACGCGGGCATATGAGCCGGGCTGGTTGTGGCCGGCAAAGTCCGAGCCGTCGATGATGCCACGGCCGCGTATCGTCACGTTCACGGCGTTATCGGCAATGATGACGGTATGGACCACCGCCCCGCCAGAAATGTATAGGGTCTGGTCGCTCTTTAGCATCACCGCGTCCATCGTCCAATGGCCGGGGCCAATGAAGAAGACGTTCGGGTCGTCCGGGTCGGGGATGTCCGTTTCCGGTGGATTGGCGAAGATGTGAGTGGCTTTGTTCACATGGTCATTGAAGATGACGGTGTAAAAACCGGGCTCGCTGATCGTGAAGCTGACGCGGCCATCCGCCAGGGTCGGTACTATGCCATGCGAGGCGGGGATGACGCTGGCGCTTTCAATCTCCTTACCCAGCCCCGGGGCCTCCACCTCGATTGTTACCTCGCCGGCGAAATCAAAGTAGGCCATCGGCGTGTCGGAGGGCATGGTATTGGCGTTCCAGATATGCTCGTGGTTCACCATCACATCGTAGACAAACAGCTCCTGACCATTCACCCAGATTTGCGCGGTCTGCGAGCTGGTCATCGTTTTGGGGCCTTCATATAAAGTAAGCAATGGGTAATCCCCCTCTCCATCCAGTGCTGCGCCGCCTTGATCCGCTAGGGCGCTGTCTTGATCCTCTGGGGTGACGCTTTCGTCCGCCGGGGCCGGGCTAAGCCGTGGGGCCGCTTCCGCCGCAACCATGAAAATGGCAAAGGCCGCCGCTAAAACGGCGATGAGGCCGAGAATGGCTATGGCGGGTTGCTTTTTTTCTTTTTCTTCCATGGGTATAGTCTCCTTATACACTGGCATTAAGTCCTCGCCAAGGTTTAGCGCTAAACTTGCTTTGATTATAATATAAAGAAAAAGAAGTTGCAAGGAAAA
>Ga0099364_10005236_pt1 | contig 19343 bp, 14 predicted proteins | sample TergutTh196P3_FD_73070 | JGI IMG/M metagenome (GOLD analysis project Ga0099364, IMG submission 73070) | Microcerotermes parvus P3 segment gut microbial communities from Pointe-Noire, Republic of the Congo - Th196 P3 | ecosystem: Host-associated > Arthropoda: Insects > Digestive system > Gut ...
ACAGATTGCTGCTTAAAAAACTGTAAAAAAAGGAAAAAATCAGGAAAAAAACGAAAAAAAAATGAAAAAAATGCTTGCAATCGCGTGAAATTTGGTAGTATACGGAAACCGCTACGAATTATATCGGAATGGGATAAAAACAGCTAATCTTGATCCATGTCATTTTTAGTTGTTAATTGTTCTCGCAAAATAGCAGTGCTAAGCTGTCGACCGGGAGTCTGTACGATTGGTCAGAAGACAGTATTGCTATGCAAGGGCGCATGGTCCGTAAGCGGAGAGAAGAACATCCGTGGCGGCCATGTATTGTAACTTAAAAGGAGAGTAGAAATATGGCTACACAAGAAAAGTACCCAAATCGGTGGGTGCAGCTCGCTCTCGGTATTACATGTATGGCGACGGTCGCCAACTGTCAGTACGGATGGACGATGTTCGTATCACCGATGCAGGACAAGTACCACTGGGCCCGTACTTCCATTCAGCTTGCCTTTACCATCTTCGTCTTCTTTGAGACCTGGTTTGTACCGGTCGAGGGCTGGTTGGCTGACAAGTATGGTGCCAAGCCTGTAATTATGGGTGGTGGTGTTTTAGCGATGATTGGCTGGATTGGTCACTCCTACGCTTATGACCTGACAACTCTGTACGCTTCCGCAGTAATTACCGGTCTTGGTGCTGGTGCGGTATACGGTACAGCAGTAGGTAACGCGCTGAAATGGTTCCCAGACAAGCGTGGTTTGGCTGCAGGTGCAACAGCAGCTGGATTCGGTGGTGGTTCTGCGATCACGGTAATTCCGATTTCCATGTGGATCAATACCTACGGTTACGAGAGCGCGTTCTTCGTGTTCGGTATCTGTCAGGGTATTATCATCTGTATTGCAGCTATGTTTATGCCGACACCGAAGCTCCCGCCAGACACCAAGGCGGTTCCGCGTGTCGTGTCCACAAAGAAGGACTTCACCCCGACCCAGATCCTGAGACAGCCAGTATTCTGGATCATCTACATCTGCTTCGTCGGTGTTGCTTCTGGTGGAATGGTAGCAACCTCCTGTTTCGGTCCAGTTGCACGTGACTATGGTCTATCCCGTATTCCGGTGACATTCATGGGTGCTACCCTCCCGCTTCTGACGATGACCATCTCCATCTACAGTATCTGTAACGGCGGTACCCGCCCGATCTGCGGATACGTCTCTGACAGACTCGGTAGAGAGAATGTAATGTTTGTCGTATTTATGTGTGAGGGCTTTGCTCTACTCGGAATGATGATGTTCGGACGTGAGCCAATCGGCTTTATGATCTTCGCTGCTCTTGTATTCGCCTTCTGGGGTGAGATATTCTCACTATTCCCCTCGATGTGCGCAGACACATTTGGAGTGAAATTCGCAGCCGGTAACGCTGGTACGCTATATACGGCAAAAGGTACTTCGTCGCTCCTTGTTCCATTCGCAACAGCAATTGCTGCCGGTGGAAACTGGGATCGTGCCTTCATCTTCTCAGCAGTCGTCGCGATGACCTGCGCCACTATTGCCTTCTTCATCCTGAAGCCAATACGACGCAACTTCATCCTGGCGAACAATGCCGAGGTTGAGGCACTTGCAGCAGCAGCGGCCAAGACCTAAAAAACACCCGATTTGATGGCGCTGCCCACAGCAGCGCCTGAGAACTCAGGTAAAAAATAAAGAGACAGCATCAAGGTGCTGTCTCTTTCCTATTGGAGCACCCACTGTTTGCCGGAAAAAGGAATCGGGCACAACCCGTTTGCGAACTGAATTTTTGAGGTGCATTGCAGGGCCAGTAAAATGCAGTGCCACTGGCACCAGGCAAAAGAGATATTTCTGACAGTCCAGCTTCGAATGATGTTAACAGGTGACCCGGAACAAAAGCAGTAAGGCTGTTCAAATGGGAGAACCAAAAAACGGGGCCATTCTGCCCCGCTTCATTTTGCCGGATCGGCTCACGAGTCGTCTGCAAGAAACAACATCCGCTCAACATAGCGTGCAATCAGGTCTACTTCCAGATTGACCTTCTGGCCAACGGACAAATTTTTAAGCGTTGTTACTTCCAGTGTGTGCGGGATAAGATTGATCGAAAAGCGACAGATCCCGTCAAGATCCTCAACGTGATTGACCGTAAGAGAAACCCCGTCCACCGCTACAGAGCCCTTGTAGGCAAAATAGCGTGCCATCTCCTGCGGTGCATCAATCACCAGTTCCCAGGACTCGCCAACCGGCTGAAACAGGCTCACAACGCCAACACCATCTACGTGACCTGCAACAAAATGTCCGCCCAGCCTGTCTCCAACCCTCAGGGCTTTTTCCAGATTGACTTCATTGAGTCCATCAAGACCGGAAGTACGATTCAGACTCTCGCGGGAAACATCGACAGCAAATCCACCGGGTATCAGTTCAACAACCGTCATACAGGCTCCGCTTAACGATATCGAGTCGCCCTGGATGACATCGTCCATAGGCAGGGTACCGGCATCGACAAGAAGACGTACTCCGGCATCTTCTCCAGGACCTTGCGGTGTAACAGAAGTAATGCGTCCCGTTGTTATGACAATTCCCGTAAACATTTTTTCTCCTTGTGTGATTGGGGGATTTTCCTGAAAAGGAAAGCCCGCGCTCCTGAATTCTGCAGTCAGTCAGAAAGCGCGGAAAAGAAAGTACCCGGACTGACTGTATCTGAAAATGCAAAGGAGCCATGATTTCCTGGCCTGTGACAGCAGGGAGTGGTGTTTTTGCAGAATCAGGCAAAAAACCGGCACGCGCAAGGTTTTTGAGCCAGAGTGCCAGAATTCGGGCTGCACAGGTAACTGTTTTTCTGTGATGGCTCTTGTGGTCCCGTTAATGGAAATCCGGCAAGGCCAGAAAAACGCGACTTCGTCAATGGCACCGGGATCTGCAAAGGATCCAGCAGCGCTCCCGCAGGTCAATGCTTCCTAATTCCTGATGCGTGCAATGATCCGCAGATCCTTGCCAACGCGGGAAACATCCGTAAACTCCAGCAATCTCCGTTCGTTCAGACTGGCAAGCTCTGGCAGGGCAAACATGGGCAGGCCACTCCCGATAATGGAAGGTGCCAGATAAATCAGCAGTTCATCAACAAGGCCCGCCTGAAGTAAAGCACCATTCAGTATGGAGCCGGCCTCAACAAGCACTTCATTGATCTGGCGCTTTCCCAGTTCACGCATGACCTCATCCAGATCAACCATACCACTTTCATTGGGAGCGACAATAATTTCCGCACCATTTGCCCGCAGGTCACTGGCTTTTTCTTCTTCAGCCCGGGCACAGAATATCCATGCTCCATCATCTGCCAGTACTTTTGCCCGGGGTGATGTGCGCAGTCGTGAGTCCAGAATAACCCGACGTGGCTGGGAGGAGACTTCAACTCCTCTCGCTGTCAGCTGCGGGTCATCACTCCATACGGTGCCACTTCCTGTCAGCATGGCGTCCGTCCGGGCGCGCCACAAATGTGCGTCCCTGCGTGAGTCTTCAGAAGATATCCACTGGCTCTGACCGTTGCCAAGCGCTGTCCTGCCATCAAGGCTTGCCGCTATTTTCATTCGTACCCAGGGGCGGCCACGCTCCATTCTGGAAAAAAAGCCTGCGTTGATTTCGCGGACTTCTTTTTCCAGAACACCGGAAATGACCTGGACGCCGGCATTGTCAAGCTGGGAAAAACCCTTACCTGATACACGCGGGTCCGGGTCAATCGAGCCGGCAACAACGACGGAAACACCTGCCTGAATCAGTTCATCCGTACACGGAGGTGTGAGACCAAAATGGGGACAGGGTTCAAGCGATACATAAACCGTTGAACCCATGGGATCAAAGCCGTTTCTCGCGGCATCAAAAAGTGCCTCGATCTCCGCGTGATTGCCACCTGGAGGGCGAGTACGCCCTTTTCCAATGATCTGTCCATCTTTCACAATGACGCACCCTACCAGAGGATTTGGCGAAACCGTAGAAGGTAAATCTGATGCCATATCTATGGCAAGTCGCATGAATTCTTCGTGAGTCATAAGAGGTATTATTTCAAAAGATGTCCCTTTAGGGTCAGGCCTTGTCCAGGCGGATCGTGCGTGTTCAGTCAGACCTGCTCTCAGCTCCAGGTGTATACCGGAAAAGCACTCGTGAGCTTTTTCACTTCAGCACGTACGCGCTCCAGTACTGACAGGTCTTCGTGGTTTTCAATGACGTCTGCCAGAAGATGCGCCGTTATTCCCGACTCTTCTTCGCGGAACCCGCGCGTTGTCATCGCAGGGCTGCCCAGACGGACTCCGGATGTGACAAAAGGCGTCTGAGGGTCATTCGGGATCGCATTCTTGTTGAGTGTAATGTGTCCACTATGCAAAAGATTCTCTGCTGCCCGACCCGTAATATTCTTGTTGATCAGGTCAACCAGCATGAGGTGCGATTCCGTTCTGCCGGACACCACCCTGAATCCGCGCTCGATCAGTGTCTTTGCCATGACGTCCGCGTTTTTGAGAACCTGCTCCTGATAGACTCTGAATTCAGGCTGCAGGGCCTCCTTGAAAGTAACTGCTTTTGCAGCAATGACGTGCATCAGGGGACCACCCTGAATCCCGGGAAAGACAGCCGAATTGATAGCGCGTTCGTATTCCTGTTTCATCAGAATAAAACCACCTCGGGGACCGCGCAGGGACTTGTGTGTTGTTGATGTGACAAAGTCGGCATGGGGAACCGGATCAGGATAGACACCGGCAGCAATAAGACCGGCGTAGTGCGCCATATCCACCATGAAATAGGCACCGACATCTCTGGCAACTTTGGCAAAGCGCTCGAAATCGATTCTGAGTGAATAGGCGGATGCGCCCGCAATGATCAGTCTGGGCCTTCTCTCATGCGCCAGACGCTCCATGGCATCGTAATCGATTTCTTCGTTTTCATCGAGTCCGTATGAAATCACATTGAACCATTTGCCTGACATGTTGAGCGCCATACCATGCGTCAGATGCCCACCTTCTGCCAAAGACATGCCCATTATCAGATCACCCGGCTGCAACATCGCAAAGAATACAGCCTGATTGGCCTGGGAGCCCGAATTGGGCTGGACATTGGCCGCTTCGGCACCAAACAGCTGCTTGACACGATCAATTGCAAGCTGCTCGGCGATGTCGACAAATTCGCATCCGCCATAGTAGCGTCTGCCCGGGTACCCTTCGGCATATTTGTTGGTCAACTGGGAACCCTGGGCCTGCATGACGGCAGGAGAACAATAATTCTCGGAGGCAATAAGTTCAATGTGCTCTTCCTGACGAATGTTTTCACGCTGAATGGCGCTCCACAATTCCGGATCAATGCGGTCAATGGTGTGGTTTTTTGAGAACATGTCTTACTCCGATGTAAATTATTACTGTATACAGGTTGAAAAAAACAGCTGTTAAAAAGCCTTTGCAAGGAAACTTCCTGCTTTTGCCATGCGCCGTTTGTGGCAGAAAAAAATCTGTCATTATTGTTGCATTGAACGAGCCGGTCGGGCCGGTGGTAATGACAGTGGTGCCAGTGACCGTAACCGGCCTCCCTGTGCTTTTACAGACCCTGCCCTTCAGGGATGCGGGTAGTTGACGGACACTTTTCTGGATTACGGTGCAACTTCATGAAAAAGGTCGATTTTACCTTACAGTTTGCGCCGTAACAAGAAAAAGACAGCCTGAGGAAATTTTCCGTTCCCAAATGAGAGGCAGAACAGACAAAGCCTGTCAAAACTTCTGCTTTCCGGTGTGCCAGCCCGACACAGCCGTGACAGGACAGAAAAGAGTGACCTGGTCCGCAACAGCGCCTTGCGCTGACAGCACGATAGTGCGGAAAAAAACGCAGGTTTCGCGCAGCCTCCTCGTTATTCCATGTATTTTTCGCAGCACTTCAAAATCAGATCGAAGTCTGTGGCATGCCTGCATGAACGCGGCGTCTTCTGTCTGCTTCCTGGCCCCATTCTGGCAGAAATACCGGGAGGCCTTCTTCATTCTGCCGGTTCCGGCCCCTTGCCGCTTGAGTCGCGTTTTAATGCCCTGTCTTTGAATATTTCTGCAAGGTCAGTCCTGTCACCCTGTGAATTTTTAAAGCATCTTTGGCGTTCATGCTGTAAAATGACATAAAAATGATTGACAAGGTTTTGCTCCAATTTGATAATTAATCATATTTTATACTGCCTTTCCGTAAAAATCCGTTTTATAATAAAACATTGCGCAACACTTTTGCTGTGATTTGTCAGATTTTTCGTGCTTAAAAGCAGCCAGGCGCTTTTTTTTATTTAATGATGGAACTATGGTCAACCACCTCACGGCATGCGCCAGGGGTCTCCTTGCGAGGGATTGATGACTGACGAACTGGATGAAGAACTGGAAGCTCTTTTTGATGAAATAGCCTCTGAGCAGGGTGTTTATGCCAGCGCTGACGCAGCTCAGGAATCACAGGCGCAATCAATGGAAGAAGAGCAGGCTGAAGCAGAGATGTCCGAGGCAACAGAGATAGCTGAAGAAGACTTGTCTGAAGAGGATCTGGAAGCGCTTTTTGATGAGTTAAGTGTCGGAGCGCTGCTTGCGGCAGCGCAACTGAAACCCTCTGATCCAAGGCCCGAAACCGCATCCGTACAGGCCGGGGCTGAGGTTTCCCCGGTGGAAGTGGCGGAGGCGACCGGGACTGAGGCTGAGGCTGTTACCGGTATTGCTGAAGCTGACGATGATACAGAACTCTCGGAAGAGGAGCTGGAGTCCCTGTTTGATACGCTGAGTGAGGAAACAGGTGCCTGGGAACCTGATTCCTATGTGCCTGCGTCAGACAATGCTGTGGAGCCGGAAGAAGTTGCAGCAGTTGTACTGGAAGAGGTAGACCTTTCAGGACTGCCGCTGTACGAAAGAGTAGGCTTTCTTGTAAGGCAGCTACATGACTCCCTGCGCGAACTGGGTTATGATCGCGCACTGCAGGATGCGGCAACCGATGTTATGGATGCAAAAGGTCGGCTTGAATATGTGGCTACACTGACTGAACAGGCAGCAACCCGGGTATTGAACTCGATTGACATTGCCATGCCACATCAGGAAGAACTGGGCCAGACTGCAAAAAATATTGAAGCACGCTGGGCAGCGCTTTTTAACGGTGATATGGATATCGAGCTTTTCAAGGAACTCGCAAGAGATTCGCAGAAATTTGCATCAACTACAGCCAGAAGAGCTGCCGAGGAAAAAAACCTTCTGATGGAAATCATGATGGCACAGGACTTCCAGGACATTACCGGACAAATTATCAAAAAAGTAGTCGGAATTACAAAAAAACTGGAAGAAGAACTTGTTCAGCTCCTTCGCGACAATGCACCCGAAGAACTCATGGAGAAAGAAGTTGACCTCATGTCAGGACCTGATGTTCCAACCAAAGCACTGGTCCAGGACGATGTGGATAATCTTCTGGCGCGACTGGGTTTTTAGCAGATTTTTCGCAAAATCCCTTCAGAACCGCGTCGGCAGGCCGGTCTGGCCCGGTTGACAGGGTGACCGACGGTTTCAGTAGCAGTGCTTTGAGCGAATGGCAAGGCAACATATCCGGAAACGGAAGGAAGTGCGCGGTTGCGAGAAAAGATGGTTGACCGGCTTATCCAGGTTTCCCACCTGGTTCTCCCGGGCAGGAAGTAGAATGAATTTCAAAAATTTGACAGAAACAGGCATTTTTGGATAGGAACTCTGATGGAGGACATGCTAAAGGACTTTGTCGTTGAGGCACTGGAACTCGCGTCTTCAGTGGAGGAAAATCTCCTGATTCTCGAACGACAACCTGACGACCAGGAAACCATCAATGCGGTTTTCCGCTCTTTTCATACCATCAAAGGCGGAGCCGGCTTCATGGGGCTGACCGCGATGGTGGATGCCTGCCACCTGACAGAAAATCTCTTTGACGGCATGAGAACAGGCAAGGTGCCTGTCACATCGGATGCTATCGAAGCATCGCTGCAGGCCAACAGCTTTGTCGACTTCCAGTTAAAAGAATTGCACAGCGGGACAGCGCCTGATGACCTCTCTCCCTTCCCGGCAGACATTGAAGTCCTTCTGCAAAGAGCGCTTGCCGGTGAAGTAGGTACACCTGCCAGCGCACCGCAAACGGCTGACACATCCTCTGCTGCGCCAAAAACTTCCGAAGGCATACGGACAAAAAGAGGAGGGATTAACTGGGTCGCACTCTATAATGCGGTTGTTCCCGCATTCAGGCAGATTGATGAAGAAGACTATCACGATGACGATGATGATTATGAAGACACGGAAAGCGCAGAGCCCGATGCTTCGAGCTCTGCACAGGCTGCCCAGCCCGGTTGGGATGGTACGGAAAGAAGGCGTGCTGCATCTACATCAGTCAAGGAAGACAGTATCCGCATCGATGCTGCCAAGCTCGATACGCTTCTTGAAGTAGCAGGTGAAGCAGCGCAGGCAGCCAATCAGGCACGCGTTCTTCTGGACAAGCTGCGCCTTTTCCAGTTTGAGGACGAGGCGTCAGAACTGATTGACTACCTGATCGAAACGCAGGCACGCGCTTCCCGTTATTCAACCGAACTGCAGCGCGCAACACTGTCGACCCGGATGCAGCCTGTAGGGAGACTTTTTCAGCGTTTCCCGCGCCTGGTGCGGGAACTGGCGCGCGATCTGGGTAAGGCCGTTGACCTGGAGATTGAAGGGGCGGAAACGGAAGTGGACAGGCTTGTCGTTGACAGCCTGTATGATCCACTCGTACACATGCTCAGGAATTCGCTCGATCATGGTGTGGAAGATGCAGAAACCCGTCTGCAGGCCGGTAAACCCGCTTCAGCGCGCATTCTGCTCAAGGCCTGGCAGGAGGCCAACAGCGTTGTGATCGTCATTTCCGACGACGGGCGTGGCATGAATCCGGAGAAATTGCGTGAAAAAGCCATTTCCAAGGGACTCATCGGCCCTGGAGGGGCACCAACGAATGAAGAAGCCTATCAGCTGGTTTTTCTGCCGGGATTTTCAACGGTGGAAGTGGCCTCAAGCGTCTCGGGGCGTGGCGTCGGTATGGATGTTGTAAGAACGGCAGTCGAGCAGCACAGAGGTTCCATCCGGATTGATTCAAAGATGGGGGTAGGAACAAGCTTTCAGATCCGGCTTCCGATTGAACTTTCCATTATCCCGATGCTGCTGGTCAGCACATCGGGTGCCAAACTGGGTATTCCCATGTCGGCAGTCGAGCGGGTGGTGGAATTACCCGATGTCTTCGAATATGTCAGCAAGCAGCCCGTATTTCGCGATCAGGGACGTCCTCTTTCGGTTCTTTCCATGGCCCGCGTACTCGGTTACGACCCCGACATTGAGCAGGCCGGCATTGTGATAGCGGCACCGGAACCCTATATCCTGTCCGTAGGAGGGCTTGACGGTACTGCTGATCTTGTAATCAAACCATTGTCCGGCATTGATGTAACCGGGCTTTCCGGTACAAGCCGCTCCGCAGAAGGAGATCTCGTTCTGGTTGTGTCCCTGTCCTTTCTCCTTGACGGGGCACGCTAGCACACCCGGATCAGCCGCATCGTGCGGCTTCTTTTGCATCTGGTAACAATTTTGTACAGAAAAAATCCGGATTTCAGACTAAACTTCAAAAAGGGCGCTATCAGAGCAGACTGACGTCAGGGCACTGTATTTTACATAAGGTACTGTCAGACAGGAAAACCACGCAGCCTGTTTGCATGGAAGACCGCTGCTGCTTTTTGGAATAACAAAGCTTTGCTCTCAGCCTGTACGATTGAGCCGGACGCTCCGGATTGACGAATGTTTTTGAGGTCCAAAATGAGGAAGATGGCCATTCTTGTACTGTTGCTGACGATTCTGTCCATGATCAGCAACGATGTTCTGGCCAGGCGAGGTCGATCAGGTCAGAGTCAGCCCCAGTCCCAGCGTAGCCCGCAGCATCACAGCAAGCAGCATCGCCACCACCATCACCATCATTCGGGTCACCACAGACACAGGAGCACCTATACGTCGTTTGGCTTTGCGTACGGGGGGATGTCGCCCTGGTACTATCCATGGTATGGATCTTCAGTTGTTGCCGTACCCGTTGCAACAGAGCCGGTAAATTACATTCAGCGCAGTGAAAACGATGCACCGGCAGAGCATTTCTGGTTTTACTGTACCCAGCCTCAAGGATATTACCCATGGGTCAGAGAATGTCAGGGGAACTGGCAAAAAGTCATTCCTTTCCAATAGCGGCAAGTCTGCAAGGAGTCCCGGCGCTGATGCGCTTTGTTTATGACACGCTCATGTGGCAAAGCTTTTTCCCGCAAACGCAGGGCAGATCCCTGAAAACCGCTGCCCGACGGAAATTTGCCCGAAGTGGAAGCAGCGAATACAGTGCAAAAAAAGGAGGTTCAGATGAACTGGAAAAGAAAAAAAAGCCTGCTTGCAGCGCCGCTCATTTTAGTCCTGGGGGCCTGTACCACCATTCCGGACGGGCCCAGTGTCATGGTCCTGCCCGGTTCGGGCAAGACTTTTGCCATGTTTCAGGCCGACGATATTGAATGCCAGCGATTTGCTCTCAACCGGATCGGAAAAACACCAGATCAGCTGGCAACGGAGTCGGGCCTTAAAACAGCAGCACTCGGTGCTGCAATGGGTGCCGTGGCAGGTGCGGCAGTAGATGGTTCCGGCGGAGCTGCTGTTGGTGCGGGCCTTGGCGCAGCCTTTGGCGGACTGACGGGGGCTGCTTCCAGCTCAGGCACTGGTGATATGGCCCAGAGAAGATTCGATCATGCCTATATGCAGTGCATGTTCGCCCTTGGTCATCGCATTCCGACAAGAGGCAGTTTCACGGAAACGGGCCTGCCAGATCGCACACAGCCGGCGCGATGGCAGAATACTTATCCGCCCCGCAATACCCCGGCTCCGCCTGCTGAAAATGTTGTTACGGACCAGTAAACTTTCACAAAGATGCTGAGTCAGCTGCGTATCATCCGGTGTTGCATTGCCCAAAAAGCTTTTGCACCTCCCCTTGCCTGAAGATCTGGCTGTGAAGTACAGGCACCAACGCAGCAAAAGTTTGGCGGTAAAACGTCATTTCACCCCTTCGCTGTTATATAATGGATCGGATAAAGCTATCTGAACAAATGCGCTGACAGGGAATTTTCCAGTTTTGGCCAGGATCAGAGTTACCTGTTTTTTGTCGGTATGCGTGCGTTTTTCTTTCACCTTTTTAAATACATTCAAGTTTATGTCAGAGAAAAATATAAGCGATCCTTCCAGTGAGGGTTTTGATCTGGACAGCTTTCTGGCTGGTTCGGATACTCCACCAAAACTGTCGGATGAGCAGGTCGATGCTCTGGAAGCTTTTCTCGGGAAATACCCGGGAGGCATGGATATGGAACTCCTTGACGGATTTTTCTGTGGACTGATTTGCGGACCCAATGCAAAAAGCCCCGATCCATACCTCAGCTATATTCTGGCCGGAAACGATCCGGTATTCGAGTCTGCTGCACAGGCAGAAGAAATTCTGCAGGCCATAAACCAGCACTGGGATCACATTGAAGGCGCAATGCGAAATGAGGAACAGTACTTCCCGTTTTTCTATTCAGACGCTGAATTCAAGGTGAATGCCCATGACTGGACCCTGGGCTTCGTTCTTGGACTCGACAGATATCGTGCCAGCTGGGAAGATCTGCTGGCAGAGGCCCAGGTTCAGGAAAACCTGCTTACACCCATTCTGCAGATTTTCACCGAGCGCTCGGCGGGAGAGACAGAAGAACCCATTTCCGCAGAAGACCGTGAGTATATGATTACTACAATAGTCGAAACTTTACATCAGATTTATCATCACTATAATGAGCAGCGCCAGAAACACAGACAGGGCACTGCGTCCTGATTGCGTCTGAATACTGCTCAAAAAAGGAAAACACCCCGAACCTCCTCCCTCAGGTTTTAACCTGAGGGAGGAGGTTCGGGGTATTCCGGGCATTTCGTGAACATGTCCGGGATGCTGCGGCAGATCATTGTGCAAAGTTTCAGATTCCGCTGTTGTTTACAGCGGATGTTGGTGTCTTCATCCCTTCAACGGCCTTTTTTTGCTCTTCTGTAATTGTCCACATATAAATCGGATTAAAAGAAGCGTCACTTGCCCTGGCAGCAGACGTTTTTTCCGGAGGCCAGTCAGGACCCATCGTACTGTCGTTTGAAACAACCCGCGAACCCACTTTGAGCTGTTTCCAGATAATGGGGCGCAACTGAAGATTGAGGCGTGCTGGCAGATACAGCATCACAACGGTCGCGTCGGAAAAGTCCACTTCAAAAAAATTGCCTACCTCAAAGCGCGTACGATCTTCAACACCAGCGGCCCTGGCATTGTTGATCGATTCGGCTATGCGCACCGGGTTCAGATCAATGCCAACACCCTTTGCCCCAAAATCGCGGACAGCAGCAACAACGATACGCCCGTCGCCACAACCAAGATCATAGACGACATCGTTTTCATTGACTTCGGCAAGGCGTAGCATTTCGTCTGCAATTTCGTCGGAAGTGGTAATAAAGTCGGCATCAAGTCCGGTTTCTCTGACCTCATCAAAGCCCAGATTGACCGTGTTTATTAAAACAAGCAGCAGACAGGCGAGTAATAAACCGCCAGCAACTGCCAGAATTTTGAAGCTTTTTCGGTGTTGTAAACTCATCAGAACCTCGGCACAAAAATCAGAATAACAACTCAGAAGACTTCCTTGTGTCTTACCGAACGCACAAGCAGTAGAAGAATACCACCAATTCCCAGAACAATCACCCCGATCCACGCAGCATTGATCCCTCCCAAAGACTGGTCGTAGACATAGGAAAGGCTTGAGTACAGCATATAAGCGCAGGTTGCGCAGAACAGAAACGGCAGTACCGGATAAAAAGGGACTTTGAAAGGTCTCGCGGCATCGGGCTCCCGTGCACGCAGAACAAACAGGGATATCCCCGTCAGCAGGAAAAACAGCCAGAAAACAGGAGCGGTGAACTCCACCATGGATTTGAAGCCACCTCCTATCCCGTAGCCCACAAAAACAAGCAGCAGTGATCCCAGACACTGTACCCATAAAGCATTGACTGGTGTATCGCGCCTTCCATCCCATACACCGAGCACAGACAGAACTGGCCAGTCGCGCCCCATGGCATAACTGGTGCGTGAACCGACAATGATCGTGGCATTGAGCGACGTTACAGCGGATATGGCAACCATCACGGAAATGACTTTTTCGGCGGCCGGTCCGAAAGCCTGACGAAGCAGATCGGCTGCAACTGCATTGGAGTTTGCCATTCCCTGCAAGCCCAGGCCGCTCCAGAAAGCCCAGTTTACAAGGAGGTAGAGGACAGTAATGATCAGTATGGACAGAACCAGCGCATGCAGCAGGCTGTGGCGACCTCCTTTTACTTCGGCGCTGATATAGGCTGATTCATTCCAGCCGCCATAGGTCAGGAGGACAAATACCATGGCCAGACCAAAAGCGGAAAAAGTGGGGCTCACGGTTGCCATGCCCTGATGGGAACGGGTAACACCCGCTTCAGTGTCACCCGTTGTGGTGATCAGAAAGGCTGCTGTTCCAATGATGAGGACAAGGCTCAGTACCTGGAGAGCGGTCAGCCAGGTCTGGGTCGCCATGCCACTGCGTATGTTAAAGCGGTTTATCAGGGTAAGAATCAGGATTACAAGCACTGCATAAATCAGGGGTTCCCTCCCGAAGCCAATCTGCCCCAAGGGGAGCGCATGCGCCATATAGTCGCCGAAAACAAAACTTAAAAGTGCAATGGACCCGGTTGTAATAACAGACAGGCGTGCCCACCCGAACAGGAAGGCGACAGAGCGGCCATATGCACGATGCAGAAAATGATAGTCTCCACCAGCGCTGGGGTATGTCGTTGCGAGTTCGGCATAACAAAGTGCACCAATGATCGATATGATGCCACCCAGGATCCAGACGGCAAACATCCAGTCAGCACGACCGATCAGGCCGGCAACAATTGCAGGTGCCTTGAAAATCCCTGCACCAACGACAATGCCGACAATCAGCGAGATGGCATCGCGCAGGCCTAAAATGCGCCTGGGCAAGGCTTCATCGGTCTCAGGGCTGGAGTGGTCGTTGGTTGATGAGGGCATACAGTATGCAAAACGGGCAAAAAAAACGGATTCATCCAGCGCTCTGGCTCCTGTCAGTCAATTGCCAGGCGCACTTTTCTTTGAAAAAAATGATTGTATAACACCGACGGTCAATCGGGTAAAAGTCAGCTCATTATCTGGACAGCGATTTTCCCGACACTGCTCGTACGGGCCGGATGAACGGTTTCAGCTGTGACATACAGCATTCATTCTTTATGAAGGCTTCCTGAGCAAAATCTGCCTGCTGAATTTTTGCACTTGCCTTGCGCTGAAACAACAAATACCGTTCCAGGCGCAAAAAAAACTTATATCCACGACAACTTTTGCGGGATAATAGTAATTTTCGAAACTATAACTTATGGAGACAGGCTCCGGCTGTAACACGGAGAAAGTGCTGTCTTCGGGCCGTCCGGGCACTTTATCGTCGGACACTGCGTGACTGGTTCAGTTTTTTCTGGAATTTTAAAAGCATGCACATACTTTTACGTCTGAGAAAAAATTTCAGAAGCAAAATTATTGCGCCGATTGCCATGCTTCTGATAATTCTGTCAATAACGCAGATTGTTTACCTCTCAACCCAGTTTTCGCGGTACAGCGACCATCTCATCAAGCAGAAGATTACGGCACATTCCAACAATCTGAATGCTTTTTTGCAAAAAAGCCAGAAACAGTCGCGGGTCGCAGCCATTTCCCTGGCGCAGAACGTAGCCATCATTGATGCGATCAAAAAACGCGACAGACGCAGGCTTATCGAGATTTTTGCAGCCTATCATGATTTTTATGAAATGAACTTCTGCACGATCACGGACAGCAAGGGAATTGTCATAGCAAGAACACACGAACCTCATCTTTTTGGCGATTCCGGTTTGCATCAGCAAAGCATAAGGGACGCGCTGGATGGCAAGGTGTCAACCTATTTCGAAGAGGGGCGAATCGTAAAGGTGTCTGCCCGCACGGGAGCACCCGTGTATGACAGTGCTGACACGCTGATTGGCGTGGTATCCATTGGAGTGCGGTTTGATACCAACAGCGCGGTGGACAGACTGAAAGCACTGTCGAGTGCCGAAGCCACGGTTTTTCTGCATGATGAGCGTGTTGCCACAACGATCATGCATGACGGGCAGCGTATAACCGGCACGAAAATGAATCCTGAAGTAGCGCAGGCTGTCCTGAAAGAACGACGTGAATACTTTGACGACATAACCCTCTTTGGTATCCGATATAAAACCTATTACAAGCCACTGACAAATCCGGAAGGCGAAGGCTTTGGCGCGTTTTTTGTCGGCATTCCAATGAAGGAGTTCAAGGCGGCATCTGCTGCTTTCATTCGCGATGGAGTGGTCATCAGCATGATCGGGCTTGCCGTATCAATAGCCCTCCTGTACTTTATTATTGCCACAATCAGCAGACCGATCACCAGGCTTGCCAGGCAGATGGAGCAGGTTGCCGAAGGAGATCTGGGCGTGAGCATTGTTCCACGAGGTGAAGATGAACTCAGTCTTCTGAGCAAGTCCCTGCTCAAGGTTGTGGACATCATCCACAAACTGCTTGCGGATATCAACCACATGATAGACGAGCAGAAAAAGGGGGTTACCGATTACCGGTTCGACTCCTCTGAATTTCGCGGTGATTACAGGATACTTGCTGACAATATTCTTGAGCTGGCCATTGTAGGCACGAAAGACCAGCTGACAGGACTCCCGAACAGACGCACCTTTGACAGCCGTATGGAACTGGAGTGGCATCGTGCAATGCGGGAGGAAACGCATCTGAGCGTTCTGATGATAGACGTTGACAGATTCAAGAACTATAACGATACCTATGGGCACCCACAGGGGGATCTGGCATTGCAGACCATTGCCGGTGTTTTTTCCCGGTTTGCAGGACGACCTGCAGACATTGCCGCACGCTGGGGAGGCGAGGAATTTGTTGTATTGTTGCCTCAGACCGATGTAGAAGGAGCTCTGCAGGTTGCCGAGCGGATACGCGCAGGAGTCGAGGATGTTGTAATTCCCGTTCTCGCCCAGGAATCTGCGAGGAGAGTAACCGTCAGTATAGGAATGGAAACGCGGATACCCACAGCAGATGATTCGATTCACGACTTCATTCACAAGGCAGACGACGCGCTGTATAAAGCAAAAGCGCAGGGCAGAAACAGGGTTGTTTACGAAGGCTGAGAAAAAGCTGCCTGAATATGCAGACCAGGCCCGTTCTTTCCGGACGCTGGTGCTGTCCGCATCCGGAAAGAAAGGCTGTGCATACTTTAACGGTCCCTGTTAGAATCAGACGATATCGTTTCTTTCGTACGACATTTCCGGATTTTTTTATCAGTACATTAAAGTCAATGCCATTACCTGCTTCTTCACACAAACGCGAACTCAGACACACGCGGAAAGTCAGCGTGGAGTTTTATCTGAGAGAGGATGAACTATGGGATATTGATGCACAGTTCGTCGATGTCAAACCAATGGACCTTGATGTTGGCCCCGTCTTTATTCCAGCCAATCAGCCGGTACATGATTTCTGGGTCCGGCTTACCATCGATTCGGATGCAAATGTTGTAGATGTGCTCGTTGTTTTTGATCAGACTCCTTTTCCAGGCTATTGCGAAAACATCCTGCCCGACTATCAGCAGCTGATCGGACTGAACGTACTGAACAGTTTCCGGCAGAATGTAAGAGATCGTCTGGGGAAAGCTGCCGGCTGTACCCACCTGAACGAATTGCTTGAGCTGCTGCCCTACGTTGCCGTGCAGGTTCTGATATTCGGAGATAAAAAGACCCGGGAAAAGACCGCCTTCCAGAAAAGCGGTGAAAAACCGTTTCACCTGGATACCTGCCACGCACTACGCTCGGATGGCCCTGTCGTTGCCAGGTTCTATTCCAGATGGTCAACAGCAAAAAACACCTGATTGACCTATACCAGGGCAAAGCCCGTTTGTCCCGTTTTAGCCAGTTGGTTTTTCCGCGCTGACAAAAAACATAGGTTTATCTGGTCGGAGTCAAAAACTTTATTTCTTGATGAGAGTGGCGTTTGCGAAGGTTTTGGTGTGCGTCATGGCTGGACCTGAAGCCAGAGCCAATTCTTTCTTCAGTGCGCGCTTCATGAAAGTTTTGTAGTACTCATTTCTTTAACTGATATTGTCGACTCATTCTCTGGAAAACGTCTCCGATTGTTGGTAAAGCCTGCAAAATGTCTGTTAGAATGCACGATAGAAAAGCCCTGGTTTTTCACTTTGCAAATCCACAAGGTTCAGACGCATGATGGTAACTCTTCCATTTTCCCCAACTGCAACCTGTCATGCGCAAGTCCATGCTGCATCCTGCCTGAATTCCCCGTTTTCCTTTCTTGAATTTTTTGCAGGCTGTGCAAAATAGTCGTATAACCCACAATCAACGCTGTATAGCGAAGAATCAGAAGCAATTCCAGAGCAGATGAGAAACAGAAAACGTAATGTGCTACCTACAACTGATGAAGTTGCCGCAATTATGCTTTTGAAAAAGCAAGTGATAAGAGCAATGGAGTGGTCAGACAAGCAAAGTTCCAGAACACCGCAATGGCGACAATTCGAAAGTTTTTGCATTGTCGGTTCGGAAGAATCTGAAGAAGTAATTTTTCGTGCTCTCTATCGTCCTCACGGAAATCTGATTAGAGGTAGTACTGTAATTCCGCTACCAGAAATCTGCAATTTATCGCTTTGCTGGTTCGAGCATAGAATTTTTGGTATTGATCTTGACCCCACGAGCCACCACAAAAACAAAGTTGGACAAGGCAGAAAGTTTTACAGGAAATTTGTGAAAAGTGATGTTCACATCCACATCTGGACTGAAGAGGGATATGGATATGTAGAACCACTGGATGTTAAAATTAGAGATGTTGAAGAACTGTTTGACGAATTTTTAAAACGCGATGTTCTTTACTTGAATGGTGAATTTCTTCACCCGATGCAGGGAACCCAATACTTATTGCTATAATGAAGTGCGCTGATATAATTAGAAACTCTGGATTCGCGTTCTCTCCTGTAGGAGAGAACGCGTATCGTGTTGTCGCCCCATTTTCACTTGGAAGCGATGGACAGCTGGCGTCATTTTACGTGGCTGAACCCTCCCCAAATACCTACTATATTACGGATGCCGGAGAAACCATGATGGTTGCCGAACATCTGGGAATCAGGCTCAATAAACGCAGAATAGATATTCTTAACCACACATACTCTGTTACACAAGCAAAAATAGATGGAGATGGCTGTATAACATCATCCGGGAATATTGATGACCTGTCTGATGCCATATGGGATTCCATAAAGCTGATGATGGCACTTTTCTTCAAAAAAGAAGAGTGGAAACCAAAATTTGCGCAGGAAAAATTCAGATCGGTTGTTTTTAAAGAATTATCCTCGCAGCTTGGTGCTGAGAGAGTTGTCAGAAAAGCAAGGGTAAAGGCGGCAAGTGGCAACACTGTCGAATTCCCTATCGCCGTACAAGGTGATAACAGGAATATGATTTATGTCAATCCACTTGCGCTGGAAAACGGTAAATTCAATTGGGCAATGGTGTACCAGCTTCATGGAAAATTCTCGGATGTACAGTCTATATCAGAGATTGCCAACAGAGTTTCAATTATAGAGATATGCGATGATAAAAAAGAGCTGGGAAAGGTAACAAACTTCCTGAGACAATCGTCATTGGTCAGAACATTCAACGCACAAACTGACTGGAAGCCTTTTTTCGCATAATCAATTACCCAACTGGAGAAACAGCCTGAGGTGATACCATCTTGTTCTTTCCATTTTTTTCAGAACCTGTTTTCAGATAAGCTTTAAAAAAACCAGAGTCCTGCCCATCTCGTGTCAACAGCTTCCAGTTGACGGATTCTGCGTGACCGGACAGCCATAAACTCCGCCAGGACTCAGGTCACAGGCAGACATACCGAGGAATCAATGCACAAGGATAACAGCGAGCATAATGACGAAGCAGCAATGCCGGTTATATCCGTTGCCGCCCTGAACCGGTCAGTAGCAAACCTGCTGCAGACCGGTATCTCCCAGGCATGGATTGCAGGGGAGGTGTCCAATTTTGCAAGAGCCGCTTCCGGACATCTGTACTTCACCCTGAAAGATGATACTGCGCAGGTGCGTGCGGTCATGTTCCGGCAACGCGCACAGTCTGTCGGATTTGACATAAAAAACGGAGACAGCATAGAAGCCAGATCGGTCGTAACTCT
>Ga0099364_10005237_pt1 | contig 19342 bp, 16 predicted proteins | sample TergutTh196P3_FD_73070 | JGI IMG/M metagenome (GOLD analysis project Ga0099364, IMG submission 73070) | Microcerotermes parvus P3 segment gut microbial communities from Pointe-Noire, Republic of the Congo - Th196 P3 | ecosystem: Host-associated > Arthropoda: Insects > Digestive system > Gut ...
ACTGCTGTCTTCTTTCCGGACCGGGTGTGGTAATTATATCCACCATGGAACTGGTTATATCGAAGGTCTGTGAAGGAAAGGTTCTATCCTCAATAGTAAGCTCTAGGGTCTGTAAAACCCTGTTCCCCGCTTCAATACGAAGTATTGCCCGGCCTCCGCCGGTGCCGACAGGAACTGCCATTACTGCTGTATGTACAGGTCCTCGTGAAGAAAATTCGCCCAGGCTAAAAAAAACAGCCCTGTTAATCTGCCTGTCTCCGCGTATCAAAACCGCCTGCATTCGGCTGCCGCTCTGCGGTATACCGGCCCCTGCAGCGGCCACCACAAAAGGGTCTCCAACTCTGAGGTTTCCCACCACTGCTGCTTTAAACTCACCGGGAACGCCATCCCACACCGGCACATATGCATTCCTATCTGGAACAGCAGAATTAGTCTGACAAGAAACAGGCAATACTACATTAAGCAGAATTAGGGCAGTAAAGAGTATTCGCGCAAATTTACGGAGCTGTCCGAAGTTCATGGTTTATTTTAGCAAAAATGTACATATTGATCGAGTAGCGTTGATAGAGTACCGTCCAGCAAAGCTGTACCGTCCAGCAAAGCAGTACCGTCCAGCAAAGCTGTACTAGAAAAAATGTCCCAAAATAGCAGGAATAGCAACAAAATTCCCCACTATCGCTCCAATTGAAGAAAGAAAAAACACCAATAAGCCGCGGGTTATTCGGTTGCGGTACAGCCCTTTTAAGCTGCCTATATCGTCATTAATCGACTCAGCATCTTCAACTCTGGGCTTACGCAGACTTACTTCTACAAGACCGGATAGTATTCCTATTCCTATAAAGGGATTAACTATGGTAAGCGGCGCTCCCAGGAAGGATACTATTATAGATAAGGGATGACCGAGGGCAATTACTGCTCCCAGGGCTGCAAGCCCCCCTCTCCATATTAATAATTGAAGCACCATGTGCAGGCTGGAAGCTGCCCCAAGATAATAAAAACCATAAGCAACCATAAAAACGATAATGGAAGGAATAATCCAGGGTGATATACGGGAAAGAATTCCAGGCGGTGGAATTTTATTAAGAGGTTCAACATCGGTGCTTGCCTGGCCGGCAGCGATTTTTTCCAGATAATTCTTAATGCCCTCCATATGTCCGGCACCTATTACAGCCAGCGATCGTTTGCCTTCAGCTGCCCAAATTTTAGCTGCCAGAAATTGATCCCGTTCATCAATAAGGGTTTCTTTTACCGTAGGCAGATACGATGCCAGCTCCTCCATCATTTTGTCCAACTCGCTGCTTTGCTTTAGGTTTTCTATTTCATCCTTGCTTAGTTTTTCTGTAGTAAAAGCGCTGGTTAATAGCGATGCAAGAAGCTTTGCTTTATTGATAAAGCCGCAGCTGGACCAGGCCCTTCGCAGGGTAATCTGTACTTCCCTGTCGCACAAGGCATGAGGGATACCAAGCTCTTTTGCCGTTTCCAAGGCAACCTTCATTTCCTGTCCGGGTTTAACTCCCAGTTCATTTCCCAGCCGCCGCTGAAACCCTGCCAAAACCAAATTGGCAATAAGCAAAAAGCCCTTGCCATCCTTAAAGACTTTAGCCATGTCCAGCTTTTCCCAAACATTGCTGATCATTGCATCATAACGTCCCTGATCCAGCTCTACACAAACCATGTCGGGCTTTTCTTCGATAATTGCAGAACGCACTTCATCAATGCTTTCCTGCGAAACATGGGCAGTACCAATAAGATACATTGTTCTGTCGCCGGCTTGTATTGTTATCCGGGTTTCTGAATCAATCACCGAAGTGCCAATCCCCGTTCTTCCAAAATCCATTCATTAATCCGCCATTCATTGGATGTAGTAATATTAATATCTTTTACCTGTAAAAAAAATCTGTTTGCAAGATTTGTGTTTCCCCTAATATCATAGTACTGTGCCAGATAAAAAAGCATCCTTGATTTTATAGCCGGGTCTCTTTCCCTGTCTATACGGTTACTGACATCCAAATCCCCGGCTTGATCACGGAAAAGCCGCAATAAGCGGTGATCAACAGAATTTCGATCCAGCCTCCGCAGCACCTGGTCCATAAAAGGACGTACATCCTGAACCCTGGCACCGCGCAGCCAGTTTACTGACGCCAAAAGAGCAAAGCTTCCTTCGTCCTCTCTGGAGTGATTCATTCGTACTGCCCTGTTATATGCTTCAACAAACGCATCTTTTGCCGCAAGCCATTCACCGCGGCGCATTAAGTGTATGCCCAGTCCTTCGAAGGCAAAATAATAATCCGGATTTAGACGGGTTAATGTTTGATAATCGGCCATAGCTCCGTCATGATCTCCCAGTTCGTCTCTTAAACTGGCACTGTATACATAGGCGGCAAAATTAGCCGGATCTATTGCTATGGCCCGTTCCAGATCTGTTAGGGCTTCTTCCCTTTGGCCCAAAAGCCGGAAGGCATCGGCACGATCAAAAATAATAAAATAATTACCCGGATCCAGAGCATTTGCCCTGTTTAAATCCTCCAGCGCCGCACGATGCGATCCTGTTGCCTTGAGAAGCCGGCCGCGTTCATGAATAGGTCTTGACCAGTCCGGATATAATTCCACAGCCCTGTCAAGCAAAACCCTGGCATTTTGAGAATCACGGTTATTCCGGTAAACCCAGGCCCTGCCCAAAAGGGCATCGCCGTCTCCCGGATCGACAGCCAATGCCCTGTCAAAAAAGGCTCCTGCCTGCCTGGTATTATTATTGCGTATTAAAAAATTTCCCATGGAAACCAAAGCCTGAACATTATTCGGTTCCAGCCTAAGTACCCGCTCCAAAGCGGCTCTCTGTTCCCTGTTCCTGCCCTGGGATTCTTCCACAGCCGCCAGTACCAGTAAAGCCGGTATATAATCCGGATAGCTGTTTAAAATTTCACCGGTTATAAGTCCTGCTTCCCTGGTTCTTCCGGCAGAAATTAATACTGCTGCCCTAAGAAGCCGAATTTCCATATTTTCTGCATTTTCTTCTTCGATTGCTTCGAACAGATCCAAAGCACTATCAAAATCCTCCTGATCCAACAATTCAGAAATGGATAAAAGCAGGGTTATAGTGCTGTCTGTCAACTGTTCTTCCTCAATTACAGGAGGAGCAGTTAGTCCAGAGGGTGTTGAACCGCAGGAAAGAATGCCTAATAAAAGCCCTGCCGAAAGCAGCAAAATCGGGCATTTGTATAACAAGCGCATAGTGAAAACAATTATAACATAAAAACTTTTATTGTGAAACAGGCAGATAAATCCCAATTTGTCGCTGAGTGTGCCATAAAAATATCCCGAAAATAATCCGGAAAAGGGGTGTCCCCGGGCACAGGCATGCCAAAAAAACTGCGTGTAGAATTCACAAAAACAGCCTCCCAACGTCTAGTTTTTATTGGAAAATTATAGATAACTAGACGCTGGGTATTTAACCGTAGTAGTAACCATTACTCGCTGGTCTATTTTTGTGAGGAACTCCACATAGTTTTTTTGGCATGCCTGTGCCCGGGGACACCCCTTTTCCAGTATATATCCAGATAATGTTATGGCACACTCAGCGGCAGATTAGAGGAAAAATGTATGGAGTTTTGCCTACAGCAAAACTCTCAAGCAATCTGCAAAGCAGATTGCGGTCCGCCTATAGCGGAAAGCCTGAATAGGCAAACCTTACCGGGCAAGCTAGCGACCATAAGTCGCATATGAAAAAAACCTAATTTGCATTAATTTTTCACAATGACTGCATGAAACACCAGGGGAACATTACCGGTATTGTTTATGCTATGAGTCTCACCGTTTCCCGTGATCATAACATCGCCTTCGGTTACCGGTTTTTCTGTACCATTGTCGTTTACCACGCCGTTTCCTTTTAGGATAATGTAAAATTCCATATCCTCTGTATGGGAATGATTTCCTATGGAAGCTCCCGGCGGCAGGGTAATTTCTGCCAGCAGGTTTATATTTTTATGAGCCGTTCCTTTTCCTTCGGCCAGATGTACAAAAGATGCTATGCCGGTGCCGTCTCTGGCTTTTTCCCTGTCTTCTGTTTTTAGTTCATTCCTATAACTTAGCATAAACCGCTCCTTTCCCAAAAAAACTTTCTTTAGTATACTATACATAATGATACAAGTAAAAGAACACTATCCAAAAAAATGGGTAATGATATATCGGATACTCCTAATCATTGCCGCAGTGTTAATACTTGTTTTAATAATAGGGACAATTTACGGCCTATTAAAGCGGGAGAATACCGATCCGGTGCCGCCGGCTCACGGCATAAGCGATGATGAAAATATTTTTTCCGGTATAGGAACCTTACGTATTCCTACAGCAGATCCGGAACCGGAAACATTAATTATTAACATAGCCTTTCCCTATAACAGAAACGACAGAGCCTTTTTCGAAGAACTGGCCTCCCGTCTTTCCTGGTTTAGAACTGCAACTCACCAGTATCTTGGCGCTTTATCGGCAGAAGAACTGTCTTTATTGGACATAACGACAATCAACCAGGAATTGCTGGACCGCTTTAATTCTGCTTTGCGCCTGGGGCAGATACGGGAATTGTATATACTGGAGTATATGCAATTGTAGCTTAAACCTTAATTTGTATTTCAGGTTCAGCGTAAAATTAGAATAATATTATAGCCCACAGTCGGATCATCTGACGATTCAGAGCGGTATCCGGAATCGCTTCCTGCAAGGGGAGGCGGTAATAATTCTGCCGCATTGGTTTCTATGGGGCTGGCTATTCTGCTTTCTTCGTTTACCTGGCTTGTTGATCCGGCGCTAACCAGTATAACACCGCCGCGCCGGCTTCTAAAGGCTACTACTCCTTCCTGTACTGTCAGTATGCGAGTATCAAACTCAAAAATCGTTCCTCGTACCGCAGCGGTAGCTACCGGTCCATGCATGTTCATGAAGGTTCTGGTTCCTTCGGGCGGGCTTACCTCTACCCGTACTCTGCCGGTCTGTAAATTTATATTGACTGTCTCTGTTCCTGCAGCGGTATGTAACTCGGCAAGTGTCAGACGGGTAAGCGGACGGACGCTAAGTAAGGTGCTGCCCAATTGTATAAGGGCGCTGCTTCTAAAGCCCGTTGATACCACCGTATCCTGAGTTAAAATATCACCGGCTCTGGCCTGAACAAAGTTTGCCGCTCCGGAGCGTTTTATTTCCACCGTACCGGCTAGTTCCCGGATCACTCCGTTTTGGGCAAAGACTGGGTTTACATATAGTACGGCAAAAACGATTATAAGTATCGCTGTTATCTGTGGTCTTTTCATGGTTTACTCCTTATATTTGTTCGGGAACCCTGTTGGTTCCCTTATAACACGGCAAATATTACATTTAATTCTATCCTCCACAATATATCGCCTTGCGGATCGGCATTTCCCAAAAACGGTATAAATACACCACTGCCCAGTTTTAGCCGTATGTCCGATACCGGACTCCATGTTGCCTGGGCAAATAATTCATTGCCTAAAAAATATCCATCCCTTCCCAGAGGAACTCCCTGATAAGTTCCCATGTCATTCAATATAAAATACGAATTGGAAACGCTAAGAGTTAGATCCTGACGAAGGCGGGCGGTATAATCCAGGCTGAGTATTGATAAACCGGAAAGCTTTGCCCGCAGAATATACCCCTGCGAAACAGTTGTTATGGGAACAAAGGCAACCAGGGTATCGTTTAACACACCCGGGCTAAAAGTCCCGCGGAACATCAGCCGGTCATGTAATGCTGTGGGAAGATACCAGATGATACCCCCTTCTACGGCAAAGGAATACTGATAATTGCTATTATTGTCGATTAGTTCGGCACAGGCGCCCAGTTCAAAGACAAAATTTTTGACAGGTACAGCCGCTTTGGCCATGAGGTAATAACTGTGAAAGTTACTGTCATCGCCAAGATCAAACTGGCCTATAAGGGCAGCATTAAACATGATATATTCGGCAAGCCCCGGATTCTCCCAGTTCACAGCGGCAACCAAACGGCGGGGGGCAAAGTAAGTATTGGAAAAATCCGAATAATCAAGTTCTGTTCTGTATGAAATTAAATCATGTTCGGTCATGGTGATACTGGCATTTTTTTTGTACAGTAATCCGGTATAGAAAAGCCCGGCGTTAAAAAATCCATCGCCCGCATCCATGGAATACTGTACCCCGTCAAACAAACCATTGGCTACAAAACCAAGCGGATCGGTATACTGGGTTCTGCCCGCAGTTAGTATGGAATCGTTGTCAAACAGGAACCGCAGCTCTGTTCGTAACAGTTCCGGTATAAAGGTCCAGTCCTGATACTGATACTCTGCTGTAATTCCAACGGATATATATATATCTTTACCAGCGCCCAGCGGTGTGGAGAACCATGGTATGGCAGCTCCGGTAAACTGAAGATTATCCAGCTTGTCACTGTTCATGCCAAAGTCGTTATATTCTGCGGACAGATCCAATAAAAGGCCGTTATCCCAGGTATAAAGCGGTAATGGTAGAAATAGCAATGCAAGTAAAACAATGCAGAACGATGCTCTCATTAGTGTTCTTCCTCGGCCTCCCGAATGGCAAGGAGCCTTGAAACCATATACAATAGTTCTTCTCCCGAGACTATATTATGCGGATCGCTTCTGCCCTGAATAATATCGAGGTATTGCAGTTCCCTATACGCATAGCGGGAATTGGAAAAGCGAGAATACATAAAGCCGCCCCTACGATCGAAGGATTGCATTAAGAGAAGGGCAATACCATTAAGTCTGGCTTGTTCTTCCGGCCTGCTATTTTGCGGCAGCCAGTTTTGTTCAAAGGCAAACCTAAAGGCATTGGCATTGGTAAACACCCCCTGTTCCGAAGCCTCCAATATAAAAGCCGCTGCTTCGGCCCAAGTAAGGACACTTTGGTTAAGCAGGTTTTCTATTTTTTGTGCTGTCTGAGCAGAAAGGGGAATTATAAGCAGTACTAAAAGTAAAACTATAAAAAGTTTATGCATAATTGTTCTCTCTTCCTTTTTTTGCTATACTAATGGTACAGGAGAAAAGCAATGACAAATCGTGCTGTTTTACTGCAGGAAATCGAAACCCTTCCGGCTGCCTGTTTGGATGATGTTGTGGACTTTGTAGCCTGGATAAAACAGCGGAAGCTCTCGAAAATACCTGAAACCATGCTATTAAGCGAAGCTGCGTTATCAAAAGATTGGGACTCTCCGGAAGAGGACGAAGCATGGGCCAGTTTGTAAAAGGAGATGTCGTTGTCATCCCCTTTCCGTTCACCGACCTGTCAGGCAGCAAAAAACGTCCTGCCTTTGTCGTTGCTGATCTGTCGGGGGACGATATAATTGTATGCCAAATTACCAGTAAAGCCAAATCCGATCCTTTTGCACTCTCCATAGAGTCGCATGATTTTATTTCGGGCAGTCTGCCAATCGATAGCTGTATACGCCCAAATAAAATATTCACTGCCGACAAAAACCTCATTCTTTATACTGCCGGAAAGCTGTCCGAAACAAAAGTCCAGGATGCTCTTAACGCTATTATTAAGATCATTTCCTCTTCTGCGTAATCTATGCTCCCCTCTACTTCCTCCAAGCTGCCCTCAGCGGCCCTTCGACATTCTCGAAATCTGTTACCGTTACCGGGCCTACGCCATGTTACATGTTCCGACAAGCTGCCCTCAATGTTTCGGGCGCAATTACTGGGCGTGTTTCGGGCGCGGTTTCTGGACGTGCGCGAGATAAAAATGTCACTGCTACCTGCTCATTCTTCACTGCTCATCCCTAGCGTCCCACAACTATGGTTCCAACTATTCTAGCATAGCCGCTTCCGCCGCCTGCAGCGCCATTGCCATGGAAACCTGAAACAGCACCATGTCCTGCTCCATTACCGCCAGCTCCAACAATTATTCTGAACGTGGTAATTCCATTAATGGCAATAGCACTGTTTTCGGTGAAATATCCGGAACCTCCGCCTCCGCCCGCACCAGTATCGCGGGTACCACCAGCTAATGGTTGAGAACTGGGACTATTCCCCCAGCCCATACCGGCATAACCTGCAGAAAAATGATTGTCTTCAACAATACCAGCTTCCGCACCTGCTCCGCCGCCGCCATATCCAGAACCGCCCCTGGCCATTCCATTAAAACCTGCTGCAGAACCGCCATTACCCGGATGTATTGCTTTATATAGGTCAGGATAAGAACCTGTTGTCTGATATTCAGCGCCACCTGCGCCATCAGGCGCACCCCAACCATTACCCCCATGTCTTCCAATGCCATTCCGATAACCAGTACCGCCTGCACCAGGTTGTAAAATATTACCACCACGACCACCAGGATTGCCGCCCTCAGCTTCATATAAATTATTTCCATTTACAAAAATATATGAACTGCCGCCTTTACCGGGCCATGTATAAGTAACCCCATTAAATGTATATGCATGTGGTACATTGTTGGGGCCTTGGTCTCTGTCCCCGCCATTTCCCCCACCGCCGCCGCCTACAAGAATAAGCTCACTAAGATTTATTTCTTTTACATTGGCAATATCAGCCGGAGTTACTGAACTTTGCAAAACAAAGACACCATCATATCTAAGCACATAGGTTCCCGGCTCTGTAATAGTTTGATTAATAGGAATAAAATATCCGCTGCCATCACCTCTAAAAATATGTACACCAAAAGAATTATTTCCCCTATTTAATCTTACAGACCTATTGGTACCCCATGCATAAGGTGATCCATCGGAGACCTGAGTTATTTCTACGGTAACATTATAGGTTCCGGCAGCAATTCTGCCCTGAATTATATTAGTCCCCTCTGCGGTAAAAGTTTCTGTGACAGCGCCGCGGGATTCAAAGCTTACGGTAAATTTAAGCTGCTTAAGTTCTTCCTGACTTTGCCAGGGATAGTTTACTGTCTGTCTTCCTGAATTGCCGCCGCCCAGATTCAGGGTGAACGCAGCATCTCCATCGCCCGCCCAGGGGCTAAAGCAAGCGCTTAATAATAGCATCCATGCAATTATTAGGATTACGCTATAGCCGGTATTAAATACTGTATGTAACTTTTTCATTAAATATTCCTTAAAAATAATGTGCACACATAGCCCACAGGCATGGTGCTAATCTAAACCTCCGTCTAGATATGACATTTTCCTTTTTTTCCTCGCGCGGAGGCGCAAAGGAGTTTTTTTATTTTTCTCTCACAGAGGCACAGCGAACACAGAGTTGAAAAAGTTGAAGAAAAAAGAGGAAGAAATTAGAAAAATATGTAAAAACTACGAATTACATGGATTCTATTACTAAATATGACATTATTTAATTTCTTCTTGTTCGTGATGGTTCGTGTGGTTCGTGGTAAAAAATCTTATAAGTTTTACTTGAAAAATAGTGATATCTGGGCTACAATTAGCTAAGTCTTGGGCTTTACCAAGATAAAATACCGCAATATCTAGACGGACATTAAAAATAGTCGCTTTAACATCATATTTCTTAGGCTGTCCATACAAAATGTAATCGTTTACATTCTATCTGCCCCGCTTATAAGCCTTAATCTCCTGTCGTATTTTCTCTGCCAGATCTGCCCGTGGAATTCGCTCTTGTTCCATGGAATCCCGGTAACGAAGGGTTACTGTTTGATCATCCTTGGTCTGGTAATCGATGGTAATACAGAAGGGTGTGCCTGCCTCGTCCTGGCGGCGGTAACGGCGGCCTATGGCGCCGGACTGGTCATAGTCGGTAGCATAGTCTTCCTTTAGTTCGCTGCGTATGTCCTGGGCCAGCTCTGCAAGGCCGTCCTTTTTCATTAGAGGAAGTACGGCAACGGTAACAGGCGCTACGACAGGATGGAAACGCAAGACGGTTCTCATCTCATCCGCGGAATCCCCTGACGAGTCGGAATCAATTTTCTCTTCGTCGTAGGCATCGCAGATCAGCATTAATAAGGTACGGGTAAGACCGGCAGAAGTTTCGATGATATACGGTATATACCTGTCATTATTGTTGTCCTGATCGATGTACTGCAAATCTTTGCCGGAATATTCAGTGTGGCGGGTAAGATCGTAATCGGTACGGTTATGTACCCCTTCCAGTTCCCGCCATCCCATTGGGAAAAGATACTGTATGTCATAAGCATCTTTGGCATAGTGGGCAAGTTCGTCCGGTCCATGCTGATGCCAGCGCATATGATCTGTCTTTACGCCAAGTTTTTCGTAAAATGCCCAGCGGCGCTTTTTCCATTCATTAAACCACTCAACATCGGTGCCGGGTTTTACAAAGTACTGCATTTCCATTTGCTCAAATTCGCAGGTACGGAAAATAAAGTTTTTAGTAACTATTTCGTTTCTGAATGCCTTGCCTATCTGTGCAATGCCGAAGGGGATCTTCATACGGTTGGACTGGATAATATTTTTATAGTTGACATAAATCCCCTGGGCAGTTTCCGGCCGCAGGTATATAAGCCCTGCATTGTCTTCCGTGGGACCTATATGTGATTTAAACATTAAATTAAATTTTCTGGAATCGGTAAGTTCCCCTTCACATTCTGGGCAGATCTTTTTTGCAAGGTTTTCTTCGGGAACCATATCTGTACGAAAACGTGACTTGCACTTTTTACAGTCAACCAGGGGGTCGGTAAAATTTTCCACATGACCGGAAGCTTCCCAGGTACGGGGATGCATTAAAATGGCTGCATCCAGCCCGACAATATCATCGTGAAGCTGGGTCATCTCTTTCCACCAAAAACCGGCTATGCGGTTTTTTAGTTCTATTCCCATGGGGCCGTAATCCCAGGCGCCGCTTTGACCGCCGTAAATTTCAGAAGACTGAAAAACAAAACCCCGCCGTTTGGCAAGGGATGTAATTTTTTCCATAGTTGCAGGACCGGAATATTCGGTCAATTCTTCAGCCATAACAAAAAACTCCTAAACAAAAAAGTGTTATTCAAGTATACTCAAGCAAAAGGATCAATACAAGATGAAAAATGCCGAAAACAGGCTTGCTGCCCTGGGCGCTGCTGTTCCGGATCTGCTTCTTCCCCGCGGAAAGGATCTTTCAAAATGGGCAGTGGTTGCCTGCGATCAGTGGACCCAGGATCGCGGGTATTGGGAACAAGTCAGCAAAATTGTTGGAGAGTCTCCTTCTACCCTTAACTTAATCTTTCCCGAAATATATCTGGAAGATCCTGGTCAGGAAGAGCGAATTGCTTCCATACATAACGCGATGAGGCAGTATCTGGACACAGATGTTTTTACAGTGCCGGAAAAAACGCTTGTTTATGTTGAAAGGGATACTCCATATAATCAATCAAGAAAAGGGATAGTAATCGCTTTGGATCTGGAATTGTATGACTGGAAAACAGATATCAGCCCTTTGCCCATGATCCGTCCAAGCGAAGGAACCGTTACCGAACGTCTGCCTCCGCGAATGGAGATACGCCGCAGCGCTCCTTTGGAAACGCCCCATATTCTTGTATTGATTAACGACAAAGAAAATGCGCTCCTGCCCGCTCTTGGCGAAATGGTAAAAAACAATACTGCTATATACGATATAGAACTAATGCTTGGGTCCGGCAGGGTACAGGGCTGGAAACTGGACACAGAAGAACATTGGAACCATTTGGCCGATGGCTTGGAAAAACTGGCATTGAATGCTCCGTTTCTCTATGCAGTAGGGGATGGCAACCATTCCCTGGCTACAGCAAAGTCAATTTGGGAAGAATATAAAAACGCCCATCAGCATAATCCTGATATAATGAATCATCCTGCAAGGTGGGCATTGATTGAACTGGTAAACCTTTACGATCCTGCTTTACAATTTGAACCGATACACCGTGCATTGTTTAGCGTAGATACTGCCGCTTTACAGCAGGCATTGGCAAAACTGCCCGGATATAGCTGCCGTAAACTTGGCCAGGCAGGCGATACAGCAGACTGTTCCAAAGAGCTTATCGCCCTGGTACAAGATGAAGCATGCAAAAAACTTCGCCTTGGCCTAATAACAGATCAACACTGTTATGTAATAGAAGCCGATCCTGTCCCCCTGGCAGTAGATGTCCTGCAGCCCCTATTGGACACGCTAATCGATGAACAAAAAAAACAAAACGGAAAAGCCACTATTGACTATATACACGGCAGTGAGGAATTGTTCCTTCTTGCATCTGGAAAAAAATCATCCGAAATTAATTCTCCAATAACCGGAATACTGCTTCCACCTTTCAGCAAACATGGCCTTTTTGAAACCATAGCCAAACGCGGCCCCCTGCCCCGGAAAAGTTTTTCCATGGGAGAGGCCTGCGAAAAACGTTTTTATCTGGAGTGCAGGAAGTTGTTTTAGGAATCTGCAAAAGAATTTTCCAGATTTATTTCTCACGGAGCTCACGGAGTACACAGAGATCAAGAAAATCAACAAATTACGCGAATGAATGTATTCGTATTAATTCATACCATTCGTTGAGGACGCCAGCTGCCGCATGGTGGTGTTACCACAGCTTTAGCGCAATCCGGTTATGCCGGATTGCGGCCTATGGTCTGATCAGCCGGAAGCCAACTAAGCTGTCTCGGCTGCGCGGGATGTAGCGTCCACGAACGGCTGAACGGAGGCCCTGCCCAACGTCGCTCCACGACCCTCCGCGTGTCACACGAACGGTGCCAGAAGCCGGTCCCGCCGGGTTTGTCTGGGCGCTGCTTGTATATGCTCCGTACCAGTCCCAGCACCATTCGCTTATATTCCCATGCATGTCATATAAACCCCAGTCATTCTGCGGCCGTAGCCCTACTTCATGTGTCCCCCTGCCAGAGGCATAGCCAGTACCACTGTTTTCCCAATACCATCCCGGAGCAGTGGCGGGGGTGCCATCCCAAGTTGGGTTGTATGCCCCATCTGTTCCCGCCTTACATGCATATTCCCACTGGGCTTCTGTGGGCAAACGGTAGCCTGTGGAACCGGTTACAATTTCTGCGGCATCCCATGTTGTATTAGGGCTGATCGTAGGTACAGTCCCCCAATCATCGGGGTTGGTACTATTGTTTATTTGGTATGCAGGACTTAGACCTTCCAGCATGCTTAGTCTGTTAGCAAACACTAAAGTGTCGTACCAGCTTACCGTCTCCACTGGGCGATTGGGTGCATCCGCTCCGGTATCAAAATTACTGGGATTGCTTCCCATTATAGTTTGATACTGCTCTTGAGTTACCTGATAAATTCCCATGTAAAAAGCACTAAGCGTTACCGGGTGCGAAGGACTTGCTTCTATATCAAGAGGATCTTCACTTCCCATGGTAAAATTATCCGCCGGTATCGGTACCATTTCTATAAAAGGATGGATATGTATTTTTCCTACAGTGTTAACCATCCATTTGAACAAGGGCATGGTAGAATCTTCCACAACACTAAATCTGCTGCGATTCGCCGCCACCAGACCGGAACTGCCGCTGAGTACATCTGTTCCCGCAGTATAGCTTTCCGGTCTTATTGTTGCACCGCCAGATCCAGTAAGATTTCCCGTAATGTTTATGGTTCTTCCGGCTTGTAGGTATACATCATTATTCTCGTGGACTAAAGCATTGCCTGACATAGTAAAGGTACCGTTGTTATATACACCACTGCCATTTCCTGTTGTTGTATTTCCGCTGATTGTTCCGCCGTTCATGGTAAAGGTTCCAAGATTATTTACAGCGCCGCCATTTGTTGTTGCATCATTATCGGCAAGCGTTCCGCTGTTCATGGTAAATCTCCCTACGGTGGAAATTTGAACCATTGACATTCCGCTTGTTCCGTTTAAAGTTAGACTTCCGCTATATTTTGCTGAGCCAAGAATTAGGTGTCCATTATCTCCAATGCCAAAGAAAGAAAAGGAACCGCTTCTGGTAATAGTCCGGCCTATGTCAGCAGTTATAGTAACCGTTCTGCCTATTATGCTTATTGGGTCGGTTACATTTGCGGTAAAGTCATTTTTTACAACAATAAAAACATCATAAAAAGGGTTATCAGTGATCACTCCAGATAGTCCTGCCCAATCAGTCACCTCCCTATATACCGCCATCTTTATAGCCGCATTGTTTTGCTGACCTGCCCTTACATCTATATTGTAAGCTTCGCCGATTGCCTGTGTTACCCCTGGATCTGTTGGATCAAAAGCCTCAACGCTTATGCTCCAATTGCCTGGTACTACTTGTACTGTTGTCGTTTCTCCCCAATTTGCAGTTTCTGTAATTGTCCGGCCTCCCGGACCGGAAAATGTTATTTCATAATACAGATCTTCGGGAGCAATTGCAGCTCTTGGCAAGGACCCGCCAAAACCAACACTCAGCGTGGTGTCTCCGCTTTTATAGCCAAGGGGGGCAAAACAAGCGCTTACGATCAGTATCCCTGCTATTAGTAAGCTAATTGAAATATTATTACGGTTTTTCATGATCCATCTCCTACGTAATAAATAAACTCCCTCTAGGCTTTGCGCTTTTTAACTTTACAGATTATACTATGAATTTTTACTTTGTCAAAGTAAAATAGCAAATATTTACCACGAACCTCACGAACAGACACGATAATAATGAAGGGAGAGGGCATGGTTTGCTAACTACGTTTATATCTCCGCGCTTCTGCGTCTCTGCGCGAGAAAAAAACAGGAAAATGCGGGAATTCTAGAGGGGCGTCTAGTTTTAGCGATAAATTATGGGCCTACTTTTTCGCCAAATACTTCTGCATATCAATAGCAACAGCAATCAATATAATAAAACCCTTAATAATAAACTGCATATCGCCGGAAACACCAAGCCATTGCAGGGAAACACTTATTACTTGTAACAGAACAACGCCGGTTACTATGCCGCTTATTTTACCTATGCCGCCGGTAAAGCTTACCCCGCCAATAACACAGGCTGCTATGGCGTCCAACTCTGCATTTACCCCGGTCATGGGACCGTTGGAACCAATGCGGGCTGCTTCGATAAAGCCGGAAATGCCGTAAAGAATGCCGCCCATCATAAATACCAGGACGGTTGTTTTCATGACAGAAATACCGGAAACATTGGCTGCTTCGGGATTTGCTCCAACGGCATACATGTTTTTTCCCAAAGTTGTCTTATTCCAGATAAACCACATAACAACTGTTGCTGCCATGGCATAGAAAACAAACAGCGGTATTGGATTGCCAAGAAAGTTAACCGTATATTTAACCATATTATTGTATTCTTCGGTCAAACCGGATATGGGGCCGCCGCCGTTTGTTCCCAGCTGTACATAGATTAATACCAGACCAAATACAATTAACTGCGTTGCCAGGGTAACAATAAACGGGTGCAGCTTAAACTTTGCCGTACAAAAACCGTTAAAAAGACCGAATGCTGCGCCAAGGGTCATAGCAAGAAGCAGAACCAGCAGGATGGGCGGAGCTGCCATATTGGGAAACATTTTTGCACTGTATGTTTCAATGGGCCGCTGCAACAGTGATGCACAGATGCAGGCAGCAAGACCCATTACTCTTCCGGCAGACAGATCTGTCCCGGTTAGTACAATTATTCCGCCCACACCCAGCGCTAAAAACAACGCCGAAGCAGAGCGTCTAAGTATATCAATTATGGAACGCAAGGAAAGAAAGGTATTTGCAAAATTATTTTGTATACTGTATATCTGAACATAAATTACCACCATGATAATGATTATGTATATGGCATTGCGTACAAGAAAATCGCCCATACTGGTATAGCTGGTATTGCGTATACTGAACCTTCCGGCAAGGCGATGGAGCGGGCTATTATTGTTCATACTGTCTCTCCTAAATACAAATTAAAAATAAAAAATTAATCATACAAACTTCGACGCCAAATGCATAATTTCTTCCTGATTTGTTTCATTAACATGTAAATCCCCGGCTTTTAAACCGCCGGACATGACTATTATTCTATCGCATATACCCAAAAGTTCGGGCAGATCGCTTGACACCATTATTACCGAATCACCTTCTTTTGCAAGATTAATCATAAGCTGATAAATTTCAAATTTGGCGCCAACATCTATACCGCGCGTTGGTTCATCAAGCAGCAATATATCAGGGCTTGTTAAGAGCCATCTTCCAAAAATTACTTTTTGCTGATTCCCGCCGGACAAAGACCGTATCAGCGCCCATTGGCTGGGGGTTTTTATCCTCAGTGTCTTAATCATCTTTACAGCATCATCGGTCATATCCTTGCTGCTAACATACAGTCCCATTTTTATATATTTTAGCATATTTGCTATTACAAGGTTGTCACGGACATTAAGTATGCTGAATATTCCTGTAGTGCGCCGTTCTTCTGTAAGCATGGCTATGTGATGTTTTTTAGCATGGCGCGGTTTATCGATCTTTAGTTCCACGCCGTTTTTTATTATTTTTCCTGATTTTTTTGTTAATAGACCAAAGATAGCTTCCAGAGTTTCGGTACGTCCCGAACCCATAAGACCAGCTATACCCAGTATTTCGCCCTTGCGGACTTCAAAAGAGACATCCTTTACATTACGGTACATGGCTGTAAGGCCTTCAACTTTTAAAACCACATCGCCGGGAACATTGTCTTTGGGCGGATAAACGTTTTTTAAGGTGCGTCCTACCATCATGGTAATTATTTTATCTGTAGTAAGGTCCCTTGCATGTTCTGTGGCTACCATTCTGCCATCCCGCATAATTGATACTTCATCGGAAATGCGGAGTATTTCTTCCATTCGGTGCGATATATAAATAATAGCGCAGCCGCGCTGCCGTAAATCGTTAATAATACGGAATAAATGTTCTACTTCCACTTCTGTTAACGATGAAGTCGGCTCGTCTAATACTAAAATCCTTGAGTCATGTGAAACTGCCTTGGCAATTTCTACCATCTGCCGCTGTGATACGGATAATGTTCTGATAATGGCTTTGGGATCTATTGGTATGTTTAAGTTTTCAAATATTTTCTGCGTAGACTCGTACATTTTTTTATGATTTACATATAAGGGAGGCATGCCGGGAAAACGTCCCAGCCAAATATTTTCCATTACGCTGCGTGTATGCACCTGGTTCAATTCCTGGTGTACCATTGCTACGCCGTTTTCCAATGCCTGCCTGGAGCTGGTAAAATTTACTTTCTTTCCGTCCAGTATTACATCCCCGCTGTCGGCAGAGTATATACCAAACAGGCATTTCATTAGGGTTGATTTTCCAGCTCCATTTTCTCCCATTAGAGAATGTATGGTTCCCGCTCTGATCTTCAGACTTACATCATCAAGGGCTTTTACTCCGGGGAAAGTTTTATTTATATTGGCAAGCTCCAGCAGATATTTTTCCATGTTAAATCCTGCTTAAAAAAATGGAGAGCGGAAACCTTCTATTGCAAAAGAATGTAAAAAGATTGTTTCCGCTCCCAAAAAGGCTAATTAGTCAATAATGGCGTAAGGTACGCGAATCTTGTCAACGCCGGGATCTACATTGTAGTGCCGGGTATTGGCAAACACATGATCTCCGATATGGACATTATTAACAAGCGTTAAAATGACATATCCCATTTCTTCGCCGTCTTGCAGAATTGTACCTGTCATTCTGCCGTCGCGGATTGCTTCCATGGCAACAGAAGTAGCATCAACGCCGAATACGGGAATATATCCTCCTGTCCTGCCGGTATTAAAGCCTTCTTCGTTCATTGCTTCAATGGCACCAAGGGCAGCATCGTCGTTGTTGGCAAGGATCAGCTCAATAGCTCCGCTGGTAAGGGAGTGGGCTGTAAGAGCTGTACGCATAAGATCGCCGGCAGTGGCGGCAGACCAGTTGGCATACAAAAAGTAATTGCTTATACCGTCATCCGGATACTGGGCACTGGTTTCGTTTGCTACCGATGGAGTTAATCTGATATTTCTTCCGCTTTCTCCAAGGATCCTATTGGCTTCCTGTACTGCATACAGAGTACGGCCGAATGCTTCAGCATTGCCATGTTCGCCGCGGAGCATTATATAGCGGATTTCTCCATTGCCGTCCAGGTCGTAGCGGGATCTATTACCGTCCCAGTTGTCATCCCTTAAAAGGAAACCTGCTGCAGCTTCGCCCTGCATATAACCGGCTTCGTCTGCATCGGTACCTACAAAGCAGGCCAGGTCATACGAATTAATTACAGCATCGGAAACTTCGCGGTTAAAGAAAATAACAGGCAGCCCTGCATCCCTTGCCATACCAACAATATTCATGGCAACATCTTCTGCACCTGTTGTAACAATATTTACAACCAGAACATCAGTTCCCTGAACAATAGCTGTCTGGATTCTTTCTACCTGTAAAGCCTGGTTATTATCACAATCGTGATGGGTAACCCTAAGATGCGGCATGGCACGGGCCTCATTTTCCATTGCATTACGTACGCTTGCCAGATAGGTATCGGCAAAAGTATACCAGAATACATCTACCCTTGTACCGCCGGCCACTCCGCTGGCACCGCCCGGGCCGCATCCGGCCAAGGCAAAGACCATAAGCGCTATAAAAGCGATTATTGTAAACTTCTTCATTCATTCCTCCTGTGTTTATTGGTTTAGGCATAAATACATTATACCTTTTACCGGCGATGAGACTTGAACTCATACAAAGTTGCCCTCGGTAGATTTTGAGTCTACTGCGTCTACCATTCCGCCACGCCGGCAATAATATGCCACTCTGACCTAAGCAATAGAATATTATACATTTTTTCCCCGGCGGAGTATACAATAAACTGTCCATTTTGACTCATTTTGCCTATTTTTGGCACATTTTGGCACATTTTGCTTGACAATAAGGTAATTATCCTATATTATATACGATTAATAGCTGTTTAACAGCAACAACGGTAAGGGGATGTTTATGTTGTGGATTTTATATATAATCCTCCCTCTTGCCGGGTTAACTTTGGGCTGGACAATTAGATGGCTTTATGCCAGATTCCAACTAACAGCGTCGGAGCAAAGAGCCGAACGTATAAAACTGGATGCGATAAAAGAAGCTGAGGCTAGGAAGAAGGAGATACTTCTTGAAGCAAAAGAACATGTTATCCGCGAACGAAACCAGCAGGAAAGAGAAACCCGGGAAAGAAGGGCCGAACTGCAGCGGTATGAACGCCGTATGGTGCAGAAAGAAGAGGTATTAGAGAAAAAAGCAGGGCAAATAGAAAGAACTGAACAACAATATGCAGAAAAGAATCGTCAGATTGCTGAACGAGAAGCAGAGCTTGATAAAGAAGAAGAACGCTACCGTAAGGAACTGGAACGGGTATCCGGGCTTACTGTAGAAGAGGCAAAAACGCTTATCATAGCAGATCTGGAAAACGATGCCAAACGCGATGCTCAAACTCTACTACATAAAATTGAGCAGGAAGCCAACCT